>ERZ772964.738-NODE-738-length-13156-cov-3.31952_pt1 | contig 13156 bp, 18 predicted proteins | sample MGYA00580675_ERZ772964 | MGnify/ENA primary metagenome ERZ772964 (study PRJEB29015, sample SAMEA2737941) | human oral metagenome | biome: human oral; feature: human-associated habitat; material: dental | place: China | collected 2139 ...
TACGGCAAACAGTCCCCGCGACAATCGTAATCTTCACTTTTTGGAGAAGGCGGTCGACGACAGCTGGACGGGGGCAAAACAGAAAATGACAGAAACATTTTATGCAAAGGTGCGTGAGCATCTTGGCTAATGCAGTGAAACAAGTTGATGTCTTGAGGCAGGTCATTGGATTGCTTTCGCAGGAGTTCGGATATCGTGTGTATTCGGACGAGGTGCGGGAGAAGTTCAAAAAGCCCTGCTTTTTTATTGCCGCAACGAGCAGAATGACGCCAAAGACGGGGAACTGGATGGAAAAAGAGCTGAAGCTCGCTATCACGTATTACGCACAAGATACGGATAAGAACGAAGTTTCCTATATGGATGTCATTGATCGCGTGCAGCTTCTCTTTCAGATTGGAATTCCTGCTGCCGACCGGTATCTACACATCGAATCAGTAGAAGATGACCGCGTCGGCGAAGAGCAGGATATTTTGCAGATCCTTGTTACGATTCCTTACATAGAGCAGGTGAAGAAGATAAAGACTGCAGCGGAATCAATGGAGGAGATCCATTTTCGTGTCCGTAACCGCGGGAAAGACGTGGACGCGGAAGAGTGGGACGGACAAATCGACAAGACAACAGTATGAATGCAAAGGAGTGAAGAATTATGGCAAAACTGGGAATGCCCTCTGTTAATATCTCATTTATCGAGGCGGGCATTGAGGCGATCGAGCGCAGTCAGCGCGGTATCGTCGCACTGCTCCTTGAGGAATCACAGGACACCATTGACAAGATCACAAAAGGGTACCAAAACGCGAGTGGAAATAACGTGCCGGCAGCGAAACTGCCGCTCATCATCTACACGACCGATGATATTCCGAGTATTTTCACGGACGAGAATCAGGACTACATTACAAAGTGCCTGATTGGTTACACGAAGTCGCCGTATCGTGTCAAGGTCTATCTGCAGGCGGTGAACAAGCCGAAAGCGAAAGATGCAGATAAGTTCGCAGAGTCGCTGAAAACGCTCTCTACGGAGCGGTGGGATTATCTTGCAATCCCGACGATTGCAACGGAGCAGCTCGAACCGGTTGCGACGTGGCTCAAGACGAACCGCGAAAATAAGTTCAAGCGCTCGAAGGTCGTTCTGCCCGGATATGCGGGAGACTATGAGGGGATCATCAACTTCGCGAATAAGACCATTACGACGGCGGAAAAGACTTACACGGGTGCGCAATATACACCGCGTATCGCAGGTCTGATTGCCGGCACACCAATGACGATTTCTGCGACATATGCGCCGCTGCCGGAAGTCATTGACTGCGATAAGTACAGCGTCGATGAGAACGACGAGAAGGTGAATCGCGGCGAGTTCTTCGTCTGGTTCGACGGAGAGAAGTTCAAGATGAGTCGTGCAATGAATTCGCTCGTCACGACGACACAGGGGAAACTCGAGGCGTACCAGACAATCAAGAGCGTGGACGTTATGGACATGATCTATGATGACATTAAGAAAACGGCGCAGGATTCGTATATTGGCAAGTATACGAACGACTACGACAACAAGCAGCTTCTCATTACGGCGATTTACGGATATATGCGTGAGCTCGAAAATGGACGCCTCCTGCAGCGGGACTATACGAAGATTGACATTGACACGGAGGCAGTCAAGACGTACCAGATGAAGCATGGGCTTTACACGAAAGAGCAGCTGGCGGATATGAGCGAACTGCAGCTGAAGAAGCTCGACACGAAAAAGATTGTATTCCTGACGGCAAACATCAAGATTCTCGATGCGATGGAAGATATTAAATTGCCCATTAACATCTAAAGGAGGTTAGGACATGGCAGAATCGTTTAACTCGCAGCAGGTTATGAGCGGCACAGAGGGCGAGGTCTGGATCGACTCGCAGTATATGGCGCAGGTTGTTGCGTTCAAAGCGGAGGTTAAACTCGTCAAAGAGGAGGTCAACCAGGTCAAACGCCGCGGCAAGCAGTATAAGACGACAGGCTGGGAAGGCTCTGGAAATGTGAAAATGAATCACATGAGCTCGTACTTCATCGACAAGATGGCGGAGAACATCAAAAACGGCAAGCAGACCGTGTGCACGATCATTGCCAAGCTCTCCGATCCGGACGCGATCGGAGACGAGCGCGTTGTCATTCGCGATGCAACGTTTGATAAGTTGACGCTCATGAACTGGGCGGCCAAGAAGCTGACCGAGGATGACTATGACTTCACGTTCACGGATTTTGATATTTTGGACAGCGCATCGGAGTAAGGAGGATCGGCATGAGTTTGACAGAGGCACTTCTTGCGGCGGACGCAGGAAAAATTGCACGAAAGGCTACGAAGGATTTTGAGGTAGAGCGGCTTTCCGAAGCTTTGGGAGAGCCGTTCGTTCTGCATCTGAGGCAGGTTTCTTCGCGTCGTGTACGTGAGATCCAGGACAGCGCGATGCAGATTGACACGAGCACAGGACAGCTGAAGGGCGTGGATAACTACGAGCTCCAGATGCGGATGCTTTGTGACGGGATCACAAACAAGGATTTTGACGGGGCGGATGTTTTGAAACATTATGGCGTCGCGTCACGTAAAGAACTTTTTGCGGTCCTTTTCAACGCAGGAGAGGTACAGGATATCGCCAATGCCATTTCTGAGCTCTGCGGATTTGGACAGAAGCAGACGAAGAAGGCTGTTGAAACGGTAAAAAACTGATTGATTCCGACGGAACGACGCAAATGATGTACTTGCATTATGCACGGCATCATTTGCGGCCGTCGGAGTGGTACGCAATGGAGCGCGGTGAGCAAATAATCCTGCAGGCGTTTATGCAGCGGGAACTCGAAGAAGAAAAACGCATGAACGATAAACTTGATGCTTAAAGGAAGGAGGGAGAACATGGCGGAAATCATTGATGTTGTTATGCGCCTCACGGACCAGGTGAGCGACAAGCTCACACATATTCGCCGTGAGATGGAACAGACAGCGCGCGGTAATGTTCGCTTGGGAAATACTGTTCAAGGCGTTGGCAAGTCTCTGGGTAGCGTGGCCAATACGATGATGCCACTTGCTGTCGGAATTACGGCTGTCGGAACGATGGGCGCAAAAGCGTTTATGGACTTTGACGCGCAAATTACCGCCGCAGCTGTCAAAGCCGGAGCAACGGCCGAAGAGTTGAATGCCATGCGTGACGCAGCTGGCAAGTTTGGCGCACAGTTTCCAATTACGGCGCGCGAAGCGGCAGAAGGCATGGATCGCCTTGCGGCAGGAGGATTCAATGCGACGCAGGCCATCGGCGCAATGCCAGGCATCATCGAGGCGGCGGTAGCGTCCGGTGAGGATTTGGCCTCAACATCGGATGTTGTTACGTCGGCGCTTTCAATATGGAAACTGACGACGGGCGATATCGCAGCCAACACGACGCATGTTGCCGATGTTATACAAGCAGCGGCGAACGCATCGAAACTCGGCATGCAGGACTTCGGGCTTGCGATGCAATACGCAGGTGCGCCGGCGGCCGCCCTCGGCATAAGTATTGAAGAGCTCGGTACGGCAATGGGCATCATGAGCAACAACGGTATCGAGGCAAGCGCGATAGGTACGTCACTCCGAGCCACATTTTCGCGTCTTGCACGTCCGCCACGGGAGGCCGCCGCAGCACTTGTGGCGCTTGGAATCACTTCGGCGGATCTGCAAAAAGGGGACGGCAGTTTCATCGGGCTTGCCGGTGCCGTTGATCTCCTTCGTGAGCGTATGTCTGGTTTGTCTGACATAGAGCAGGTATCTGCGGCCAAGGCAATCGCGGGCGGCGATGCGTACAGCGGTCTGCTTGCGCTCGTGAACACTTCGTCAGAAGCATATCGGCAGATGGCGGACGTGATTGAAAACAGTGCGGGGAGTTCGCATGCTGCGTTTCTCACGATGCAGAATACACTCAAGGGGTCAATGGATTCGCTGATTGGATCAGCCGAGGCCATGGCCATTAGTTTTGGTGCAGCACTCGCGCCGCAGATTCGCGCAGCGGCGAATGAACTAAAGTTCCTCGCGGATACCTTCGCCGGGCTGTCTCCGGAAGCCAAGAATCTGATCGTGCAGGTCGCAACGGGGGTTGTTGCTTTTACCGCCTTCACGTTTGTTGCTTCGAAAGTCACAATGGCGGTTGGCTCGCTTATTACGATGTACGGACAGATCGGGCGCGTTATAGCCGGAGCAGCGATTCGCAACAAAGGACTACAGGTTGCGGTGCAAGGTGTTATGGGGGCGTTCCGCCTCCTGCGCGTGGGTATGCTTTTGATGATGGGGCCGATCGGGCTCGTTGTTCTCGGGATCACTGCAGCCGCAGTACTCATTTATAAAAACTGGGATCGCATCGGTCCGTTTTTTGTAGGCCTTTGGAATCGAATTAAAGCTGCGTTTTATTCGGCGATGGCGATGATTCAGCCGACACTTACCCGTTTGCAGGGTGTGTGGCAGAGGCTTATGACAGCATTCCAAAATGGAGAAGGTATTTTTGGCGTACTCAATGCCATTTCTGATTTCTATGCGGGTACCCTCGGAGGCGTATTATATAGCGCGATTGTTCTAGTTTCGGGGGCTGTGACGGGCGTCTTTACGTTTGCGTTCCAATCGATCGGAGTGATTATTTCGGCATCGATCGGCGTGCTCAGCGGACTTATTGATTTCATTACCGGGGTGTTTACTGGAAATTGGACTCTTGCATGGCAGGGTGTGTCGGAGATCTTCGGAAGTATATTCGGAGGGCTCAGCGGAATCGTTGAGAGTTTTGTGAATGGCACGAAGGCTGCGATCAACTCTGTTATTGACGGTATCAACGGTGTTTCTGTTACTATCCCGGAGTGGGTGCCAGGCTATGGAGGGGAGTCGTTCGGTCCTCTTAACATCCCGCATCTCTATACGGGGACGGATAACTGGCGCGGCGGTCCTGCGATGGTGCATGATCGAGGTGCAGAAATTATTGACCTACCAAACGGTACGCGCGTTATGCCGCATGATCAATCAATGCGCCAGGCGTATGATATGGGACGCTCCTCGGGTGGTGGCGGAAACCATTTTACTATCCAATTCAGTGGCGTTACGATCCAGAATGGCAGTGATGTCAAAGAACTTGCGCGTAATGTCGCCCGTGAAATCCACTATGAAATGGAAAAACATGCGATGAATCGTGCAGTGGGGGCAATCTAATGAGCAGCTTTTTTTCATCCGTCGGTAAGGCATCGAATATGTTGTCCAGTATCATGGGGGCGTTAAACGGTACGGAGAACGGATGTGTATTCACGCTTTCAGGGGCAAATGGGAGTGTTGAATTCCCTGTGAGTCCCGCAGATTTCGAGATCATAAATCCGTACAACAATGATACCGTCAATATCTACAGCCTCGGCGACATCAACATGATGGGCAAACGCGGGCTTGCGACGATGGAGTTTTCCTCGTTCTTCCCTGCGCAGGATTACTCCTTTGCGGGAGCAGCAGAAGCGCCGTATACATACGTCAATATCATCAAGAAAATGGCGGAGAGCAGACAGCCGGCGAAGATTTCCATATCCGGAACGGATATAAGCCTTCCTGTTACAATCGAGGAGTTCTCATTCCAAGAGAAGGACAGTACGGGGGATGTGTATTTTAGGCTGTCCCTCAAAGAGTATCGATATATCGTTCCTTCCTCAGAGCAGACGGATCAGACAACGGGGATGAAAGGGCGCACAGCCGAGACTGTGAAGGAGAAAAAAACCGTCTGGACGAATACGATGCACGAGATAGATAAGGCACAAAAAGCCATGCAGAAAACGGCATCTGTTGTGAAGCAAGCCGAGCGTACGCTCGGCTTTTATCGTACTCTTGTAAAGTCCGGCGGTATCCCTCTCGGCGCAGTGCTTACGACGACACCTGAGGGGATTAAGTTAGGCGGCAAGACGATCTATCGGTTCTAAGGAGGTGCGCTAATGCTCAGTTTGCGATACAGCGATCCGCCGGAGACCGATACTGAGATGCAGGAACGGCAGAAGAATAACGGTGCCGAGCCGAAGGTCAATGTCGATATTACCGACTATGTACAAAAGTACACATGGGGCGGGGACGATGAGCAGGCAGCGCGGAAACTCGAGTTTTCTATTGCGGATAACACGAAAGCAAAAGACGAGGTGTTCGAGCCGCTGGATTTGAAACTCGGCGGATTTGTTTATCTGTTTTATCGTGAGGATGAGACGAAGGGCGAATTCAAGATTTTTGAGGGGCGCATATTCTACCGCAAGCGTGCAACGGATTCGTATTCGTTCGAGATCGTCTGTTTTGATGACATGATATACCTCGCCAAAAGCAATATCCGCGCTGTTGTGTCAGGCACGGTTGCAGCTGGGATTGCGCAGGTATGCGGCGAGATCGGCATATCCGTCGGATCACTTCCGGCGGGATTGGACGCGTCCGTGGATTTTATTGCTGACGACAAGAGCGCGACGGAGGTGCTGCGGATGCTCCTTGGTTACCAAGAGGCGGCAGACCTTGCACGCGGAAATGACACGCACTACCTTCCTGTATGTCTTGATGGTAAAGTGAACGTCGTAAAGAAAGGCGAGCGCGTCGAGGGGTACACAGCGACCGCAGACACAAATGTATGCTCGGCGGAGCACTCCGAATCCATCGAAGATATGGTGAACCGTGTCAAGGCCGTAAATGACAATGGGGAAGTATGCCAGGTATTCACAATCAGTGATGATATGAAGCGTTTTGGGATGGTCCAAAAAATCTACAAAATGCAACCGCCTAAAAAGGGCGAGACCGTCGATAACCTTGCGGGAGCGAAAGCGAAATTGAAGCGTGTGCGAGATGAATCCAGCTTAAGGGGATTGGGGAATATCCAATGTATTACGGGATATTCTATCGAGGTGCAGGAGGAACAGCTCAAGGGGATATTTTACATCAAGAGCGATACGCATACCTTCGAGAGGGGGGCCCATACGATGGATTTAACTCTCGAATACATTCCAGAGAAGCCGGAAGCGCTGATCGTTGACCAAGCCGATTATGCGGCGCCGGTATTCAGCACGTCGCGCGGGCGCATGAAAAAAAAGCATAGTTCAAGGGAGGTGAACGTATGACAAAGACGGAGGACCCGTACAAAGCACTTGTTGATCTCACGCATGATATGGCTGGCGCGGCAGCGTTACAGCCAACTGCGGGTATAGGAGTTATTGTCAGCCCGCCGCCCGATATTCAGATCCGCTATCATGGGTTCGTTTTGCGGGCGAAAGACCTCTATATAGATGAGTATTGGATTCCTGGACACCGTCGCCACATTGTCGGCGAGACGGATTTCCGCGGCGGCGGCAGTGGTGATCCAGCATATGAATCGCACAACCACCCCATCAATAATGATGAAACGTGGACGGACACGTGGAAACCAGGAGACAGGGTCCTCTTAATCCCTGTGACGGGTGAAGATAACCGGACAATAAAGCAATTCATCGTCGGGATGAAGCTGAAACGATTGGATGGAAACTGATATGGCAAATCCATTTATGACAGGTGGAACGGGAAGCGCAGAAGATGTGCTTCCCGTTTTTCATGAATTTGCGTGGGACTTTGAGCGCAACGCTTTCCTCTACGAGCCCGATGGCTCGCATAGGATCGTTACACATAATGAGGCGATCAAGGTATGGGTGTGGCACGTACTCCAATGTGAGCGCTACCGCCACCTTGCTTATTTTGATGATTATGGGGTTGAGCTGGAGCAGTTTATTGGCACGGGGCCGAATGACGGCAGACGGGCGGGGGAGCTTTTCCAATACGTTAAAGAGGGGCTTCTTGTGAACCCGTACATTACAGATGTAATGAATTTACGTGTTGAGCGAACGAAAAAAAGCATTACGATGCTGCTGAATTTGTCCACTGTTTACGGTGACACATCCATGCGAATCGAGGTGTAAGAAGTGTTTGAAGCAGAAACGAGGCTCGCCATACTGGAACGCCTAAAAACGTCTTATGACGAGGTGAAGAAAACAGAGGCAAGCGCTGTAGAAGGGACCTTCTCTTTTGACACGCTCGCCGCAAATGCGAAAGAGTTTGAAAAAGCGTATGCGGAAATGAGCCTATTGATTGATGCAGCATTTCCGCAGACAAGCTGGGGGCAGTATCTAGATTATCTTGCAGACGAGTTGGCAGGACTGTTTCGGCGTCCGGCCGTCGCGGCAACAGTCCTGCTGTCAATCTCGGGAACGTCAGGGGCGGTTGTTCCGAAAGGAAGTCTATTTGCAACGGAAAACGGCGTGCAGTTTGCCACTGATGAACCGGCGGTGCTTTCCGGTAGTGGGACGGCAAAGGTAAAAGCGAGCGCACAGTCTGTTGGTACAAGTAGCAATGTGCTGAAAGAAAGCATTATCAAGATCCCCGTCTCGATCTACGGTGTGTCTGCTGTAACAAACGAAGAAGCTGCGTACGGCGGTTATGATGAGGAGACTGACACCGATCTGCGTGAGCGTTTGCTTTTCGCTGTACGGCAACCCGCAACGAGCGGAAATGTATTCCACTATGTGACGTGGGTGACTTCGGTGAGTGGCGTAGGTGCAGTCAAGGTTTTGCCCCTTTGGAAGGGACGCGGAACCGTCAAAGTGATTGTTGCGGATGCGAATACGGAACAGCCAAGTGAAGCCCTTCTGCAAAAGGTAAGAGATGTAATTGCACAAAACGCACCGATCGGCGCGGAGGTCACAGTTGTTGCACCGGCAATCAGGAAGATTGATGTGTCGCTTGTTTGCACCCGCGGGGCGGGCAACAAAGAGGGGATACGGGAATGCCTCACAAGGTATTTCAAAAGCGGAGTGTTCAAGACAAGTACCAAGATTGAGGACATTACGAGCAGCACAACAACCATAAGCTACGCTCAAGTAGGACGTATCCTGCTGAACGAATCTGCGAGTACCGGCGTGGAGGACTACACTAGGCTGACCGTAGACGGGGGGGCTGCGAACATTGTTATTCCCGTTGACGTGCTGCCGGTTGTTGGGGAGGTGACTCTCCTTGGCGCATGAGTGGATGCGGCAGGACGCGGTAGATATACTCCGTTATTTGCCGGGCTTTTTGCAGATGGATGATAGCTTTTTTGCTGTGAACCAAGCTGATTCGCAGGAGCATGACAGGATCCGCCTTCTGCTGCAGGATCTGCTCGACCAAATGTATGTGCCTACGGCTACGTGGGGGTTAGAGCTTTGGGAGTCGTTGCTCGAAATCACAGCGCACAGCAACAGTCCTGATATTCGGCGAAACACAATCAAAGCGAAGCTCCGTGCGACGCAGTCGGTCACACAGCCGTTTTTGCAATCTGTTGTGGAAATGCTTGTTACAGGTCAGAGCATTCGTGTGATAGATATGCCCACAGACTATCGGCTTGATATCGAACTGAAAGATGGTGTAGTGCAGTCTTGGCGGGAGCTAGAGCAAGCTCTTCGCTTGTGGGTACCTGCTCATATCGGTTGGAAATACGTCGCCCGAACAGATGCTGCACTAAACGTATATGTCGGGGCAGTCGTTACTGCAGCAGATATTCTTCATATCGAGGCGCAAACCAACTACACACCGGGAGAAATGCACACAGAGATTGATGTAGGTATTGCGGTATCCACGCTTGAGATGTTGCACATTGATGCGGATATCTATCAATAAGGAGGGTTATTATGGCAGAAAAAACAGGACAGTTTTCAAAATCCGTTGTGACACGGCTCGGGAAAGGAATGATCGTTGAAAGCCAAAACGGAAAAGCAGTATCTTTCACCCGTGTCGTACTAGGAGATGGGTTGATTGAAGATGGTGAAGACATCGAAAAGCTGACGGCGATTAAGAAGGAAAGGCTTTCGTGCCCGATTCGATCATTCGTAGATAAGGGAAACGGACAGTTTACGCTGCAGTTTGAAGTAAGCAATACCTCACTCGAAAAAGGATTCTGGCACCGTGAAATCGGCGTCATGGCAAAAACTGAAGGCGGTGCAGAACAGCTTTATGCATATAGTTATGCAGGGACGGCCGCATCGTTTTTGTACGACAAGACAACGCCAATCCAAGAACGTCTTGTGAAGATTGATGTTGTTGTTGGCGATACAGAGAATCTGACGATCGTTATCGATTCGTCTATTGTTCATCCGACAATGGCCGAGGTAGAGGAGCGCCTGAAGGAGCACAACAAGGACGTCGACGCGCATCAAGACATTCGAATCATGATTGCGAACGCCGGCATCGCAATCCTCCAGCGCAGCAAGACCTACACAGTAGGGGACATCGCCTATCACAAAGCCCTGCCATCGTGGGCGCGTTTGGAGTGCGTCAAGGCGGGGATGACGGGGGCAAGCATCCCAAATCTTGCAGAGGTGCACAAATGCGGCATCATGGTTACGGACGGTAATGCTGTCTGGATACTGGACGACGTGCGCGACGGCGCAAGGGTGGGCGACATCATCCTGCGCCCGACCTTACGCGATGGCTATATCAAAGCCAACGGTGCGACGGTCAAAGGAAGCGAATACCCGCGTCTATTGGCGTGGGTGCAAGAGGCGGGTATGACCGTCACAGCGGAGCAGTACGCGCAGGATTGTAGTAAGTACGTCTATGACGAGGCGCAGGACAAGCTGACCCTGCCCAATGCGGTAGGGCACGTCTTACAAGGCGGGGAGACGGTCAAATCTGTTGGGGCGGGACTGCCCAATATCAAGGGAAGTTTTTCAGGGCATCTTTTGGGGTATCAAGCCGAATCTACTCATAGTGACGGCGCATTTTATCTTACTGGACATAGTGAGAGGCAAGCAGAAGGTGGTGGATGGGCAAATATGCCAATTTTTAATTTTGACGCATCCAAATCCAACCCTATCTATGGCTCGTCTGAAACCGTCCAACCGCCTGCGTTATCTCTCATTGCGCAGATCAAATATTGAGGAGGAACAACATGGAGACAAAAACAGTCTACGCTTACAACAGCGACGGGAAATACATCGGCGAGCGTACCCTTGACGACACTGACCGCAGCCCGATCAGCGGCGTGTGGCAAATCCCCGGAAACATGACCGAGGATGCGCCGCCTGCCGCAAAAGAGGGCTACGATATCTACTGGCGCAGCGGGAAGTGGATACAGATCGAGCGGCCGAAGCCGGAACCCTCTCCGCAACCGCAGGAGCAGACGGAGCCGCAGGAGCGGGACACACAGCAAATACCGGAGACGGAGCTTGCCATCATGGAGGGGCTGGTCGATATGCAGACACGTCTCGCGGCGCTTGAGGCAAAGCTGAAAGGAGGTGAGTAATATGCCAGCAGTAATTTACGGCTATTTGGTCGTAGCATACGGCGTCCTTGTACAGGGCGGGAAATGGGCTTTGTCGCCCAACGACAACCCCAAAAACCTCAAGGTAGTGCCCGAGAGCTACCGCGAGAAGGTCGCGGAGTGGCTCGTCGAGCACCCCGCAGGATAACAAGTAATGCAGAATAGCCGTCATGTATATGGCGGCTTTTTCTGTGTCGTAGAAAGGAGTGCTGCCTATGACAGGATTTTTGGCATGGTTGTCTGATTGCATACCAACATGGACGGAGGTAGAGACAGGGAGCATGGCAGCGGCAGTGGGCGGAATGATCGGGTATCTATGCGGGTGGGGGCAGCCGATGGAGGCGTTGTGCGTACTCATGGTGATTGATTATATGACGGGCATGCTCGCGGCATATATCAATCCAAACATGAAACTCGACAGCCGCAAAGGGTTTAGGGGCATCGCCAAAAAGGTTATGATCTTGCTCCTTATATCCCTTGCACATTTTGTTGATTTGGCAACGGGGCAGACTGTAGCACAGATTATCGCGATATGGTTTTTCCTCGGAAATGAGGGGCTCTCAATCCTTGAGAACGCGGCGAATGCGGGCCTCCCTGTACCGAATAAACTCCGTGAGACGCTGGAACAGTTGTCAAAGGAAAAAGGGGCTGATCGCCCCGGAAAGGAGAAGTAATGGCACATGTATTGAGTAAGTCCGCAATGCGCCGCGTAACGCCCGCAGAGCTTGAGGAGCTGGCGGGGCGGTACCGTGAAGCACTTGCGGCGGCCGCACAGGCACAGGGGCGGGAAACGAAAGTCTACCTCCACTGGTCGGCGGGGCACTATGGGCAGTTCTGGGACGAGTACCACGTCCAGATCGACAAGGGCGGCGAGATATACGTCATCGCCGATGGCGAGCTCGACGACGTTCTCGCAGCGACTTATCTGCGCAACAGCGGGAGCGTAAGTCTCTGCATCCTCGGATGCTTGGATGCTGGTACAAACAACCTCGGGCCGGAGCCGCCGACCGCAGCGCAGATCGAGGGCATGGCACAGGCAATCGCAGCAGTCTGCAACGGCCTCTGGCTGACGATCGACAAGCAGCGCGTCTTGACGCACGGCGAAGCGGCGGACAACGAGGACGGCGTGTATGCACACAAGCCTTACGGTCCGAAAAACGGCTGTGAGCGTTGGGACCTCGAGTATCTCGGTACAGATGAGAGTCCCTGCTATAATCCGTGGGCTGAGGACGGTACGCGCGGCGGCGACGTGCTGCGCGGAAAAGCTAGCTGGTACCGTAAATTTTGGAAGGACAACGGCGGAACGCCGTGAAAGGAGATTATATCATGAGCAAATGGGTAGACATCAGAGACGCAATCGTCAAGGAGCTTAACATCGACAACGTAACGGAGGAGGTCAAGCAGCGTATCACGCGCGCGATCCTCAGTGAGTGCTTGCCCGCGATCGAGCAGGCAGTCGATAAGTTCGTCGCGCAGATCAAGGAGCAGGCAAAGACCGAGCGTGGTTGGTGCTACTGGCGCGATGCGGTCGTCCTGCCCGCGGTCATGCAGGGCGCTGTGTGGCTCGTCAAGCTGGTGCTTGATAAGTCGCTGGCGCCGACAATTAAGGCATAACAACTAGGTGTATTCACCGCCCCGGGGCTTCGGCTCTGGGGCTTATTTTTGTTTGACAATATTGGGTTAATTGTCTATACTATAACTGTCTCACCCGCTTGGGTGTGTGGATTGAAAATTGTGATTGGATAGAATAGAAAAGGCAGAGACCTTTTATAAGGTTTCTGCTTTTTTCTTTGCCTAGAAATTTTTTTTGAGAAAATCTAAAATAAGCCATTGACATAGTACTATTGCAATGGTACAAT
>ERZ772964.739-NODE-739-length-13153-cov-110.56_pt1 | contig 13153 bp, 8 predicted proteins | sample MGYA00580675_ERZ772964 | MGnify/ENA primary metagenome ERZ772964 (study PRJEB29015, sample SAMEA2737941) | human oral metagenome | biome: human oral; feature: human-associated habitat; material: dental | place: China | collected 2139 ...
ACGCTGAGCTGGAGGAACATGCCGATGCCGAGCTGGAGGACGAACATGCCCGCGCCGATCCACCACGCCGGCGCGGTGGGCGGCACCAGGCCGAGGACGGCCATGCCGGTTGCGCCCAGCAGCGAGCCGAGGATCGGGAGGGCCTTGTAGCGTCCCGTGCGGGTGACCAGGGTGCCCGAGACCATGGAGCCGATGAACATGCCGGCGCTGCCGGGCACGAGCAGCAGGCCGGACGCCGTTGCCGAGACCCCGTAGACCATCTGCAGGTAGGTCGGCAGATAGCCGTTGATGCCGAACAGGCAGGCGCACATGAGCACCGCCACCACGGTAGCCACGACGAAGGTGTGGTTGGTCAGGATCCGAGGCGGGAGGATGGGGTCGGCCGCGCGCCGCTCGACCGGGACCAGGGCCGCCCAGGAGGCGGCGGTGGCGAGCCCCAGGCCGATGGTGACCGGGCTGGACCACGCGTAGGTGGTGCCGCCCCAGGTGGCGATCAGCACGACGCCGGTCGATCCGGTGGCGCTGAGCGTCAGCCCCGCCCAGTCGACGGTGAAGCCGCGAGCGCGCCGGGGGCTGTGCAGCGCGGCGGCGACGGCGACCCACGCGAGCACCCCGAAGGGCACGAAGAACCAGAAGACCCAGCGCCAGCCGAAGGAGTCGGTGAGCCAGCCGCCCAGCAGCGGGCCGAGGACCGCGGCGATGCCGAACATGGCGCCCAGGGGCGCCATATAGGTCCCGCGCACGCGCGCTGGGATGAGGTCACCGGTGATCGCCTGGGAGGAGATCATGAGGGCGCCGCCGCCCAGGCCCTGCGCGAAGCGCGCAGCCACGAAGAACAGCATGGACGGCGCGAAGCCGCACAGCACCGAGCCGCCGATGAACAGAACGATGCCGGTCAGGTAGAGGGGCTTGCGGCCGACGACGTCGCCGAGCTTGCCGGTGACGGGCATGGCCAGCGTCTGGGCGATCGTGTAGGCGGTGATTGCCCAGGACATGTGGGCCACCCCGCCGAGGTCCCCGATGATGGTGGGCAGGGCGGTGGCGACGACGGTGTGGTACATGGCGGTGAGGAAGACGACCATCATGAGGCACACGTAGACGACCCAGAACCGGCGGTCGGGTCGGAAGGTCATGCCCTCGAGCGACTCCGAGCCGGGTGCGGCGCCGTTCGAATCGGTTGCGCCCGCCCGTGGGGCGGGCTCGGCTGCTGGGGTGCTCATCGCTTCTCCTCGGGGTGCGCCGGTCCATTCTGCCAAAAGGCCGGTTCGAGAGGGCGGATGGGCCGCGGACGCGCTGGGCGGGCGGTGACGCGGAGCGCGGCCGGCGGGGGCGGGCGTCCCGCCGGCTCGGATGTTTCTGCTGAGCAGGGTGTGACGACGAACCGATCTCGGTGCGGAACTGGACCGATCTCGGTGCGGAACTGGACCGATCTCGGCGGGGCGGGGCGGAGCGGGCGGCGAAGATATGACGTTTCGGTAGATAACGAATCGATAACGGTCCGGATGATCTGATGTCTGTCCGATACCCTCCGGCCTAGCGTTGTCCTCGACACGTTGTCGGCACCCGTCGACCGCGGATCTTCCCACGGCACTTCCACCCACGCCTGTCTACGGTGTTTCAAGGAGGAAACTACAGATGGCTACTTCGCTTCCACGGCGTCGTTTTATCCAGGGTTCTGCCCTCGCTGCGGCTCTCGGCGCCGCAGCGGCCTGCTCGAATGGCCGGGGGGGGGGTGACGCAACTGCAGACTTCTCCGGCACGGGCCCGATCACCTGGGTCCAGGGCAAGGACAACTCCGATGGCAAGGTGCAGGAGCGCATCGATGCGTGGAACTCCGAGAACCCGGACGAACAGGTCACGCTCATCGAGCTGTCTGCCGAGGCGGATCAGCAGCGCCAGTCCCTCGTCAACAACGCGCAGACCCAGTCCGACGCCTACGACGTCATCTCCGTAGACAATGTGTGGGTGGCCGAGTTCGCCGCCAACCAGTGGATCCTCGAGCTGCCCATCGACGATCTCAAGAACGACGACATTATCGAGTCGGTGTGGAACACGGGGATCTACCGCGACAAGCTCTTCGCGGTGCCCTTCGCGACCGACGCCCCGGTCATGTTCTACCGCAAGGACTTCCTCGACGAGGCGGGCGTCAAGGTGCCCACCACCTGGGACGAGGTCAAGTCCGCCATCGACGCCGTGCGCAAGGTCTCCGGCCATGAGAGCATCGGCGGCTTCGGAGGCCAGTTCGCCAAGTACGAGGGCCTGACGTGCTGCTCCTCGGAGTTCATCCACACCGCCGGCGGCGCCTTCTACGACGACTCGAACACCGTCACCATTAACTCCCCCGAGGCCGTCAAGGGTCTGCAGAACCTCATGGACGGCTTCAAGGGCGGCTACATTCCCAAGGAGTCCCTGGAGTGGAAGGAAGAGGACGGGCGCAACGCCTTCGAGGCCGGCAACCTGCTCTTCTACCGCCAGTGGCCCTACCAGTACGACAACAACCTCAAGGCTCTCGGCCAGGAGAAGTTCGGCGTCGCCGCGCTGCCGACCATTGACGGCAAGAGTTTCGTGCCCACCCTGGGCGGCCACAACTGCGGCATCTCCGCCTACTCGAAGAACAAGGCCACGGCGCTGAAGTTCGTCAAGTGGTGGATCTCCGAGGACTCCGAGCGCTACGCCCTCGAGACCCAGACCCTCGCCCCCATCCTAGGCTCCCTGTACGAGGACGCCGACCTGCTCAAGAAGTTCCCGTACCTGACCACCCTGCGCGCCTCCCTCGATGCCGCCAAGGGCCGGCCCAGGGTCGTCTCCTACGGGGATGTGACCGCGGCGATCCAGGACGCCATCTACCCGGCGATCCAGCAGAAGACGACGGCCCAGGACGCCATTACCGGCCTTGAGGGGGCTCTGAACAACATCCAGGCCTGATCGGCAGACCCTCCCGCGGTCCCGCCCCGCTCACGGGGCGGGACCGGCGGCCGATTGAGACGGGCATTCGCCGCCGACTGCCACCTGGGTGCGGTGGGGCCGGCGAGAGTCAGCAAGAGTTTTGGCACGAGAGAAACCAATGAGCACAACGTCGTCGCACTCGCCGGGAATCGTTAACCGGCGGTCCAGGTCCAGCAGGGCGCAGTCGCGCCTGGCCTGGATACTCCTGACCCCCACGGTCGTCGTCCTGACGGTCGTCATTATTCTCCCCATCCTTCAGTCACTGCAGCAGTCCCTGTACGGCAAGGCGGGTCTGGACGAGGAGACCGGCTTCGTCTCCAAGGTCCCGCCCTTCGTCGGCCCGAAGAACTACACCGACATCTTCACCTCCGCGGGTGATCACTTCTGGAACGCGGCCTGGAACACGACGCTCTTCGGCGTGGTCACCGTCGTCCTGGAGACGGTTCTGGGCGTCGCCATGGCGCTCATTATGCACAAGGCGATGCGCGGGCGCGGCTTTGTGCGCGCCGCCATCCTGGTGCCGTGGGCCATCCCCACCGCCGTCTCCGCCATTTTGTGGGGATGGATCTTCAACCAGAACGGCGTCGCCAACGCGATCCTCGGCCAGCACGTGATGTGGGCCTCGGGAAACGTCTCGGCCAAGATGGCGATCATTATCGCCGACGTGTGGAAGACCGCCCCCTACATCGGGCTGCTCACCCTCGCCGGGCTCCAGGTCATCCCGGACGAGGTCTACGAGGCCGCCAAGATCGACGGCGCGAACGCCTGGAGGCGCTTCACCAGCATCACCCTGCCGCTGGTCAAGCCCGCGCTCGCCGTCGCCGTCCTCTTCCGCGCCCTCGACGCCCTGCGCATGTTCGACCTGCCCTACATCCTCATCGGCCCGCGCAAGAGCTCGGTGGAGACGATCTCCATGCTCGTGCAGGACGAGGCCTCCAACCTCCGGTACGGGTCGGCTGCCGCGTACGCCCTCATCCTCTTCCTGTACGTCTTCATCTTCGCCTTCGCCTTCGTCAAGATCACCGGAACCGACCTCGGCGCGAGCGTGGAGAGGAAGAGGAGGAAGGGCGGCAGGCTGCCCGTCTCCGCCTTCCTGCCCGGGCGGCGCCCGAAGGAGGCCGGTGCCGGTGCTGCCGCTTCAGCCGCTCGACCCGACCAGTCCTCCGACGTCAGGAGCCAGTCATGAGCATCAGACCCGCATCCGCTCCAGCCGCCGTCGTGGGGAGCACCAGGAAGAAGGCCTCGAGGAGGACCTCGCGGTCCGGCGTCTGGGCGACCGTCGGCATCGGCTTCATCGTCATCTACTGCCTGGCGCCCTTCTACTGGATGATCGTGTCCTCCCTGAGGCCGGACCAGGAGATCTTCGAGAACAGCTGGTGGCCGCGCCACCCCTCCCTGGAGAACTACGAGGCCGTGTTCTCGGCCAAGAACAGCTTCGGTCAGGGGCTGGTCAACTCCCTGGTCGTGTCGGTCACCGTCACCATTGTGGCGCTGGCGGTCGCGACCTTCGCCTCCTACGCGCTGGCCCGCCTCGACTTCCGCGGCAAGGGCGCGCTGCTGCTCGTCGTGCTGGCCACGTCGATGTTCCCGCTGGTGGCGATCATCGTGCCGCTGCTGAAGAACTTCTCCGACTGGCAGTGGATCAACACCTATCAGGCGATGATCATCCCCGACCTGTCGTTCTCGCTGCCGCTGGCCGTGTGGAACCTGACCAGCTTCTTCAGGCAGATGCCCCAGGAGCTGGAGCAGTCGGCCATGGTCGACGGCTGCACCCCGGGCCAGGCGTTCCGCAAGGTCATCCTCCCGATCGCCGCGCCCGGCATCTTCACCACCGCCATCATTATCTTCATCGGCGCCTGGAACGAGTTCCTCGTCGCCGTCACAATGATCAACAATCCCGCCATGCAGCCGGCGACCGTGCTGCTGTCGAAGTTCACCGGAGCCTCGCAGTTCAACACGCCCTTCGGCTCCCAGATGGCGGCCGGCGTCATTATGACCCTGCCGCTGGTCATTATGGTGCTGCTCTTCCAGCGCCGTATCGTCGCCGGTCTGGCCGCGGGCGGGCTCAAGCAGTGACACCGGCCGCCGGGAGCGCGCCGATACGCCTCCCGGCGGTCACGGGCGCCCTGCCGCGCGGGCCGCGCCGAGGACCGCGGCTCGCGCGGCCCGGTCAGCAGCGCCGGAAGCCGCCCTCGGCGCTGATCACCTGGCCGGTCACCCAGGAGGCCTCGTCGGTGAGCAGCCAGCAGATGAGGCGGGCGGCGTCGTCGGGCCGGGCTGCGCGGCCCCGCGGGAACATGGAGTCGACCGTGCGCAGCGTCTCCGCGTCCATGTACCCGGTGTCCACCGGGCCGGGGTTGACGGTGTTGAGGCGGATCCCGCGCTCGGCGAGCCCCGCGGCGAGCGAGGGGGTGATTCCGGCCAGGGCCGCCTTGGCGGTGCAGTAGGCGATCTCCTCGGGCATGGGCCCCAGGCCCTGCCCGGAGGTCATGAGCACGGCCGAGCCCGGCAGGGCCGGGGCGCCCGGGGCGTCCTCGTCGGGCTCGTCCGGATCAGTCTCATGGCGGTTGGCGAAGTGCTGGGCGTAGGCCTGCACGAGCAGCAGTGAGGCGCGCGCGTCGACCGCCCAGTGGTGGTCGAGGTCGTCCACGTCGATCTGGCCCAGGGCGCCGTCGTGCCCCGACGACGCCTGGTTGCACACGAGGGCGTCGACCCCGCCGAGGGCCCAGGCCGCGTAGTCGATGACGACCCGCGGTATCTCGGGGTCGCGGAAGTCGGCCTCGATGTCGACCAGCTGCGCTCCCTCGGTCAGGTGGCTGCGCACGGAGTCGAGCGTCGCCTCGACGGAGTCGGCGCCCCAGGGCTGCTCGGCGTCGTGAGGGGAGAAGTGGTGGCAGGCGATCGAGGCTCCGAGGTCGGCTGCCCGGCAGGCGATGGCGTGGCCGATGCCCGCGCGCCGACTCACCCCGGTGACGACGACGGTGCGGCCGGCCAGCGGGCCGGCGGGGGAGGACGTCGAGGTGCTCATGGCCCCATTGTGCCGTGTTCGCCCGCCGGGACGCCCCGGCGACGCGGCCTCAGGCGACCTCGGCGACGGCCGCCAGCACGTCGTCGGGGAGCCCCGCCGCCCGCAGGCCGCCCAGGAGCTCGCCGCCCCGCGCCCCCGAGGCCACCACCCGCCACGCGGCGTCCTTGGCGTCGTAGTCGATCCGGACGGGCTCGAGGATGGAGAAGATCTCATCGGCCGGCGACGGCGGGCCGGTGCGCACCCCGGTGAGCGCCAGCTCGACGCCGTCGGCGGGGCGGACGGCCCCCAGGGCGATGTCGGTGCCCGCGCCCAGGGCGAAGCCGTCTGCCTCCCGGCGGGTGACCACCGGCTCTCTGGGCGCTCCTCCGACCTCACCGGCCCGGCCGGCCCCGCTCACGCGTGCGCGCAGCCCCTCGCCGCCCGCGGACAGGAGACGCACCGTGACCTCGCGCTCGGCGGGGACGACGCCGTCGGGCCCCTCCTGGGCGATCGCCAGGCGGGCCGTGGCGGAGCGCTCGTCCCAGACCAGCGAGAAGCGGGTGCGCACGACGGCGTCCGGCCCCGGGGCGGGCGAGCCGTCGTCCTCCTCCAGCACGAACCCGCCGTCGGCACCCGGCACCACCAGCACCGACAGGTGGCGGGGGTTGTCCCCGGCGGCCTCGCCGATGTCGTCGGCGCCGACGACGATGCTGCCGGCGCGGGCCAGGACCGGCAGGCGGTCCAGGGGCCGGGAGACGGTGAGCGTCCGCCCGTCCTCGGCCGCCGCCTCGTAACGCCGCCCGGTGGGCAGGTCGAACCAGGTGCCCCGGGGCAGCCACGCCCGCTCCTGGGCCAGGGCGCTGACCGGGTCGGCCTTGTGGACCATGGGCACGACGAGCAGGTCCCCGAAGAGAAACTCGGCGCGGTTGGAGTAGGCGCCCGCCGCCCGGGGGGCGTCGTGGTAGACGGGGCGCACCGGGGCGACGCCCTCTGTGCGGGCGCGGCGCGCCCAGGTGTACAGGTAGGGCACGAGGCGGTGGCGCAGCCGCAGGTGGGCCTCCATGGTGGCGCGGGCGTCGCGGCTGTAGCGCCACGGCTCCTTGGAGTTGAACACCGAGTCCGTCGAGTGGAGGCGGTTGATGGGGGAGAAGCAGCCCAGCTGGACCCAGCGGGCCGCCATCTCGTCGTCGCAACGGCCGAACATGTGCCCGCCGATGTCGTTGGACCACCAGTAGTAGCCGATATTGGCGGCTGTCGCGGTGAACTCGGGCTGGAAGCGCAGGGAGTCCCAGGTGGTGATGGTGTCCCCGGAGAAGCCGACGGGCGTGCGGTGGCTGGAGGCGTCGGCGAAACGGGAGAAGGTGACGGGGCGGCGGCGGTAGCGCTCCACCCGGCCGCCCGGCCCGGTGCGGGTGCGCTCGCGCCCGGAGTCCAGGTAGTGGACGTGGTTGAGCATCCACAGCGGGTCCAGGCCCGGGATGTCGGTGTCGCCGCCCTGCTGCCAGTCCAGCCACCAGAAGTCGACGCCCTCGTCCTCCAACGGGTGGTGGGCGAGCTCCAGGTAGGCGGCGGTGAAGTCCTTGTCGCCGATATCGAAGGCGATGGCCTCGCCCGAGGCCGGGTCCCCGCCGAGACGGCGCATCATGGGGGTGTAGGCGGACTCGTGGCGGCGGACGCCGGCGGCGGGGTGGAGGTTGAGGGTCACCTGCATGCCGCGGGAGTGCAGGGCGTCCAGGAAGCGCCCGGGGTCGGGGAAGAGATCGGGGTCCCAGGTGTAGCCGGTCCACCCGTTGCCGATCGCCGGGTCGATGTCCACCAGGTGCCAGTCCATGTCGAGCACGGCCACCGAGAAGGGCAGCCCCTCGGCCGCGAAGCGGTCCATGAGGGCGAGGTAGGACTCCTCGGTGTAGCGGTGGTAGCGGCTCCACCAGTTGCCCAGGAGCGCCCGCGGGATCAGCGGGGTGGGGCCGGTCAGGCGGAAGAAGTCCCGCAGCGCGCGGCGGTAGTCCTGCCCGTAGCCGAACAGGTACAGGTCGTGGTCCGGGGAGGAGCCGTCCACGGGGCTCGCGCTCGGGCGCGGCCGGACCCACTGGTCCTCCTGGAGGAGCAGGGAGGCGGAGTCGTCGATGACGGCCAGGCCGGTCAGGGAGAGGATCCCGGGACCCAGGCGCGCGCGGCCGTCGACGTCGTCCAGCGTGCGGCAGGTGCCGCCCAGGTTGGTCGGGAAGGTCTCCTCGGGGTCCCACTCGTCCCCGAAGCGCCAGGTCCCGCCGTGCGGGTTGACGACGGCGGTGCGCATGGTCGCGCTCAGCCCCGAGCGGGAGAACCCTCGCGAGGGCTGATAGGTCAGGTGAAGGTGCTCGGTGAGGATCTCCACGCGGTCCTCGCCGCGGCGCACGTCGAAGGCGGGGGCCTCGCCCAGGTCGCGGGAGACGACCAGCTGGGTGGCGGCGTCGGTGAACTTGCCCGACCCGGAGCTCTCCATGCGGATGAGCCGGTCGGTCAGGACGGTGAAGCGGGCGTGGTCGCCCACCCGGACGACCGCCTCCGGCCGGGCGGGAGCGGGACGGGGCGCCGCCGGTGCGTCGGAGAGGGGAGAGGACATTGGATTCAACGAGGTCAACCTTCTGCTGGTGCGCCGCAGCGCCTGCCGCGAGGCGCCTGCGGGCGATGGACGGACGGTACAGACGATATGCCCGATGGGCCCGATGGGGCGGGAGGCTACAGGCGGCCCTCGGCCCGAGCCCGCAGCGCCAGGGCCGCGGCCCCTCGCGCCCAGCTGATGCGGTCGTGCTCGCGCACCACCATGTTGATGGGGGCCGCGCCGGGGCGCCTGACCGATGCCACGCCGACCATCACCTGGTCCTCGAACAGGGCGGCCACCTCGGCGCGCTCGCCCGCCACCACGACGATGTCGGGCAGGGTGAAGGCGGCCGCCATGGCGATGAGACGGCCGGTGCGCCGCGCATAGGACGAGCAGATCGCGACCGCGTCGGCCTCGCCCGCTCTGGCCAGCTCCACGATCCCGGCCGCGGGGGTCGGAGTCCGGCCCCGCTCGGTCCAGGCGCGCTCAATGGCGGGGTTGGTCAGGCAGTCCGTCGCCGGAAGTGAGGACGCCGGCCGGCCGCCGTCGGGAACCGGGATCTTGCCCATGAGGCCGAGCTCGGCATCCGGCGTCGTCATGACCTCGCCGTGCGAGACCAGCCCGAAGCCGATGCCGGCGCCCACCGTGACCAGGGCCAGGCGGTCGTGCTCGCGCCCCGCCCCGAACCAGGCCTCCTGCAGGGTGATCGCCACCAGGTCGTTGCCGATGGTCGTCGGAACATGCAGCCGCGCCTCGACGAGGTCGGCCAGGGGGACCCGGTTCCACCCCAGGAACACGGCGTCGGCGACCATGCGCCCCTCGGCGGTGGCCCCGCCCAGGCTCACCCCCGCGCAGGACGGGGCGGGAGCGTCCGGTCGGGAGCGGGCCAGCTCTTGCGCGGCATCGGCCAGTGCGGCGACGACACCGGTGGGGGCGCGGTCGGGCAGCGGGCGGCGCGCCGTGGCCAGGACGTTCAGGTGCAGGTCGGCGAGCACGGCTGTCAGGGCGCTGCCCGACAGGTTCACCCCGATCATGGTCTCCGCGTCGGCGCGCACCTCGAGGGGGGACTGGGGGCGGCCCGTGCTGGCCAGGCGCTCGGAGTGGGCGGTGAGAAGACCGCTGTCGATGAGCGGGGTGGTCAGGCGCGTGATCGAGCCGGGGGAGATGCCGACGAGCCTCATGATCTCGGGGCGGGTCAGGCGCCCGTGGCGCAGCAGGGCCAGGACGATCGCCCGCTGGGTGTCGCTGAGTCCGGCCCACGGGCCGGGGGCGTGGGAGTCGCGGGGTGTGCCTGCCATGGCCGCATTCTGCCCCGGCGCGGCTCGGGCCGCCTCGCCGAGACCGGTCGATTCCGCACCGAGGTCGGTCCCGAGCCGACGGCGCCCCCGGACGCGGGCGCCGTAGACCTCGACACGTCGCCGGTTCCCGTCCCGTAGGGTCGGCACCATGAGATACCCAGCCCTCGTTGTCTCGCCCCGCCACGTCGGGGACGATGCCGACTGGTGGCGGCGCGCCGTCGTCTACCAGGTCTACCCGCGCTCCTTCCAGGACACCGATGCCGACGGCGTGGGCGACATCCCCGGTATCACCGCCCGCCTGGACCACCTCGACGCGCTCGGCGCGGACGTCGTGTGGCTGAGCCCCGTCTACCGCTCGCCGCAGGACGACAACGGCTACGACATCTCCGACTACGAGGACATCGACCCGCTCTTCGGGAGCATGGCCGACCTCGACGCGCTCATCGCCGGCCTTCACGCGCGCGGCATGCGCCTGGTGATGGACCTGGTGGTCAACCACACCAGCGACGACCACGAGTGGTTCCGCGCCTCCCGCTCCTCCAGGGACAGCGCCAGGCGCGACTGGTACATCTGGCGCCCCGCCCGCCGGGTCCCCGGCCTGGAGCCCGGCTGTCCCGGCACCGAGCCCACGAACTGGGGCTCCTTCTTCTCCGGGTCCGCCTGGGCGTGGGACAAGGGCAGCGGTGAGTTCTACCTCCACCTGTTCTCCGCCAGGCAGCCGGACCTGAACTGGGAGAACGAGGAGGTTCGCCGCGCCGTCTACGAGATGATGGGGCGGTGGCTGGACCGCGGCGTCGACGGCTTCCGCATGGACGTCATCAACTTCATCTCCAAGACCTACCCGCTGGCCGACGGCCTCAGGCGCGATGGCGACCTGTACGGCGACGGCGCCTCCCTGGTGGCCAACGGCCCCCGCATCCACGAGTTCCTCCACGAGATGAACGAGACGGTCTTCGCGCCCCGGGACGGTCATGTCCTCACCGTCGGGGAGATGCCGGGAGTCACCCTGGCCGAGGCCCCGCGCTACACCGACCCGGCGCGGGCCGAGCTCGACATGGTCTTCCAGTTCGAGCACGTGAGCCTGACCAACGGCCCGGGCGGCAAGTTCGACCCCAGGCCCCTCGACCGCATCGTCCTGAAGAGGAACCTCGCCGCCTGGCAGGAGGCCCTCGCCCCGGCCACGGATGAGGCCGGACGCATTACCGGGGAGAGGGGATGGAACTCCAGCTACTGGGACAACCACGACCAGCCCCGCGCCGTCTCCCGGTACGGCGACGACGACCCCGCCTGGCGGGCGACCAGCGCCAAGACCCTGGCCTCGATCCTCCACCTGCACCGCGGCACGCCCTACATCTACCAGGGCGAGGAGATCGGCCAGACCAACACGGTCTTCAACGGCATCGGCTCCTACCGGGACCTGGAGACCATCAACCACTACCACGAGCGGGTGGGCGCGGGCGACAACCCCCAGGCGGTGCTGGCGGGACTGCCGGCCAACTCGCGCGACAACGCCCGCACCCCCGTCCAGTGGGATGCGGGCCCGCAGGCGGGCTTCACCACGGGCAGGCCGTGGATCGACGTGACTCCCAACCACACCGAGATCAATGCCGCGAGCCAGGTGGGCAAGCCGGGGTCGGTCTTCGAGCACCACCGGGCCCTCATCGCCCTGCGGCACAGCGACGACGTCGTGGCGCTGGGCACCTTCCGCCTGCTCGACGCCGACGACGCCGGCTCCTGGACGATCCTGCGCGAGCTCGTGGACGCCGACGGCGGGCGCGAGCAGGTCCTGCTGCTGGCCTCGTGCGCGCGCGAGGGACTGGAGATGGGAGAGGGGTCGGCGCTGCGGCGTCGCCTCGCGGCCGAGGGGCTCGACCTGGGGGAGTGGGCCGACGCCGAGCGGGTGCTGGTCGCCTCGCTGCCTGTCGAGGACGCTGGCGGCTTCGGGGCGGGCGTGCCCGAGCGCCTGGCCGGCTGGGACTCGGTCGTCCTGCGCCGCACCGTGTGATGCTCGCGGTGCACGGCGTCGTCGGCCGCCCCTCTGCACCGAGATCGGTCGAGTTCCGCACCGAGATCGGTCCGGTTCCGCACCGAGATCGGTTCAGGCCGGCGTATCCCAGCGCACCTGAAGCTGGGCGAGCACTATGCGACGCAGGGCGACCTCCTTGGGGACCGTGTTGATGCAGCCGCCTACAAGGGTCGCAACGAGTGCGGCGGTGAGCGGTTCTGAGGGCCCGGAGCTGTCGGCGCCCGCCAGGGCCGGAGCGATCATTGCCGGCAGCGTCATCATCAGGGCGAGAAGAAGCCAGGTGGTCGGATGACGCAGGGGCGTGGGAGGACGGGGCCTGGAAGGCTCGGCCAGCTGCATGACTCGCACCATCTTAAGAGGGCGAGGGGGAGGCCGGTGGCTGGTCGTCACCGATCTCGCGGCGGAGGCGAACCGATCTCGGTGCGGAACTCGACCGATCTCGGCGAAGGAGGGCGGGCGAGGAGGTCGGCCACCAGCAGGCCGCGACAACCACCGCCATGAGCGCCAGCACCCACGCTCCGGGGCGTGCGAGCTCCCACACGAACAGCGTGCCGAACACGGGCGCGCGCTGGGTGATGGCCAGCACCGCCCCGGCGCCCGCCAGCGCGAGCACCGGCACGCTCGCCTCCCACCCCGCCAGGTGCGCCAGCCCCGCGACCGCGGCCCCCGCGCTGCCGCCCAGGGCGAAGGACGGTGCCAGCAGCCCGCCCGTGGCCCCCGCCCCCAGCGTCGCCCCGGTGAGCAGCGGCTTGAGCACCATGACGCCCGCCAGCGCCACCAGCGCCGTCCTCGTCGTCGGCGAGGCCAGCGCCGCCTCCAGGGCGTCCCGGCCGTTGCCCGGAAGCACGGGCAGCCACAGCGACGCCGCACCCGTGAGCGCGCCCGCAGCGCCGATGCCCACCGGCAGCGCCCAGGTACTCGGCAGACGGTGCGCCCTGAACCAGGCCCACAGGCTGCGCGCCCCCACGCCCAGCGCCAGAAACACCGGCACCGCCGTCAGCGCCGCCACCACGGTGGCGGCCGTCGGCGCTCCCACCGCGACGTCGAAGGTCGCACGGCCGTGGGAGAGCAGCCACGAGACGACCGTCGCGATCAGGCTCACCGGCAGCGCCAGCCACACGCCGCGGCGCCGCGTCCCGGCCGCCATGGTGATCTCGACGGCGAAGGCGGCCCCGCCCAGGGGCACGTTGTACATGGCCGCCAGACCGGCGCCCGCCGCTGCGGCCACGAGCAGGGTCGTGACGCCCGGCTCCAGCCCCAGCCACCGCGCGAGCCGGGCGGCGACGGCGCCC
>ERZ772964.741-NODE-741-length-13102-cov-2.80953_pt1 | contig 13102 bp, 8 predicted proteins | sample MGYA00580675_ERZ772964 | MGnify/ENA primary metagenome ERZ772964 (study PRJEB29015, sample SAMEA2737941) | human oral metagenome | biome: human oral; feature: human-associated habitat; material: dental | place: China | collected 2139 ...
TTCCTTCAGGAAGAGGTCGGCGTCCCGCACTGGACATTTCTCCCTTTCCGTTTTCAGCTCCTTGTCCTCACCCGGTTCTTTGCGCTCTTCCCTAGTCCTTACGACCGTAATCTCGACCTGCTGGCCCGATGGTTCTGGCGGACGAGCGTGGCGGCCGATGAGCTCGGGATCAGCGGCTCGCAGACCGACCTACGGGATATGGCCAAGTGCGTCGTCGTGGGGGAGGAGTCCTCCTCCGTGCAGCGTCTCCTCGTCTCCGCCAGGCTGAGCGGCGACCCGACGCCACCGGACCTCAGCACGTTCCGGGCGACCCGCTCGGATAGCAAGGTGGTGCTCATAGCCATGTGGAACCGAGAGCCTGTTGACCTGCAGACTGGTGAGTCCATGACCGTGGAGACGCTGGCGGATATTCTTGAAGGTGAGAGCACGCCGAGTGCGGTCCTCTCTGATCTCGTACCCGTCACGGCACTGGGCGAGGGTGCCCCCGCGGCCGCCAACCGTATAGTCTCCGGACTGGACCGCAGGACGGTGATGGAGTACCTGACAAGCGGCGTCAGGGACCTAGGATCCCTGCTCCTTACGGAGGAGATTGTCACCTGCCTGCAGAACAATGAGCACGAACGGGTCATTGCGCTCCGGGCGCAGCTCCTGGGCGCCTACCTGCGCGACTTCGTCACCGTGCGTACCGCCTACCAGTTCGAGGACAGCCCGCCGCTGGAGGACCTTCTCCGCGCCGTTAGCACCAGCCCCGGAGAGAAGAGCGCACCGTGAGAGAGGAGACCTACGACGTCGCCCTTCATGGGGAGCACGTCGGATCCATACAGAGAAGGGACGACTTCACGAAGTTCGTCCTGGACCGCGGCTACTGGCAGCGTCCCAGACGGAGCGTCCTCGGCCTGTGGTTTGAGAACCACAGGCGCGAACGACCGCATGCCGTCAACCGCGTTCCCGCCTGGTTCTCCAACCTGCTGCCTGAGGGACGCCTGAGAGAGCTTATCGCCCGCGAGCAGGGCGTGAGCACCTTTGCCGAGATCGACCTGCTCGCCCGGATTGGCGACGACCTACCTGGTGCCGTCACCGTCACCCGGGCAGGGAAGGAGGGTGGTGCTGAGGGCTCCGGGGACACGGCCCCAGGAACTCCTCCCCACGTACACCCCCGAGACCCGCGTCCTGTTGACACCGGACTCTGGCGTGCGTCACTGGCCGGCATGACGCTGAAGTTCTCTATGAGCCGTCACGGAGACCGGCTCGTCGTCCCTGCCCACGGGGAGGACGGTGACTGGATCCTCAAGACGCCGGACCGCGCTTTTCCCGGGCTGCAGGTCAATGAGCTCGCTGTTATGAGGCTTGCCGGGCAGGTCGGCATTGACGTGCCTGAGGTGGCTCTGTGGGACCGCGCCTCTATTGACGATCTCGGCCCCGGTGCCTGGCCCTCGGAGGAGACCCAGGCCTACGCCGTTCGCCGATTTGACCGCTCTGACCGGGGACGTATTCACAGTGAGGACTTTGCCCAGGCGCTGGGACGCTTTGGTGCTGGGGACGGAAAGTACAACTCCTCCGTGGAGGAGGTGGCTGCCACCGCATACCGCGGGCAAGACCTTGACTCCCTACGCGAGATGGTGCGGCGTACCGTGTTCAACCTCCTGGTCGGCAATGGGGACGCCCACCTGAAGAACTGGTCCCTCATCTACCCCGACCGGCGCACCGCCCGTCTCTCACCCGCATACGACCTCGTGTGCACCGCCGTCTACCCGGGTCATGCCGAGCTCGGGCTGCCATTCTTCGGGGCCAGGACCCTGGCCGAGGTCGGTCGTGCTCACTTTACCCGTCTCCAGCAGGCTCTACAGGTCGGTCCCGAGGACGTCCTCCACGTGGTTGACGAGACCGTGGAACGGTTCTACGACGTATGGGGCACCGACCTGACCGCGCCGGTGCCGCCCGACGTGAGGCAATGGGTTGGGGGTCACCGGGACGACACCCGGAGAAGACTGGAGCAAGACTAATCGGCAGTACCTCCCATCGGCAGGATCTCGCGGAGAACATAGTCGTCAAAATCAACGGAGAGAGTATCCAGGGGCTCATTGTGGAGGCTGACTTGCTGTCCCGCTAAATAGCCTGACGATGCGGGCAGCCAGGACGTGTGCGTCAGTTTTCTGTCAAGTTTCTTGACGCCTCGGTCCTCGGTCTCGACCCAGGTGTCGTCGCAGAGTATCCAGGCGGTACCCGAGGGTGTCACCTGCTCCTGGAGCGAAAACCCCGTGATATCAGCACGCGCCCCTGAGGCCATGTCCACCAGCTCACGGGAGGAGGCGTACCACTGCTGGCTGTATGGTCTCAGGTCGGCAGCCCCGTCCCCGGTGACCCGTTCCACCCAGCCGTTGGGGTAGATCCTGTAGACGTGGTCAAGGCTGCTACGGGTCTCGCCACTGGCAGGATCAGCGAGAGTGACAGTCGTCGTCAAGCACGTCGTATAATTGTGGCAAAGATCTGTGTCCGAGTACGGGGAGATCATGACACTGTCAGCTATAGCCCCCATGAGCCAGCCGGTGGCCTTCCAGGAGGAGGGAGAGGCCTGGGGGTCGGACAGGGGGTAGGAGGTAATGGTGGCGGGGTCGGCGTGAAAGGTCGGCGAGGTCTCTACCACGAGCTCCTCATTGGTGAGCACCTGCCCCAGCACATTCTGGCTGGCGCTCATGCTGCGGACCACCTCACCGCTCTCCGCCGAGAGCACCACAATAGTCTGGGACTGCTGGGGCGGGGCGTCATCCTCCCTGTCCCACAGTGGTCTGCGATCAGGCTCCCCCTGCGTGTAGACCGGTACCAGACGAATAGCCAGATAGCGTCCGTCAGGACTGGTCAAAGCGTACGTGGTATAAAAGCTACTCAGATTGGCCTCGTGAGCACGCCAGGACGAGTAGAACCCACAGACGTCCACCCCCTTGATTGAGTGGTACCAGCGCACCGACCCGTCTGCCGGGTCCAGGCTGACCACCGCAGTGGCGTAACTGGTGACGTAGGGACCCCGGGGGCCGTTCTCCACGTCATTGTCACTGACAATGACCACAGCCCCCGAGGCGGTGGGGAGCGGGGGCTCGAGGCCGCACGCTCCCCCGTGTGTGTCAACCTTCCACACTGCCTTTGACCCCCCGGACTCAGGCCGCTCTACTACGCCCGCGCTGTAGGCGTCGTAGGCGTTGCCGGAGGTACCGAGGTCAATAGCAGGCCTGTTTACGTAGGCACTCACGAGGTCCCATACCAGGACCCCCTCCAGAACCAGGGTGACGGTGACGACAAGCACCACTGTCCTGACCACCCAGGAGGCCTTCTTCCTAATATCCATGCTATTCTTACCTCACGCCATAGACTCGAATAGTGTGCGGCACGTATCTGCTGATACTGTAGTCAGTGTCGAGGACCACCACAGTGGCTCCTGGCGTAACGACGAATTTGACAATATCAGAGAATTCTAGTGCGCTGCGACGCAGCTGCCGGGGAGCACAGGCGCTATCAAGATGCGTCAGGCTGCTAAAGACCGACGTCGGCTCTGCCGCGCGGGCGACCAGCCCCGGGGAGCCGTCGCCAGGAATCATCTCAATCGAGAGGACGCCTTCCCCTGACTCGTTGGGCTTAAGGGTGCACCCCATCCTGGCGGCAGCCAGGGCGTCCGACTCCCCCGTGCTGACCGTCATGGTAGCCGGATTGAATACGGCACCGACCCACGGACCGTCCTTACGATCAATGTCATTACGGCTCACCATCTCTGGGTAGGGAGGGTAGGTCACGAGCGTACCCGTGGCCAGTGAGGCGTACTGGTTCACCCCGACAGACGCCCCCAGGGGGACGCTACGGGCCCCCTCCACGGATCCAGACGCCGCCACCTCGTCAATGTTAATGGCCCGGGTCTCCCACGGGTAGATGTAACGCCGATTCCCGCCCTTACCGGCAGTACCATCAGGGGTAACGAGCTCGGTGCGCACGACCATCCACCCGTCCACTATGGTGCAATAGTTGTCGTTGTGATCATTCCAGAGGTCGTAGGCGACATTACTGAGGACCGTACCGGAGGAGGCGCCACCGAGGCCGTCCTGCGGGAAGAGACGAATATCGGCAGAATACCCCCCGCGAGAGAGCGGCGTCGTTCCCGCGTCAACGATAAAGGTGGAGTGCCCGGCAGTCCCACTGCAGTCTCCCTCTCCTTCAGGTACCTGCCCCAGCACGGAGCCGTCCCTCAGGAGAATGGCGTCGTTACCCACGAGAATGGCGGAGTCGGTCAGCTGGACACGGTCGGAGTTGTCCGAGGGCCACTCGCCCACCGTCTCCCCGGTCACCGTGTCCAGGACGGTAGTGAGCGCGTCAGGCCCATGACCTCCCAGGGCAGGCGCCTCGATACGGAACGCCACATAGTGTCGGTCAGGGCTTACCGCCAGGTAGGCCCTGCGAGAGCCCTCGAGATGGGAGTACCTGGCACGGTCCCGGTGGTAGCGCCACAGGGTGGTACCGTCCTCAGGCCTCAGGGCCTCCAGGCCGTCCTTGGTGAGAACGAGCGGGCCGCGTGCCCCGGCGGCGACGTCGAGCACCGCGGGCCCGGTCTCCCGCGTCCACGCCACAGCCTTGCCCACCGTCGTGGGCATGGCAGGCCGGGCGTCCTCAGGCACACGAGAGGCGAGCTGCTGGGTGACGGGCTGGGGCACGCCGGGCAGGACGAGGACGGAACCCACCAGGAGCAGCGGCGGCAGGAGGACGAGGGGGAGGATGGTGAGACGGTGCCGAGGCGCTAGCGGCGCCGTCCCGATAGTGATCCTCCTGACCACCGCGTACGTACCGGAGCGCAGTCCTGCCCCCTGAAGGTTCAGAGGCGCCGCCGGGTAGCGGGTTCGTACCAGGTAGTGGCTGGTGAGAAACAGGCCGAGAGCGAGCAGCGACGCCGCAATGTACAGGGAACGGTTCGACGTGACACCCCATCGTCGGTAGGTGCTCCACCAGTCCCAGACCGCCCGGACGACGCTGTGCAGGGTGACCTCGTCAGCCATGACCAGGACGACCACGGACAGCACCCGGGACATGGGTCCCTCACGCGACAGGGGGAAGAGGAGCCACGCCCCACCCAGGAAGAGCAGGGGCCAGACGATCAGGGACGCAGAGGTCTTCTGACCGAACGGGAGCATGGACATCCAGGGGGTGCACCACAGGACGGGCAGGGTCAGGACGGCCCCGAGCCGCAGCATGCGCAGGACCAGGCCAGCACGTTCTACCCGCTCCGGCTCCCGGTCCTGAGGCTCCCGGCGGTACGCCCGGACCTCTGAGTCCGGGCCCCGGGCGCTGTCTGGGGACGCCGTCTCGGGGGTGGTCTCAGGGTCGGGGGTGACGTCAGAGGTGGTGCCGGGCCGGGCGTCGCCAGCGGGCTGCACGTCACCGGCAGGCCGGGCGTCGCCAGCAGGCTGTGCGTCGTCTGCGTCTCCAGATGTGACCATGGCCTCGATCGTGCCTGAGTCACGGAATGATGTCGACAGGAAACGGTGGGGTACCCCACACCGAGGTACCCCACCGTCTGCTACCGCCTTCTACCGGGTCTGAGTCCCTTCCTGGCCGGACTGACCACCGCCGGGGCCGCCGGCCCCGTTCTGCCCGGGTGCCGGAGGCTGGCCCTGCCCCTGACCGGGCCCACCAGGCCCACCAGGTCCACCGGACCCACCAGGCCCACCGGCACCCGCGGCCAGCGCCGAGGCGGTCAGCGTGCGGGAGCCGCCCGAGCTCGTGGACACGGTGTAGCTCTCACCCTCGACCAGTCCCAGGACGGTGGTGGTGGAGGCGGAGATCGTGCTGGTCAGCGTCTGGGAGCCGGAGCCCCCGGTCACGGTGACGGTGTCCCCGACGGCCACACCCGGGGCGTCGGTGACCCCGACGGTCGTGGACTCGCCGTTGACGTCCACGGAGCCGTCCATGGACCCGGCCGTCCCGGAGATGAGGACGGTGCCGCCGGTAATAAAGGCCGAGCCGTTGGAGTCGATCCCGTCCGACCCCGCGTAGGAGATCTGGGTGGTGCCACCGGTGATCGTCAGGACCGCGCCGTCGTCGGACTCGGAGTCGGCGTTCTCGTAGCCCTCGATCACGTGGTCGCCGTTGGTGGCGTTCACGCCGTCGTCACCCGAGGTGACGGTCAGCTCGCCGCCGCTGATATTGATAAAGGCGGACTGAAGGCCCTCGTCAGCGGCGTCGAGCACCACGGTGCCGGAGTCCTGGGTGTAGCTCACCCCGGCGTTCACCCCCTTGGGCTTCTCGGTGCCCTGGTCGGCGGCGGACTGCTGGGCCCGGGCACCGGAGGGAGGCTGGGCCTCCTGGCCGGGACCGCCGGAGGCGGGGGACGCGGCGGCCTGACCGCCGCCCGCGGTCACGCTCAGGGTGGTGCCGCTGACGGTCACGTCGGTGGTGGCCGAGACGCCGTCGTCGCCCGCGGTCACGGTGACCGCCGCCGCGCCCAGGGCCACGAAGCCCTGGGTCTGGTCGGAGTCCTCGGAGGACTTAATGCCGTCCCCGCCCGCGGTCACGCTCAGGGTGCCGCCGGTGACGGCCACGTAGTCCTTGCCGCGGATGCCGTCGTCAAAGGCGTTGACGGTGACGGTGGGGCTGCCGGAGATGACCACGCCGTTCTTGGAGGAGATGCCGTCCCTGGCCAGGCCGGTCACGCTCAGGGAGCCGGTACCGGTAATGGTGAGGTCGTCACTGGAGTACAGGGTGGCGGTAGGGGCGTTATCGGAGGTGTCGGCGTAGCTGGCACCGTCGGACAGGGAGTTGGCTGACCCCGCGGCCAGGACCACGACCACGGATCCGGCGTCCACCACGTTGACGGCGGGGCCGTCGGCGTTGGTAATGGTGGCCCCGTCCAGGACGAGGCGGACGTCGGCGTCGTCCGCGTTGACCACGATCTGGCCGTCGGACAGGCTGCCGGAGACCACGTAGGTGCCCGAGGAGGTAATGGTGACGGTACTGCCGTCCACGGTGGCGCCGGAGCCGGAGACCGTGGCGGAGTCCCCCGAGAGCGCAATGGTCGTGGCCCCCGAGTCGTAGGTGCCGGCCTCGTCAGCCGGTGTGGTGACGGCGGCGACGGCGTCGTTGGCGGCCAGGACGTCAGTCACGCTGGCCCCGGTGGAGGCCGTGCGCACCGAGGTCGAGATAGTGGTCCAGGCGTCCTTGGACGCGGCGCCAGAGCCGGTAGAGGTGCTGCTGGCTGTCGCGGAGCAGCCTGCCAGGAGGGCGGCGGCCGACAGGCTCGCGGTCACGGCCCTGGTCAGGCGGCGCGTGGGGGTGGGTGAGATCATGACTGGCCCCTTCATGAGCTGTTTGATATTTGTTGAGTGTGCATTAGGCTGAATACGGGTGGAGTGAGTCTGTGGGAGCGCCCGGCGCAGCTCTCATGCAGGTGCTGTGTCCACGTGAGAACCTGGGGCGCGTCAGTGCCCCCGGTGGGCGACCCGGTGCCTCGGCCCGGCGGCGGGCCCCGACCAGCTCCAGCAGCCCTACCGCGGGGGCGGACGTAGGCGGGCGGGCCCCGGCCTGGGCCAGCTCCCGGTGCTCTCCTCCTGCCAGCTCCCGGTGCATGACCCGGTGCCACTTGTTGGCGGGCAGGCCGGGGTGGAGCAGGGCCATACCGGTGGCGTACTTGGTGACCCGGGTCGGCCGGTACCCCGCCGCCCACAGGAGCCGGTCGGCGGGGGAGGGCGTGGCGGGGTTCTTCGTCTCGACGACGGCGTAGCCGCACGCCTGGTAGGTCTCCCCCGCCTCACCGGTGGCGGCGCTGGGGTGCGACCAGGTCAGGGTGGTGTCAATGGTGACGCGGGCGCCGTCGGCGGGCAGGTGGAGGGTGGTGCGCTCGTAGGTGGTAGACAGCGCGGGCATGAGGGTGTCGGCGACCTCGTCGGCCCGGGCCTGCGGGCAGGCGCCCGAGGTGGCCAGGCACTCGGCGACAAAGCGCCGCCCCGGCTCGGTGAGGAGATCCGTACGGTCGTACTCGGTACGCGACTTCAAGGTGGTGTGTCGCCCGCCCCGGGTCTTGACCTCCAGGAAGGTGAGGTCGGAGTCCAGGTAGGAGCGGGTGCGTACCTTGAACCGACGCCGTCGCCCGCGGGCTGCGAGGTAGTAGGAGTCCAGGTCGGGGGTGTCGAAGTAGGTCGAGGCGTAGGCGAAGGAACGACGCCGGCCGATCTGGAGGACCTGGGCGTCCCCCAGGGCGTGGACCAGGTCCTGGGCCGCGTGGACAGGCAGGAGGTACTTGCGGTCCACCCGGGTCAGGAGGCTGGCGGCAGCGTTGAGCTCGGCCAGGGTGACGGCGGCCAGGCTGTCAGTGCTTATGGTGGTCATGTGCGTCCTGCCTCCTATGGGGCTGGTGGGGGCCTGCGGGGTGACCGTGGGGTGGTGGAGCAAACCCTGGCCGGCGGGGTGACCGTGGGCTGGCGGGAGCTGGTGGGGCGGCCCTGGGCCAGGGGGCTAGCCCGGGGCTAGCGGGGCGACCCTGGGCTGGTGGAGCGACCCTGGGCCAGTGGGGTAGCCCTGGGCCGGCAGAGCAAAACCTGGGTTAGCGGGTGGCGCCGGTGAGGGCGGTGGCACGGGCGGCGGGGCCCGTTCCGCTCCCGTCGAGCCGCTGTCCCCCGGCGGTGCGGGCGGTGCGGGCGGCAGGCGTACGCGGCACCAGGTAGCTGACGTCCACGAGGGTGGTGTCGTTGACCAGGTCGAGGCGCTGGACCTCGACGGAGCGCACCCGGCCGCCCAGGAGGGACTCCAGGTAGGCGGTCAGCGCGGTCTCGTCGGTGACGGCGCGGTCGAGCACAATGACCTGGCGACGGTTGCGCCGGGCCAGCCGGGGGTGGTCCCCGACCCACAGCGCGGCCACCACCAGGGCCATGAGCGGGGCGATGAGGCTCAGGGGGGCGGTCTGGATGCCGCCCATGAGGCCCAGGGCGAGGGCGGCGAAGAAGTAGGCGATCTCGCCCTGGGATATCTCGGCAGAGCGCAGGCCGATGATTGACAGCACGCCGAACAGGCCCAGTCCCAGGCCCGCCGCAATGGAGGCGGTGGACATGAGGAGGGTGACGGCCAGGACGCCCACGTTAATGCCCAGGTAGGCGGCTATGAGGTCCTTGCGTCCATGGCGTCGGGCGTAGAGGGCGCCGACCAGGACGGCCAGGGCGGTCAGGTCGGCAAGGATGTAGGTGAGTGACGTCACGGTCATGAGCTCCTCCTGCTCCGGGTCTGCGGGCGACGCCGTCGCGTCGTCGGGGTTGGCCGTAAGTCAACGCAGGAGGTCTATGGGGAGCCTGTGAGGCCCGTGTCCCCAGGGTATGAGATCAGCGGCCCCGGTCCGGCCTGGCGCAGTCGGCGCCCGCGTCCCCGTGGCTACGAGCAGGTCGGGCCGCTGCTGGCCCTCCCTCCAGGCCCCCGCCCATGCCCTTGTGGCTATGAGCCGCGCGAGCGGGGATGCCTCGACGTGGGGCCGCTCACCCCCTCACCCGTGGTCCCCATGGCTATGAGATCGACGGCCTCACCCACGCCCACCATCCTCTAGCCAAGCCGTCACCATTCTCACATATAAGTAGTGGTGTTTCAATAGTTTTTGATAGTTAAAGCTAGCTCTACACTGTCATTACCATTTACTCAGCATTTTGTATAGTCAACCCTTGTCGCCGTTCTTGAGAGTGACTTCAGTCACTTTCTGCTTGTGCGCCGAGGCCCCGACACCTCCTTCACGTCGCTGCTCCCTCGCAGACCGAGGGGCCACCCTCTCCCCTCTGTCCACAGCTGTGGACAAAAGCTGGGGACAGGCTGGGGAAAAGTTATCCACAGGCTTGTCCCCAGGTGGGGAGAAACGGCGGGAGAACGGTCTTTCCCCCACCGAGGCGGCTGCCCCGGGACTCCACACCCTCCCCTCCGCAGTTGTCCACCCCCTGTGGCCCCACGGTTTCAGGGGGTACCCACAGGCCTCATAGGACAGGTGTCAGGAGCACGGGAAGGCCCTGACCGCTCAGTGGGGCGCGCTGACCCGTCCCCTTGGCATCCCACGCCCTCGCACATCCCCCACACCTGTGGACAGGGCTGTGGAAACACATCCGTGTAATTTTCCACAGGTCTGTCCCCAGGTGGGGAGAAAAGAGCCAGGCTGCTGTGGATCCCTCTCCCCAGCACTGAATCCACACAATCCACAGCCCCGCCTCCGCCGTCGTCCTCATGCTGTGGACAGCCGCCTCTCAAGCCGGACCCGCACCCCTCGAACCTGACACGACATGACCTCGGTCACACCAAGGCCGCCTACAGCTAGACCCAGGCACCGGCTCCAAGCAATGTCACCGGCGTCTAGCCACCTCATCGTGACCTTCTGTCCACGTTTAAGGAACTGTCCCGGTCTCCAGCTGGTTGCGGACAGCCCAGGAGGACCCGTCCGCCACGGCCACAGGGCCCTGGTGGCCGTCCCAAAACTCGCCGCCACATCCACAGCCCGTCCGCGGCCTTGGTGGGTAAGTGCCTGGATCGTCCGCCCAAGTCGGGACCCCGTCCGCGATCCTGAGGCCGCAGGACCTGCCGCCCAGCCCGGACCCCTTGGTCGACCTGAGCGCGCTCGTCGTGCGTATGCACACCTCCTGGCTAACCCGGCCCTGGGCTCCGCCGTCCCCTACCCGGCTCTGGAGCTCCTCGCCCGCCCCCAGTCCGAGCGCGTCTACCGCGAGAAGGTCGTGGCGCCCCTGCGGAACGGGGCAATCGACGCCGTCTCCCGGGCCGGCACCAGGTCTGGCGGGGGGCCGACAAGCGCCCATGGGCCTGAGAAGATGGCTGAAGAATCGGCATCGGGGTCTGGCGGGGGCCCGGCGCCGTCACGAGCGCGGACATTATGATCGGCACGAGCCTGTACCGGCTCGTCTACCTCGGGCCGACGCCGAGCCTGGAGAAGGTCTTCACGATGACCGAGGCCGTGGCGGGCCACCCCTGCCACGACCCACCTCGCAGTGAGGACAAGGGCTCGGGGCCGCACCCGGGCACGTGTGAGCGGCATGACGAGCACATAATGCGTGATGCATGTCATACTCAACGGCATGACCAATCCTCTTCAGTCAGAGCCCGGACCCCAGGGCAGGCACGTGCAGACCCCTCAGCCGGACCAGCCACCAGCGGCTCAGCCACCGCCAGCTCCTCAGCCGGACCAGCTACCAGCGGCTCCTCACCTGGACCAGCCACCACCAGCGCCATTGCCCCGGCAGTACGCGCGAGCCGTCCCCACCGAGGAACAAGGGATCCCGGCGGCTCGCCAGCCTTCTCCCGGACCCGGCGCGGCCCCTGCTGAGGAGCAGGAGAACCCGCCCCCGCACGAGCTGGCCAGTTCGGGCGCATCCCCTTCTCCGGGCGCAGCCTCTCCAGGCACGCCACCTTCTCCGGATGCACCCCCCTCCCAGGGATCGCCTGACAGCGGGAGCCACCCGAGCGGTGACACTGTCAGCCACGAACCCACCACGACCACCGGGCGGCACCTGGAACCAGTCGCTACCACCCAGATCCTCCCCGTCGTCGCCAGCGGCCCGGTACGCCCCGCCCTGCCGGGCGGCAGGGAGCCAGCCGCTACCACCCAGATCCTCCCCGTGGTCACAGCCGCCCCCACGCGCAGGAGACGGCGGGCCAGCTCCGGGACCACTGGCTCGGGAACCACTGGCTCTAGGACCGCCCGCTCCGGGACCGCCAGCCCCCTCGACGGGACTGCCGTCCCCACGCGCAGGGGACGGATGACCCTGGTGGTAAGCCTGCTCGTGGCCGCGCTCGTCCTGGTGGCCGGGACCGCCGCCGTCACCGCCATGCTCCTGGGCGGCGGCACGACCGCCACCTCCGCCAGCTCACCCACTCCCGACCAGCCCTCACCCACACCCACGGGGAACAGGCAGCAGTGGTCGCAGGCCTGGCTAAAAGGCACCGAACAGGCTTGGACCCTGGAGCCTCCGGGCACCGGCGCCACGAGCACGATCGTGAGGCTCACGGACGACAAACTCATCCGCACCACGAGGCAGAAGGAGAAGGGCTCAGTTCTGGTCACCGTCTTCAGGCTGGGTCAGGGCAAGCCCGAGCAGCTCTGGGAGGAGAAGATCACGTCCACCGCTCCCGGCACGACCATCTGGAACGGGAAGATCATCATCGGGAACAATGTCATAGACATCAATTCCCGCGAACGCAGCACAGCATTGTGGGGCGCGGAGGCGGACACCTACGCGGCGACCGGCGTCGGCGTCACGGCATGCTCAGGGACGTCGTGCGCCCTGTGGACGTCACTGACCGAGAAGAAGTGGGAGGCCACCATCCCCGTGTCCAAGCAGGCCTACATCAACACCGGCTCCAGGGTGGGGAGGTACGTCCTGGCCGGCGGGCGCGCAGATAAGGATCCGAACTTCAGCGTGAACATCGACACCGGCGAGGTCAAGAAGATGGAAGGGAGCCAGTCCCAGAACTCCCCACACGCCCTGGTAGACGGCTGGGTCATTTATGACAAGAACGGAAACATCAGCATCTACAAATCCGACGGCACGACCAGGGAGAAGTTCACGACGGACACCTCCAGGAACTTCACCACCTACCCCTGGTCACCCAACCGCTTCACCATCGACCAGACCCTGGCGTGGCTCAAGAACGGAGACACCTCCTGGGCCCCGGGCACGTACTCCGTTTCCACAACCGACCCCACCTGCCAGTCCATCACGGTAGCCGGCAAGGACATCAACCTCGGCAAGGACAACAAGATAACAAAGAAGGCTGACGGGAAGTGCTCCGCAGAGTTTGCTACCCACGCCTTCCAGCTCTCAGAAAAAGGGCAGATCTCAAGCTACTTCAACTACGAGGGCGACAAGAAGTTCCTCCTCCTCATCGACATGACCACGGGAGAGTCGTCAAAGCCCCTCACCCTGGGCGGGCGCAAGACGCAGTACGTGGTAAAGGACAACCTGCTCATTGCCTACGAGGAGTCGGGAAAGATTACCGCCTACCGTCCGCGGTAGTACGGCGGCCCCGCTCAGGGAGCCGTCATCGCCAGCGCCGGGGACAGCCGTCAGCCTCGCCAGCCCCCCTCTTCCCAGGCCCGGGGACA
>ERZ772964.742-NODE-742-length-13093-cov-73.3972_pt1 | contig 13093 bp, 13 predicted proteins | sample MGYA00580675_ERZ772964 | MGnify/ENA primary metagenome ERZ772964 (study PRJEB29015, sample SAMEA2737941) | human oral metagenome | biome: human oral; feature: human-associated habitat; material: dental | place: China | collected 2139 ...
TCAGACGCGTCTTCACTCGGCGCTCGGGTACCGGACGCCCAACGAGGCCGAACACGATTTGGTAAGCAGTAACAAAGCCGCCTGACCAACACAATCAACCACAGTCCGAGACACGCCCGGCAGTCCAACCATAGACGTGTGGATCCGCGTTCGCCACCTGTCTCCGGCCGAGGCGCGTCGTCCCGGGGATCGTCATGGGGTGCCCGTGTCGGTGGGTGCGGGGATCTGCGTCGGGGTGGGGGTGGTGTTGAGCTCTGTGACGGGGTAGCCGTTGATGTACTGGGTGCCTTCAATCGGGTTCCATTCGCTGTTGCTGTCACCGGCGGTAGCGAGGTCGGGAATCGCCGGTACGAAGTCCCGGGCGAGCTCGATGGCACGCGCGACGTCATCGGGGTCCTCGCGGGCGTCCATCTTTCTGGCCATAATGCCGACACTGAGGACGCTGCCGTCCGGGTAGCGCCACGCGAAGGCACCGGCATAACCACCCGTGTCCTGGACAGTAACACCCTCACCCTCAACACCGTCCAGAACCATAGGCCGAGCAGAATCAGTGGCCGCAACATCATCATAGGAGATATGCCTAGGAAGAGGCGCAGGTCCCGTGACGGGCGGTATCAGATAACCGTCAACATCGCTGCGCGCAGGAAGGTAATGGGCGCGAACCTGCTCGTAGGGGCCCTCACCCAGCCTGATCACGCAATCATATACGATGAAATCACTGGACCAGGCGATATTCGAGTAATAATAGCTGCCGACCCCCTGGACCAGGACCTCACTGAGGTGCGCCGCGCTGACGACGCCGCACACGGTGGCCTCCGGAGGAACCGGCGTCGAGCTCAAGGTCGGATGTGAGGACGCCTCTTCGTCGGGAAGCGCCGAGCACGCCGCCAACGACACCACCAGCAGCCGGATGGCAGAGTGCGCCGCCCTGGCACGCGGGTCCACGCTCGCCGTCTGCCGACTCAGGTGGGTCATCGCAGCACCCGTCATGGGGTCTCCGTGCCTGCAGGGCTGGATTCTCGCGTTGGCGTGGGAGTGACGGATCTGCCGTTGACGTACTGTGTGCCGGTGGACTCGACCCACTCGCCGCGGCTGCGGCCAGCAGCCACGAGGCCGGGGACCACGGGCGCGAGCTCCTGAGCGAGCTGGGCGGCCACCTTGACATCGTCGGGGTTGTCTCGGGGCCCGTCCTCGGCGGCATCGACGCCGACGGTCAGGACGTGGCCGTCGGAGTAGCGCCACGCCGCCCCGCCGGCGTAACCGTCCGAGTCCTGGATAGTGACGCCCTCCCCACCAACACCGGCCAGCACCAGGGGCTGAGCCGAGTCCTCAGCGGCTATGTCCTCATAGGTAGTGCGCTTAGTAACAGAAGGATGCTTCAACAGAGACCCATCAAGACGGCCGCTGCTGGCCCGGTAGGCGATGTGGACCCATCCGTACTGACCCTCACTCGGCTTGATATCACAAGTATACTCGGGTACCGGATCACTGTTCTTGGGTGCCAGTATGTTGTTGGAGTACTTATAGCGGGCGATGTCCTGGTGCAGGACATCGCTGATCCTCGACGCGGTCACGACCCCGCACACTGTGACTTCCGGAGGGACCGGCGTGCGGTCCACAGTCGGCAGAACGGTCGCCTCCTCCTCGTTCGAGCTCACAGAACAAGCCGCCAACGACACCACCAGCCCCACCCCCACCAGCAGCCGAACGAGGCGGTAAACCGACTCACACACACTCATCACCCGACACCGTGCTGCCTCGCGGTCGAACCGTCTACATACCGATCTGATTTCCCCCAGATAACCGAGTTGGTCAGCTCCCGTAACCGCTCATCATGGGTCTCCTGGTAGGCCATTTCAGCCCAGTGAACCACCTGCTGCGATGGAGTCTCAACTTGGTCGTCAGTCGGATCGGACTTATCACGCTCATCGTCGATGATATTCGACCCGAAGGCCAGATTGATGTTGGACTGAGACGGGTCTGCGCCTTTAGGCCTCAACCATCCGTACTGCGAGAAGGCGCCGGGATGATTCCCGGGCTCGTTGTAGTCGGCAGGATCCAGAAGTCCTGCGTTTGCCGCCTCAGCGATTGCCGCCGCTTTTACTGACATCGTAAGGTCGGGTATCGACGCCGCAGAAGCAACATCCTGAACTTTGGGGCTCCGCGCGATTACCGGCGCCAACAACATCGTCCCGACGGACATCGCGGTCTTGCCCGTCGTGCTTCCCAATGGACCGCCCACCGCGCCGAGACCCGCCGTAGCTACCGTAGCGAAAACACTGAAGGCCAGTTTAGCATTGTCGCTCGATGCCTTTACCTCATCCTCTTTCTGATCGGTCGCCGTTTCAGCCCTGTCGTCTGCCATTCCCGCCAGGAAAGCAAGGGCCGCGGAAGCCTGCTGGTAGCGATTCTCAATCCCTTCCATCTGTATATCTGGACTGCCCGCGTTATTGGCTATATCGACCTGAGACGCCTGGTGCGCCCACTCGCCAATACTGGCACTAAGAGTAGCGACAGCATCCTCGTTATCAACCAGCCTGTAACTCAGATTGAGGAAGTCTTCACCACTGACCCCGCCAGGCAATTTATGTTCGGTTTCTATCGTGTCGTAGCCGCCATCACCTCCCAATGCGCTGACGAGTTCGTTTCGACAATTTACCAGAAGTGTCGCCATATTGGCTTTGGCGTCGTCATTATATACATTATCTTTTGTATTTTCGGCGAGGCCGTCAATAGCATGGCCAGCCAGTTCCGTGGCACGGTTCGCCTGGTTTCCAACCGTACTGCTGCGCAGTGATGATCCGGCTGCGAGTGCGGCAGCAAAGCCCGCCAAGCCGAGTTGGTCCCAGTCTCGTGTTGACAGGTCATCAATACGACTAGTGTCGACGTTGCCGTCGTCTGTCGACGGGGCGAAGTAGGCTAAGGCGGCAAAGCGGTTATTTCCCATGGCATCCAGGACTCCGGCAATCGGGTCGTAGGAGTAACAATCATCGTGAAATGAGAAGGGTACCAAGCGAAGACTATTTTCTCCTTCGCGCACTTTAGCAATATCGATGTCGTCGAGCGCCTCGGCAAGGTCGACCAGCAAGTAGCGATTGAACTTCAGATCGTTGACGTGATCGCCATCAGCGTCATGATCGCCAAATATGCAGTTGAGAATCGGTAGCCTCTTGTACTCACCAGAATCGTCAACTGACCCTTTAATAGCATCAGCAACCTCCTGACATTTACTTTCGGACCATCCAGGCCATGACCCATGCCCCGTGGAAGCAGAGGCAACAAGGGTACCAAACAAAGACGCAAGATCAGCGGAAGCCCGCTCAGTATCACTGGTATATTTTCCTCTCCCCGCGTACAATGGTAAATCAGTGAGCTTTTCCGGACCGATCGCCATGATAATTGCGTCTGCGTAGGCTGGGTCGCTTGAGTGGGCCCGGATCGAGGCTATGATATCATCATAGGTGCGATCTCGGCGCTCTGGAACTTGTGAAAGAGCATTTTTCAAGTCGTCGGCATCAATCACGGCCTGGGCCCAGGAGGCGAAGTTTTTGGGGTCCTCGGGGAAGGTGGCATCATCGGGCAACTCCAGTGTGATGATGCCGTCGGCGTCCATCGAGGCGACCCCGGACTCGTTCAGCTCGACGATGCTGTCCTTGTATTTCTCGATCGTGGTGGCGCGGTCCCTGAGGGTCTGGATAGCGCTGCTCGCAGCGCTATAGAAGTCATCCGGCTCCCGGTATCCTGCTTCTTCCAGGGTGTTGCCATCGTCGTTGTAGTAGCGCACGATATTGTCCCGGCTGGTCTCACAGTTATTAGCCAGGACCCTGAGAGCATCAATGGCACCCTCAAGACTCCCCTGATTCATTGTAATTTTAGCCACGATGACGCCCGGTCTTCCTCTTCAGTCGTCGGAAACGGCAGCCGGCCAACAGGCTCTCGCTGTGCCGTTCCCAACCTCTCTAGGCTCATGTAGATGTGTTGTGTTGAGCGCGTTCAGAAAAGTGGTGAAAGTTTCTTCTAGACTGTCGACATCCGTCTTTGCAAGGTCTGCCTGGTCGTCAGCCAGAGGACTGGTCCATGTGTCGGGGTCATTGATCATCGAGCCGTAACGCGTGCCGATGCTGTCGCGGTAAAACGGGTAACTCGCAAGCATATCGACCACCGAGACGTCAAAACCCAGTGACTCCATCTCCGTGGAGGTCTTGGTACGCTGCCGGTCTAGAGTTTCCCTCTTCTTGTTGGGGGCCGTACTGTTCTTCGTTCCTTCTCAGTTCAGGAGGTAGTGGCGGCCTCACAAGTCAGCAGCCAGCAGAGTCGCGCCCCCGCCGCGGCCGGGGAGCGCGAGCAGCGGTCCCCGGCCACGCCGCAGCGGCCGCCGGGTCCGGCCCCGGCGCCCTGGGAGGCTCCTCGTGCGTCGAGGGGCTGCGGGCACCCCAGGCTCCTGGGCCTCCCGGAAGACGCCTAGGGCGCTTCCGGGAGGCCGGCCCGCCGCCTCAGGCGTCGTAGGACTCGACCTGCTCCAGCTCGGGGGCGTCGGTCACGCCGTTGGCCAGGGCGATGTTGTTGTGGTTGTTCGCCACGTCGCAGGCGGCGTCGGCCAGGACCTGCTCGAAGGCGATGAGCTTGGGGCGGAACTCGTCCCAGGCCGCCCGGAACGCCTCGGCGTTCGGGCTCTCCCACACGGCCGCCTGCAAGGACGTGTCGGTGTTGGAGATGATGGAGTGGGCGCTGTCGACGTCGCCCTTCAGCGTGCCGTGCAGCGTTTCCAGTGTGGGCAGATCTGATGAAAGTGCCATAGGGGCTCCTCACTCGCAGGGATGACGCCGAGCAGGCGCCAGACCCGCGGCCGCGACCGTCGCGGCCGGGTTGGCCCCACCCTCGCACGTCGCCGCGCGCCGCGCAAGCAAAACTTTCTTTATACCAAATCTACCCGTCGGACAGAATCCAGGGGTGGCGCATCGAGATCAGTTCGGTATCTTAAGGGGTGCCCCCTGTCGCCCACCCCACCGGATCACAATGACATCCGCGATGACGCCCTCCAACGACCCCCGCACATCCCGACGCCACGACCGCGACATGCGCGCCACCAGCTCGACCCGCGCCCACGAGACGAGCAGGACGCGGGGCCGCCTGCCCTCCGCCCCTCGCGAGCGCAGGCCCCTGCTGGCCGCGCTCGCCGTGATCCTCATCATCGGCGGCGCCCTCCTGGCCGGCCTCCTGGCGGCGCGCATGGACCAGCGCGAGGAGATGCTCGTCGTCGCGGAGACGATCGAGGCGGGCCAGACCATCAAGCTCGAGTCCCTGGCCTCCACCCCGGTCGCGGCCTCCAGCAGCACGCTCATCCCCGCCGGCCGCGCCAACGAGATCGTGGGCCAGATCGCACGGGTCCAGCTCACCAAGGGCGAGTTCGTCCAGACCACCCAGATCACCGACTCCGCCCCCACCGCGGACGGGAGGACCATCGTCGGGCTCTCGCTGGAGGCGGGCCGCTTCCCGGCGGCCGGCCTGTCGCCGGGCGACGTCGTCGACGTCGTGAACGTCGCTGGCGGATCCGGAACCGGAGCCGCGGGAGCCGCCCCCAGCCCGGGTGCCACCCCGGCGCCCGACGCCGCACCCACTGACGGGTCGGGAGCCGCCCCGGAGTCCAGCACGGTCACGGGCGCGCAGGTGCTCAACGCCGTGCCCTCCTCGGGCAAGGACGGCGACTGGAGCTCGGGCGCCACGGTGTCCGTCCTGGTCCCCAACGAGCAGGCCGCCGGCACGGCCGCCCTGGGCGCCTCCCGCAACGCCGCCGTGATCGTCACCGCCGCCGGCCAGCCGATCGGGGAGCACTGAGACCGCCGATGCTGATCTCCCTCGCCTCCGCCAAAGGAGCGCCCGGCACGACAACGAGCGCCCACGTCCTGGCCGCGGTGTGGCCGGGCCCCGTCCTGCTGGCCGACGCCGACCCCGCGGGCTCGGACCTCCTCTACCGCCTGCGGACCGACAACGGCCTGCCGCTGGACGCCGAGCGCGGCCTGCTGTCCCTGGCCGCCGCGGTGCGCAACAACCCCAACGCCGCCATCGAGGAGCACATCACGGTGGTCGACGGCGGGCTCGACGTCCTCCTGGGCATGCCCCGCCCCGAGCAGGCCGCCGCCATCGCCTCCAGCTGGGGCGCCGTCGCTACCCGCCTGCGCACGGCGCGAGACGTCCTGTGCGACACCGGACGGCTCGTCCCCGGCTCGCCCAGCCTGCCCATCGCCATGTCGTCCGACCTGCTGCTGCTCGTCTCGCGGCCGGGGGTCGACGCCTACGCCCACCTGCGGGACCGGCTGCGCTGGATCCTGGAGGAGACCGCGCACCGCGCCGAGCGCCCCGACCTCGGCGTCCTGCTCATCGCGCCCTGGAAGCGGCGCCACGAGGCCACGGACCTTCACCGCCTGCTGCAGTCCAGCGGCGTCGACGTCCCTGTCGTCGGGGTGCTCGCTCTCGACGCCGGCGCCGCGGACTCGCTCGCCGGGCGCCGCCCGCGGCCGCTGGGCCGCACCCTCCTGGTGCGCTCGGCGCGCGCCGCGGCCGCCTCCCTCAGCCGCCCCGGCCGCCCGTTGCCGGCCGCCCCGCAGCCCCAGGGGGCCCTGCGATGAGCGCCGACCAGAACCTTGTCAGGCAGTTGCGCGAGGAGGTCGCCGACCTGCTCGCCCAGCAGCGCCACGACGACGCCACCGCGGGCATCCCGCCCATGAGCCCCGAGGACGAGCGCCAGTTCGCCCGCGCCCTCATCAGCCGGGTGCTGGACCAGCACGCCCGCTCCGAGATCGCCGCGGGGCGCAGCCCCATGTCCTCCCAGGACGAGGAGGAGGTCGCCCAGGGCATCCACGCCGCCCTGTTCGGCGTCGGCCGCCTTCAGCCCCTGCTGGAGGACCCCGATGTGGAGAACATCGACATCAACGGCTACGACAACGTCTTCATCCAGTACGCCGACGGGCGCGAGGAGCGCGGCGCCCCCGTGGCCGACTCCGACGACGAGCTGGTCGAGCTGGTCCAGGTCCTGGGCTCCTACTCCGGACTCGTCTCGCGCCCCTTCGACTCCGCCAACCCCCAGCTGGACCTGCGGCTGCCCGACGGGTCGCGCCTGTCGGCCATCATGGACGTGTGCGCCCGGCCCGCGCTCTCGCTGCGCCGGGCCAGGCTGGACAAGGTCGGCCTGGACGAGCTGGTCGCGCTCGACACCCTCAGCCCCCGCCTGGCCGCCTTCTGCTCCGCGGCGGTCCACGCCCGCAAGAACATTATGATCGCCGGTGCCACCAACGCCGGGAAGACCACCTTCCTGCGCGCCCTGGCCAACGAGATCCCGCCGGCCGAACGCCTCATCACCGTCGAGCGGGCCCTCGAGCTCGGGCTGGGCGAGTTCGCCGACCTGCACCCCAACGTCGTGGCCTTCGAGGAGCGGCTGCCCAACTCCGAGGGCGCCGGCGCCATCACCATGGCCGACCTCGTGCGCCGGTCCCTGCGCATGAACCCGTCACGCGTCATCGTCGGCGAGGTGCTCGGCGACGAGATCGTCACCATGCTCAACGCCATGAGCCAGGGCAACGACGGCTCCCTGTCCACGATCCACGCGAACTCCTCCTCGGAGGTCTTCAACCGCATCGCGACCTACGCCATCCAGTCCCACGAGCGGCTGCCCCAGGAGGCCACCAACCTCCTGATCGCCGGGGCCATCGACTTCGTCATCTTCCTCACCCGGGAGAACCGCTTCCACCAGGGCGGGACGATGCGCCGCTACATCGCCTCGGTGCGGGAGGTCAACGGCGTGGACAACCGGGTCCTGTCCTCCGAGGTCTTCGCCGACGACGGCACCGGCCACGCCCAGCCCGCCGCGCCGATCTCCTGCGTCAACGACCTCATGGAGGCGGGGTACGACCCCGTCGCCACCTACGGCACCCGGCGGAGGGCCTCATGATCAGCAGTCAGACGACGGGCTCGGTCGCAGTCCTCGCCGGCGCTCTCATCGGCGGCGGGGTGTTCCTCCTCGTGGCCTACTTCGCGGGCGTGGACGTCCCGGCCACCCGCACAGACAGCAGCAGGCAGCTGGTGCGCACGACCTCCAGGCGCCTGCTGGGCGCGGCGGTGACCGGGCTGCTCGTCCTGCTGATCACCCGGTGGGTCGTCATGACCATCGCGGCCGCCGCCCTGGTCGTCCTGTGGCCGATGATGTTCGGAGGGACGCGTCAGGAGAAGGAGGCCGCGGCGCGCATCGAGGCGCTCGCCACCTGGGCCGAGTCCCTGCGCGACACGATCGCGGGCGCCGTCGGCCTCGAGCAGGCGATCCCGGCGACGGTCTACGCCGCCTCCCCGGTGATCCGCAGCGACCTCGCCCTGCTCGCGGACCGGATGCGCGTGCGCGTGCCCCTGTCCCAGGCGCTGCGCCAGTTCGCCGACGACCTCGACGACCCCACGGCCGACCTCATTATCTCGGCCCTCGTCATGAACTCGCGCCTGCGGGGACCGGGACTGCGCCAGCTCCTGAGCAACCTGGCGGCCACCGCGCGTGCCGAGCTCGACATGCGTCAGCGGGTGTCTGCCTCCCGCGCCGGCACCCGGCGCTCCGCCCAGATCGTCGTCATCTTCTCCATCCTGGTGATCCTGGGGCTGGCGATCTTCAACCGCACCTTCGTGGCGCCCTACAACTCGGCGCAGGGCCAGCTGGTGCTCCTGGTCGTGATCGCCCTGTTCACCGTAGGGCTGATGTGGATGCGGCACCTGGCCGGCGTCACCCTGCCGCGACGGTTCCTCACGGCCCGCAACGCCCCCGCCGCCGGCCAGGGAGGCCGCCCATGATCACGTGGATCCTGCTGGGCGGAGCCCTCAGCGGCGCCGGCGTCCTCCTCCTGGTCCTCGTCCTCGCCCCACCGGCGATCCAGCCCGCCGCAGCCCTCGCCGAGCTCGACTCCCAGCGCGACGAGCGCCAGCTCCGCCGCGACGCGCAGCGCCTGAACGCCCAGGAGCGGGCCCTGCCGGACTGGCTCGACACCGTGGGATACCGCGCGGCCGCCCTTCTGCGCCGCACTGGCCTCGATCTGGGCTCGCTCTCCAGCGACCTCGCGGTCCTCGGCCGGTCCCTGGAGCGCCACCTGGTCACCTCGCTGCTGCTCGGGCTCCTGGGCTTCGGCGCCCCGCTGCTGCTCGTCGGCCTGTCCTCCCTGATCGGCCAGCCCATGGGCTCATCGCTGCCGCTGCTCGTGTGCCTCATCCTGGGAGGGGCCATGGCCGCCCTGCCGACGGCGCGCCTGCGGTCCCAGGCCGCGGACGCCCGCCGGGACTTCCGCCACGTCGTCGGGTCCTACCTGGACCTCGTGTCGATGTCGCTGTCCGCCGGGCGAGGAGTGCCCGAGGCGCTCGACGCCGCCTCGGCGCTGTCCGACGACCCGTCCATGACCCGCATCCGGGACGCGCTGGCCACGGCGCGCCTGCGCGGCGAGACCCCCTGGGCGGCCATGGGGCGCCTGGGCCAGACGCTGCGCATCGATGAGCTGCGCGACCTGTCCGCGGCCCTGGCCCTTGTGGCCGAGGACGGCGCCAAGATCCGCGAGTCCCTCGGTGCCCGGGCGACCTCGATGCGACGCCGCGAGCTCGCCGACGCGGAGGGCAAGGCGGGAGAGAACTCCGAGTCCATGCTCGTCGCACAGCTCGTCATCGCGATGGGCTTCATCATCTTCCTCGTCTACCCGGCGCTCACCGGAATCATGAGCAACATGTGACCCCTTCGCACCTCCGTTCCGACTCGATCCCAAGTCCAGCAACCTTGTCTCGAAAGGAGCCACCGCTCATCATGCTGTCCTTACTGTGCACTCTTCAGATTCTCACCGGTCGCGTCCGCGACCGCGTCGTCAGGCGCCTCGGCGACGAGGAGGGGGCCTCGACCGTCGAGTGGGTCATTATCACTGGCTTCCTCATCGTGCTCGCCGCCGTCGTCGGCAGAGCCATCTACGGACTGGTGCAGGATGCGACCGACAAGCTCCAAGTGCCCTCGGTACCGTGACGCCCGGGTGCCGCGGAGCCGCATCCCGATGCTGTCACGTCGCCTGCGTGAGAAGGCCCGCGAGGAGACCGGAGCCTCGTCGCTCGAGCTCCTGGTCTTCTTCCCGCTGCTTCTGCTCATCATCCTGGTCACCGTCCAGGTCGCCCTGTCCTGGTACGGCAACGAGGTCGCGATGACCGCCGCCCGGGAGACCGCCCGGAGCCTGCGCACCGGCGCCCACGACCCCGCCGCCCTGGCGGCGGCGGAGGCCGAGGGCGCCGAGTACGCGGCCTCGACGGGGGGCTCCGGCCTGACCAATGTCGAGGTGGACGCCCAGATGATCGACAACGAGGTGTCCGTGACCGTGTCGGGCGAGGCGATGAGCATTATCGGGAGCCTCGCGCCCCGGGTGAGGGCAACGGTCACCTCGCCCGTGGAGGAGTTCCGGAGGGACGCGTAATGCGCCGTACGCTCTGCCGTGCCCTTGGCCATGCCCTTGGCCGCGCCCGCGCGCCCCGCGGCACGTCCGCCCTTCGCCGCGAGGACGGGTCGATGTCCGTCGAGATGGTGGTGCTCGGCCCCATCCTGCTCATGGTCGTCCTCGTCGCCGTCGCCGGCGGCAGGTACGTCTCGGCCGAGGGGATGACCCAGGCCGCCGCCCGCGACGCGGCTCGCGCCGCCTCGATGGAGCGCTCCGCCCCGGCCGCCCGCGCGGCAGCCAATGAGGCGCTCGCCTCGGCCCAGACGGCGTCCGGCGACTGCACCGCGACGACGTTCACCGGCGACTTCGGCCGAGGCGGGAGCGTGACGGCCCAGGTGAGCTGCCAGGTCAGGCTCTCCGACCTCGGGCTGGTGTTCCTGCCGGGGACGACCACCATCTCGGCGCAGGCGACGGCGCCGGTCGACACCCTGAGAGGAACCTCGTGATGACCCTCATCTCCCGACTTCGGCGCGAGGAGACCGGCTCGACCTCTGTCTTCGCCATCTGCGTGGCCGCGGTCCTCATGCTCCTGGCCGGCCTGTGCGTCGACGGCGGCCGCGTCCTCAACGCCCGGGCGACCCTGACGGACACGGCCGAGCAGGCCGCCCGCGCCGGCGCCCAGAAGGTCCAGCTCAGCGGGCTGCGTCAGAGCGGCGCGGTCACGCTCGACCCCGCCGCGGCCAGGGCCGCGGCGACCACCTACCTGGCCTCCACGGGCAGCGCCGGCGCCGCCTCGGCGAGCGTGACGACCACCGGCGACACGGTCACCGTCACCGCGGAGGAGGACGTCCCCACCTTCATGCTCTCCTTGGTCGGCATGTCCACCGTCCACATCACCGTGACCGGCTCCGCGGAGGCGGAGTCCGGAATCAACTAGGAAAGGCGGCGACCCGTGGCCCCTCGTCAGTCCACCACCACGCTCGGGCCCGAGCGCTTCCGGGCGCCCCAGAGCCGCCCCGGGACGGCGGGGCGCTCGCTGCTCGCCGGTCTCGCGCTGCTCCTGGTCATCGTCGGCCTGCCCACCCTCCTGCTCATCACCCTGGGACCGCCGCCCATCCCGACCGACCTGTCGCTGAGCGTCCTGACCCGTGCCGTGTCCGTCGAGGCGCTGCTGGGGGTGCTCGTGTGGGTCCTGTGGCTGGCATGGCTCCAGTTCACCGTGTGCACGGCGGTCGAGCTGGTCTCCGCCCTGCGCGGCAACGACGTGCCCGGTCACCTGCCCTTCTCGGGAGGCATGCAGTCGTTGGTGCGCAAGCTGGTCATCACCATGCTGCTGATCACCTCGGCCTCCGCGCCGGCCATCGCCGCCCCCGCCACCGCGCCCCAGGCGCCCGCGCCGGCAGCCGCAGCCGCCGCCTCAGCGTTCGAGACGCCCCAGGGGGACGCGGCATCCGACGCCACGGCAGGCGAGCCGCAGCAGGACCAGGCCGCCCAGGTCTCGCAGGATCCCCAGGGCTCCAGCACGGCGGCCGGCAACGTGACCTACAAGCTCGGCGACACGGTGCTCGATCCGGAGATCGGCGCGCAGCTCGTGGGCCAGCGCGTCTACGTGGTCCAGCCGCCGCAGGACCACTACCACGACAACCTCTGGGACATCGCGGAGCGCTCACTCGGCGACGGCCGCGCGTACCAGCAGATCTACGACCTCAACGTCGGCCGGACGCAGCCCGACGGCCGCACCCTGGAACTGGCTCGCCTCATCCAGCCCAACTGGTACCTCATTATGCCGGAGTCGGCGACCACCGTCCCCCGTGTTGAGGCGGTCACGACCCCCGCCCCGCCTGCACCGGCCCCCGCCCCCGAGCCCGCCGGCGGGCAGGGCGGGCAGGAGCAGGCACCCCCGGGACACGGCGTCGACGATGTCCTCCCGGCGGAGGTGCCGGCCCTCGGCGCGATCACGGCCGCATCCATCCTCGCCCTGCTGACCCGGAGACGGCGCTACGGGTCCTGGAAGCTCCCCGACCCGAACGCCGGCGAGCTCGAGAGGCTGCTGCGGATCAGCGCCGACCCCGATCGCGCCCAGCGGCTCGACACCGCGCTGCGATCGCTGTCCGCCCTGGCCGCCCCGCCCATGCCCTACGCGGCCGGCGTCGACGACTCCGCGGTCAACCTGTTCCTGGCGCGCAGTCTCCCCGAGGCGCCCGCGCCGTGGCAGGCCCGCAGCGAGGGCAGGATCTGGGTGCTGCCGCGGGAGGCCTCCCTCCAGGCGCCCGCCGAGCCGGCCCGGGTGGGGACCGGGCTGGTCACCCTGGGCCGGGACGAGCAGGGCACCGATGTGCTCATCGACCTGGCCATGGTCGACGGCGACGTGACCGTGGGCGGCGCGCCCTCGCTGGCCGCCGAGATCATCTCGGCCCTCGCCCTGGAGCTGTGCACCAATCCGTGGTCGGCCCGGGTGCAGGTCACCGGCGTCGGCCTCCCGCCTGCGCTGCACGCGCTGTGCGGCGCGCGGCTGCGGGCGGCCCCGGACATCGCCAGCGGAGTCGGCGCCGTCGGCGCCCCTCAGCCGGCGGAGGTCCTCGCCGGCCGGCGCAGGAGCGGGGGCACGCACATCGTCCTGGCGGTCGGCCAGGAGGACGTCCCGCCCGCCCCCGTGGGCGGCCGCGGCG
>ERZ772964.747-NODE-747-length-13050-cov-17.7833_pt1 | contig 13050 bp, 9 predicted proteins | sample MGYA00580675_ERZ772964 | MGnify/ENA primary metagenome ERZ772964 (study PRJEB29015, sample SAMEA2737941) | human oral metagenome | biome: human oral; feature: human-associated habitat; material: dental | place: China | collected 2139 ...
GGATGACGTAGGTGGACAGGCGGTTGCCGTTGGTGCAGTTGCAGATGTCGACGCGTTCGCCGGGCAGCAGGTCGGCCGCCTCGAGCAGGTCGACGTCCACCGTGATCGAGCCGACGTAGTCGAGGTCGGCCTGGGTCACGGTGGCACGGTGGATCTTGGACGTCATCATCGTCCGTGTACGGGCGCTCATCGCGGCACAGCGTAGACGGCGGTGGGCCCGGCGCACTGTACGGTGCGGCACAGGGTGAGCGACCCGACAGGTACGCGGGCTACGGAGCGTGCCGGGGTGCCTACGGGTGCAGGTCGATGAAGGTGTTGTCGATGAGGCGGGTGGTTCCCACGCGGGCGGCGACGGCGAGCAGGCCCACGGCGGGCAGCCCCTCCCCCGCGTCCTCGTGCACCGGCGCTCGGCGTGGCAGGCCGAGGCCGGCGTCGGTCAGGTCCTCGAAGCCGGCGGGGTCGACGAGGGCCACGTAGTCGGTCTCGACGCCGTCGGCCGCCTCCAGCGATGCCAGGGCGGCCCGGCGGATCGCGGCCGGGTCGGGGCGGGTGCCGGAGCCGGCCGCCTGCGCCGCAGCGTCCCGACCTGCCTGGAGGGCCCGGGAGAGGGCCAGGGCCTGGCGGCGCTGCTCAGGGCTGAGGTAGGCGTTGCGTGAGCTCATGGCCAGGCCGTCGCTCTCGCGGCGGATGTCGACCGGCACGATCTCCAGCGGGACGGCGAGGTCGCGCACCATGGACTCGATGATCGCCAGCTGCTGGGCGTCCTTGCGGCCGAACAGCGCCCAGCGCGGCGCGGTCAGGTGCATGAGGGTGAGCACCACCTGGCACACACCGGCGAAGTGGGTGGGGCGGGTGCGGCCCTCCAGGACGGTGGCGATGGGGCCCGGGTCGATGCGAACGGCCGGCTGCTCGGCCGGGTAGATGACCTCCGGGGTGGGGGCGAAGACGACGAGCCGTCCCACGCCCAGGGCGCCGTCAACGCCGGTGAGAGTCTGTGTCAGTCCGGCCAGATCCCCCTCGAGGTCGCGCGGGTAGGAGTCGAGATCCTCAGTGGGGGCGAATTGGAGGGGGTTGACGAAGATGGTGACCACCACGGTGCCGGCCGGCCCGACGCGCCTGGCGGCCTCGCGCACGAGGTCGAAGTGACCCTCGTGGAGGGCGCCCATGGTCATGACGACCGCGCGGGGGTCCGGGGCGTCGGCCAGGGCGGCGGCGAGCTCGTCGCGGCTGCGGGCCAGGACGGTTGCGGCGCCGGCGTCGCCGGGAGCGGCAAGACGTGAACGGGGGGCGGGAACAGGCGTCGGTGCGGGTTCGGTGCTCACGCGCCCCACGCTAGTCGCCCCACTGGGCCGTGCCGAATCCGCCGGCCGCAATCTGGCATAGCGCGGTGAAAGTGTCCACGGTGGCGACTTTTCCGAACCGAATCCGAGAACCGAAGCCATCTCGATTCACGTCTTCGCAGGTCACAGGGGTCGGCTTGAGCGAGAGCCTGCCGGCGGCCGGTCGAAAAGTCGCCACAACGGACAGAATCGCTTCATGCGGGTCGCTTCGGTCCATCCGATGACGGCGGGCGCGCCGCCGGGAGCGGCGGGCATGAGAGCATCGGGGCATGAGCGAGGTTGGCGGTATGGGTCTCGGCACGAGTCCGAGTGAGCACAGTGGCGCCGGTGCGGCGCGGCCCGGCCGGTTGGGCGTCGGCATCATCTCCGCCGGACGCGTCGGTGCGGTCCTGGGCTGCGCGCTGCGGGCGGTGGAGCATCAGGTGGTCGGCGTCCACGCCGTCTCCGAGGACTCGCGCGAGCGCGCCGAGATGCTGCTGCCGGGCGTGCCGGTCCTGACGGTCGAGGAGATCGTCGAGCGCGCCGAGATGGTGCTGCTGGCCGTACCGGACGACGCGCTCGAGCCACTCGTCCAGGGGCTGGCTGACCTGGGCCGCTGGCAGTCGGGGCAGCTGGTGGCCCACACCTCGGGCCGCTACGGCGCCGCCGTGCTGGCGCCCGCCCGACGCTGCGGGGCGATCCCGCTGGCCATCCACCCGGCGATGACCTTCTCCGGGTTCTCCACGGATGTGGCCCGGCTCGTCGGCTGTCCCATGGCCGTGACCGCCCCGCCGGCGGTGCTGCCCATCGCGCAGGCGCTCGTCGTCGAGCTCGGCGGGGAGCCCTTCGTCCTGGAGGAGTCGGCGCGCCCGGCCTACCACGCGGCCCTCGCCCACGGTGCCAACCACCTGCTGACCGTGGTGACGCAGGCCGTGCGGGTGCTGGCGGCCGCCGGGGTCGAGGACGGTGCGGCCACGCTCGGCCCCCTGCTCACGGCGGCCCTGGACCGGGCCCTGCACGAGGGCGAGGCGGGCCTGACCGGCCCGGTCTCCCGGGGCGACGCCGGAACGGTGGCCGCCCACCTGGAGGCACTCGGCTCTCTGCGCGACGGCGAGGGGCAGCGCCTCGACGACGTCGTCGCCTCCTACCGCCGACTGGCCGCCGCCACCACCGACCGCTGCGAGTCCACCGGTCGGCTTACCGCTGAGCAGGCCCGGCGCCTGCGCGAGATCCTGGCCCCGGAGCAGCTTGAGGGCTGAACTAGGAGGGCTCAGCGGCCTGCGTGCCGGCGACGGCTCGCGCGAGCCACCGGTCGAGCTGCTCGGCGCTGGAGCGGCGTAGCGCCCGCTCACTGATCCGCGCCGCGAGCGCCTTGGCGTCGGCGGCATCGAGGTTGGTGATCGAGGTGGGGACCTCCTGGGCGACCATGTCGAGCCGGAGGGAGGCCAGGGACCGTCTGCGCGCCAGCGGTCCCTGACGGAGGCGCAGGGACTGGATGCGTTCGTAGGGGAAGACGGCGACTCGCCGCCGCCAGCGGCCGTGGCGGATGATGACGCAGGTATCGGTGAGGGCGATGGCCGCGCGCCGCCAGGTCAGGGGGCGGAAGATCCGCCCGCGGCGGCTGAGGCGCACGAAGCCGCGCTCGGCCGAGCCCGCCGGGGCCTGCGGGTCACCGACGCCGTCGTCGTCCCGGCCGGTAAGGGCCTGGGCGAGCAGGGTGTCCGGGTCGGGCACGCCCAGGTCGGGGACCACGAGCCACAGTGCTCGCAGGGCGGTGTCTCGAATCCCCACGGGCAGGAGCAGGTTGCCGAACTGTCGGCTCTGGCCGTCCTGGGACCGGTCCTCGCGACCGGCCACGGTGACGTTCACCTTCCACCAGTCCTTGCCGCGCCACAGGATCGGCCCGGTGAGACCGACACCGTGGACCCGCCCGGGCGGCAGCGTCCGAGAGGTCTCGGCGGTGAGCCCGTAGCGCATCCGGATGCCGCTGGGGGTGGCAGCGGCCTGGAAGTTCCAGGCGCTGTTGAACTGGGTCCACACGATGGTCGCCACCGCGATGACGATCGTGACATAGGAGGAGGTTATCGTCAGCGCTTCGCCGCCGGTCATGGAGTCCGTGATGATGCTGAGGACCCCTACGGCAAGCGTGCCGACGAGCGTCAGCGCAAGCACATAGACCGAGGAGCTGCGCAGCAGGGACCCGAGGAGGGTGGCACCGTCGACGCTGTAGAGCGGATGCTCCTGGAAGTGGGAGGCCCTCAGCTGCGTGGAGCGCTGCATGGGGGCGGGGGTGCTCCCCGGGTCCGCGGTCTCCCCCGGGTCGACGCACGCGGGCCTGGCGGTGGGAGCGGCATCGTCGATACTGCTGGTGTCGCAGCCCGCTCCGCTCGCCTCGACGGCGCTGTCCTCCGGAGCGGGTCCGGGCACGTCGATCTGTCCGGCGGCAAGGTCGAGAATGCGGTCGCGCAGGGCCTGCAGCTCGCGGGTGGTGAGGAACCCGATGACGACTCGCGAGTCCCGACCGCCGGCGACCTCGACGGTCAGCTGCCCCAGGCCGAGGATACGACCGAGCAGGGGATGGACGACGTCGACGGACTGGATGCGCGGCAGACGGGCCGTACGCAGCTTGCGGCTGAGGATGCCCGAGCGCAGGTAGACGCCGTCGGCGTCCACGGCGTAGGCGCGCCGCCACCAGCTGAGCAGACCGAGCCCCGCCCACGCGACGATGAGCGCGACGAGGCCGAGCAGGTAGTAGCCGATCTGGTCCCCCAGGGAGAAGCCGTGCTCGCGGATGAAGCGATAGGCGCGTACGACGTCGTCGAGGTTCTGGACCGTGATGAAGGCGAGGACGCCGGTGGCGATCTTCCAGCCCTCCAGCAGCGGCGTGATGACGCTGACCCGGTGCCAGGTGACGTTGTCGGGAAGGGGGAGGTCCCGGGAGGCCCGCGCCTCGCCCTCCCGCTTGGAGCCCTCATCGGCCTGTCGGGCGGACTCCAGACGGCTTCCCCAGCTCGAGCCCCGCTGGGGGCTCACAGCCCGGCCATCCTCTCCTCGCCGCGCTGGGACAGGACCCGGCGCAGGTTCTCCGCCTCGGCCACAGGCAGCCCGTTGATCGTCGCATCGGTGCTGGCCGAGGCCGTGTGGAGCCTGACCTCGGCGATGCCCAGCCAGCGGGCGAGCGGCCCCTGGGAGGTGTCCACGAACTGCATGCGTCCGTACGGGGTGACGGTGATGGAGCGGAACATGACTCCGTGGCGCCACAGGAGGTGGTTGTCCGCCAGGGCGTAGCCCATGGCCCGCACCTGGCGCGGGATGAGCCAGAGCTGCCAGACGAGCAGCACCGCGAAGAGCCCCGCCGGGATGAAGAACGCCGAGGAGACGATCACGCCAGGGACGGCGAAACCGATGATGAGGACGGCACTGACGATGCCCACCCCCAGGAGACGAGCGGTGATGAGCCTGGACGAGACCGGGTGGAAGACGACGCCGTCGGGGGCGAAGGGGTCGGTGCCGGCAGCGGGAGCAGAGGCGGATGCGGTCACGCGGGCGCTCCCGGCCCTTCGGGGGCTCTCCCGGAGGCGCTGGACGAGCCGTCGTCGTCGCCGTCACCGGAGATGGAGCACCACTGCTCGACGACGAAGCCGACGACGCACCACACCAGGCATGCCGCCATGCAGCCGATCGAGGTCCACGCCAGGTGGGTCATGTCCGGCGAGCGGGGCGTCACCAGGGCCAGGATGAGCCCCCCGGCGTAGACGCCGCCCAAGACCGCGCCCACGATGGCCGAGGCCTGGGCGGCGGCCGCAGTGGTGGCGGCGCCGGTGAGGGTGATCCAGGTGCGCTCGCGGGCCCGCAACCGCCGCACCGCCAGGCCGCATACGAGGACGATGCCGGAGATGACCAGCGCGGTCACCGCCCCCCAGGGGGTGAGGACCGGGATCCAGCCGAGGTGGCGCAGAAGGAGGTCTCCGGCCACCCAGGAGGCGACCGCCGCGGCGGTGAACCAGGCGACGGCGCTGGTCCAGCGGGTGCGCCGCATCAGACGTCCTGGCGGGGCCCTGTCCCCTGGGAGCCACCACCGATGACGTCGTTCCACTGCAGGGGGGACTGCCAGGCGTCCCCAGCGGCGTCATCCTGCGGCTGAGCGGCCGGGGCACCCTGCCCCTGCTGGCCGGCATAGTTCGCGTAGCTGCCGACGTCCTGCTGGTTGCTGGGGAACCCGCCTGCACCATCGACCTGCCCGGGGGCGTAGGCGTCCTGAGGACCGGCTGCCCCGGCCGACCCGGATGCCTCGGGGGCCGAGGCCGCCTGGTAGGGCGAGTCGATCTGCGGGGCCTGCCCGGACCAGGCGCCGGCATCGTAGGAGGACTCGAACGGAGCCTGGTCGAAGGGCGCCGGCTCAACCGGTGCCTGCGAGCCGAGGGGCTGCGCCGAGGAGGCCGGTGAGCTGCCGGAGACGCTGTTGGCGTAGTCGGCGGCCAGGGAGGCATTGGCCGCATTGGCCACGGAGGACTCGTCCCGGGTGGCGTCGTAGACCCTCTGCGGCTCGGCGTCTGCGGCCTCCTGCTCCACCGGGGGCTCCACGTAGGGGCCGGTGGGCTTGTCCGGCAGGGAGTCGGAGTCGAGCCAGTCGAAGGCCAGCCACCGCAGGCCGCCACGGTCAGGGGCGTTCTCAGCAAGCTCGGACACGGAGTGCCCGGCCAACTCGGCGAAGGGATCGGCCTGGCTCCACGGCACAAGGACGAAGGCGCGCTCGACGGCGTGCGGGTGCGGCAGGGACAGCGCCGGGTCGGCGGAGGTGACGCCCTCGACCTCAATGAGATCGACGTCGAGGGTGCGCACGCCCCACGGCTCGGTGCGCACGCGGCCGGCGGCGGCCTCCAGGGAGTGGCAGACCTCGAGGAGCTCGCGCGGCGATAGGGTCGTCATGGCCATGACCACCGTGTTGAGGTAGTCGGGCTGCGGCTCGGCGCCCTCGGCGACGACGGCGACGGTGCGGGCCAGCGGCGCCACCTGCGTGACCTCGATGCCCTCCGTGTTCTTCAGTCCGTGGACGGCCGTGCGCAGGGACTCCACGACCGCGCCGACGTTGGCACCCAGGCTGAAGACGACGCTGACGGGCTGGGCGGGGCGCTCGGCGAGCGGGTCGGCCGGCACGGCGGGCGAGGCGGGCGCCTGCTCGGCTACCGGAGCGGTTCCGGGGGCCGCGATGCCGGGGAACCCGGGCTGCACCGGCGCCGAGGCCTGCTGCGCGGCGTACGAGGCGTCGGCGGGCTGGGAGAAGTCCTCGGAGTACGAGGGCTCGGAGTAGGAGGGGGCGATGCTCTCCTGGCCCTCCTGGCTCCCGGCTCCGGAGTACTCACCGGGTGCGGCGAAGGGGTCGGGCTCGGCCAGGGGCTGGGCGGCTGAGACGGATGAGGCATCGGCGAGGCCGTCTGCGGCAGCCGTCCCGGCGTCGGACCCGAAGCCGTTGAGGGTGGGCAAGGAGCCGTCGGCGTCAGCGCCCGCCGCAGCCGACTCATCGTAGGTTGCTCCGCTGTAGGCGGTCTCGTTGTGGGAGCCGACCTCCTCGGAGGAGGCCACGTGGCGACCCTCGCGGGGCAGCTGAATCGGGAGCTCTCCCGCGGTGGAGGCCGGTTCGGACGGGGCTCCGGCATCGGCCACCACCTCATCGGCGTAGCTGGGGGCGACGGGCTCCGCCTCCGGCTCGGAGGTGGCCGACGGTACGCCCAGGGCATCGGCTGCCAGGCTCACGAAACCGTCGGCGCCGGCGGTCCGAGCGGCGGAGGTGGCCGTGGGCGCACTGGTCGAGGGGGTGTCCAGCAGACCCGCCGCGGCGGAGGCATCGGCTGCCGGCGCGTAGGACTCGCTGGGGGGCTCCGGGGCCTGGGAGGAGGACGCCGCCGAGGCGGAGGAGTCCGTGACCCAGTCCGGCACCCAGGACTGGGTCGGCGCGCCGGCCCCGCTGGAAGCGCTGGGCTCGGCCGGCATTGGTGTGGGGACGGAAGGTGCGGCGGCCGCGAAGGAGGATCGGGCCGGTGCCTCAAGCGGAGAGGCGGGCGAGGGCGTCGGGGTGATGGGCGGTTCAGGCGTCGGCACCGTCGGAGCGACCGCAGCGTCTCCTGCGAACGAGGTTCCGGTGAAGTCGGGGACCTCCGTCACGAGGGGTGCTGCGGGAGTGGAGGCGGGCGGCTCGTAGGCGGGCACCGCGGGCGAGGCGGCGGCCACCGGGGAGGCCGAGGACGAGGGCGTCCCGAAGGACTGAGCGGAGACCGCGACCGGTTCCTCGCCCTGAGCGGCCCAGGCGGCCTGGCTGGTGGCGGGAGACCCACCGTGGCCCGCGGCGGCGTCGGCCACCCGGTGGATGGTCACCGAGACGTCCTCGAAGGCGACGTCGAGGGGCGCCTCGGGCTTGTGCACGGTGACCTCGGCGGCCACGACGCGGGGGAAGGACAGGACCCGCTCGGCGATCCGGTCCGCCAGGGACTCGATGAGGTTGACCGGCTCGCCCTCGATGATGCTCACGATGCCGTTGGCCACGCGGGAGTAGTCGACGGCGTCGGTCACCGAGTCGGTGACGGCGGCCACGGCGGTACCGCGCTGCCCCAGGTCGAGGACGACGTCGACCGTGAAGAGCTGGCCCTCCTCGCGTTCGAAGGGCAGGACGCCGTGGTGGCCGCGGGCGGACAGGCCGATGAGGCTGATCCGGTCGGTGGTCGCGGAGACGGTGGTGCTCACTGGTGTTCCTTCCAGAGGGAGGCGGTGCGAACGGCGGCCCGGTTGGCCGGGACCTCGTGGACTCTGACGGCCCAGGCGCCGGCGGCGGCGGCCAGGGCGGTGGTGGCGGCGGTGACGGCGTCGCGCTGGACGGGGGTGGCGTCCGCCTCAGCGGCCTGGGCCAAAAAGCGTTTGCGGGAGGAGCCGACCAGGAGGGGCTGCCCCAGGTCGGCGATGAGCCGGGCGGTGGCGGCCAGCAGCTCCCAGGACTGCTCGTGGGTCTTGGCGAAGCCGAGGCCGGGATCCAGGACCACCTGGGAGCGGTCGACCCCGGCGGCGTCCAGCTCGGCCAGGCGCTCGCGCAGCTCGGCCTCCACTCCGGCGACGACGCCGCCCGGGTAGTCGGTGAGGCGGTCCATGGTCTCGGGGTCGCCGCGCCAGTGCTGGCAGACGTAGACGACGCCGGCGCGGGCGATGAGGGCGGGCATAGCGGGGTCTGCCAGGCCCCCGGAGACGTCGTTGATGATGTGGGCGCCGGCGTCGATGGCGGCCTCGGCGGTGGCGGCGTGGATGGTGTCGACCGAGACGATCGCGCTGCCGGCAGATCCATCGGTCCCGTCGGCGAGGAGCGCGCGCACCACGGGCAGGACGCGGGAGATCTCGGTGTCGACGTCGACCCTCTGGGCACCGGGACGGGTGGACTCCCCGCCGATGTCGATGATGTCGGCGCCCTGGGCGATGAGCTCACGGGCATGGGCCACGGCTGCCTCGGGATCGGCCCAGCGGCCGCCGTCGGAGAAGGAGTCGGGGGTGACGTTGAGGACGCCCATGAGGAGCGTCCGGTCGCGAGGCACCCGCCCCGGCAGAGGGGCCGGAGCGGCGTCGGGAAGAATCGTCACGGGGCCAGGCTAACGGTTGGTCCGGCGCTACGGGAGGACCGAAACATCTTCAGCCCGCCGCAAACTGAGAGCCAGGACACGATCCGTCCGGGTCGAGGAGGCCAGCATCGACCAAGAATTCATAGAAGACGCGGAGCCGTGTTGTCCATGAGTTTTTGGTTGAGATTGATGGACCTCACGACCTCGGTGCGACTGACCGGTCGCCCCTCATCAGAAAGGCGGAGACGCCTCCGCAACCCGTCCCTTCGACGCATTCCGGTTCTTCTCCTCGATTCCTAGCCTCAAGGCATCCACCGATGACTCCGGGACCATGCGACTCGTCCACCGCGGCTCCCGCTGGGAAAGAAAATGAGAAGAGGACTGCTGATGCCCGCCCTGCTCGATCTGCGCCGCAGTGCTGCCGCCTTCGTGGCGGTGGCCATGAGCGCGGCCCTCATCGTCTTCGCCTTCATCGTCTCCGACTCCGTTCGGACCAGGGTCACCGAGAGTGCTCGCGCCAGTGTCGGTAACGCCGACGTGGTGGTCCTGGCGGACCGCAAGGACGACGCTGCCGGAGGCAGGATCTCCGAGCGGGCCGTGCAGCAGGTCTCCGCGGCTGACGGGGCCGCATCGGTGCGTCCCTATGTGGAGGGAGGGGTCCTGGCCGGCCGCCAGGGCGCGGCTCAGGAGAGCAGCCTCCTGGTCCTGGACGTACCGGCGCTCACGGGCAGCACCCGCCTGGTGGAGGGCCGCCTGCCGCAGGCGGATAACGAGATCGCTGTCTCGCCCGCCGTCCTGGAACGGCAGCAGAACGTGAAGGTCGGCAACGCCCTCACGGTGAGGGCCTCCGAGGACGCCTCCTCCACGACCGTGAACGTCGTGGGTGTGGTCCGGCCCGGGGCTGACGTCACCCGGTACGACGCCGAGGACACCCCCTACATCTTCGCCACGGGCCAGGCGCAGGCCGCCATGGGGCTTCCCGACGACCCCGCCGTCCTCTACGTCACCGGAAAGGCGGGGACCAGCGACAAGGAGCTTCTCAGCTCCGTCACCGAGGCCCTGGCCACCGCGCAGCCAGGCGCACAGGCCTACACCGCCTCCGAGATCGTCACCATGCGCGCCAAGAGCTCCGACGGCGCCGCCTCCAGGACGATCACTCTTCTGCAGATCATCGCCCCCGTGTGCGTCGTCGTCTCCGGGATCGTCATTGCCACGACCTTCACGACGCTCATGGCGCGCCAGACCCGCCAGATCGGTCTGCTGCGCTGCGTGGGCGCGACCCGCCGTCAGGTCGTGGGCTCCGTGCTGCGCGCCGCCCTGCTCACCGGGCTGGCGGGGTCCGTCGCCGGAGCCGTCGTCGGAGCCGCCATCGCGGTACCCGTCATCCGCTCCGGCCTCATCGAGGAGGTCGAGTCCCGTCATCTGACCATCTCCTGGACCTCCTTCGCCCTGGCAGTCCTGGTCGGCACCGTGGTGACCCTGGTCTCCGTCCTGAGGCCGGCGTGCCAGGCCAGCCGGGTGTCTGCGCTCGTGGCGCTGACCGGGCAGACCGCCGGCCATGAGTCGCTGGGCAGACGGCGGGTGGCTGCGGCCGTCGCGGGGGTGGTCGTCGCCGCGCTCGGCCTCGGCCTCATCCACGGTGGAGTTACCTGGCGGGTCCTGGAGATGATCGGGACGGGGGCGGTCGTCGCCGTCCTCGGGATCATCCTTGCGCTTCCCCTGCTCGTCGTCGGGGCGTCCCGCCTCGTCGGATCGGTCTGCGGCCAGGAGCGCAGACCTATCCTCCACCTGGCCACCCGTAACCTGGCCCGCAATCCCGGCCGCGCCGCGGCGACCACCGCGTCCCTGCTCGTCGCCGTCGCGGTGGCGGCCGCAATGTCCAGTGGCCTGTCCAGCGTCGCCTCCTCCATGCAGACCTACGTCGGCTACCACACCCCCGTCGACATCACCGTGGGAGAGCTGAGCACGGGTCAGGACCCCTCCTCGACCGTTGCGAGGATCGCCGCCGTTGACGGCGTGGAGGGCGTCGTCCCCGTGCCGCGGCTTGAGGTCACCATGACCGGCGGTCGCCAGAACAACCGGGAGGAGACCCTGACCGTCTCCGCTGTCGACAAGGAGAAGGTCTCCCCGGTCCTGCGCTCCCGGGAGGCGCTGGAGGCTCTCGACGACCGGGTTCTCCTGCTGGACCGCACCTACGACATCGCCGACGGAACCCCCGTGACCCTCACGGGGCCCGCCGGCAGCGTTGACCTGACCGTCCAAGTGAAGGAGGGGCTCGACGCCGCCGTCACCCCCGCCGTCGCGGATCGGCTGGTCGGCAACGCTCCGACCGCCTCCCTCCTGTGGGTGCGCGCCGACGGCGATGGCTCGGATCGGGCTCCTGTCTCCGCCGTCCGCGAGGCAGTGGCGGGCAGCGGCCTCTCTGTCGGCGACTCCCAGGAGGGCCGCACCAACCTCACTGATCAGGTCCGCCAGGTCTCCATAGCAATCGGCGCCATGCTGGTCTTCGCCCTGCTGATCGCCCTGTCAGGCCTGGCCAACACCATCGATGTCAGCGTCCTGGAACGCACCCGAGAGATCGGGGTCCTGCGCGCCACCGGCACCCAGCGCAGCGAGATCAGGCGCCTGCTCATCACCGAGGCCGTCCTCACCGCACTCCTGGGCGGCACCATCGGCATCCTGCTCGGCAGCGGGGTGGGTATCGCGGGGGCGGCCGCCCTGCTCACAACCGACTCCGCCAGCTTCCTGACCGTCCCGGTCCCATGGCTGGCCCTGATCCTGGTCGGCATCCTTCTGATGTCCGCCGCGGTCGGTGTCCTGGCCTCGCTGCGTCCCGCGGAGGGCGCCGGCCGGATCCCGCCCGTCCGCGCCCTCGCTCAGGACTGAGGAGAGCCTCCTCTACCGTCCCTCTGCTCCCCCTCTTCCCCCCTCTGCCATGGGGGCCTGAGAAGCGGCTGCCCCGTGCCCTGGTTCCAGGGCACGGGGCAGCCGCACCTTCGTACCGGCTCACCTCCGCCTTTCGGTGGACAGGGGGCTCACGCGTCCCGTCCTTCGACGCATTCCGTTGCGATGGCGCCGTTTCTAGGCTTTTTCACGTCAACAGGGCAGTCCCGGACACGAATCAAGCGACCGCCCCTGCCCGCCACACGAACCAGCCAACGAGAAGGGTCCTGAGATGACGACTCAACCCCAGCCCCCGTCCTTCGGCCACACTGCCAATCCCGCTCCGGTCCCCCAGGGAGCACCGGTCACCCCGGGAGCACCGGCAGCACCTGCCGCTGCTGCCGCCCCGATGCGCGTCGTCGAGGCCCGCGGCCTGACCAAGGTCTACGGCGAGGGCGAGGCCCGGGTCGTCGCCCTGGACTCGGCGAGCCTGGTGGTGGGACGCGGCGAGTTCGTGGCCATCATGGGCCCCTCCGGGTCGGGCAAGTCCACCCTCCTGCACTGCCTGGCGGGCCTGGACACCCCCACCTCCGGCAGCGTCCTCATCGCCGGACAGGACCTGTCCGGTATGAAGGACAAGCAGCTCACCGCCGTGCGCCGCGACCGCCTCGGCTTCATCTTCCAGTCCTTCAACCTGCTGCCCACCCTCAGCGCCGAGGAGAACATCCTCCTGCCCCAGCGCCTGGCCCACCGCAAGCCGCAGCGGGACTGGTACGACGCCGTCATCTCCACCCTGGGGATCGGCGACCGCCTGTCCCACCGGCCCAACGAGCTCTCCGGAGGCCAGCAGCAGCGCGTGGCCGTGGCCCGCGCCCTCGTGGGCCGCCCCGAGGTGGTCTTCGCCGACGAGCCCACCGGGGCGCTGGACACCGCCTCGGCCGCCTCTCTGCTGGAGACCCTGGCCACCATGTGCGAGCACCTGGGACAGACGGTCGTCATGGTCACCCACGACGAGCAGGCAGCTGCCACCACCAACCGCATCATCCGCCTGCGCGACGGGCGCATCACCGGGGTCGAGGCCATACGCCGCCCGGCCGGTACCCGCGTGGCCGGGTCCAGCGCGCGCCACGCCGCCGGCCCTGCACCCCGGATGGAGGCCCGCTGATGCCCTCGCTGCTCGATCGGCGGCGCACCACCGCCGCCCTCGTGGCCGTGGCCATGAGCGCCGCCCTCATCGCCTTCGCCTTCATCAT
>ERZ772964.753-NODE-753-length-12973-cov-16.9606_pt1 | contig 12973 bp, 13 predicted proteins | sample MGYA00580675_ERZ772964 | MGnify/ENA primary metagenome ERZ772964 (study PRJEB29015, sample SAMEA2737941) | human oral metagenome | biome: human oral; feature: human-associated habitat; material: dental | place: China | collected 2139 ...
GAGGTCGGCGCGCAGGTTCTTGGGCAGGGAGAAGGAGATCTTCTCCGTGGTGGTGGGCACCTCCTCGACGTCGTCGAAGCCGAACTCGGCCAGGCGCTCAACGACCTCGCGCACGAGGATCTCCGGCACCGAGGCGCCCGAGGTCAGACCGATCGTCTCAACGCCGTCGAGCCAGGACGGGTCGATCTCACTGGCGAAGTCCACCCGGTGGGAGGCGCCGGCCCCGGCCTCCAGAGCCACCTCCTTGAGACGCACCGAGTTCGAGGAGTTGCCCGAGCCGACAACGATCATGAGGTCCACCTGCGGGGCGATCTGCTTGACCGCGCCCTGACGGTTCTGGGTGGCGTAGCAGATGTCCTCGCCGGGCGGGTCGATCATCTCCGGGAAGCGCTCGCGCAGGAGGCGCACCGTCTCCAGGGTCTCATCGACGCTCAGGGTGGTCTGGCTGATCCACACGACCTTGGAGGGGTCGCGCACATCGACCTGGTCCACCTCGTGGGGACCGTTGACGACCTGGATGTGCTCAGGGGCCTCCCCCTGGGTGCCCTCGACCTCCTCGTGGCCGGTGTGGCCCACGAGGATGATGTCGTAGTCCTTGTCCGCGAAGCGCACCGCCTGCTTGTGGACCTTGGTCACCAGCGGGCAGGTCGCGTCAATGGTGGCCAGCCGGCGCTCGGCGGCCTCGGCGTGGACGGCCGGGGAGACGCCGTGGGCGGAGAAGACGACGCGGGCCCCCACCGGAACCTCGTCGGTCTCGGAGACGAAGACGGCTCCGCGCTTCGAGAGGGCGTCCACGACGAACTTGTTGTGGACGATCTCCTTGCGCACGTAGATCGGCGCCCCGTAGTGGGCCAAGGCCTGCTCGACGGCGTCGACGGCGCGGTCCACGCCGGCGCAGTAGCCGCGTGGGGCGGCCATGAGGATCCGCTTGCCGCTCTTCGCGGCGGAGGGCGAGGCCTCGGGGGCGGACGCGGGGCTGATGGTGGGCGCGGCGGCGTCAGTCTGCTCGCTGGCGAGCTCGGTCATCGTCACGGCAACCACTGTGCCACAGTGGGACCCAGGTCCCCAGTGGTGGACGTGGCACAGTGGTGCATGTGACAGGCCAGAGCCCCACCCAGCCCAGCCCGCAGTCCTCCCCCGCCGGAGGCCCGGCGTCCGCCTCCGCCGCAGACGGGGCCCCGCAGGAGCTGGCGCCGCGCGCGAATCTCACCACCGCGGAGAACCCCTGGCCGCTGCGGCTGCTGTCCTCCAAGATCGACCAGTACGTCGCCCGCATGAGTCAGGTATGGGTGGAGGGCCAGATCATCCAGCTCAACCGCCGCCCCGGCGCCGGCATGGCCTTCCTCACCCTGCGGGACACGGACGCCGATGTCTCCATGTCGGTGGCGATCTACGCGCGCGTCCTCGACACCGTCCTGGCCCGCACCGGCGCCGAGCTGAACGAGGGCGCCCGCGTCGTCATTCGTGCCAAGCCCACCTTCTGGAGCAAGCGGGGCTCCCTCCAGCTGCAGGCCGACGACATCCGGCCCGTCGGCGTCGGCGACCTGCTGGCCCGCATCGAGCAGCTGCGCCGCATCCTGGCCGCCGAGGGACTGTTCGACGCCGAGCGCAAACGGCCCCTTCCCTTCCTGCCGCGCAAGGTGGGCCTCGTGTGCGGCCGCCAGGCCAAGGCCAAGGACGACGTGCTGGTCAACGCCCGACTGCGCTGGCCCGGGCTGCCCTTCGAGGTCCGGGAGGTCGCCGTCCAGGGGACGCGCGCCGTCGGCGAGGTCACCCGCGCCATCCAGGAGCTCGACGCCGATGCGCAGATCGACGTCATCGTCGTGGCCCGCGGGGGCGGCGCCGTCGAGGACCTGCTGCCCTTCTCCGACGAGGGGCTCGTGCGCGCCGCGGCCGCCTGCCGCACGCCGCTGGTCTCCGCGATCGGCCACGAGACCGACTGCCCCCTGCTGGACCTGGTGGCCGACTACCGGGCCTCCACCCCCACCGACGCCGCCCGTCGGATCGTCCCCGACCTCGCCCAGGAGACCGTGGGCCTGGACTCGGCCCGTGAGCGCCTGCGCAGCGTGCTCACTTCGCGGCTGGACGCCGAGCAGGCGGCCCTGGACCAGCTGCGGGCCCGGCCAGTCATGGCCGACCCCACCTCGATCGTGCGCGACCGGGTCATCGAGCTTGACCAGGCCCGCGACCGGATGCGCCGGGCGGTCAGCCACCGCCTGTCGCTGGCGGCCGCGGACCTGCGCGCCGACCACGCCCGGCTGACGGCCCTGTCGCCGCAGGGCGTCCTGGATCGCGGCTACACGATCCTGCGCACCCCCGGCGGGAAGGTCATCACCGGTGCCGAGGACGTCAAGAAGGGCGATCTTATCGAGGGTGTCCTGGCCCAGGGGCGTCTCGTCGCCCAGGTCGTCGGCGCCACCAAGCCCCGGCCCGCCAATATCGACTGAGTAGCGGCTGGGCGCCGGCGAAGCCCTGGGGGGCCACCCGCCGACAGCATCCGGATGCATCGCGGACGCACCATAGGGCTCGTGGACGGCACCCTAGGGCTAGTCATCGAGACCTACGGTGCGTCCGCGCGCTTCGGGCGACCGGTCGCCACAAGGACAACGGCGACCGCGATCGCGGCCACCGCGAAGACGGCCGACGCCCCGGTCACCGCCCTATGGAATCCGGTCAGGAAGTCGCCTGAGGCGATCAGGCCGCCAAGGACGGCCACACCAACGACGCTGCCGGTCTGTCGGGCCGCGTTGATGACACTGCCGGCCACGCCGGTGTAGCCCGCCGGTGCGGAGGCGACGGCGGCCGAGGTCGCGGCCGGCATGGTCAGTGCGGTGCCGAAACCGCCCAAGAAGGTCAGGGTCGCCACCAACGGGTACGGCGTCGAGGCCGTGACGAGAGCGAGCCCCGCGAATCCGGCGGCACCGGTGAGCAGGCCCGTCAGCATCGTGGGGAAAGCCCCGATCCTGGCGGTCATCCTGCCTCCCAGCGGGGAGGCGACGACGGCGCTGCACGCCTGCGGCGCCAGGGCCAGGCCGGCGAGCCAGGGTGAGTAGCCCAGGTAGCGCTGGAGGAACAGGGCCAGGACGAAGAGCTGGCCGAAGAAGCCGGTGTTGAGCGCGAGCCCGACCGCAGTGGCCACGGCGAAACGCGGTCGGGAGAACACCGTCGTCGGCAGCATCGGTCGGCTCGCGTTGCGCTCGACCAGGATGAAGGCCACCAGCAGGATCAGGCCGACAAGGGTCGAGAGAACCACGGTCAGGCTCCACCCGTGCTCACCCGCGGCGATGATCCCGTAGGTGGCGGCTGCGAGCCCGGCGACGGAGAGGACCTGTCCGGGCAGGTCGCCGTTTCCTCCTCGCCGTGCCGACCGGATCGCCGGCTCGGGCAGGCAGCGGGCGGTGAGCCACATGCCGACCGCGACGAGGGGCAGGTTTACCCAGAACACGAACCGCCAGCCGGTGAAGGTCACGAGCAGTCCCCCGGCCACCGGGCCGACGGCCGCGGCGACTCCGCCGGCCCCTCCCCACAGGCCGATGGCTCGGGCTCGGTCGGCAGGGCGGTCATGGATGAGGGAGAGCATTGCCAGGGAGGCCGGGACGATCGCAGCGGCGCCGACACCCTGCAGCGCCCGGAAGGCGATGAGTGCTCCGCCGGCAGGAGCCAGGGCGCAGGCCGCCGAGAGCAGGCCGAAGGCCGCCAGGCCGAGCAGGTGGACGTTCCTTGCACCCATCCGGTCACAGGCCGCCCCTGCCGACAGCTGCAAGGCGGCGAAGGTGAGGGCGTAGGCGTCGACGACCCACTGCAGGGAGGCGACCGGAGCGCCCAGGTCCGTGCCGATCCGCGCCAGTGCCACGTTGACGACCGTCGTGTCAAGCATGACGACGAAGAACCCGAGCAGCGCCGCGATGAGGGCGCCGCACCGTCGGTATACGCTCATAAGTGGTCTCCTTGTCCTACTGGGCCCCTCTGGCCCCGTCTGCCGGCTGATGCCGGTCACCGGCAGGCTAGAGCCGCAATCGTTCGGCGCGAACCGAACCGGCGCGGGCGCATACTGGCCGCATGTCACGGATTCCCGACCGTTTCTTCCCCGAGGCGGTTCCCGACGTCGCCGGCACGGCTGCGGCGCTCGCCGACCCGTCGCGGGCCGCCATGTGCGCGGCGCTCATGGGTGGCCGCGCCTGGACGGTGGGCGAGCTCAGCTCATACGCCGGGACCGCGCGATCGACGGCCAGCGAGCATGTCGACGTGCTGGAAGCGCACGGCCTCATCACGAAGGTCCGCCAGGGGCGGCACTGCTACGTCACGATCTCCGGACCCGAGGCGTCTCGAGTCATCGAGGTCCTGGGGGTGATGTCAGCAGCAGTACTGCCCACGGCGCACAGCCTCAATGCGTGGACCGCCAACAAGCGGCTGCTGGCAGCCCGCACCTGCTACCGCCACCTGGCGGGGCGACTCGGCGTGAGTCTGGCCGAGCACCTCCAGGAGCGCGGCCACCTGGATCCTTCCTGGCGGCTGACCGATTCCGGAGGGGATCTGCTGGCCACCTGGGGGCTGGAGAAGCCGCTTCGTTCCCGCGGGGAGGCGTGCATGGACTCCACTGAGCGGCGGTTCCACCTCGGCGGGCCGCTGGGGACCGCACTGACGCAGGCCTTCTTCGATCGGGCCTGGATCACGCGCATCGGGCGAAGCCGGGCCGTCAAGGTCACGGAGGCCGGCCGCGAGGCACTGGCACAGGCAGGTTTGGCGGAAGTGCTGACACACCTCGATGAGACGACCTCCAACGGCACAGCAGGATAGAAGTGTGGTCTGACGCATCGGTGCTCTTCGGCCGGAACCAGCAGGAGTCAAGGAGAGACTCAGGCCGGGATTTTGTCCATATGGGACGACTTTGGAGCTTCCACAACCAGTCGACACCGCACCAAAACGCTCTGGCCAGCACAGATGCGAACGCCACTGAGACGGGGCACCGTCAAAGTCGTCCCACTTGGACACTTTGGCGCCGAGGGCACCCCTCAGACCGCCCAGCCCGCTCTGCTTGTAGCCCGGCCCGTGCGAGAATCGGCATGTGAGCTCCGAGATGAACCCCGGCCCATACTCCGACCAGTACCCAGACGAGTACTCAACCCAGAACAGCGCCTACTCGGCATCGTCAGGGTCTTCACCGTCTTCGGCATCCTCCGGTGATGGTGCTTCCAGCGCCAACGAGGACGTGGCCTCGCTCAGCTACGAGCGGGCCCGCGAGGAGCTGGTGGCCGTCGTGCAGCGCCTCGAGGCGGGATCCGTCCCGCTGGAGGACTCCCTGGCCCTGTGGGAGCGCGGCGAGGCCCTGGCCCAGCGGTGCCAGACCTGGCTTGACGATGCCCGCGCCCGCCTGGCCGCTGTCGCTCAGGACGAGTCCGCGGACTGACAGGGCATGACCCGCCCGGATTAGCGGCTCCAGGCCGCGCTCGTGCCCGTCCACGCGACGAAGGGGCCGGGGCTCCGGCTGGCAGCGGCGCGCTGATCGGGCGACACCGGGAACCAGAACAGGTGCAGCAGGAAGGGAGCCGTGGATGTCCAAATCTGTGACAAAAACTCGGATCGTTCGCATTCAGACGGAGTGCAACCGCATGATTCCAAGGTTTCCCTTCATGCGTTCCGGGACCTGGAGCTCCTTTGTCACGGATGTGGACATCGTCGGGCGAGACACGCCCTGAGGGCGGTGCCGGATCGGTAGTCTGTGAGTGTTCACCCTTCGGCCCCACTCATCGACCATTCTGCCGACCATCCACGGGGAGCTTCGCGCCGACGCGTCCCCCTCTGCCCGGATCACCCCTCGCCGCCTCTCTCCCACTCACCTCACTCACAACGACCGGTCCCCGGTCCCGCACAAAGGAGTCACCATGACCGCACCCGGCCGCCAAGGATCCGCCCTCGTCATCGGCGAGGCGCTGGTCGACGTCGTCATCCACCCCGGGCAGGAGCCCGTGGACATTCCTGGCGGCTCGCCCGCCAACGTCGCCCTGGGGCTGGCGCGCCTGGGCCGCGACGCCGAGCTGCACTGCTGGATCGGCACCGATGAGCGTGGCAAGGCCGTGCGCGCCCATCTGGAGGCCTCCGGGGTCCGCCTGGCTGCGGGCGCCGACGGCGCCGAGCGCACCTCGACGGCGCAGGCCACCATCGGTGAGGACCGCGCCGCCACCTATGTCTTCGACCTGGACTGGAACCCGCCGCGCCCGAACCTGGCTGACGGGGAGGCACCGCTGCTGGTGCACACCGGCTCAATCGCGGCGATCCTGGCCCCCGGCGCCGCCACCGTGGAGCAGCTGCTGCGCGAGACCCGCGCCACCTCCACCATCGCCTACGACCCCAACGCCCGCCCGCAGCTCATGGGTGAGCCCGAGGACGCCCGCCGGATCGTCGAGCGCCTCGTGGCCCTGTCCGACCTGGTCAAGTGCTCCGATGAGGACATCGCCTGGCTCTACGGTCAGGACGCGGACCTGGAGACGGTGCTGCGCTCCTGGCTGGAGGCAGGGGCGGCCGTCGTGGTCGTCACACGCGGCAAGGAGGGTGCCCTGGCCCTGTCCGCCTCCGGGGTACGCCTGGAGGTGCCCGCCGACCCGAGCGTCGTCGTGGCAGACACAGTGGGCGCAGGCGACTCCTTCATGGGCGGCCTGGAGGACGCCCTGTGGAGTGAGGATCTCGTGGGCGCGGACCGGCGCGAGGAGCTGCGCGCGGTGGACGCCGAGACCCTGGAGCGGATCGTGCGTCACGCCGCGGCCATCGCCGACATCACGGTCTCGCGGGCCGGGGCCAACCCGCCCACCCGCGACGAGCTGCCCTGAGCCGATGAGCCTGCGCCGCCGCGATCAGCGCAGGATCGCGGCGGCGAGCAGGACCACGGGCACGAACCCGGCGGTGGTCAGCAGGACCGCGTCACGCGCGAGGTCCTTGCCCACTCCGTAGCGCGAGGCGTACATGAAGACGTTCTGCGCCGTGGGCAGGGCGGCGGTGACGACCGGGGTCAGCAGCTGTGCTCCGCTGAGTCCCGTCGCCAGCCCGACGACGACGGCCAGCCCCGGCATGACGGCGAGCTTCCAGCTCACGGCCAGCCACAGGCCGCTGCGCCGGCCCGCACCTCGGACAAGCGCGTCCGGCTCGGGACTCCGCAGGGGCCGGGGCGCCCCGGCCAGGCTCATGCCCAGCGCCAGCATCATGAGCGGAACCGCGACGCGCCCGAGCATCTCCAGGCCCTGGGCCGGGTAACCCCCGCACCAGGCGGTCAGGTCCAGGCCGCTCAGGTTCGCCGCGGTCCCGGCCACGACGCCCCACAGCAGCGGATTGCGCAGCGGGACGGTCAGGGTCGCCAGGCGAGACGGGTTACCGCGGCGGGTGACGGCGTCGAGCACGGTGAAGGTGACAGGGGTGAGCACCAGGAGCTGGAGTAGAAGGATCGGGGCGATGGTGGCCGCGTCGCCCAGGACGAGGACGGCCACCGGGATGCCCAGGTTCGCGGCGTTGACGTAGCCGGAGGCGAGCGCGCCGATGGTGGCCTCGGCGGTGGAGCGGCGCAGCACGAGGCGGTGCAGGCACCAGGCGGAGACGATGGCCACGAGCTCGGCGGCCACGGCCACGGCGGTGGTCCGGGAGACGACGGCCGTGAGGTCCGCTCGGCTCAGGGTGGTCACCAGCAGCGCCGGGGTGGCGGCGAAGAAGCACACACGGGTGAGGACCCCGTCGGCGTCGGCGGGCACGGCCCGGGTGCGCACCAGCAGCCAGCCGACGGCGATGACCACCCCGAAGACGGCCAGCCCCGCGACGACATCGCCCATAGCCTCGGCGTCCCCCTCTCATCGGCCGCTTCGACGGAGATAATCCGACGGAGATCATAGGACGTGGCGCGACGAGTTCGTAGGGTAGAGCGCGCCTTCGTACCCTCTACCCCTCGAACGCGCCCCTCAAGGTACGACCGCATAAGGGCGCGGGACCGCGACGGGGCCGGGTATACGCCCCGTAGGCGAGGCGCGCGGGCACGCAGCGGCTAGCCGACCGGCTCGAGGTCCACCCAGGTGCCGACGTGGTCGGAGATGATGAAGGAGGCCGTCCCCCAGTCCACGGCACGCAGCAGCGGGCTCCCGGCTTCCTCGTCTCCCGCCGCACCCGCCGCGGCCACGACCGCCTCATCGGTCAGCGGCAGACCGTCGGGGCCGGTGGGCCACAGGTCGGTGAGGACGTGGTCGATGCGCCGCGTGGGGTCGGCGGCCGGGAAGGTATGTCCCTCCCCCACGGTGCGCCCCAGTCCCAGGGCCTCGACCTGCTCGGCACCCAGGTTGTAGTCGCCCACGAGCAGGTGCGGTCCAGGCAGCCCGGCCAGTGCCGCCCAGGCGGCGGCGAGCTGACGTGCCGCCATGGACCCGCGGGTGGCCAGGTGCGTGGAGGCGACGGAGAGCCGGCGAGCCGGCCCACCGACATCCTCCGGCAGGTCGAGGGTCGCGGCCACCATGACACGGCTGGAGGCGGTGAAGACCTTGTAGGAGCGCGGGTCCCAGGCGCGCTCACCGCGCTTGACGATGCTGGAGGGCCCCCGCCCCAGGCGCTTGACGTGCCAGCCGGCCACCGGGAAGCGGGAGATGAGGGCATTGCCGTAACCGATCGGCCCGGCCCCGACGGCGGCGCGCAGCAGCCCGAAGACATCGTCGGTCGGCGAGCCGAGCGCGCTGCGCAGGGGCCGACGGCGCAGCCCCACGGCCGGCCCGGCGTAGCTGGCAGCGAAGCGGCAGGTGGGCATTCCCAGCTCCTCGGCCAGGAAGGCGGCCTGGTGAAGGCGCCCGGAACGGGCCTGGCCCAGGTCCACCTCCTGGAGCGCGACGATGTCGGGGGCCAGCTCGGCGATCTGCTCGGCCGTGGCCCGCATGACGGCACGGGCTGTGGCGGGGTCGGAGATGTCGGCGCCGGCCAACGAGCCGGTGGCGGCGCTGCCGTCCCCGGCCCCGGCGCCGGGCAGACCGTGCTGGAGATTGAGGCTCAGGACCCGGATCATGCTCATTCCTCCTCGAAGGTCAGGCTCACGGAGTTCATGCAGTAGCGCTGGCCGGTGGGGGTCTGGGGGGCGTCGTCGAAGACGTGGCCCAGGTGGCCGTTGCAGGTGGCGCAGCGGACCTCGGTGCGCACCATGCCGTGGGAGGTGTCGGTGCTCAGGGTGACCGCCTCGGAGTCGGAGGGGTCGTAGAAGGAGGGCCAGCCGCAGTGGGAGTCGAACTTGGTGGTGGAGCGGAACAGCTCGGCGCCGCAGCCGCGGCAGCGGTAGACGCCCTCGCGGTGCTCGTCGAGCAGGGCGCCGGTGAAGGGCCGCTCGGTGCCGGCCTCGCGCAGCACGTGGTACTCCATGGGGCTCAGGGCGGCGCGCCACTGCGCGTCGGTGCGCACCACGGCCTCCAGGTCGACAACCGGCTCGGAGGGCATGGAGGCAGGCGTCACGGAGGGCTCACCGCTCGTGTCAGTACTCATGGCCCCATCGTCACCCGCACGACGGCGCCGGGCGAACCGCGTTCACGCAGCGAAAACGCACCAATCCACTCGGGTCCCGACAACGTAGCGCGCGCCGCCCGACTCACCGAGGGCCCAGGCCCCCGCGCCGGGCGCGGTGCAGCAGGGAGCGGCCCATGGCACGCCCCAGCGTGACGGCGCGCCTGGCCCCCAGGCCGTGCGCCGCAGTCTCCCCTGCGGCCTCGGTGGCCGTATCGTCGTCACCGGCCACCGTCTTGATGGCAGTGTCGGCCTCGGCCTTCTGCTTGGCGACTATCTCCTCGGCCGCACGGGCGACCTCCTCGGGGCCGAGGTCCTGGGTGACCTCGACCTGCTCGACCTCCACCCGCGTGCGCGGCAGGGCGTAGGGGGCCTCGCGCTGCAGCCAGGCGACCAGCTCCTCGCGCACATAGGACTTGAGGGCGCCGACGTCGCCCGGGTTGGCTCCAGTGAGGACCACACGTACAGTGACGTGGTCGCCGACGGCGTCGGAGACCTCGAGAGAGGCCTGGCGCCCGTCCCAGACCGTGGAGGCGGCCACGAGCCGGGCCAGCTCGGCGCGCAGCGCGGCGACGGGCACACGCCAGTCCAGCTCGAGGGTGAAGGTGCCGGTGCTCTGGGAGCCGCCGCGCGTCCAGTTGGCGAAGGGGTTCTCGGTGAAGTGGGTCGAGGGCAGGATGAGGCGCCGCTCGTCCCAGGTGCGCATGACCACATAGGTCAGGGTGATCTCCTCAATGGTGCCCTGCTCGTTGTCGACGACGACGACATCGTCTACGCGAATGGCGTCGGTGGTGGCCAGCTGGAGGCCGGCGAAGATGTTGCCGAGCATGGAGCGTGCGGCCATACCGGCGATGACGGAGGCCAGACCGGCCGAGGCGAGCAGGGAGCCCATGGCCAGCTGGACGCTGGGGAAGGTCATGATGGCACTGACGAGCCCGGCGATGATGATGACCACCTGGGCGACGCGCCGGATGATCTGGCTCTGGGTGGTCACGCGGTTGGCGCGCCCCTGGTTCTCGCTGGCCTGCACCCCTTTGACGACGGTGGACTCGATGGCCTTGGCGAAGGCGACGACGAGCCAGGTCACCGAGAAGATGAGCGCAATGGTCACCCCCCGCTCGATGACGACCATCGTCGTCGAGTCCTCCTTGGTCTGCCGCAGCCCGGTCAGAGCGATCTGGGTGCCCAGGAAGGCCCCGGTCATGGCGCCGACGGCGTAGGCGGGGCGGCGCCCGAAGTCCACGATCTCGCGGTACAGGAGGCGGCGCCTGCCCATGAAACTGAGGATCGACATGAGCACGATGGCGACCAGGATGCCGATGGCGGCGCCGATACCGGCCTGCAGGCCGATGGCAGCGAGGTCGTTCGTCGTCTTGGAGACCACCTCGACCGTCTGGTCGACGTTCAGGGACGGTATGCCCGTGGGACCGGGGGTGGGCGTGGGAGTCGGGGTCGCCGAAGGATCCGCGCTGGGGGACGCGGGTGGAGTGGTGGCTGCGAAGAGCATGGGACCAGCGTAGGCAGCGGGGCTGTGCCCAGGCTGTGACGAACGGCCACGAGTGACGATGAAGTCCCCACCCAACTTCCATTTGACGTACTACGTGTGCCGTAGTACGTTAGATGCACACAAGGACCTCAGGGTCACCCTCACAGCAAGCCAAGGAAGGAGGGTTCACATGATCAGCGCAGATGCCATTCGCGGCTACATCGACCTCATCGTCCTGTCCCTGCTCAAGCGGCAGCCGTCCTACGCCTACGACCTGGCCAAGACCATCACCGAGGTCTCCGACGGCGAGTACACCATCAAGCAGACCACCCTCTACACCGCCCTCAAGCGCCTGGAGTCCACCGGCCTGGCCGCCTCCTACGCAGGAGTGTCCGAGTCCGGCAAGTCCCGCACCTACTACCGCCTCACCTCCGAGGGCACCGCCCACCTGACCACCAAGGTCTCCGAGTGGGAGGACACCAAGACCCTCGTCGACCGCTTCGCGAAAGGAACCCACTGATGGACACCATCGAGACCTTCCTCGACAACATGTTCGCCCCCTACCCGGCCACGCCGCGCCTGACCGAGGCCCGCAGCGAGCTGCGCGCCATGATGGAGGACGCCTACAACGACGCCATTGCCCAGGGCAAGACCCACAACGAGGCGGTCGGTCAGGTCATCACCGACTTCGGCAACCTTCAGGAGCTGGCCCCGACGCTGGGCATCGCGGCCGACATCCAGCCCGGCGGTGCTCCGCAGGCCGCTCCCGCCGCCGGCGCCCCGACCGAGCCCAGTCGGCCCGCCGGCCCCGCGCCCGTCGGCCCCAGCAACTACACCGCCTGGCAGCACAATGAGCAGGACGAGGACAAGGACGACCCCTTCATCAGCTTCGTGGCCAGCATCTACTGGCCGGCCACGGTGATCATCTACCTGCTGTGGAGCTTCGTCTTCAACGCCTGGGACATCTCATGGATCATCTGGCCGGTCGCCGCCATCGCCTTCGGGATCTTCGCCACCGGCCACGCCTATCGGCGCAGTCGGAAGTGAAGACTCTCCCCCCACCTCAGCCGGGGCTCGCCCAGGCGTGAACGAGGGCCCGGGACCCGTCAGGTCCCGGGCCCTCACGGCGGCTCCGACCAGTCCCCTGATCCGGGGACCGGTCGGGGCCGAGGCGCTCACTCCTCGGCGAGAGCGGACAGATCGCCCTCATCCTGACCCAGCACCCAGGCCCGCAGCACCCGGCGCAGGATCTTGCCCGAGCGGGTCTTGGGCAGCGACTCGAGGACGCAGAAGAACTCCGGCTTGGCGATCGGCGACAGGGTCGCCGCCACATGCTGGCGCAGCTCGGCCTCGAGCTCACGCGAGGGCTCGACCCCGGTGGCCAGGACGACGGCGACGTGGACGGAGTGTCCCTTGACCTCATGGGGCAGGCCGATGGCGGCAGCCTCGGTCACCGCGGAGTGGGAGACGAGCGCCGACTCGATCTCGGCCGTGCCCAGGCGGTGGCCGGAGACCTTGATGACGTCGTCGGTGCGCCCGATGATCCAGAACCAGCCGTCGGCGTTGCGCTTGGCCGAGTCCCCGGTCAGGTACAGGCCGGAGTACTTGCTCCAGTAGGTGTCCACGTAGCGCTGCGGGTCACGGAAGAGAGTGCGCATCATCGAGGCCAGGGCCGCTTGAGGACGAGGTTCCCCTCGACGCCGTCGGGGACCTCCCGGCCCTCCTCGTCGACGACGGCCGCCTCCTGGCCGAACACCGGCCGGCGTCATGGATGTTGACGCAGTCGTGGAGGGTTTGGACTCCGAATCGTCGATGCGCGCGCTCAGGGCGTCGGAGGAGTAGCCGGCGAAGACCACCGAGTGAATGGCCCCGAGCTTGGCGCTGACAGAGCGAAGGCCCGGAACCTTGTGGGTTCCGGGCCTTTCGCGGTGGCTCCGACCGGCGTCGATCCGGTGACCTTTCGATTTTCAGTCGAACGCTCTA
>ERZ772964.755-NODE-755-length-12963-cov-2.72103_pt1 | contig 12963 bp, 9 predicted proteins | sample MGYA00580675_ERZ772964 | MGnify/ENA primary metagenome ERZ772964 (study PRJEB29015, sample SAMEA2737941) | human oral metagenome | biome: human oral; feature: human-associated habitat; material: dental | place: China | collected 2139 ...
GCCGCCTCCTCAACATCGACGACGCTCTGCTGAAGGCGCTGAAGGAAAAATATCCTTGGTACGCCTCCTACACTATTCCCAAAGGTACCTATCCGAATCAGGAAACCGACATCCAGACTTCGGCCATTAAAATGGTCATGTTCACCCGCGCCGACATGCCCGAAGACACGGTATACCAGCTCACCAAGACCTTCTGGGAACACATCGACGAATTGGGACAATCCCAAAAGAATCTCAAAGGTCTGAAACCCGCCGACGCCGTCAAAGACATTGCCAATCTCCCCCTCCATCCCGGTGCGGAGAAATACTATAAAGAAATCGGCGTTCTGAAATGAACCGCTGACAAAAATAGCCCTGACCATCAGTATTGACGGTCAGGGCTATTTGCGGTCTATACAGAAGTAGTATTCCCCACCGGCCTAATTCATAGAGGAAACGGAACTTATCAGGCTTTCGATCCGGCGTGGGAAGGGATGACAAGAACCGCATCGGGAGCCCCTTCCGTGGGTTCTGCTTGGCGCACGCGGTGGGTACTGACGTGACCTTTATCCTTCGGCTGGCATACCATAAGCTGAATGGAGCCAGCGATAATGCAGGCGCCGCCAAAGCAGGAGGCCATGGTCAGTACTTCGTCCCAAAGCATCCAACCGAACCAGACGTGAAAGAGAATCTCCGTGTACATGAGGAAGGAGACGAGGATGGAGTTAATATGCTGGAACGCCCAGGTCATGAGCATTTGAGCGGCCAAGGCACACAATCCCATGCCGCCGATCCAGAGCCACTGGATTCCCTCCGGCCAGACGAATTTCTCCATCAACGCCGCCCCGATGAGGATACTGAATATCTGAAAATAGAACACGATCTCCGTCCCCCGCTTCATACCCTTTTCCGCCAATCGACTGATGACGATGTAGGCTGCCGCCGAGCAGAAGCCCCCTGCGATGCCGTAGAGTGCGTAAATATTGAAAGAACTGAAATTCCATATCTGTACCACCAGCAACGTTCCCAAGGTGATGAAGAGAAGTCCGGGAATGGCCTGCCGGGGTAAGCGTTCCGATAAAAAGAAGGGGGATAATAGGCACATGAAAAAGGCCGAAAGCTGTGCCAAAATCTGGGAATCCCCCAAGGTCAGCCCGCGAATGGAGAGGAAAAAGAAAAACAGCCCGCAGCTCCCGAAGAAGCCGCGCAGGGAGAGGAGCTGCCAATGTTCCCCAGTGAAGAAGCGCTCGCGAGTTTCCCGGCAGAGAAGGGGGATGAAAAAAAGCCCCACGATTCCTCGGAAAAAAGTCAGTTCGCTGGAAGCAATCTCCGGTAGCGCCTTGACGAACACATCCATAAAAGTAAAGGAGAGTGACGCGCCGATGGCGGCGAAAATGCCTCTCATGAGCCCTGACTCGTTCCTCTTGGCCGACGACAATGCCATCTTGAGGCGCGCCATCGGTTCATAGGCAATATTTGTCTGATACAATACATCCACCCCCGGGGGATATTTCTGTCCTCATCATAACCCCATGCAGGGGATAAGTCAATCCTTTTCCCCCAACCATAATGGCCAACCAGAACCCCTTACTTCGCCACTCACCAAAAAGCTGTATCCTCACGGGCCAGCCTCATTTTACGAAGCCGGGCAAACTTGCTATAATGAGAATGTTTAGGAAACGCTGATAATTTAACACCGATATCTTGGGGCAGATTCCATTTTATCAGCACTTCCTTTACGAAAAGACCAAAGGAGCGGCTGCGTAATGATCTGGGAAGGAAATCCGGTAGAACTTTTAGCTCCCGCCGGGAATTGGGAAGCCTTGGAGGCAGCAGTGGAAGCCGGTGCGGACGCGGTGTATTTAGGGGGCAAAGCCTTCAACATGCGCCTTCACCGGCAGGATATGAATTTCGACGATGAGGCCCTGGCCCGGGCGGTAACTTATGCCCACGCCCATCAAGTGCGCCTCTACATCACCATCAACAACCTCATTAGCGAGGAGGAGATCGAGCCCCTGCGGCGCTACCTCCTCTATCTCAATGAGATCCGCCCCGACGCCATCTTGGTGCAGGACTTTGCCGTGATCTCTTTAGCGGAGGAATTAAGGATGTCCCTGCCCCTCCATGCCTCGGTGATGATGAACATTCATAACGAAGCGGCCATGCGCCTTTTGAAAGAACATGGCATCACCCGCATCGTGGCCAGCCGGGAAATGACCCTTGCGGAGCTTGCCCTCCTCCGGCAAACTACAGGCCTCGAGATCGAATACTTCGTTCACGGCGATATGTGCATATCGGAGAGCGGCCAGTGTGTCCACTCCGGCGTTCTTTTTGGGCAGAGCGGCAATCGCGGGCGCTGCTTAAAGCCCTGCCGCTGGCCCTACGAGATCATCGACGAAATCACCGGAGAATCCCTCGAAAACACCGCCGCCGGGCCGTACAAATTGGCACTGAAAGACATGTGCCTCTACCGTAATCTGCCGGAACTTATTCAGTCCGGCGTATATTCCTTTAAAATTGAAGGGCGGATGCGTCCGGCCGACTTCGTCCACCGCATCGTCGGTACTTATCGCCGGGCCATTGACGCTTATTTAGCTGACCCGGCGGGCTATCGCGTAAACGAAGAAGATTGGCAGGATCTCTATGAAAACCGCGCCCGTGACTTCACCACTTCCTTTGCGCTGGGACAGCCGACCGCAGAAGCTATCGGCTGGGACGGAACCCGAGAGCCTCGCTTTTTCAGCAAGGCCTCCCCGGAAGCCTCGCTTGACCCTCATCTCTTAGCCGACGAACCGGCTATTTCCCCCCAAAAAACGACCCCATATCCCTTCCTTACCGTTCACGCCGCCGATCTCAACGGCGTATCCGCTGCCTGTGAAAATGGGGCCGACGCTGTCATTATCGGCGGTGAAACGTGGCGGCCCCGCCGCCCTTGGACGTTGGACGATATTCGCCGCGCCCTGCGTCTCACGCGGGAATACGGTGTCCGAACCATCATCGATACCCCCCGCAGCACTCACCAGCGGGAATGCCGCGAACTGTCCCAATTTTTCCTTACGTTGGAAGAAATGGGCCCCGACGCGCTCTTAGTGGGTAATCCCGGCATACTGAAATTAGCGGCGGAATGTGCCACCCTGCCCATCCATGCGGACTTTTCTTTCAACCTCTTCAATCATCGGGCAGCCGCTTTCTTCAAGGAACAGCGCGTCTCCTTGGGGACGGTATCCCTTGAACTCGCTTTTCCGCAGCTTCGGGACTTAGTGCAGCACACCTCTCTGCCGTTGGAAATTATTCTCCACGGCGTCACAGAATCCATGATCTGTGACCATAACCTTCCGGCATTGGCCTTGGGAAACTACGATCCACTGGAAAATCCGTCCTTTAACGACCGCCGCTATGCCCTGCGGGATGAAGCAGAAGAAATCCATCCCCTCCGGCAGGATCAGTACGGGCGTTTCCATATTCTCTTCGCCAAGGATCTGTGCCTGTATCCCTACCTCTCCAAACTCAAAGGTTTTTCCTCCTATCGCATTGAAGGGCAGGACTATGCGCCGCACCTCTTAGGGAAGATTACCCGCCTCTATCGCGAAGCCTTGGACAGCCTCGCTGCCGGGAAAGAGCCCCTCGATTTGGACGCCCTCGCGGCGCTGCAAAATGATTCCCCCCGCACCTTCGGCTGCGGCACGTACCGTTTTCATCTCTCGCGGTAAAGGACATTCGGACTTTTATCCTTACTTCCCTAAAAACGGACGGCAGAAAAAGCGTCCTGCGCTCTTTCCGCCGTCCATCTCCGCGAAACCATTGCGCTCAAAAAATACGTTTAGAAAGTAGGGTTCTTCCATGACTGCCTACCTTGGCCCCGACGCCATCTTAGAGAAAAAGAAAAACTACATCATGCCCTGCCTCGGCCACTTTTACGAAAGACCGCCCCAGTTCGTCAAAGGGTCTATGCAGTACCTCTTTGACAGCACGGGGAAAAAATACCTCGACTGCTTCGCCGGGGTCTCCGTCATGAACTGCGGCCACGCCAATCCTGACATCACCCGGCGTATTTGCCAGCAGGTGGAAACCCTCCAGCACGTCTGCAACATCTACCTGACGGAAAATTTTGTCCAACTCGCTGAACGACTGGCCACCGTCACCCCGGGCAAGCTGCAAAAATCCTTTTTCTGCTCCACCGGCAGCGAAGCCAACGAAGGGGCGATGCTCCTCGCCACGATTTACACCCAGCGCAGCGAATTTTTAGCGCTCACCGGCGGCCTTCATGGCCGGACAAAATTAGGCATGAGCGTCACCGGCATCGGCATGTGGCGCACCGACCCAAATCCCGTAGGCGGTATCCACTTCGTCCCCCATCCCTACTGCTACCGCTGTCCCTTAGAGAAAAAACATCCGGACTGCGACCTTGCCTGCGCCGATCAGGTGGAAACCGTCATCAAAACCGCTACCTCCGGCCGCCTCGCTGCCCTCATCGCCGAGCCAATTCAGGGGAATGCCGGTATCGTCACACCGCCCCCGGGCTACTTCATCCGGTTGAAAGAAATCCTCGACGCCCATCAGGCACTCCTCATCATCGACGAAGTACAGACAGGCTTCGCCCGCACGGGGAAAATGTTTGCCATTGAGCATTACGGCGTCACGCCGGGCATCATGACCATGGCCAAAGCGCTGGGGAACGGCGTTCCCATCAGCGCTTTTATCGCAACGGCTGACATCGCCGACCGCTACACCCAGCCGGGGGCCTCCACCTTAGGAGGCAATCCTGTATCCAGCACCGCCGCCTTAGCCGTCTTAGACTACATCGAGCGCCATCATCTTCGGGAAAATGCCGCTGCTCGGGGCGCACAGCTCGCTGACGGACTGAAAGACCTCCAAAGACGTCACCCCATCTTAGGCGACATCCGTGGGCTTGGCCTCATGCGTGGTGCGGAATTTGTCCACGCCGACGGCTCCCCCGCACCCGCCGCCTTAGACGCCGCCTTGGAAAAGCTCAAAGATCGGGGCATCTTGGTGGGGAAAAACGGCCTCGCCCGAAACGTCATGGCCTTCCAGCCCCCCCTCGTCATCACCGCCGCCGACGTGGATCATCTCCTGAACCAGTTGGAGGACGTCTTAAAGGAACTCCAAGACCTCTAATGATGAAATCCGTCAAGTTCGCGCCGATTTTCATCCCATCAAGGAAGCAAAACCTCCGCATGCTCTGTTATGCGGAGGTTTTGCTTCCTTGCGAAAAATGCGCCAAGATGGTGGTGTGAAATGTTCAGTACCTTCTCAAGCCATAACCTCAAAGATCAAAGGTCGCCGAAAGCATGAAGGTGCGCGGCATGGAAAGCAGAAGTTTGCTGCCCTGCCCCGGCTGCAAAATCCAATGGCTCGAATTAAAGAGATTGTAGCAGGAGGCCTGTAAGGACACGGGCGTCTTGCCCATCTTCGTCTTGTAATTGACGGAGAGGTCAAATACGGTGGACGCCGGTACGGAAAGCTGGCGACGATTCGTGCCGATGATGGTGCCCGGCCCTACATAGTTCATCCGCCCCGTGATGCTCCAATCTTTGTCCGGCATGTATTCGACACCCAAGACGGCACTCCAGTCTGCCGAGCTGTCCGTGGGCAGACCATCGTTTATCCCGCCCATCGTATGCTGCTGCCGAGCGTGAAGGTACTGAACGCCGCCGAAAAGATTCCACTTCGGCGCGGCGGCACCCGTAAAGCTGAGATCAATGCCCCGGTAGTGATTTTCGCCATCCAGACGAAGGAAGGGAAGCCCCCCCGGGACGGGGTTGGCGACGTCGAGGTACTTCGGCTGCGTGACGTCGAAGTAGGCGAGCGCCGCGTACATGGCGCCAAATTTATACTTGACCCCGACTTCCTTCTGGGTCACCTTCACCGCGCTCAATATCTCGCCCTCGTTCGCGTAATTGCTCCCGACAATCTGCCCCCGCGTGGTTGACTGGGCGTACGCGCCGTAAAACGACAGGCGATCCGTCGGCGCGTAGGTAGCGCCAAAAGTGGGCGCGTACTGCGTATCCGACACCTGATTGCCCGCCGCCGCGCCGCGATAATTTCCCGCGCGGCGGGTCACCGCCACCAAGAGCGACCACTTGCCGAGCTTCACCTTGTCCATGAGATTGACGCTGGTGTCCATCTCCTGATACTGGAATTTCTTGCCAAGGGAAGACGATATATCGTAGTCATAGATGGACGGCCTAAAGCGAATACCCGAATAAACGTTCCCCGTAACGTGCGCATTTGGGGTATCCCGGCGAGAATTATTGTACTGCACGCGCCACGAGCGATCGACGGCGATCGTCAGATCATGCGCAGCTTCGCCGGTACGAAATTTCGTATTGAGGCCGATCTGTCCGTAGCGGCTTTTCAAATAGAAATACTGTGACCAGACCCGATTCCCTCGGAGATTGCCGAGACCATCGATGGTGATCTGCGACACATAGATGAAGCGGCGGTTCGTCATATCGTTCATCCCGGCGTTGAGGAACCACTTCGTATGGTCATTGATCTGCTGCTCATGGTTGAGGGTGAGCTGATAGCCGTGCCAGTCGCTGTGCATGAGCCTTGGGTCGTCGTAACTCTTGCCCGCGTCTGGGGCGGCCGGCACGGCGGACACACTGCGCTGGATATTAAAGCGCCGCTCCGTCCCCTGCAGGCGGTCATCGTAGTAGCCGCCGAAGAGATTCGTCCGACTGCGCGCCGTCTCCCGGCTCACGTCGATGAATACGTTCCGTTTGCGGCGTCCCGCTCCGCTGACAGCGAAGCCGCCGTCACTATACTCCGCGTAGAGCCGGACACCGAGAGAGCCGTCGCCCCCTAACCGGCCGCGGTTGATGTCCAAGTAACCGCCATAATGCCCATAGCCGCTGATGGTCTGGCGATAGCGCGTAAAATCCTGCGCCTCTGGCCGCTTCGTATAGAGGTACACGGAAACGGGCTGACCGCCGTCAGGCCCGTTATACGACTGCACCGAGCCGGAAAGCGTCGCCGCCGGGCCTACCATGACATCCGCCCGACCGATGGTATTCGTCACCGGCCCCGCCGCCATAATGAAGAAACCCGGCACGTTATTGAGATAGAGCGCCGAGCCGTTCGCCAACATGCCCCGAGCAGAAAAATCCGTCTTGATGAGCGAGGTGCCGGTGCGAAGCGACGGAACATTGGCCAACACCTGATTGACGTCTCCGGCGGGGGCTGCGAAGGTAGCAAAATTCTTCTCCGTCAGGCTCTGCGCCGTATACGGCACCTCCATGAGATCCTGATCCCCGAATAGGCCAAAATTTGTGCTTTCCGTCTGAAACCCACCGGGCAAAAGCGCCCGGCCATAGGCATCATAAGCGCTGCGTTCACCTGTCACTGTGAGCGTGGGCATCGTATAGGTCTCCAGCCGCGCCTTCTCCGCCGCTGCTTCGTCAACCGCCTTTCCCGCTTCGGCACTCGCGTAGCTGCCGCCGGCCAAAGACAGCAACACAAAAACTGCCAATGTTTTCCGTCTGATCATGTTCAATCTCCTTTGCTGCACATACTGTGTAGGGAAGCCGCAGATAAAACGAAGGCAAGAGAAGCGCGCGCATCGATCTGTACTTCCTACAATCTAACTTGAACGTTATCATAATTTATGATTGAATACAATTAAACAGATTCAAAACGATAGTTCATGATTTTTTAAGTGTTCGCCGTACATGTCCGCAAAAATTCCCACAGCCTCATAGCGAACGCCTTCCCCAGTACGCCGCTGCCCGTCCCCGCCCCTTCGCGGCCGGACAAAAAGCCCATGGGAAGCGGAAGGAGCGCTTTTTTCCCCATGGCCGAAAGAAGGCACGGATCCGCCACGACGACATCCGCCGCCGCCCACGCCGCCTGAAGCTCTTCCTTCGAGCGAAAGCATAAAAGTTCTTGTTCTCCTGCGGCTTGGCGATAAAGGCGTGCCGTCTCTTCCATCCAAGCATAAGCCGCATAGGAAAGCTGTCCAAGCCCATGTCGGCAAAGCACAGCCCCCACGGCACGCATCGCCACGGGATCGCCGATGAGGAGGACGCGCAGAGCGCGCCCCGTCACCGTGCCGCCTTCCTCCATGGTCTCTTCTGCCGCCCCCATAGCAATGGCGCGGCGCATCGCCCGCTTCCACGCCGCACGCCCTGCCTCACCGAGCGGAAGCGACCGCACGACGGGCGTCCCGTATGTATGGTGCAGCCACCACGCCGCCGATTCACCAACGGCGGATACTTCCCAGACAAGCGCCGGGCGCTCCGGCAGCGCGTCGCGCCCCACGCACCGCATCCGATAGCCCAGCGACGCGAAATAGGCCGCCGCCTCTTCAAAGGGCGCAAAATCCCCCACGAGAAGTTCACTGTATCCTATGAGCAGAACCGTCGCCGTCGCTTCCCGCCATGCGGGGGCAGCTTCTCGCACGATGCGCAGCGTGGCCGACGCCGCGCCGGATACGGCATCCTGAAACCCATCCGCCGGAAAACAGCGCCCGCACGAAAGGTGATCTGCCGCCGCCGATAAGACCTCCTCTTCCCGCAGCGCCATAAATGCGGGAACGGGCGACGTCAAGAGATTGACCTCCCTGTACCGTCCGCCCCGCGTCAATCCTTCCATCTCCGCCGCAAGTGTGTCCTCCATGCCAAAGATATAGTCCTCCGGGCGCGGGATGGCAGCAAAGACATCTGCTTGCCCCTGCATCATATCCAATCGCGACAAAGTGCGGCGACAGCCGGAGGGCGTGACGATGACGTTGGCCGACGACGCGCCCCGCAGGAGATCCGATATGCCCGCAATATCGCTCATGGGGGGCGGCAACGCGCTCTCCGCCTTGACCTCCCCCATCTCCGGCGGAAGGCTCGATAAGAGCGCCGCCGCCGAGGGATGGGGCATGGCGTCGGCTTTGGCCAACGGCCCGCGAAAGAAACAGCGCACGACGCAGCCTGTCGTTTCCGAAAACTGCGCCTCGATGGCGGTAAAATCGGGTCGTGTCAAGATGTCCAGACAGGAGAGATAGACGACGACCACCCGCGCCCCGGAAAGCGCTGCCGCCGCGCAGACGGCACGCCGAATCTCGTCCTCTGCCGTCCCCAAAACATACGCCTCCGATCGCAAAACGGCATAGCGAAAGCGAGCGAGCGCCCCCATCGCCTTGGCGCGTTGATAAATGGAGCGCAGGCAGACCAATCCGCCAGTCGCCAAAAGGACGAGATCGCGGCGGCGCAAAAATAGCTCCAAGCCCGCCTGCACGCTCTTTTCCTCTTCTGCGAAAATGGGTTCCATCGTTTCGCCTCCTATGGGGTGACGCAAAAACGGGGCGCACCCCGCCGCTCAGCGAAGGTACGCCCCGAGAAAACGCCCCTATGCACTTGCGCCTTTGCACTCTGCGCAGGAAAAAAGAGAGACAAAAGGACAAGTGTCGCCTTTATTCGTGGTTTCGATATGCCTCGATCATCTCAAAGAACAGCTTCATCGCCGGACTGTGCCATTTATTTTTGTGCGTGCCATAAAAAGAGCGCAGGCTGAACGGTTCCGCCGGAATGACCGTGAGCTTTCGCTGTGCCGCCCGATCCCCTACCGCGAAATCCGGCAGCAACGCGACCCCCATATCATTCTCGACCAAATTGATGATCGTCTGCGTGCTCCGTATCTCGATGGTATTGGTAAACGTGATCGACTTTTTCCGCAGATACTCGTCCAACAGGCGACGGATCCCGCCCGGAAGCGGCGTGGAAATGCGCGGCATCTCTCCCACCACCCGGTTCCCTTCCCGAAGATCGGGACACCGGCTGGACGCCGCCACGGAAGCGTAAAAATGCGCTGGGCTCTCCTCAAAGGGGGAAAACGCCAACTGCGCTTCCGCCCTATCCGGCACCCGATACGCGAAACCAATATCCAACTGCCCGTCCCGCAGCGCCGAGACGACGCCACGGCTGGTTATGGAGCGCAAACGCAAATCGACATGGGGTGCGCGCTCATGAAACCGCTTCAAAAGCCCCGGCAGGCGAAAGCAGAGGAGAGACTCCGGCGCACCGATGGAGAGCGTGCCCTGATATTCGGCGCTGTCGTATTGAAAATTTTGCAGCTTCTTCGCCGCCGCCAGCACTTCCTCCACATAGGGGATCAACGCTTCCCCCGCCTTCGTGAGGAGCATGCGCCGCCCGCTCTTTTCAAAAATTTGAACCCCCGCCGCCGCTTCGAGCTGCGCCACGTGGAACGTAATGGTGGAGGGCGTATAATTGAGCTGGCGCGCCGCACCCGTGAAGCTGCCCGTTTGCAGGATCGTTTGAAATGTATGGAGTATTTTCAGTTCCATCCTAAACCCCTCAACAAGGGAGCGCCCCGCCTACGACGCCGGTTCCCCCGGAATGCAGAGCTTGCGCCCCGCTTCGGGCACGTACACCATTTGCACGTTCATATGATAGAGGGCGCGCAGCCGCTCTTCCGTGATCACGTCCCGGGCGTTCCCGACGATCAGGGTTCCTTCCGTCACGATCCCCGCCTGACCGCCGAGGTAAATCGCCTGATCGGGCATGTGCGTCGTGAGCAGCACCGCCATGCCCCGCGCCGAAAGCCGCCGTATCATCTCGACGACGCGGAACTGATTGCCATAATCCAAATGATTCGTCGGCTCGTCCATCAAGATGAGCTGCGGCTCTTGGACGATAGCGCGGGCGATGGCCGCTTGGCGCTGCTGGCCGCCGGACAAGGTATTGATGGAGCGCTCACGAATATCGTAGATCCCCATTTCGTGCAGGACTTCATCCGTGAGGGCGTAGTCCTTCGCCCCCGGCTTTTGAAACATGCGCAAGTACGGAGCGCGTCCCATGACGACATAATCGCGCACCGTGAAGGCATAGGAGGTGTTTTGCATCTGCGGCACATAGCCGATGCGCCGGGCGAAGGCGCGGGCGTCCTCTTGGGCATCGTACACCGTCCCATCGTCATCCTCAATCCAGACCCTTCCCGAACGCGGCGGCAAAAAGCCGATAAGACAGCGTAAAAGCGTCGATTTCCCCGCGCCGTTCGCACCTAAGATGGAAAAGATTTCCCCCGTCGTCACGGACAAGGACACATTCTCCCAAAGCGCACTTGCCCCATCGTAGGAAAACGATAAATCCTGCGCCACGAGCTTCATGACGTCACCGCCATTCGCTGCCGCAGCAAGAGATAGAAGTAGAACGGCGCACCGATGAGTCCCGTGAGAATGCTAAGAGGGATCTCCGTGCGCATCGTGGCACGGGACAGCGTATCCACGACGAGAAGAAACAGCGCCCCCAACACCACTGCCAAAGGCAGCAGCCGCTGATTGTTCGACCCCACGAGGATGCGGGAAAAGTGCGGGATCACCAGCCCGATCCAGCCCACGGTGCCACTGATGCAGACGGAGCTGGCCGTCAGCACCGTGGCGCAGAAAATGATCGCGTAGCGCAGCCAGCCGGTATGACGCCCCAACATGTGCGCCTCTTCCTCACTCAAGGTGAGGATGTTCATCCGCCAGCGAAGGAGCAGCATGAATACACCGCAGGCCAAGATCGGCAAACCGTTGTAGACGATGTTCTCCCAGACGACATTGACGAGAGAGCCGAGCTGCCAGTAGGTGATGGCGGGAAGCTCCGTCTCGCTGTCGGCGACGTACTTGATGATCCCCATGAGCGAACTCATGAGACCGCCGACGATGATCCCCGCCAATACCAGCATGACGATGGAATTTTTGCCGATGATGCGCGGGATCAGGACGGCGGCCGAGACCGCCAACATGCCGCCGCAGAAGGCTCCGATCTGCACGCCGAACTGCGACAAGCCGAACAAAATGCCAAGGGACGCGCCCACGCAGGCCCCGGAAGAGACTCCTAGCATATCGGGCGCCACCAAGGGATTCTTAAAGACGCTCTGATAGGCCGCCCCCGAGAGCGACAGCGCGGCGCCGATGAGGATCGCCGCTAAAACGCGCGGCAACCGCAGAGAAAAAATGACGCTCTCCGCCTGCGGACTCCACGTCGTTTCAAAGCCAAAAATCGGCTGGAACAAAATCTTCACGACATCCCCCGAAGCGATGGGAAACCGCCCCGAGCCAATGCTGAGCACCGTCATCGCCGCCAAAAGCACCGAGAAGAGCAGCATGAGCGACGCATATTCCCCCGTCGTCAGCTTCCTCACCTGCCGGGCACCAACCCGCGCTGCGGCCTGCCGTAGCCATTTTCGCCATGTCATTTACAGCGCCCCCCGGCTGTTTTTATTGGCTTCATCGGTGAAAATCTGTGCCAAATCGGCCTCACTCAAATCGTAGCCCATGAAATCTTTCATGAAGGCTTTCGTCTCCTGCCGGATCTCGATGTCGGAAAAAATTTCCGGCTGGAACAGCCGGGCGAGCCAGCGCATCATGAGCGGCGTTTCCACCCCCGGCGCATCCCAGCGATAAATCCCCATCGGCACCTTGTAGACGCGGCGATCGCGCACCGCCTTCACCGTACTCCAGTCCTGCCCCGGCAGTCGGTTCTCGTAGAGATCGTCCGGGACGAACGTATCGAAATTGCTCAAGAGAATAATATCCGGGTCAATGTTTAGAATATCCTCCATGGAAATGTTCTGCTCTTGATTATTCTTGAGTGCCTGTGTAGCGGTGGGATTGTCGCCCCCCGCCATCGCGATGGCTTCCCGCATGAAATTATCGTTGCCCTGCAAGCGCAGCTTTTGTGTGCGAAGGAAGAGAACTTTCGGCTTCGCCGCCTTTTCGACGGCGCCGCCGCGCGCCTTGATGTCCGCATAAGTCTTTTGATAAAAGTCAACGACCTTCTCTGCCCGCGCCTCTTTGCCCAAAAGCTGCCCGACAATGAGGAAGCTCTTTTGCAGCTCCCCCACGTTCGCGTTGTTGATCATGACGGGAGCAATCCCCACCTGCTTGAGCTTGGCGGCTACCTCATCCTGGTACTGCCAAAGGATGACGGCTTCGATGCCTTTTTCCAGCATCCCTTCCACATGCACGGA
>ERZ772964.756-NODE-756-length-12962-cov-3.21771_pt1 | contig 12962 bp, 6 predicted proteins | sample MGYA00580675_ERZ772964 | MGnify/ENA primary metagenome ERZ772964 (study PRJEB29015, sample SAMEA2737941) | human oral metagenome | biome: human oral; feature: human-associated habitat; material: dental | place: China | collected 2139 ...
GCTTTGTGGTGTTCTGTTCGACCGAAACTGGCTGCCCCGATCCGAGTGCACAGTGCACCCAGCAACGTCACCTGGCATGCCAAGGAGCGTTCACCAGGCGCATCTCACGCGAAGCGAAGCCGCTTTTCGTGTGGGACCCGAGATTGAAAAGAGTCGACGATCCAGTTGGAGAACACGTCTTAAGCAGTGTCGACATGTTTCGATGTGCTTTCGAGAGTCGGGTGTCTGGTGGGCATACAGTCACAAACGGTTCGGTTCGTCGGCATTAAACCGGTGACGGTGCCCTCTGTCCTTTTTCGTTGATAACCGTGCACAGATCGCCTGGAACAACAAGAACGTGGGGCTGCTTGCTTCTCACTGGCGTTTTTCCCACACAAAATGCTCCGCCACTGGTTTTCGGAGACAAGCTTACCCGCGGTACGCACCTCACACCCGTTTCACCAGCAGTTCTCGCTTCGTCAGCAAAAGACGATAGCCGAACTCAGGAATTGTCTTTGTGCGCATCGAACAAGGCCGTTGACCCCGATACGCCCAGGGTTGGTTCTCGACTCTGGGATCGAGTTCATTCACCATTCCGGTAATAGTGCTGGCGATGAGTGTCCGAGCTGTCGAGACGAGCGTGCGACCACAATCCCGTCTCCTGTCGGCTCCACACGCGAGCGGGCATCTTCATTGTGAAAAGATCTGCCTAGCGAAGAAGGCTGGGGCTCGTCGTAAGACCCTGATGTTCTTGCCCCGAGGATCTACTTACGCCCTTTAAGCGCCCGAAGCTCGGCAGACCCCTAACACACCAGGCGAGCCCGCATCTTCGCCTTTGATCGTCTCTTTTGCGCATCCAGCAGCGTAAACACAACTCCCCGAAGACCGAAAACTCTTTGGGACAAAGCATAAGGCATGGTCAACAACCATAACCAAAACGCACGACGTGCGCTCACATCAGGGTGTTGCGCCCTGGGTTTGATAGAGGCAGTGATGATTGGGAAGAAGTCACTGTTATGACCTAGAGGAAGTATCCGCTTGGGGTTGCGTGAGCGTGCGAGTGTGGTTACTTACATCTTGCCTAGGAGGCCTTCAGCATCCACACCGTTATAAGGCCCGAGGAGGTGCAAGTAGCCCGCCGGAACGAAGATGCACACGGCGTGCGCTAGCGTTGAGGCCGTGAGTGAGCGACCAGTCCTGCGCCAGGAGAATCCCTTCCAGGTCATCTCCGAATACACGCCGTCGGGCGACCAGCCGAAAGCAATCCGAGAGCTGGCCGCTAGGCTCCGCGACGGTGAACAAGACATCGTCCTCATGGGCGCAACCGGCACCGGTAAATCCGCAACAACCGCCTGGCTCATCGAAGAAGTACAGCGCCCCGCCCTCGTCATTGAACCCAACAAGACCCTCGCCGCCCAACTTGCCGCAGAGTTCAGAGAACTCCTGCCGAACAACGCCGTCGAATACTTCGTTTCCTACTACGACTACTACCAGCCCGAGGCCTATATCCCCCAAACGGACACGTACATCGAGAAAGACTCCTCGATCAACGATGAAGTCGAACGCCTTCGCCACAGCGCAACGAACAACCTCCTCACCAGGCGCGACACAGTCGTCGTCGCCTCCGTGTCCTGCATCTACGGCCTCGGCACCCCCGAAGAATACGTCGCCCGAATGGTCGAACTCGAACGCGGAATGATCATCGACCGCGAAGACCTGCTACGCGCCTTCGTCAACATGCAATACGTCCGCAACGACATCGCCTTCACACGCGGCACTTTCCGAGTCCGCGGAGACACAATCGAAATCATCCCCGTCTACGAAGAACTCGCGATCCGCATTGAAATGTTCGGAGACGAAATCGACGCCCTCGCCGTCCTTCACCCCCTCACAGGCGACGTCATCAGCGAAGTCAACCACGTCTACCTCTTCCCAGCGAGCCACTACGTCGCAGGTGAAGAACGCATGAAACGTGCACTCGCAACAATCGAAGAAGAACTCGCCGAACGCCTCACATGGTTCGAAAGCCAAGGCAAACTCCTCGAAGCTCAACGCCTACGCATGCGCACCACCTACGACCTCGAAATGCTCCGCGAGATCGGAATCTGCTCCGGAGTGGAGAACTACTCGCGCCACATCGACGGACGAGGACCCGGAACACCCCCGCACACGCTCCTCGACTACTTCGCCGACGATTTTCTCCTCATCATCGACGAATCACACGTCACCGTCCCACAGATCGGAGCCATGTTCGAAGGCGACATGTCCCGAAAGAGGACCCTCGTCGACCACGGATTCCGCCTCCCCTCAGCAATGGACAACCGCCCTCTCAAATGGGACGAATTCGTTGAGAGGATCGGCCAAACCGTCTACCTTTCAGCAACCCCAGGCGACTACGAACTCGAACGCTCCGACGGGGTCGTCGAACAGATCATTCGCCCAACAGGCCTGGTCGACCCGAAGATTGTCGTCAAACCCACGAAGGGACAAATCGACGACCTTCTCGAACAGGTGCGAGAAAGAGTCGAAAAGGACGAGCGCGTCCTCGTCACCACTCTGACGAAGAAGATGGCCGAAGACCTCACGACCTACCTCGCCCAACGTGAGGTGAGAGTCGAATACTTGCACTCAGACGTTGATACGCTGCGCCGCGTCGAACTCCTGCGCGAACTGCGCCAAGGCAAATTCGACGTACTCGTCGGCATCAACCTGCTAAGAGAAGGCCTCGACCTGCCCGAAGTGTCCCTCGTGTCCATCCTCGACGCGGACAAAGAAGGCTTCCTGCGCTCCACCCGCTCCCTCATCCAGACAATCGGACGAGCCGCGCGCAATGTGTCCGGAGAAGTCCACATGTACGCCGACACGATCACCGACTCAATGCGCGCCGCAATCGACGAGACCGAACGCCGCCGCGAAATCCAAATCGCCTACAACACCGAACACGGGATCGACCCGAAACCCCTGCGCAAAAAGATCGCGGACGTCACCGACATGCTCGCCCGCGAACAAATCGACACCGAAGAACTCCTCGAAGGCGGATACCGGAAAGAAAAATCCGCCGCCGAACGCAAAGCCGCGAGAGGCAACGCCCTCGGCAAAAGAGCCGAAACAGAGCTTGCGGAACTCATCGAAGATCTTTCCGCTCAAATGCTCGCCGCCGCAGAGAACCTCCAATTCGAGGTCGCGGCGCGCCTGCGCGATGAAGTGGCCGACTTGAAGAAAGAACTGCGCCAGATGAAGGCCGCCAACTGACAGGAATCGCGCCAGATGAAGGCCGCGAACTGAAAGGAACTGCGCCACATGAGGGTCGCGAACTGAAAGAGGAAGTGCAACATCTGTCACAGTGCGCCCACAGCAGGGGCAAGGACGTGCGGAAAAGCGGGGGAGACCTCCTCCACAGATTCGCCGCCCCCGGCCGGAGAAACCGGATCGGAAGCTAGAATGAGAAGGTCCAATCGGAGGGGAGTACTTCCACCAACAGCGACGTCGTCATCACGTTGAGTCGGGCGAAAGCCCGACTCACCGGCGTCGCAGGCCAGAACGCGAAGCGGAGTGGCGGAAGGAGACCTCCGGTACCCGACCCGTACCGGAGGAACATCCACGTGGAGGTCCACGCACTCGGATGGGCTGCGCTCGCCGCTCTCATCCTCACCATGATCATCGTCGACGTCGTCGGACACGTCCGAACCCCCCACGAACCCACCCTGAAAGAAGCGAGCTGGTGGTCAATCGCCTACATCGCGATGGCGATCCTCTTCGGGGGAATCGTCTGGGCAGTGTGGGGCGGAGAATACGGCCAGGAATACTTTGCCGGATACGTCACTGAAAAGGCCCTGTCCATCGACAACCTTTTCGTCTTCGTCATGATGATCGCCGCTTTCACGGTGCCCAGGATCCTCCAACAAGAAGTCCTCCTCTTCGGCATCGTCATCGCCCTCGTCCTGCGCCTCGTCTTCATTCTCCTCGGCGCCGCCCTCATCGAGAACTTCTCCTGGGTTTTCTACATCTTCGGCGCCTGGCTCATCTGGACCGCCCTCTCCCAAGTGCGCGAAGGCACGCAAGAACCGAGCGAACATGAAGCTGAAGATTACAAACCGGGCCTCTTCGTGCGCACGCTCGCCAAAGTGATCCCCGTGTCAGACGGCTTCTACGGGGCGAAGCTCCTCTACCGCCACGCCGGACGAACCACGATCACGCCCCTGCTCCTCGCGATCATCGCGATCGGCACCGCGGATGTCATGTTCGCCGTCGACTCGATTCCCGCGATCTACTCACTCACAGAGGAGCCCTACCTCGTTTTTGCGGCCAACGCCTTCTCCCTCCTCGGCCTGCGACAGCTCTACTTCCTCATCGACGGCCTCCTCGACCGCCTCATCTTCCTGCACTACGGGCTCGCCGCGATCCTCGGCTTCATCGGCTTCAAACTCGTCAATCACGCGCTGCACACGAACGAAGTGGCCGTCATCAATGGCGGACACCCCGTTGAGCTGATCCCCGAGCCCTCCATCGGAGTTTCCTTCGCCTTCATCCTCACGGTCCTTCTCATCACGATCATCGCCTCCCTGACGGCCTCCGCCAGGAGAGACAACACCCAGTCCACACCATCCGCCAGGAGAGACAACACCCAGTCCACATCAACCGCCAGGAAAGCAAACACCCGGTCCACACCCATCGCCGAGGACGATCCCATTCTCACGACCAGCCTCGACCCACTCTCAACAGGAGCACATCACTGATGTCCGTCGGCCCCATCTCATGGACAATCCTCGCGCTCATCGTCCTCTTCCTCATCGGATTGGACTTCGCCGGACACGTGCGCAACCCCCATCCACCATCCCTGAAAGAATCCCTGGCCTGGACCATCGGATACATCGGGCTCGCACTTGTCTTCGGGCTGATCGTCTGGGTGACGAACGGCGGCATCTACGCCGCAGAGTTCTACGCGGGATGGGTGACCGAATGGTCCCTCTCAATCGACAACCTCTTCGTCTTCATCCTCATCCTCAAAGCCTTCAGAGTCCCCAGGGAACACCAACAAAAAGCCCTCCTCTTCGGCATCGTCATCGCCCTCGTCCTGCGCCTCGTGTTCATCCTTGCGGGAGCCGCACTCGTTGAACGATTCTCCTGGATCTTCTTCCTCTTCGGCCTCTGGCTCCTCTACACCGCATGGACCCAAGTGCGCGGAGACGACGAGGAAGAAGAGGAATACCACGACAACGCAGTGATCTCCGTCGTGCGGCGCGTCTTGCCCGTGACAGACGGCTTCATCGGGGGCCGTATGCTCTTCCGTCACGGTGGACGCACACACTTCACGCCCCTGTTCCTCGTGGTTTTCGCACTCGGCACAGCGGACCTCATGTTCGCTTTCGACTCAATCCCCGCGATCTTTGGACTCACCCACGAGGCCTTCCTGGTCTTCGCCTGCAACGCCTTCGCCCTCATGGGACTGCGCCAGCTCTTCTTCCTCGTGGACGGACTCCTGTCAAAACTCGTCTACCTGTCCTACGGTCTGGCCGTGATCCTCGCCTTCATCGGCGCGAAACTGATCCTGCACGCGATGCACACGAACTCACTGTTCTTCCTCAACGGTGGCGAGCCGATTCACTGGGGACCGGAGATCGGGACCGCGACCTCCCTGATCGTCATCATCGGGGTCCTCACGATCACGATCCTCACTTCCTTGTGGAAATCATCGAGGACGCCCCAGCGCGCCTCGAACGAGAAGAACGACTGAGCGGGCGCATTGGTGCACACCGAAGCCACACAGATTCAAGGTTTAAGCGAGTCCGAGGTTCTCGCACGCGTCGAAGCCGGCCAGACGAACCTCGTTCGGCAAAAGACCTCGCGTTCGCTGCGCTCCATCATTCGCGAAAACATCTTCACCCTGTTCAACGCGATCCTCGTTGGCGCGGCTACCCTCGTCCTCATCTTCGGCCATCCCCAAGACGTCGTCTTCGGGGCCGTCATGGTCTTCAACGCGATCATCGGAATTGTCTCCGAGGTTCGCGCCAAACGCACCCTCGACGCCCTCGCGATCCTCGACGTGCCACAGGCACTCGTCGTAAGGGAAGGAGAAGAGCGTCCGATCCCGACCGGTGACGTCGTCCTTGATGATGTGCTCGTGCTCAAACTCGGCGAGCAGGTGTGCGCAGACGGGATCGTTCTCAACTCCTCCGGGCTCGAAGTCAATGAATCAATCTTGACTGGTGAATCCGCTCCGGTTCGTAAACACGAGGGCGATGAGGTCCTCTCAGGAACCTCCGTCGTCGCTGGAAGCGCCCTCGTGCGCACCACCGCAGTGGGGTCAGCGACCTACGCGCAGGGGATCTCCCGCAAAGCCCGCGCCTACATCCGCACGGTGTCGCACATCCAAGTGAGCATTAACCGGGTGCTGCGCGTCATCTCTGCACTCCTCATTCCGGTGATCATCCTGACTCTCTGGTCGCAAACCCGCATCGCCGACTCTGACACCGGGTGGAATCATGCGATCGTCCTCGCGGTCGCCTCAGTGGTCGGGATGATTCCCCAGGGGCTCGTGCTCCTCACCTCCTTGAACTTCGCGATCGGATCGGCGACGCTCGCGCGCAGGGGAGTGCTCGTCCAAGAGCTCGCCGCCGTTGAGGTCCTGGCACGCGTTGATGCGCTCTGCCTCGATAAGACTGGCACCCTGACCACGGGGGAGATTGTCGCGAAGGACATTGTTCTCACGGGGGACGAGTCCAGGGGCCTGGTAGCTTTGAGGACTCTCGTGCGGGACCGGACCAATGAGACGGCGCGGGCGATCGCCGACTACCTCGACAATGGGGGAGGCGGGAAAGCGGAGCGGCGCCGGGAAGGCGCAGGACTCGGGGAACCCGGAAACGGCGGAGCACGCGGAGAACGTAAACAACACGGGGAACGCTCCGAACGCGGAAAAGGTGGAGAGCACTGGGAACACGGAAAAGACGGAGTGCACGAGGGACGCGAACAACACGGGGAAGGCGAGGAACTCAGAACTGACGGAGTGCACGAGGGACGCGGGGACCACGGACAACACCGAATAGACGTGGCTTGCGAAGAACGTGAGGAGGCCACGTGGGTGATGCCCTTCTCCTCCGCTCGCAAATGGTCGGCCTTCGGTAACGAGGAAGGGGCCTGGTACCTGGGCGCTCCTGAGATTCTCTCGCCCCATTCTCAAGACTCGTCTCAAGACTCTTTCTTCGCAGAGATGATCGCCGCTCGAACTCGTGAAGGCATGAGGGTCGTCGCCCTCGCCCACTCACCGGGCGCCGTGCAATCAGAGGAGTTGCCGAAGCAGCGCGATGTTGTGGGCATCGTCGTCCTCGCTGAAGAGCTGCGCCCCGATGCGAAAGACACACTCGACTACTTCGCGCAGCAAAAGGTCCGGGTCCGCGTCATCTCGGGCGATAATCCAGCCACCGTGGGTGCGATCGCGACGAGGGCGGGGCTGGGGCGTCCCGATGGGGAACCGCTCGTCATCGCGGATGCCCGTGATCTGCCTGATGATCTTCTCTCCGACGAGTTCCAAAAGGCCGTCATCACCACTGATGTTTTCGGTCGAGTCACTCCCGAACAGAAAAGAGCGATGGTTCAGGCCCTCCAGGCGGACGGTCACTGCGTCGCCATGACCGGCGACGGCGTGAACGACGCTCTGGCCTTGAAGGATGCTGACCTTGGGATCGCCATGGGCAATGGCGCGCAGGCGACGAAAGCGGTCGCACAACTCGTCCTCGTCGACTCGAAATTCTCGGTGCTCCCCGGGGTTGTTGCCGAGGGGCGTCGGATCATTGCGAACATGGAACGAGTGTCCGTGCTCTTCCTCGCGAAGACCGTGTACGCGGCGGTCATTGTTTTCGCCTGTGCGATCCTCGCTTTGCAGTACCCCTTCTTGCCACGACATTTCACGTACATTGATGCTTTCACGATTGGGATTCCCGCTTTCTTCCTTGCGCTCGCACCGAACTCTCGGCGTTATGTGCCCGGGTTCCTGAAGCGGACCCTTGCCCTCGCTGTGCCCGCTGGAGTGATCCTCTCGGCTGCGGCTCTTAGCGCCTACCTGCTGATCGGGAGCGGCCGAGTCGAAGGGCAGACCGGAGCGACTTTGTCGCTGATGATCGGCGCGGTGTTCCTCCTTTCGGTGACGGCCCGGCCTTTTGTGCCGTGGAGGGTCACGCTGCTCGCCGCCATGATCGCAGCGTCGGTCTTGGGGGTTTTGATCCCTTTTACGAGGCACTTCTTCGCCTTGGAATGGCCGAGCAGCGTCGAATGGGGAATCATCATCGCCTGTGGTGTGCTTGCGGCGCTGCTTATTGAGATTTCGCACCGCGCGCACCATGGGAGGATTCACGCTCGAGCCGAGGCCGAGGGGCGCGCCTGAGTATTGTGCGGTGGGGAGGGGATTGCACCTCGCCCATTCCAGGTTTCCCGGCATGCTTCGCCGCCTATTCCAGGTTTCCCGGCAGAAATGGGCGTCATAGGGCAGGAATCGGGCGGGAACCCTGGAATCCGGCAGAGGAGAGTGGTGGTGCTTGCCGACGTCATCGCCTGTTCCAGGTTTCCGGGCATGCTTCGTCGCCTATTCCAGGTTTCCCGGCAGAAATGGGCGTCATAGGGCAGGAGGAGGACGGGAACCATGGAATCCGGTAGAGGAGAGTGATGACGCTTTCCGACGTCATCGCCTGTTCCAGGTCTTCCAACATGCTTCGTCGCCGATTCCAGGTTTCCCGGCAGAAATGGGCGTCATAGGGCAGGAATAGGACGGTAACCCTGGAATCCGGCAGAGGAGAGTGGTGGAGCTTCCCGATGCCACAGGGAATGCACGTCGGGAACCGTGGAATCCGAAGGGGCAGAGTGGTGGCGCTCCCCTCCGCCCCTGGGGAGCAGCACTGCGGAATGCTGGAAGCGACCCGCTCAATATGTCCCGCGAATGCACAAAGAATCCGCGCAGGCGATATGGCGTGCGCGGATTCTGTGCAGAAAAGATCAGAATCGTGAGATCACGGGATTCCAAGGTCGGACGACGCGTTCGCTCACGACCTTCGCCTTCTTGAAGGGATCCTCATCGAGAAGAGCTTCGACTTCATCAAGAGTTTCGGCCTCAATGATGAGAAGAGCTCCGGGGGTGTCGCCGCCGAGAGGGCCGGAGGCAACGTTGAGTCCCTTATCGCGCAAGTCAGAGAGGAACGCGCGGTGGGTCGGGCGAATCTCGTCGGCGAGTTCGCTGAGTTCGGGATCGTATGCGTAAGTCACTGCGAAGAAAGCCATGGCTCCACCGTAGGGGCATCACGGGCGTTGTGGTGTTCAAACGGAACGATGGGGATGAGATTCTTTCGAAAAACTGCAGGGGACAAGGCTTTCCGACAACGCTGATCAAGTCCCATGGCGGCGTGAAAGGGATCGGCTTGGCGCACTGTTACGCGACAGCGAGGGGTTGTGCGGTGAGCTGGAGAGCACTGTACTCCTGGAGGTCATGGGGTGCTGGAGGGCAATGGGGCGTGAGGCGCACGTGTGCCGCGCAATATGTTCCGAGGACGGTCCGAAAGGCCTCTTGGATCAGAGAGATACAAGAAACTTGCAAAACGATCACCCGCTCCCGCACCAAGGCCTGAGGTCAAGAACCACTCCCGCACCAAGGCCTGAGGTCGAGAACCGCACCCTCACCAAGACCTCAAGTTGAGGACAACAACCGCTCCCGCACCAAGACCTCAAGTAGAGAACAACGCCTACGCCAGAGAACCAAGAGGGACGCGATGCGGATTGCAATGACGTCATTGGCTGAAAAAGGCCCCATGCCCCCAAGACACCTCAAATAGCCTCAGTCCAACCCAGGACCCTTAATCCACCCCACACCCCTCAATCCACCCCAAGACCTTCACACCAATCACATGGTCTCAACAGAACCCAAGGCCAGATGAATAATGCCAGTTCTCACACTCGCCCCAGGATGGAACACCTGTACGACACTGAGGGCCGGACACGGGTAGGATCCAAGGGTGCATGACTCTCTGATTATCTCGGGCGCCCGCGAACACAATCTCAAGGATGTTCACCTGGAGCTTCCTCGAGACGCGATGATCGTCTTTACCGGACTCTCGGGCTCGGGCAAGTCCTCCCTCGCCTTCGACACGATCTTCGCCGAAGGGCAACGCCGCTACGTCGAGTCCTTGTCCTCCTATGCGCGTCAATTCCTCGGGCAAATGGACAAGCCCGATGTGGACTTCATCGAAGGCCTCTCCCCAGCAGTGTCGATCGATCAGAAGTCGACTTCCCGCAACCCGCGCTCCACGGTCGGCACGATCACGGAAATCCACGACTACCTGCGTCTCCTCTTCGCTCGCGCGGGCACAGCCCACTGCCCGAGCTGCGGGGCGAAGATCCAGGCCCAAACGCCCCAGCAGATCGTTGACAGGGTCCGCGCCATGGACGAGGGCACCCGCTTCCAAGTGCTCTCACCGGTCGTCAGGGGCCGCAAAGGCGAATACCAGGACCTCATCGAGGAGCTGCGCACTTCAGGTTTCACGCGCGCGATCATCGACGGGGAAATGCTTCGCCTCGAGAACGCTCCCATCTTGGAGAAGAAACTCCGCCACACCATCGAGGTCGTCGTCGACCGTCTCGTTGTCCGCGAAGGAATGCGCCAACGCCTGACGGACTCGGTGGAGACCGCTCTCAGACTCTCCGAGGGCCTCGTCATCATTGACGCCGTCGACCTTCCCGAGGACGACCCGGAACGCAGGAGACGCTATTCAGAGAAGCGCTCCTGCCCGAACGACCACGTCCTCGCCCTCGAAGAGATCGAACCGCGCACTTTCTCATTCAACGCCCCCTACGGCGCGTGCCCTGAATGCACGGGCCTGGGGACGCGCCTCGAAGTCGACCCGGATCTTGTCGTCCCCGATGAGGAGCTGAGCCTTTCCGAGGGCGCAGTCATTGTGTGGAACTCGAACTTCAGCTACCACAAGCGCCTGCTCAGCTCACTTGCCAAAGAACTCGGCTTCTCCATGAAAACCCCATGGAAGGACCTGCCCGACGAGGTGCGCGACGCGGTCCTTTTCGGTAAGGACTACGAGGTTCAAGTCAAGTTCCGCAACCGTTGGGGGCGTGAACGCTCCTACACGACGGGCTTTGAAGGGGCAGTGAACTTCATTGAGCGCAAGCTTTCCGAAACAGAGTCCGAATCCGTTTCCGAAAAGCTCGAAGCGTATATGCGCGAGATCCCCTGTCCCATCTGCAAGGGCGCGCGCCTGCGCCCGGAAGTCCTGGCCGTCACCGTGGGTGGACTTTCGATCGCCGAGCTGTCCGATTTGTCAATCGTCGACGCCCGCAAGCATCTCGAACACCTCGAATTGGATCAGCGTTCCCAGGCGATTTCCGCTCCGATCCTTCAAGAGATCCGCGCCCGCCTCGACTTCCTCGTGGACGTTGGCTTGACCTACCTGACGCTCTCTCGCGCGGCTGGCACCCTTTCAGGTGGGGAAGCACAAAGGATTCGTCTCGCCACGCAGATCGGTTCTGGCCTTGTGGGTGTCCTCTACGTTTTGGATGAGCCTTCGATCGGCCTGCATCAGCGCGACAACCGTAAGCTCATCGACACCCTCAAACGGCTGCGCGACCTCGGCAATACTCTCATCGTCGTCGAACACGACGAGGAAACAATGGAGGCGGCCGACTGGATCGTTGACATTGGTCCGGGAGCTGGAGAAACGGGCGGCTGGGTCGTCCACTCCGGCACCCTCAAGGACTTGAAGAAGAACACGAGATCCATCACCGGCGACTACCTTTCGGGCCGCAGAGCGATCCTCGCGCCCGAGCAACGCCGCACCGTCGATCCCAAGAGGATCCTCACCGTCAAAGGGGCGAGGGAACACAACCTGAGCAATGTAACCGTGGATTTCCCGCTCGGCTGCTTCGTCGCTGTGACCGGAGTGTCGGGCTCGGGCAAGTCGACTCTCGTCAATTCGATCCTCTACCGTTCCCTCGCTTCTCGTCTCAACGGTGCCAGACTCGTCCCAGGCCGCCATCGCAGCGTCGCCGGAACAGAGCACCTCGACAAGGTCGTGCACGTCGACCAGTCGCCAATCGGGCGCACCCCGCGTTCAAACCCCGCGACCTACACGGGAGTGTGGGATCAGATCCGCAAGCTCTTCGCTGAGACTCCCGAGGCGAAGGTCCGAGGTTATGGGCCGGGTCGTTTCTCCTTCAATGTGAAGGGCGGACGCTGTGAGGCTTGCCGGGGTGATGGGACTTTGCGTATCGAAATGAACTTCCTGCCCGACGTGTACGTGTCCTGCGAGGTCTGCCACGGGGCGCGTTACAACCGTGAGACCCTCGAGATTCTCTACAAGGGCAAGTCAGTTGCGGATGTGCTCAACATGCCGGTTGCCGAGGCCGCCGAGTTCTTCGCACCGATCACGAGGATCGCCCGCCATCTCAACACTCTTGTCGAGGTCGGCTTGGGCTATGTGCGACTCGGCCAGTCGGCGACGACCCTGTCGGGCGGCGAGGCGCAACGTGTCAAGCTCGCCTCTGAGCTTCAGCGGCGTTCAACGGGGCGTACCGTGTACGTCCTCGACGAACCGACCACGGGCCTGCATTCTGAGGACATCCGCAAGCTCCTTCTCGTTTTGCAGTCCCTTGTCGACAGGGGGAACACCGTCATCGTCATCGAACACAATCTCGATGTCATCAAGTCAGCGGATTGGCTGATCGACATGGGGCCCGAGGGCGGGGCCGGTGGCGGCAGGGTCGTCGCGGAGGGGACCCCCGAGCAGGTCGTCGAGGTCGAGGGCTCCTACACGGGGCTCTTCCTCAAGGATGTTCTGGTGAAGGATCGCGCCGCACATGAGCTCGCAGCCGCGAAGAAGAGCTCGAAGAAGAAACACGTGAGCGCCACGAAGAAAGAGAAGTAGGCGGGGCTGGTGGCGGCAGGGTCGTCGCGGGGGGGACACCCCGAGCCGGTCGTTGAGCAAGCCGTGGAGGCAGTC
>ERZ772964.758-NODE-758-length-12933-cov-8.9854_pt1 | contig 12933 bp, 10 predicted proteins | sample MGYA00580675_ERZ772964 | MGnify/ENA primary metagenome ERZ772964 (study PRJEB29015, sample SAMEA2737941) | human oral metagenome | biome: human oral; feature: human-associated habitat; material: dental | place: China | collected 2139 ...
CGCATGCCGGGGCCGGCGGCTCGCGTGCAGGATGCCCGGCCTCGGCGGGGCCGGGCGTCCGGTTTGTCCTCGCGCTCACTCCTGCACGCGCAGCGCCTCGCCCGGCGGGATCCGGCGCACGTGGAGCAGGTGGAGGGCGGCCACCAGCAGATAGGCGCCGAGGGCGATGGCGATCTCCTCGGCCACCATGACCGGGGGCACGGCGAGCACGAAGTTCGCGTCGTAGCCGATGAAGACCCGCGCGATGCCCCACGCGAGGAACCGGACGACGAGCACGGGGCTCACGAGCAGGGAGGCCATGACGGTCAGCGTCACGGTGCGCACGTAGACCGCCGAGACCTCGTCGTCGCGGTACCCGAGCACCTTGAGCAGGGAGATCGTGCGGGCGCCCCGGTCGATGACCGTCTTCGTCAGCAGGTGGACGACGATGACGAAGACGAGGATCGCGAGGACGGCGGCCATCCGCATGATCGTGGAGGCCGAGGCCGAGACCTGGTCGGCGGCGGTGCGCACGTCCTGCTCGGTCATGACCGAGGCGACGGCCTCGGACGGCAGCTCGAGCGCGCTGTCGGACAGATAGCCGTTGAAGGCGTCGGGCGCCTCGCCCAGCATCCCGTTGAGTTCGGCGCGCGACAGGTAGACGCGCACATCGGTGCTGTTGCCCCGGGTGCCCGCGACGGTGAACCGGTACTGCGTGCCCGTGTACCTGTCGGTGAGAGTGAGCTCGTCGCCCACCCGGACGTCCGTCTTGTCCAGCAGACCCGCGCCGACGACGACGCGGCCGTCGGCCACGTCGAGGCCGCCGAGGTGGGGCGAGTCCGGGTCGACGCCGAGGAGCTGCACGTCCATCGGCCCGGCGTCCCAGCGGCGCTCGACCCGCAGGACGGTCGTGGTGATGCGCTCGGCCGAGGCCCCGGCGCCGGGGTCGGGGCCCGCGTCGGCCGGGTCGACCGGCGCGCTCAGCGCGTAGGTGTAGGCGGCGGGCAGATCGGCGATGGTGTCCTCGGTGTAGTTGTCGACGATCGGCAGGAAGGACAGGCCCGCCATGAGGAGGAAGCTGGACAGGACGATGCCGGCGAAGAGCGTGGCGAAGGCGGCCCTGGCCTGCAGCAGCAGGCGCAGGCGGAATCTCGTGCGGAAGGGCAGCCGCGCGGGCAGGTGCACCGCGCGGTGTCCGCGGCGGCGGTGCTCGTGGCGCAGGAACTGGAGCGGGGTGCGGCGCAGCGCGCGGACCAGGCCGAGGGCCGTGATGCCGATGAGGAGGACCAGCGGCAGCACCGTCGTGAGCAGGAGGGCCCGCACCGAGAAGCTCGCCGTGCAGGGCGGCAGGCTGTACATGTCGTAGTAGATGCTCCGCATCGGGGCGGTCAGCACCGTGCGGCCGAGGATGTTGCCGGCCAGGCAGGCGGTCGCGCCGACGAGCGCCGGCAGGGCGAGGTAGTGGCGCAGCAGCTCGCCGCGGCGCCAGCCGGAGGCCAGCAGCGTGCCGATCACCGAGCTCTCGGACTCGATCGTCGCCGAGGAGATGACGATGACGATGAAGGCCACGACGACGACGAGGACGATGAGCAGCCAGGTGATGAAGACCGAGTCGTGGTCGACGTCGTCGATCCCGTAGGTGATGCCCATGTTGTCGTCCGCGTCGATGAGCGAGGTCACCCGGGCCCCGGCGGCGACGAGACGGGCCGCCGCGTCGGTCTCGACGTCGTGGCGCTCGCCGGCGGTGAGGGTGCCGTCGCCGTCGGTGAGCGCGGAGCCGTCGAGGCCGACGTGCGCGGTGGTGTCGGCCGACAGGGCGTCGTCGAGGAAGAAGGAGCCGGTGAAGGCGGTCGGGACGCCGCCGACGCCGTCCAGGCGCTTCCAGCCCTCGGGGGTCACCGTGCCGACCCCGAAGGTCAGGGTGTTCATGACGATGCCCGAGTTCGTCTTGAACAGGGCCGTGTAGTCGGGGAGCGTGACGAGGCCGCTGATCGTCCAGCTCGTGCCGGCGGCGGTGACGGTGTCTCCGACGCCCAGCCGGTGCGCCCTGGCGAAGGTCGTGTCGAGGGCGAGTTCGTCGTCGGCGGCGGGCATCGCGCCCTCGTGGAGCGCTTCGAGGTCGAAGCCGTCGCGCGGCGTGTGGAGGCGCAGGGTGACCGTCGCGTCCGGGTCCTCGCCGTCGGCCAGGTGGGCGGCGTCGATGACCAGGGGCGTGTCGCGGGAGCGGTTGTCGTGCATCTCGAGGCCGGCGTCGGAGAGCACCCGGGACTGCTCGTCGGTGAGCTCCGCGGCCGTGGTGATGCGCCCGTCCTCGACGGCGTAGTCCGCGCGGAGCGTGTGCGTGGTCTTCGTGATGGAGGCGGCCGCGGACAGATAGCCGGTGCCGGTGGCCGAGACGGCGAGCAGGAGCACCAGGATCGCCGCCCAGCGGCCGGCGTTGGCGCGCAGCTGGCGGGGCAACCGGTGACGCAGCGGGCTGCGCGGGCGGGCGGCGGGGGATCCGGTCACGGCGCTCACCACTCGAGCTCGGACGCCGCCACCGGATGCTCGGCGACCTCGTTCTGCACGAGCCGGCCGTCGCGCAGCCGCAGGGTGCGGTGCGCCATGGCGCCGATGGCGTCGTTGTGGGTGACGATGACGATGGTGCAGCCGTGGATGCGGTTGACGCGCTCGAGGACGCCGAGCACCTCCTTGCTCGTCTCGTGGTCGAGGGCGCCGGTGGGCTCGTCGCACAGGAGCAGATCGGGCTTCTTCACCAGGGCGCGTCCGATGGCGCAGCGCTGCTGCTGGCCGCCGGAGACCTGGCGGGGCAGCTTGTCGCGGTGCTCCCACAGGCCCAGGTCGCGGAGGAGCCCGTCGACGTCGAGGGGCTCGGGGACGAGGCAGGCGCAGACCTCGATGTTCTCGCGCACGGTGAGATCGGGGACCAGGTTGTAGAACTGGAAGACGAAGCCGAGCATCCGTCGGCGGTAGGCGACGAGGCGTCGCCCGGCGAGCGCGGTGACCTCCTCGCCGTCCACGACGACGGTCCCGGAGTCGGCCGGTTCCAGGCCGCCCACGAGGTTGAGGAAGGTCGACTTGCCCGAGCCCGAGGGGCCCAGCAGCACGCAGATCTCGCCCCTGCCCAGTTCCAGGGTGACGTCGTCGAGGACGGTGGTGCGTGCCCCGTCCCGGCCGAAGCTCTTCGTCAGATGCTCCACGCGGGCGAGGTCGGGCGCCTCCCCGCGGGGTGCGGGATCCGGGGCGGTGCAGGATACGGTGGACACGGCGGGCTCCTAAGTTCAGGCTGCCCTAAGCATAGGAATGAACGGGGCCTTCCGACAGGGGAGCGGTCCTCCGTCAGGAGGGGCGATCCTCCGCAGGGAGTGTACCTGTCAGCGGTCGGCTGGCGCCGTCAGGCCCGGTGGCGGCGCTTCCCGGATCATTCGTATCTCTGACATGTGCAGAGTTGGGCAGCATATCGTGGTCAGGCCCGGTGGCGGCGCTTCCCGGATCATTCGTGCCGGATCGTTCGTGGCTTCCCGGGCCGCGAGGACGTGATCGGCGCTCTCGAACAGGGCGTGGCGGCACTTCCCGGATCGTTCGTGGTTTCCCGGGCCGCGGACGGCGAGACCGTTCTCACCGTGCTGCGCGTGGCGGCACTTCCCGGATCGTTCGTGCGACAGGGGCTGTACGTCATGCCGGGTCCGGCGACCGGCCGTGGCCCCTCCCAGCGGGGCCACCACCAGGATGAGGGGACGGGGAGTCTCTGACCGGCTCGGCTCTTGGGTCCTCCGCGCTTCGTCCATCGGCCCGCACCTCGTCCGTCGGCCCGTACCTCGTCCGTCGGTTCGCACCTCGCTTTTCGGTTCGCACCCGGGTTATGTCCGAGGTGCGAGCACAAAGGTGAGGTGGGAATGGTGGGGCGCCCGTGTCGGTGGGCGCCCCCTCACCCGTTCGAGGGGTCGACGCGGAGCCCGAGCTGGGCGGCGACGGCTTCGAGGGCCTCGTCCTCGTCGATGCCGTCGGCGAGGACGAGCACCTCGTCACCGGGGCCGATGCCGAGCGCCATGACCCTGAGCTGGTTGGTGAGCGAGGCCCGCCCGTCGTGGCAGCTCAGCCACACCGACGACTTGAAGCGCCCGGCGGTTCGCGCCAGGAGCGCCGCCGCCCGCGCGTGCACCCCCAGCGGGTCGCCGATGGTGACGGATCTGCCGATCATCGGCTCAGTTCTCGATGGAGATCGTTGAACCGATCGTCAGCGCAGGGGCCTCGCCCTGCACATGCAGAGTGCCCTCGAGCTGGGCTCGGGCGGCGCCGTCGAAGTTCAGCGTGATGTGGCCCAGCCCGTCCAGGTTCTTGCGGACGAGGCCGCCGACCGCGGTGATCGGGTAGGCGGTGCCGTCGATGACGAGCCGGTCGCCCGGCCTGATGTCGTCGGCGGACCGGTTGATGTCGATGGTGAAGCAGAAGTCTGCGAGTGAGGCGGGGGCCCCGTCGCCGAACAGGACGTACATGCCCTGCTCCGCGAACGAGGCGGCCTCGGGGCCGATCCCCCTGACGGTGGTGGTGTAGATCTGAGCCATGTCGGTCTCCTTGTCGTTGCGCTGCGCCGGGCGCAGCATGCGATCGGGTGGATGAGGTCGGTCGGGTCGGTGAGGGGCGCCGGGGCGTCCCGGCGGGGTCAGGCCGCGTAGAGGCCGACGGAGGCGAGCCAGGCGACCGCCACGCGCGGCACGCCGTTGACGAAGCGCGAGTAGAGCACGGCCGGGACGCCGATCTCGACCGTCTCCGCCTCGGCCTCTGCCAGGCCCAGGGCGACCGGGATGAAGTCGCAGCCGTTCTGGGTGTTGATGGCGAACAGGGCCGGCAGGGACAGGCTCGGGCTGACGGCGCCCTTGCCGATCTCGACGCCGATGAGGGTCCCGATGATCTGGGCGATGACCCCGCCCGGGCCGAGCAGCGGCGACAGGAACGGCAGCGAACAGATGAGGCCGAGCACCAGCAGACCCGGGCCGGAGCCGACGAGCGGGGTCAGGAAGTGGGTGAACCAGTTGCCCAGGCCCGAGGCCTTGATGATGCCGATCAGCATGGCGACGAAGCCCATGAACGGCAGGATCGTCGTGATCATCGTCTGGATGGCGTCGCGGCCGGCCTGGTAGAAGATCGCGATGACTCTGCCCGCCCCCAGGCCGATTCTCTCGAGCAGGTTCTTCCTCCTCTTCTGCGCCAGCGCCTCCGAGACCTTCATGTCGGACGAGTAGTGCACGGCGTCGTCGGCGTCCTGTGCCGCGGGCCCGGCCGGAGTCGTGCTCTCGGCGCCGTCCGGCACCGCGGCCCGTCCGGCCGGGGTCGCGCCCGGGTCGGCGAGGCTCACCTGGTCGGGGCCGACGGCCGAGACGTAGATGGACTCGTTGATGAACTGGGCCAGCGGGCCGGCCTTGCCGGTCGGCATGACGTTGACGGTCGGGATGCCCTTCTTCGGATAGAGCCCGCAGCGCAGGGTTCCGCCGCAGTCGATGACGACGACGGCCGTCTCCTCGTCGGGGACCGAGGTGCCGAAGCCGTTGACCGACTCCATCCCGGACAGCTCCTCCATCCGGTCGACGACCTCGGGCTTGGCGCCGCCGCCGACGATGTAGACGATCTTGTTCCTCGTCCCGCTGGCGCTGACGGTCAGGGGGCCGCCGTAGCCGGAGTTCCCGCGCGTGATGGTGATTGCCTGGTGTGTCATGTGAAGGGTTCCTCTCTTCTCGCGCGGCTACGCGGCGGCCCGGAGTTCGCGGCGGAGCCTGACGCCCTGCTGCCTCTCGACCCACCGGGTGATGAAGTCGGTGCTCCAGCCGCCCAGGAAGTTCATGAGCAGGCCGACGAGCAGATAGCGGATGGCCAACGGCATCGTCGGCAGACCGAGCTGGTCGATGCCGTTGGCGATGCCGAGCCAGACGAACAGCTCGCCCGGGTTGATGTGCGGGAAGACGCCGTTGCTGGTGTGGCAGAACTGCATTCCGGCCGCTGCGTAGGAGGGCTTGTAGAACTCGGGCAGGAAGCGCCCGAGCGACAGGGCCATCGGGTTGCCCAGCATGAAGGCGCCGAGGAACGGCAGAACCATGTAGCGGGTGACGGGGTTGCCGGCGGCGTGCCGGGCCAGGCCGTTGATGCGGTCCTCGCCGATCATGCCGATGATGGAGTTCATGAAGATGATGAGCACGAGGACGAGGGGGACCGTCGTGCCCATCCATCCGATGAAGGTGTTGGCGCCCTCCTGGAACAGGCCGATGAACCATTCGGCCGCCTTGACGATGACGTTCATGAGATCACTCCTTCCAGTCGAGTGGGTGGGGTCGACCGCACGACTCTCCTGCGGGCCGTGGCGGTGGTGGCGGGCCGGCCGGGGGAGCCCGCCCGGCGGCGGGCCCGTCCCGTCCCGGCGCGGCCGGGAAGCCTTTCGAGCAGCCGGCCGAGCGGGCCGGGCGGATCCTCGGGCACGCCCCCGTTCCGGGCCGTCGCCCAGTTCTCCTGGGCGTTCGCCACGGCGAGCCGCAGTCCCCTGGGGCAGCGGCGCAGCGCGGCCGGGTCGAAGTCGTCGATGCGGCGCCCGGTGACGCCGTCCAACGGTTTGAACCGGGCCATGACGGTCAGGCCCGACATGGCCCTGGCGTCGATGACGGTGCCGTCCCCGTCGAGGAGCAGCATCGCGATGGCACCGGCGCTGAAGGCGTTCTTGCGCTTGCCGATCGCGACCCTGCCGCGCCTGCGCAGCGCGCCGTAGGACGATGAGAAGTCCTTCATCTGCACGGCGGCCAGGTGCATCTGGGCCAGACAGGCCGCGCCGAGCGCGGTGAGGACGAACCAGTAGTTCATGTCAGTTCTCCTTGAGGTGGGCCGGATCGTTCGTCATGTGGAAGAAGAACTGCTCGTACGAGGTGAGTCGGCAGATCCGGTCGAGGCCGGGCCGGTCGGCGGCCAGCCGGATGACCTCGTCGTAGATGTCGACGAGGACCGTGTCGTCGTAGTCGCCCTTGTCGGGCACTCCGAGCAGGATGAGGAGGCGCAACCCGTCGGAGTCCCCGCTGCGCGGGACGACGCCGACGGCCAGGACGATGCGGTCCGAGCCCTCGGGCAGGGTGGCGTGCGGGAAGGCGACCTGCGGGCTGAGGAGCATCGACGCCCGCTCCTGGCGCTCTCGGACGCGTTCGCGGAAGCCGGGCGGCACTTCTCCGGCGGCGACGAGCCGGTCGAGCATGCTCGCGAGCAGCTCCTCGTGGTCGTCGGCCGGGTCGAGGACCACGAAGCGCTCGGCGGTGAGCAGACCGGCCAGCAGCGAGCGGGTGCCGGCGCCGAGCAGGACGTCGACGCCCTTGTCGAAGCGCAGCCGGTTGATGTGGTGCAGCAGCTCCTCGCGGTCGAAGACCTCGGTCAGGCGGATCAGCGGGGCGTCCGTGCGCAGCGGCCGGTCGGTCGTCGCGACGACGAGGTCGAAGCCGTCCAGGCCGTCCTCGTCCGCCTCGTCGAGGCTGAGCAGCTCGTAGCGCGTGGACGGGGCCATCACCGTGGCGAGCTGGAGCTGCACGAGCCGGGCCGAGACGCCGCCGCCGCGGGTGACGACGCCCACCCGGTAGTCGGGGCTGGTCAGCGTGCGGTGCTCCTCGATGAAGACCTGGAAGTACCCGGTGAGCAGCTGCATCTCCTCGTCGGGGAGCCGCAGGCGGAGCTCGCGGTCGATGATCCCGGCCGTGATGGCGGCCATCTGCGCGGCGACGGGGTAGGCGCTGCGCAGATCGCTGGTGGGCGCGGCGGGGATGCGGATGCCGAAGCGCAGCCTGTTGACCATGAAGGCCAGGTGGTGGGCGAAGTTCGTCAGCATCTTCGAGGAGGGGATGTCGATGCCCATCTCGGCGGCGATCTCGGCGAGGATCACGTCGAGCAGGGGGCGGACCTCTGCCGAGGTGGGGAACCGGGCGAGGCGGCGCTCGTCGTGCGGGGTGTGCATGCCGATGACCGGCAGCGTCATGAAGACCGCCTCGTTCGGGTGGACGGGCAGCTGCAGCTCTGCGCCGACCGCGGCGATGAGCTCCGCGCCGAAGGCGTGGGCGCTGCTGGCGCGGACGGCCCCGTACTCCGCCGGCAGCGTCTCGAGGGGATGGCCGGTGAGCGTGCGGTCGAGCATGACCGTGTACCAGCGGGTGATCTCCTGGGCCGCGAGGATCGAGATCGAGAAGTCCTCGACGACCCGTTCGACGACCGCCACGAGGTTCTCGTCGAGCGGGTAGCCGGAGTAGACCGCGGGGTAGTGGTGGTCGAGGATGAACAGCCGCTCGCTCAGTTCGTCGCCGTGCCATTCGATGCCCCGGTTGGGGCGCCCGACGATGGTGATGCCGTAGGCGGCGGCGCGCTCGCGCAGCGTGCCCAGGTCGCCGAGGACGGTGGAGCGTCCGACGGACATCTCGTGGGCGAGGTCGTCGACGAGCAGGGGGCCTGCGGCCCGGGCCAGGCGGGCGGTGATGTGCCCGCAGCGGGTGCCGGGATCGTTGAAGGACGTGGAGCCGTCGACGAGTTCGGCGCGCAGCCGCGCGTAGCGGTCCCGGTCGATCACCCACAGGCGGTAGCGGCCCCGGTCGAGACGCACCTGGGCGACCCGGTCGAGGACGGAGTTGAGCTCGCGGACGTCGTTCGTGATCGTCTTCGCGCCGACCCCGAGACGGTCCTGGAGGGCCTCGGGATCGGCGGAGAGATGTCGCTCCAGCTGGAGGAGTATCTCTGCTCGTCTGTTCACGATGATCCTGGTGATGAGAGCGATTCGTGCAACGGTGCATGGGTCGGGCCGGCGGTGGACCGGCGCGGATCGTACGGGGTCGGCGACGGCTCAGCCCCGGGACTTGCCTCCGGTGACGGTGACGGTCGTGCCCGTGATGTAGGCCGAGCGGTCGGAGGCGAGGAAGCACACGACATCGGCCACCTCGTCAAGGGTGCCGGGCCGGCCCAACGGGATGGTCCTGCTGTAGTCGGGCGACAGCCGGTCGACGGTCGTGCTGCGCGTGTAGGCGAGCGCCTCGTTGTAGGCGGGGCTGCGCAGGCCGGTGGGCTCGAGGATGCCGGGGGCCGCGCCCACGACGCGGATGCCCAGCGGGCCGAGCTCCTTGGCCCACGACAGGGTGAAGCCGTTGAGGGCGCCCTTGGTCGCCGAGTACGCCGACTGCCCCTTCGAGCCCTCGGCGCCGGCCTCGGAGGTGATGTTGATGATGGTGCCCGCGCCGGCCCGGACGAGTCGGCGGGTGACGGCCTGGGCCATGAGGAAGGCGCCCTTGACGTTGACGTCGAACATGAAGGCGAAGGACTTCTCGTCCAGCTCGTACTGGGGGGCCTCGCCCCTCGCGTCGACGAGCAGGCGGGGCTGGTTGACGCCGGCGTTGTTGACGAGGGTGGTGATGCGGCCGAAGTGCTCCTCGACGGTGGCGACGGCGGCCTCGACGGCCCCGGCGTCGGTGATGTCCACGCCGACGTCGAGGACGCCGGAGACGTCCACGCCGTCCTCGACGGTCAGGTCGAGGCAGGCGACCTGCGCGCCCGCCGAGCGCAGGCCCTCGACGATGTGCCTGCCGATGCCGGAGTCGCCTCCGGTGACGATGACGACCTTGTCATCAAGATCCAGCCATGTGTTCGACATTGACGACTCCGTTCCGACGGTTCCCGGGTGGTTGCGGAATCGACGCTATTTCGGGCATCCGCTGTTGTGAACGGATCGTTCTGCTGCCGGTTCTCCGGTTCGGGGAAAAAGATCGCACGAATGCCCCGTGGGCTCCCGCGGCGCCCGGCCCCCGCCGGCCCGCTCGTCCGGTTCGCGTCCGGGGCGCGCGTCGTCCCGTCCCCGTCATTGGTTCGCACCTCACTTTTTGGTTTGCACCCGGGTTATGTCCGAGGTGCGAGCACAAAAGTGAGGTGGGAACGGTGGGCCGGGGCGTGGGACGGGTGAGGGGTGCGGGATGGCCGGGCGTGGGACGGCCGGGGGCGAACGGTGGGTCGGAGCGCGGGACGGCCGGGGCCGTGGCGCGAGGGCGTCGACCGCGCGGGCTCAGAGGCGCACCGGGTACTGCGGCCGGGGCACCTCGGGGGTCACCGTGCCGGCGACGAAGATGTCGTACCAGAGCATGAAGCAGACGATCGTCCACACGCGGCGGGAGTGGTCGGCGACGCCGGCGCGGTGCTCGTCCAGCAGCCTCATGGCCGCCTTCGGGTCGATGAACTCGTCGGTGGGGGAGCTCTCGATGATGTCGCGAGCCCAGGCGTAGGAGTCGCCCTTGAGGTAGACGCGGGTCGGCACCGGGAAGCCGAGCTTGCGGCGGTGCAGCACGTGCTCGGGGACGATCCGCTCCAGTGCCTTGCGCATGGCGTACTTCGTCGTGCCGCCGGCGAGCTTCTCGCTCATCGGGATGCGCCGGGCCACCTCGAAGACCTCCTTGTCGAGGAACGGCACCCGCAGCTCCAGCGAGTTGGCCATCGTCATCCTGTCGGCCTTGACGAGGATGTCGCCGCGCAGCCAGCTGAACAGGTCGACGTGCTGCATCCGCTGCACCGGGTCCCAGGAGCGGGAGGCCTCGTAGAGCGGGTCGGTGACGTCGTGGAAGCTGATCGACGGGTCGTAGGTGCGCAGCAGACCCGGAAGCTGCTCCTCGCGGAAGATGCGGGCGTTGCCGTAGTAGCGGTCCTCGAGCCGCAGGGCGCCACGGCGCAGCATGTCCTTGCCCCGCATGCCGTTCGGCAGTGCCCGGCTGACCGCTCCCAGCCCGCGGCGCAGCGCCATCGGAAGATGCTCGAAGCCGGCCAGCGAGACGGGCTCGTGGTAGATCGTGTAGCCGCCGAAGAACTCGTCCGCGCCCTCGCCCGACAGGACGACCTTGACGTGCTTGCGGGCCTCGTTGGCGACGAAGTACAGCGGCACGAGGGCCGGGTCGGCGACCGGGTCGTCGAGGTACCAGATGATGAGGGGCAGCGTCCGGGTGAGCTCCTCCTCGGTGACCCAGCGGGTGATGTGCTCCACCCCGATGGCCCTCGCCGACTCGTCGGCGACGTCGTTCTCGGAGTAGCCCTCGGCCCGGAAGGCCGCGGTGAAGGTGAGCAGATCGGGGTTGTAGCGCTTGGCCAGGGCGGCGATCGCCGTCGAGTCGATGCCGCCGGACAGGAACGAGCCGACGGTCACGTCGGCGCGCATGTGCTTGGCGACCGAGTCGTCGAGGACGGCGGCGATCCGGTCGTAGAGGGCCTCCTGGGACTCGGGGCCGGTGACCGGCCGGGAGTCGAAGACCGGGTGGAAGTAGCGGGTCTGCTCCAACCGGCCGTCCTCGACGGTGAACGAGCAGCCGGACTCGATCCTCGTGAGCCCGGCGTCCATCGACTCGGGCTCGGGGACGTACTGGAGGACGAGGTAGTGCTGCAGCGCGCGGGCGCTCACCCGTGCGGTGCCGGTGAGCTCGCGCAGGCTCTTGGCCTCGGAGCTGAACGCCACGCCGTCCGGCGTCGCGGTGGTGTAGAGCGGCTTGATGCCGAACCAGTCGCGGGCGCCGAAGGCCCGCTGCTCGCGGGCGTCCCAGATGACGAAGGCGAACATGCCGCGCAGCCTCTGCACCCAGTCGGCCCCGTGGTAGTGGTAGCCGGCGACGATGGCCTCGCCGTCGCCCTCGGTGTGGAAGACGGCGCCGTCGGAGGAGGCCAGCTCGGCGCGCAGCTCGAGGTAGTTGTAGATCTCGCCGTTGAAGACCATCCAGTAGCGGTCGGGGTCCTCGGGCGGGCCCCAGCGCAGCGGCTGGCCGGAGTTCTCGATGTCGATGATCGACAGGCGGTTGAAGCCCAGCACCGCGCGGTCGTCGTGCCAGACCTCGGTGTCGTCGGGGCCGCGGTGCCGCTGGAGGGCCATCCCCGCCCGCACCTGGTCGACGCGCTCGGCGCGCAGGGCGTCGGTGGAGATGAACGTCATGAAACCGCACACGGGATGATGCCTTCCTGAAGATGGCGCGACGACGGGCGGGAGGCCGCTCCCCCAGTATGGCCGATGCCGGCGTCCGGCGCCGTCCAGGGTGCGCACGCACGATCCGCGCCCGCGGGACGATCGCCCGCGGCGGAAGACCTGTCCGCAGCGCTTTCCGTGCCGGGGGCGGACTGGCGGTCGTCCCCCGGCCCACAGGTCATCATCGGGGCCGGGCGGCCGAAGCATGTTCTCCTCGTGGTCGCCGATCCCGCTCCCGCGGCGGGAAGGGTACCGATGATGAAGGATTTCTCGGTGTCACGTCGCTGGTCCCGCGCCCGCGGCGGGAAGGCGCCGCCGAGGGCGGCTCCGACACCCCGCGGAACGGTCTGACGCCCCGCGGGATGGATCGTCCGGTACGGGCGGGGCACAGACCCGCGGCACAGGCGGTGGGCGTTCCCGCCCGTGCCCCGCGGGTGCGACGGGCTGTCGTCATTTTCGGGACTCACGTTCTCGTTCCGGCAGGGCCTACTATGCCCGCGTGCGCATCCAAGTCATCGGTGTGGATCACCGGACCGCCCCGCTGGCGGCGCTGGCCACCCTGTCCGACGGCGAGGGGCTGTCCCGCGTCCTCATGGCCCGGCAGGCCGATGTCGCCGGGGCCGTCCTGCTGTCCACGTGCAACCGCTTCGAGCTGATCTGCGACACGGACGACTCCCTCGAGCCCGGGCGGCTGCGCGAGCGCGTCTGCGAGCTGGCCCGGGAGCTCGCTCCGGACGTCGACGAACGCGCCCTGTCCGGCCTGCGCGCGGACGTCGGCGACGCCGCCGTCCAGCACGTCTTCGAGGTGGCCGCCGGGATGCGCGCCGCGGTCATCGGCGACAAGCAGGTCGCCGGCCAGCTGCGCCGGGCCTACGAGCTGGCCTCCGAGCGCGGCCAGTGCACCGGCCGCCTCCACCGCCTCTGCCACGACGCGCTGACCAGCTCGCGCGCCGTCGCCAGCCGCACCTCGCTCG
>ERZ772964.759-NODE-759-length-12917-cov-17.6253_pt1 | contig 12917 bp, 9 predicted proteins | sample MGYA00580675_ERZ772964 | MGnify/ENA primary metagenome ERZ772964 (study PRJEB29015, sample SAMEA2737941) | human oral metagenome | biome: human oral; feature: human-associated habitat; material: dental | place: China | collected 2139 ...
AGACAGTCATGTCTGGGCGGCCCACCTCAGGCGCCCTGCCGATGTGAATGCCACCGGTTTAAGTTAATGACATTGGGACGCTGGGAGGTGATCGGGGCGCCGTGGGGCGTGGCGTGGGTGGCCGCGTACCTGGGGAAGCGCGACAGGGGGGCGGAGCCCTCGCAGACCACGTGGTGGGCCAGCGACAGCACCTGGTCCGAGCCGTGGGGCAGCGCGCGCCCGAGCGCCGCCGCGACCCCAGACTCGCCGGCAGCGGCGTCGAGCAGCGCGCACGCGCCGCAGGACTCGCGCCTGGGGCCGGGCGACGGGGTCCTGGTCGGCCTGTTGGGCACGACCTCGCCGGTCCTCGGGTCCACGTGCCCGACCAGCTTGCGCCTGCCGTAGCGCGACTGCTTCTTCTCGGGGTCCCACCTCGCCTCGGCCTCGTACACGTACACGGTGCCCGTGCGCCTGTCGGTCTGCCCTGTCAGGGCCATCCCCGCCCTCCCTGCCGTCAATGAACCACGTCATACATAATGATACATGACGTGGTTCCGGAACACAGGATATGGGAGCCTGACCGGCTCCCATGCACAAATCACCCACATGGTGTGGAGGCAGTCAGTTCACGTCATACAAAGGTCGGGAATGCAGGCTGTTTGCAGCAGGACAAGGGAAATGTCCGTACTGTTAGCGTTAAGCGATTATAGCCAGAAGGGACCGCAGCGAGGATCCTAGACTACGCCCCTCTCCCCGCAGCAGGTTCAGAAACCGTGAGAATCTTGGTCCACGATTCTCACCGTCATCCCCTTGTAGTTGATTTCGGTTGCCGTTAACAAGTGCTAAACTCCAGTCATAATTCCGTAGTCGAAATGAGACTCGGGGGAGTCGGAGTTATCAACCAATACCTTGATTTCCTCTACGATAGAGGAAATGTCCCAATCAACAATTCTATTGGCTGATTCTCTGAGTACACTGGGCATATCTTGCTCATTTCCAGGATCAGCGATAATAATTGGCATTGGGGTCGGAAGCTCAGTGCGAGCTATCTCAAGTTCCATCGCAAGTTCCTTATCAATCTTCATGCTATGCATTAGATACCCTGCCCAAATCAGAACAACACTTGCCTTAGACATCTCTGCTTGGATTGTGCTATACAACTCTTTACTTGCTCCTAAACTGTGGATATGACCAGTTCTAGGCACTGAGTGCAGTGTGTATGAAAAGGAAGGATGATTATTTAACCCCTGCTTTAGGATCATATAAGGGTAGAAAGATTCCCACCCATCAGCATCTGTCCCTGAAAAGGATGCATAACGACGGGCTGATGGCCTGCTAAATCCATCAGAATCTACCCATGAAAAGGATTTCCGCTCCCTAATAATGGTGCCATTACAATCACGCGGCCAGTCAAATACATCAGGATCATTAGAATCTGCCCATGAGGAGCTCAGATAGATATGATATTTTTCTCCTGAAAGGTCTTTATCTCCTTCTCTTGGAAGGTCCTTGTCTAAGTGGACTATCGGATCCCTATCTCTATCAAAATATGCATATGAGTAACTATCGGAAGATGTCTCTGTGTAGTTGATTATTGGCATTGAATGCACCTCCTATACTCTACAATCACCTAGCGTTAACACTATAATGTCTATCTGACTCTCTGTTAGACCACCGTCGGTATGACGGAACCCCGCGTCTCCGCCATGATTTTTTAACCCTACTTCCGGGGTATTTGTTCTATGCTATGGACAAAAGTGACCGTACTCTCAGGTGGAGACTGCTCCTCGAATGGATTTCCAATCTCCTCGCCCGCCTTGGCAAGTGAGTCGCCGCTACCAGGCGATCCGTCCTCAAGGGAAGCTTTATCGCAGAGGAAAGACCGGACCCGTCGCCTGCCCCGACGAGCGAGTCGCCCCCAGTGGGAGACCCACTCCTCGGACGGACCTTCGAGCCTCTCGCCCTCCCCACCAGGCGAGCCGCAGCCACCAAGCGAACCCGCGAGAAGAGATCAGATCCACCGTTTTCCCTGACAAGCGAATCAACGCTGCCAAAGAGGCTCCTCATCTCATCACGCATGTCTTTGGGCACTGCTTTCCAGTTCTCCCTGAACACCTTCTCGCTCGAGAGATCTCTATCTCTACCCAGCCAAACCAAGCCATCAGGCGAGTCAAAGGTATGGGCCGCTCCCTTCCGGGGCTGGTCGATGTTCTTGCCCTGATCCTCACCGCTCACGCTCGACTCAGATGGGGCGCTCTTCCCATAGAAGGGCGGCCTGCCCACCATTAGGCGAAATGCCATAGCCCACATGGCGAAGCTATCTGCCTGGGAAAGAACCGCACAAGGCTGCTTTCCCTGATCGATTGCCTCCTTAATCAACCCTCTGGAGGAAGGCTCGATGTAGTCGAGCATGTGGCTCGCCTTCGCATCCTTACCTAGGATAACCTGCGACACCGGCTCATCGTCCCCGTCTGTCAGATAGAGCGTCGCCATGCTGAAGCCGAGCCTCACCTCATTCGTCTTTAGGTCATAGAAGATGTTCGAGCTGTCGTAGCAGCCGTAGCCATAGCCACAGGCGCGAAGCTGCCCCCAAGCCTTCACCAACGATCGCGCCAACGCGATGCGGGAGTCGCGCTGATCGGCGGCCTCCCTCCCAAGCTTAAGGAGCGACTGGTCATCATCAAGATTTACCATCAGTTCCGAGAGCGGACGGAATCGCTCGGCGTCAGGCTCAAAGGGAAAGACGAGAAAGCTCTGCTCCTTGTCGTGTGTCATCGCCACATCGACAGGCCAGACGAACCTAGAGCGCATTGGGTGCAGCGGCATTCCGCTCCTCCACCATGCCGGATGGCCCTTGGGGGCGCGCTCTTCGCTGTCTGCCTTGGGAACACGCTTCTTTGGGTAGATGATGATGCTGTTCCAGTGTTGCAGTACCTTGCGTCGCTCCTTCCGCTCGAGCTCGCGTTGTTCTTGTTGCTCTCGGCTCTCATGCTGCTCCTGAGACCCGGACGTCACGTGCTCCTCTGGGGGAACATACGGGATGCGAAACAGGGAGTCGATCGGAACGAGATAGAGGCGCTCCCCAGCAAGGGGCGCTCCAATCTGCGGGTGTTTACTGGACCTTTTCACGGCCTCCACAAGCTGGTGCTCGCCACCAAAGGCGGAGACGGTCTTGTTGCGCCTGACATAGCTGAGATGCGGCATGTATGTCACGCTGATAAGATCATTACCCCTAGCACCGGGATTAGCAAACACTTCATCCTCCTTCGTTGGCAGCAAAACAGATGCTAGTACAGCTCAGCTTGGACGGCAAGATGTCAAGCCTGTCCTCACTGGACTGTCTCGTATGACCGAGGCCCGCCCACAGCCCTCTAATTCTAGGTCGTCCGTCCGATAGAGTCAACGTCATCCGATATGGTCCACCCCCATTGGCGTCGCTGTCAGTCTGGCGGCCATCCTTCGCGTGCGTTGAGTCGGGCAATCTATGGGCGGTCATGCGGCAGCAGAGGGAGTCGCGTCACCCGGCTGGCTGTAGAGATTCCAAATACGCCCACGCCCATGCGAGCGCCCATCGATCCATGGCATACACGACACGCGGGACGGCCCGATCGGGATACCCAATCCTGACGATTACCTTAGCATCGAGGTAATGATCTGGCCACATTGATATACAATGGGGTGTGTAACGCAAACTTTTGCCTTAGGTGCAAGCGGGGAGGACCGCCATGGATGCAAGTGCTGACGAGGTCATGGATATCGTCCGAGAGGGAAGTCGCGCATATGAGAGGGGAGACTACAAAGAGGCCTTCCGCCTGTTCCGGATGGCAGCCGACCAGGGCGACGCGCTGGCACAGAGTCGGCTCGGCCTCATGTACGAGAAGGGACGCGGAGTGGGGCGGAACTACGCTGAGGCCCGCCGCTGGTACCAAAAGGCTGCCGACCAGAGCGACGCCTTGGCACAGAACAACCTAGGTGTCATGTACGACGAGGGACGCGGGGTGAGACAGGACCACGCGGAGGCCTGCCGCTGGTACCGGCTCGCTGCCGACCAGGGCGACGCTTTGGCGCAGTTCAACCTAGGCATCATGTACGAGAGGGGCAAAGGGGTGAGACAGGACCACGCGGAGGCCCGCCGCTGGTACCAAAAGGCTGCCGTCCAGGGCGACGCCGAGGCGCAGTGCAGTCTGGGCTTCATGTACGAGAGGGGCAAAGGGGTGGGGCAGGACCACGCGGAGGCCTGCCGCTGGTACCGGAAGGCTGCCGACCAGAGCCACGCCCGGGCGCAGTGTAACCTGGGCCTCATGTACAAGGAGGGCCGTGGCGTGGGACAGGACTACGCTGAGGCCCTCCGCCTGTACCGGCTCGCTGCCGACCAGGGCCACGCCCGGGCGCAGAACAACCTGGCCCTCATGTACGACGAGGGCCACGGGGTGGGGCAGGATTACCTCGAGGCCTGCCGCTGGTACCGGAAGGCGGCCGACCAGGGCGTTACCGTAGCGCAGTGCAACCTGGGCTACATGTACGACAAGGGACACGGGGTGGAACAGGACTACGGCGAGGCCCTTCGCCTGTACCGGCTCGCCGCCGACCAGGGCCACGCCCGGGCGCAGTATAGACTGGGCCTCATGTACGAGGAGGGCCACGGCGTGGAGCAGGACTACAGCGAGGCCCTCCGCCTGTACCGGCTCGCCGCCGACCAGGGCTACGCCTGGGCACAAAGCAACCTGGGTCTCATGTATGAGAAGAGCAAAGGGGTGGAGCAGGACTACGCTGAGGCCCTCCGCCTGTACCGGCTCGCTGCCGACCAGGGCTACGCCTGGGCGCAGTACAGCCTAGGCGACATGTACGAGTGGGGCAAAGGGGTGGAGCAGGACTACGGCGAGGCCCTCCGCCTGTACCGGCTCGCCGCCGACCAAGACCAAGCGGCAGCGCAGTGCAACCTGGGCTGCATGTACGAGGAGGGCCACGGGGTGGGGCAGGACTACGGCGAGGCCTGCCGCTGGTACCAGATGGCTGCCGACCAAGGATATGCCCGGGCACAGAGCTGGCTCGGCTTCATGTACGAGGAGGGGCGCGGCGTGGAGAAGGACCACGCGGAGGCCCTCCGCCTGTACCGGCTCGCTGCCGACCAGGGCTACGCCTGGGCGCAGTACAGCCTAGGCGACATGTACGAGTGGGGCAAAGGGGTGGAGCGGGACTACGGCAAGGCCCTCCGCCTGTACCGGCTCGCAGCCAACCAGGGCCACGCCCGGGCGCAGTGCAACCTGGGCCGCATGTACGCGGAGGGCCACGGCGTGGGGCGGGACTACGGCAAGGCCCGCAAATGGTACCGGAGGGCGGCCAACCAGGGCCACGCCCGGGCGCAGAACAACCTGGGCGTCATGTACGCGGAGGGACGCGGGGTGGGGCAGGACTACGCGGAGGCCTGCAAATGGTACCAAAAGGCTGCCGACCAGGGCTACGCCTGGGCGCAAAGCAACCTGGGCCGCATGTACGAGGAGGGCCTCGGGGTGGAGAAAAACGATGCCGAGGCCTACCGCTGGTACTGGAAGGCTGCCGGCCAGGGCTACGCTTGGGCGAAGCGCAAGCTGCGGAGCAGCGTTGAGAAGCTGCGAGAGCTTGGCATCAAGTACGAGTTTGGCCACGGCGTTGAGAAAAACATCCTTAAGGCTCGCTTTTTTTACGAGCTAGCCGCCAGCCAGGGAGATACGTACTCTCAGGACGCCCTACGCCAAGGATGCAGACCATTCCGTAGATGAGATTGTCAGGAACATGCATGAACTCAGGACACCCCCGTACCACCTCATGAAGACAGAGTGAGAACTCCCAAAGCGACAAACGGGATTGACCGACCTCGCATTTACACACCGGTTGCCTCGAGACCCTACGTTACGCAATACGCAGGCAATCGCATCAAAGCTGCCGAGAGGTGAGTGTCTTGCGCAAGATCGACGCATGATTCCATGCTCACGGCATCAGCGGTATCGTCTCATGGCATGTCGCCGTACGCTGGCTCGCTGATCCTCCCTCCTGTCCCCTGTCACGCCTTCTCCACCCTGGATCGATCCCGGAAGATGCGACGGATGCCCCTATGGCCATCGCGAGGAGTGAGGGCCATAGGGGCGCCTATCCAGGCGGCGTTGACGGCCCTGCGGAATGCGCGGCCCACGCGAAGCGCTCGTCTCCAACGTGAGCGCCATACGCATGTTGACGGGATGAAAGGCAACTCTGGGGCCGTCAGCATCGACGAGCGTGTGACCAGCCGCAACGGTGTGGCCCTCAACCTCGTCGAGCTGCCCCCCGGAGGGCGTCTATGCCCACCTGCATGATCTTCGCCATCTATCGCGTCCCGCCGCCACGGTTCTTGTCGTGGCAGTTCTTGAACTTCTTGCCGCTGCCGCAGGGGCAGGGGTCGTTGCGCCCGACGTTCATGTAGGGGTCGGGGCCGTCGGCCTTGCGGTAGGTGACGGGCTTGCTCGGGGCGGGATCTGGGGCCTGCGTCTGCGCGGTACCTGCCCCCTGATCGCCGTCGATCTCGGCGGGACCGGAGTACCTCGCCCCACGCAGGGCGTCGTCGCCCTCGGGCTCGAGCGCCCGGGCGTGGTCTACAGGGGCAAGCTCTATCCTCAGGATGGTGCGCAGGAAGTCCTCGCGTATGTCGCTTTCGAGCTCGGCGAAGGCGGCGCGGGCCTCGTCCCTGTACGCGGTCAGGGGAGGGGTCCCGCCGAAGCGCCTGAGCCCGATGCCGGTCCTCAGGTAGTCCATCTCCTGCAGGTAGGTCATCCACCGCGTGTCGATGACGCGCAGCATGACCTGGGCAGAGAGGGCCCGCATCACGCCGTCGGGGAGCTGGTCGGACTTCTCCGAGTAGCAGATGTCGACGAAGGCCATGGCGAAGGCTGCGACCGACCTACGGTCTTGGTCGCCCTCGAACCCGGGCAGATCGTCGCGGCCCGTGAGCCCCTCAACCCACCTGCGCAGGCCCACGAGGTCCCAGTCCTTGTGGTCCCGCCCCTCGGGGCAGAGCGCCTCCACCTTGCGTCGCACGACGTCGTGGGACGCGTCCCTGACGTGGCCCGCGAGGTCCTTGCCGTCCAGGATCTTGCCACGCTCCTCGTAGATGACCCGGCGCGGCCCGTCCATCACGTCGTCGTAGTCGAGGACGTTCTTGCGCATGGCGGAGTTCACCTCCTCGACCTTGCGCTGGGCGCCCTCGATGGCCCTGCTGACCAGCTTGGACTGGATGGGCGTGTCGGCGTGCCCCATCGCGGCGGCGATCCCGTCCATGCGCTCGGCATCGAAGAGGCGCATGAGGTCGTCCTCAAGCGAGAGGTAGAACTGGGTCTCGCCCGGGTCTCCCCGGCGGCCGGAGCGTCCGCGCAGCTGGTTGTCGATGCGACGGCTCTCGTGGCGCTCGGTGCCGATCACGCAGAGGCCGCCGGCCTTGAGGACGCGCTCCCTCTCGGCCTCGCAGACCTTCCTAGCCTCCCCGAGGGCCTCCCCCCACTCCGCCTCGCTCGTCTCTCTGGGCTCCTCCCCCTCCTTAGCAGGACGAAAGTAGCCCCTCTCACGCAGCATGTCGCGCGCGAGTTCGTCGGGGTTGCCGCCGAGGATGATGTCCGTGCCGCGACCGGCCATGTTTGTCGCTATCGTGACGGCACCCTCGCGGCCGGCCTGGGCGACGATCTGGGCCTCGCGCTCGTGGAACTTGGCGCTCAGGACCTCGTGCGGGACGCCGCGCCTGCCGAGGGTGCGCGAGAGCCGCTCGGAGCTACCGATCGAGGCGGTGCCCACGAGCACGGGCTGGCCCTTGGCGTGGCGCTCGACGATGTCGTCGGCGACGGCGGCGAGCTTCGCGTCCACGCTCTGGTAGACGCGGTCGGGGTGGTCCATGCGCATCACGGGCTCGTGGGTCGGGATGGTGACGACCGCAGTATCGTAGGTCGTTTTGAGCTCTGCTCCCACATCCGTGGCAGCGCCCGTCACGCCCGAGAGTCTCTCGTAGAGGCGGAAGTAGTTCTGCAGGGCGATGGTGGCGAGGACCTGGCCCTTGTCCCCCACATCCCCACCCGCACGGCTCGTCGGCTCCCCATCCGCCCGAACCCCGTCGTCGCGCGCGACCGTGGCATCCGCACCCGGGATGACAAGCGGCGTCCCCGCGTCGTCGATGAGGATGGAGTCCGCCCCGTCCACGATCGCGAAGGCGTGGCCGCGCTGCACGCGCTCCCCCGCCCGCATGACCATGTTGTCGCGCAGGTAGTCGAGGCCGAACTCGCTGTAGGAGCCATAGGTGACGTCGGCCGCATAGGCCGGCTTCTTGAGGTCGAGCCTCACGCCACTCTGCAGGCAGCCCACGCTCATGCCCAGAGAGCCGTAGACCCTGCCCGCTCGCTCGCTGTCTCGCCTGGCGAGGTAGTCGCTCATGGTGACGACGTGGACGCCCCTGCCGGCGATGGCGCCCAGGTACGCCGCGAGCGGGGCGACAAGCAGGGTCTTCCCCTCCCCGCCCCTCATCTCGGCGACCATGCCCCTGTGCAGGGCGACGCCGCCCATGACCTGCTCGTCGAAGTGGCGCATCCCCAACACCCGGCTCGAGGCCTCCCTCACGGCAGCGAAGGCCTCGGGGAGCAGCTCGTCGAGGGTCTCGCCCCGCTCGTGGCGTCTCCTGAGCCAGGCGGTCATGCCGGCAAGCTGCTCGTCCGACATGGCTTCGAAGCGCCCCGAGAGTCTGTTGACCTCTCGGGCGACCCTCTGGAGCTCCCTCAGGTCCCCCTTCGCGCCCCTGCGAGAGAGACCAAGTGCTCTGTGAAAGAGATCGAACATATAGCCCTCCCATGGCTCGCTGGGCCGTCTGCAACGTCCGCATTGATTCTGAGCCAGCTAGCACATATTGTCAACTTGTGTTCAGACGCATCAGGGCCGTGTCGGGAGGATGCCCTCCGCCTCACCCCCTTGGGAGAGTGCGAGGGAGGCTACCTATATTGAATCCGGGCGAGGGGGACACATCAGTCAGCTGAGCCGGCCGCTCCTAAGGGGCGCAACGAGGGTGGCGGTTCTCGCCCCGGGCCCGATGACGGTCCGCGCCCTCCCCTCGGGGGACCACCTCTCCCGGAACCCGGACCCAGTGCCTTCGCCGTCCCTGCGCAGGCACTCGTCGACCAACTCGCAGAGCCTCTCGCGACTCTTGGGACAGCCAGGCACTTACGTCACCCCCGCCGGCCCCCTCGCGCTCGTCCCACCATGCTCGCGGCGCGACTCTCGTCGGGCACCCGAGCTCGGCGATGGCGTCGGCATGGCCGTGGTCGAACTCAGCGAGGGTCCCTGTCGCGAGCCTCCTCCGCTCGATGCCGTGCATGGCGGTCTTCCTCCCGGTCCCGTATCGGTCCAAGATTCCCACCGCAGTCCCATGTCACCAGGCAAGGGATCGGGTGAGCCGGGGATACCCTCTCCCCACTTTGCGGCAATAGTCACCAGGTAGGGGCGGCCCTGCGGCGGCAAGGACTTCGATACCCGACTGGCTGTGGAGATCCCAAGAACGCCCACGCTCATGCGAGCGCCCATCGGCCCATGGCGCGCCCGACGCACGGGATGGGCCGATCGGGACGCTCAATCCTGACGGTGACCTCAGCATCGAGGCAGAGACCTTACCGCATTGATATACAATGGGGTGCGTAGCTCACGCTCTTTTGCCTTAGGTACGAGTGGAGAGGACCACCATGGATGCAAGTGCTGACGAGGTCATGGATATCGCTCGGGAGGGACATCGCGCATATGAGAGGGGAGACTACGACGAGGCACGCCGTCTGTTTCGGATAGCGGCCGACCATGGCAATATCCGAGCACAGTGCTTTCTTGGCGTCATGTACGCAGAGGGCCGTGGCGTTGGTCGGGACTACGATAAGGCCTGCTGCCTGTACCGGCTCGCGGCCGACCAGGGCGACGCACCCGCGCAGTACAACCTGGGCATTATGTACGAGAAGGGACGCGGGGTGGAGCAGGACTACGCGGAGGCCTACAAATGGTACCAAAAGGCCGCAGACCAAGGCCACGCCGGTGCGCAGAACAACTTGGGTTTCATGTACGAGGAGGGGCGCGGCATGGACCAGAGCGATGCCGAGGCCTGCCGATGGTACCGGCTCGCGGCCGACCAGGGCGACGCCTGGGGGCAGAGTAACCTTGGCCGCATGTACGAGGAGGGCCTCGGCGTTGGGCGGGACTACGGCAAGGCCCTTTGCCTGTACCGGCTCGCCGCAGGCCAGGGCCACGCCGGGGCACAGAACAACCTGGGCGTCATGTACGCGGAGGGCCACGGCGTGGAGCGGGACTACTCCGAGGCTCGCCGCTGGTACCAAAAGGCGGCCGACCAGGGCCACGCCGGGGCGCAGTGCAACCTGGGCCGCATGTACGAGGAGGGTCTCGGGGTGGAGAAGAGCGATGCTGAGGCCTGCCGATGGTACCGGGAGGCTGCCGACCAGGGCTACGCCTGGGCACAGTGCAATCTGGGCGACATGTATAGGACAGGGCGTGGTGTGGATAAGAGCGATGCCGAGGCCCGCCGCTGGTACCAAAAGGCGGCCGACCAGGGCGACGCCGGGGCGCAGTGCAACCTGGGCCGCATGTACGAGGAGGGTCTCGGGGTGGAGACGGACTACGACGAGGCCCTCCGCCTGTACCGGCTCGCCGCAGGGCAGGGCGACGCCGGGGCACAGAACAACCTGGGCGTCATGTACGAGGAGGGCCACGGCGTGGGGCGGGACTACGCCGAGGCCCGACGCTGGTACCGGCTCGCGGCCGACCAGGGCCACGCCGGGGCGCAGTGCAGCCTGGGCAGCATGTACGACTTCGGTCGGGGCGTCGAGAGGAGCGCCACGAAGGCTCGCTATTGGTACGGACTGGCCGCCGATCAGGGAAATACGCATGCTCAGGACGCTCTGCGCCAGATGAGGCCGTAGCGTGGACGAGAGATGACTGCCCAGGCCTCAGGAGGGGACGGGCGGCCTCGTCCAGCAACGCGTCACCGCATGTTGAGAAACGCTGCCGAGAGGCTGATGTCTTGGACAGGTCGACGACGACTCCACGCCCACGGCGTCAGCGGTGTCGTCTCGTGGCATGCCGCCGCGCGCTAGCTTGGTGATCCTCCCCCTTATCCTCTGCTAGTATAATATCCACGAAGTAATTGAACTGTTGATGTGGCATGCTACCGTTGACGGGAGGCACAACTTGGCGGGGTCGAAGACGACGGTGGCGCTGGGGGAGAGGGACAGGGAGAGGCTCGAGCGGCTGGCCCGCATGCGCACTGCCCAGGCCCAGACCGCCGCCAGGGCCCGGATCCTGCTGCTGCGCGACTCCGGCGAGACGCTGGTCTCCATCGCCGAGAGGGTGGGGCTCGCGGCCGACAGCGTGCGCCTGTGCGCGGCGAGGTGCCTCGAGGGCGGCGTCGAGCACGCCCCGTCGGACGGCGCCCGCAGCGGCAGGCCGCGCGAGATCGACGACGCCGACCGCGCGTTCGTGGTCGACCTCGCGTGCCAGCGGCCCGCCGACCTGGGCCACTCCGCCGAGCCCAGGGCGAGCGACCTGCTCACTGCCCACGCCGGGAAGGTGGCGGAGGCCGCCGGGCACCCGAGGCTCGCGACGGTCGCGACCGGCAGCGCGCGACATCCTGGCGGACGCCCAGACCGAGCCCCACAAGATGGCCTACCACTGCGAGCGCCGCGACCCCAACCTCGAGGCAAAGACGCGCGACGTGCCGCTGCTCCACGAGCAGCCGTCCTTCCGCTTCGACGAGGACGGCGACCCCGTCCCCTGGGAGGAGGGCCAGGAGGCCCGCGTGCTGTCCCACGACGAGAAGCCGGGCATCCGGGACGCGCGCGAGCGCCGCCCCCGACCTGCGGCCCGTCGCGGGCGGCAGGGGCACGGTCGGGCGCGACTGCGAGCACGGGAGGCTCGGGACGCTCTCCCTCCTCGCCTCGATCGACCTGCCGGCCGGCGAGGCGACCCCGCTCGCGGGCGAGACGCACAAGAGCTCCGACCACGTCGAGTTCCTCAGGATCCTGAACGGCAAGCACCCTAAGGGCGACCTGATACGGATCGTGCCCGGCGACGTCTCGGCGCGCACCTCCGCCGAGACGAGGCGCTACCTGGCCACCGTCTTGGGCCGCCTCGAGTTCGTGTCCGCGCCCAGGCACGGCTCCCGGCCGGACCTGGTCGAGGGCCTCTTCTCGAGGATGACCCGCCAGATGCTGCGCGGAATCCGGGTCTCGAGCAAGGACGAGCCCGAGGAGAGGATCCTGCGCTACCTCGGGGAGGCGGACGCCGAGCCGGTCGCCTGCAGGTGGAGGTGGAGCCTGTCGGACGTAGACCCGACGGCCGAGGAGCTCGTCGTGGACACCCTCCTCCCGGATGGGGCAGGCAAGGCAAGTTAGTTGCTGGACGATATACTAGAGAACAACCCAAACGACAGCCACGCATAAGAGTATGCTATCGCTGTATCCTATACCTTATGAGGCAACCCCCCAGTGTGCTGCCACAAGCCCCAGGGAAGGAGAGGTCTATCTCCATCATCACGTCAGCGGAGGCCTTGTGGAGACCGAGCCTCGCGTCAGCATGGATAAGAGAATGGCTACTATCAGGAGTATCACGAGAAGGTAACGTATCACCTCGTTTGTCGACCAGGGATATTTCCTCCCCCGATGAGGACACCTCTTGCGGGGGTGAAAGGATGACTCGTATTGCGTAATTTGCTCAATTGTTTCAGTTGTTATCCTAGTTATTCCAGTTCTGGTATGGGATTGATCATCTCTCATGGCTCTTACTCCAACTCTCTGTTAGGAAAGCGATGATAAAGTCGCCGATCCCGTCCCTTCGGGACCAGCATGGGTGATTTTTGACGTGAGGAGGGCTCCAACGCCCCCAAGCGGGCTACGCCGGTCTCCGGGGGC
>ERZ772964.771-NODE-771-length-12810-cov-21.1023_pt1 | contig 12810 bp, 8 predicted proteins | sample MGYA00580675_ERZ772964 | MGnify/ENA primary metagenome ERZ772964 (study PRJEB29015, sample SAMEA2737941) | human oral metagenome | biome: human oral; feature: human-associated habitat; material: dental | place: China | collected 2139 ...
AGGGCGTGCGCGCCCTCATCGACTACATGACCGACTTCGCCGCCCGGGCCTGAGCCTGAGCCGCCCGCCGGCCTTTGGGCCCGGCTTCCCGCCGCAACCGCCCCTCCATTCGGACCGTTCTGAAGAAAGTACCTCCGTGACCACCAGCAGCGCTGACCGCAAGTTCCGCATCCGTACTCTCAACGCCATCTCCGGGGCGGGCCTGTCCCGCCTGCCCGACGATCTCTACGAGGTCGGCGGATCCGTGGAAGAGCCCGATGCCCTCCTGGTGCGCTCGGCCAAGCTCCACGACACCCCCATTGAGGACTCGGTCCAGGCCGTGGCCCGCGCCGGCGCCGGCACGAACAACATCCCGGTGGACAGGCTCACCGAGCGCGGCGTGCCGGTGTTCAACACCCCCGGCGCCAACGCCAACGCCGTCAAGGAGCTGGTCCTGGCGGGCCTGTTCATCGCCTCGCGCAACCTCATCCCGGCGGCTCGCTTCGCCCACACCCTGGAGGGCGACGACGCCGAGATCGCCAAGGCCGTCGAGGCCGGCAAGAAGCAGTTCGTCGGCTTCGAGCTGCCCGGCCGCACCCTCGGCGTCATCGGGCTGGGGGCCATCGGTGTGCAGGTGGCCAACGCGGCCCTGGGGCTGGGTCTCAACGTCGTCGGCTTCGACCCGGGCATCTCCGTGGAGCACGCCTGGCACCTGAGCGCCGAGGTCGAGCGGGCCGACTCCATGGAAGAGGTCTTCCGCCGCGCGGACATCCTCACCGTCCACGTGCCCCTCATCCCCGCCACCCGCGGGCTGGTGAGCACCCAGCGCCTGGCCCTTATGAAGGAGACCGCGGTGCTGCTCAACTTCGCGCGGGCCGAGATCGTCGACACCGACGCCGTCGTGGCCGCCCTGGACGAGGGCACGCTGCGCGGTTACGTGTGCGACTTCCCCTCCACGCAGGTTCATAAGCACCCCAAGTGCATCTCCCTGCCCCACCTGGGCGCCTCCACCAAGGAGGCCGAGCGCAACTGCGCCATCATGGCCGCCGACTCCCTGCGCGGCTTCCTCGAGGACGGCCAGGTGCACAACTCCGTGAACTTCCCCGAGGCCGTCATGGCGCGGCAGGAGGACACGCACCGGCTCGTCATCGTCAACCGCAACGTGCCCAACATGGTCGGCCAGGTCTCCACGATCGTGGCCCAGCACGGGCAGAACATCGCCAACCTGCTCAACAAGTCGCGCGGTGAGCTGGCGGTGACGTTGGTCGACGTCGAGGGCGACATCGAGCCCAGGATCCTCGAGGAGCTGCGCGCGATCGACGGCGTCCTGTCCGCTCGCGGCATCTGACCAGCCTGCTTTCTCGGCCGGGGACGAACCTGTACGGCCGGGACGAACGACGCGTGCGGGGACAGGAGCTCCTGTCCCCGCACGCGCAGGATGTTCCCGACCAGTTGTGGGTCAGAGGTTGTTGACCCAGGCCCGGCGGTGCCCGAACAACGAGAGCGTGGGCTTGTAGAGCAGCACGTACTGACCGCCGGCCGACACGTCGGTATCGAAGCAGACATCGCCGCTGACCGAGCCGCCCGCGATGAGAGTGGAGGAAGACAGGTGGTTGCTCGACCCCAGGAAGCCGCTGTTGCTGATCGCCCCGGCCGGGTTCTGCAAGGTGAAGTCCAGGGCGTTGACGTCCAGGGTGTTCTTGGAGCCGTTGGTGATCGTGATGGTCGAGCAGGCGGTGGGGCCCAGGGTGGCGTCGCCCGCGGCCACGGTCGTGGCGGTCACCTTGACACCGTCGTCGTCGATCGTGTCACCGGCCTTTCCGACGACGTCTCCCGACTGCTTTCCGGGGAAGCTCAGGCCGGAGTCGGTCTTGCCGGCATCCGTCTTGCCCGTGTCGTCGGCCTGAGTCGTCTGCTCGGGGGCGGGTGCAGGGGCGGCATCCTGTCCGGCTGTCTCCTGGGGGGCCGCGCTGGCGACGGACTGGGCGGTGGACTGGGCAGCAGGCGAGGCGGCGGCGCTGGACTCCCCTGCGCCTCCGCCGCCGTTGAGTGCGGAGGCGACGATGCCGACGGCGACGAAGGCGCCAATACCGGTGAGGATCTTGTGGCGGGCGAACCAGGAGCGCTTCGGCTCAGGGGCAGGCATGGCTGCCGGTGGCCAAGGGTATCCCGGGGCGGGGCTGCCGACGGGTGAGGGCGGGACTGGGCTGGCCGGGTTGGTCATGATGGGTCCTTCGAGATGTAGGAGGTGAGGCACTGAACCGGAAGCGGCGGCGCCGACCGGGATACGAGTCATGGCTTGAGCCGACGGGATCAGCTGACGGGAACAACGATGGCCCCGGCTGCGCAGTGGGCACATCGACCGATGAGTCCGAGACGGCTGTCCAAAAGGGTGCTTGTCGGGACTGTCCGAAAGGACGACGACTCGGGTGCTCGATCGTCCGGAATCGTGTCCTATCGGGTGACTATGTGTGTCAGTGCCCGGCTCTACAGTGAGCACATGTCAGTCTCCGGCCACCCGTCCGCTCCCGCACCCGGCACACCGTCCGTGCCGGGGTGGAGCGGTGTCGCCGGCGTCGGCCGGGCGGCGCCCACCTCCAGGACGCCGGGCCCGCAGAGCCGGCCCACCTACCCTCCCTATCCCACCTACCCGGGGTATCAGGGGTACTCGGGATACCCCATGCCACCCTCGTATCCTGCTTATCCCACTCCTCCCAACACTTCTGCGGGGGCGGTCCCGAACCTCCGCCCTCCGATGGCTGCGACTCCCTACGGTCCTGCACCGCTCACCCCTGCGAGACCGGCTCCGTCGTTCAAGGAATCCCTGTCCCCGTCGCAACGCCGCACTCTCGAGGTCACTCTCGCGGTCCTGCGCTCCCTGGGACTGTTCGTCCTGTGCCTCGTGGGGTTCCTTTTCTCGCTGGGAATGCGTTCCGCTCATGAACAGGTTCTCAAGGAGAGTCACCCACTCCTCGACACCGCCGGAATCCTGACGGGGCTGGTGCTCCTCGTCGCGGTCTTCCTGCGCCGGCGCTGGCCAGTGCCGATCACGATCGTCTCGGCGCTCGCGGGTGTTGCAGCCGCCCTGGACACGACGTTGGGACTCATCGCCTTCACCACCGTGGTGCGCCGGTCCCGGTCCCTGCGAGACCCTGTCCCGTGGGTCGCAGGCGCCCTGCTCGCCGTCGGCACCCTGGTGGCGCTCTTCCGCGACGCGAGTTACGGATCCACTGGGAACTCCTTGATTGGCCTGATCATCTCTGCCTCCCCCGATCCCAATGCCGTGACCCATGTGTCGGCGCTGCAGGTGCTGTTCCTCGCGATGGTGGTCATGGCCTTGCCGGTCGCCGTCGGGCTGTGGTTGCGCGCACGTGACGGGGAGAAGGAGGCGCGACGTCGGGCCCACGAGGCTGCCGCCGCCTCGGCCCGCGCTGAGCGCACCGCTGAGGAGCAGGCACAAACCTCGACCCGTCTGGCGGACACCGTGAGCCTGCAGGCCGAGCGCGAGCGGGTGGCCCGCGAGGTGCACGACGGGCTCGGCCACCGCCTGTCGCTGCTCGCCCTCCACGCCGCCGCTCTCGAGCAAGGGGTGCTGACGACGCCGGACTCCCAGGGTGCCGCGGGCTCCGCTGACCCTGCGGATGAGGAGAGTCCTCAGGCCGCCGCCCAGCGCGTGCGGGAGGAGGCCCAGGGGGCCATGAAGGACCTGCGCTCCCTGCTGGCAGTCCTGCGCGAACCGGTGGGTGCGGCTGAGCCCGCCCCGCGCCTGGAGGACCTCAAGGAGGTTGTCGACGGGGTGCTCGCCGCCAGCCAGCCGCTGAGCTCGTCGATCTACCTCGATCGGGCCGCGGAGGCCGACGAGGTGCTCTCCCGCGCCGTCTATCGGATCGTCCAGGAGTCCCTGACCAACGCTCGCAAGCACTCGCCCGGCATGAGCGTCCAGCTGCGTGTCGAGGGCGGGCCGGAGGCCGGCATCGACATCACCTGTTCCAACCGGATACCCCGCCAGAAGCCGACGCCCGAAGCCGGTGCGCATGGTGAGGAGGCCTGTGAGGCGCCTCAGGTCGTCGGCTCCGGCTGGGGACCAGGAGCAGGCTCGGGAGTCGGCGCCGTGGCCGGTGACACCCAGGGCGGCTCGGGCCTGCGCGGCATGGCCCGACGGGCGGAGATCTGCGGCGGCACCTTCCGTGCCGGCCCCGACGGCCACGGCAGGTTCGTGGTGAGCGCGCACCTGCCGTGGCGCTCGGTGGACTCGTCCCCGGCCGGCCGCTGACCGGCCCGAGCCTCGGGAGATATGGATAAGGGCGCTGGGCACTCGGCCTGAAGAATCCTCGTGCGTCTGGGCCGTTGGGACGGTGATCGTGTCGGCGCACGCACCTAGGCTGGCCCCGTGCCCGACCCCTCCGCCGCTCCGGCCCCCTCGCCGTCCTCCCCTGTGCGCATCATCCTCGTCGACGACGACCCGCTCACCCGCGCCGCCATCAAACCGCTTCTGCGGCCGCGTGAGGACTACGCGGTGGTCGCCGAGGCCGGTGACGGTCGCCAGGCGATCGAGGCCGTTGAGCGGGTTGAGGCCGATATCGTGCTCATGGATCTTGGGATGCCCGTCATGGACGGGATTGAGGCGACGCGCCAGATCTGTGCGGCTCCGCGTCATCCTCATGTCGTGGCTTTGACCACCTGGGACGTCGATGACGCCGTCGTGCGGGTCATTGAGGCCGGTGCGGTGGGCTTCCTGCTCAAGTACTCGGCCTCCGAGGAGCTCGACGCCGGACTGCGCCGGGTCATGATGGGCGAGTCCGTCCTGTCTCCGGGCGCACTGGCCGAGCTGTTGCGCTACGTGCGCTCTCAGCCGGTGGCCGCAGCCCCGGTGGTGGCGGCCTATGACGCTCGCGCCGAGGAGCGTCAGCGCGCCGTGGCGCAGGCCCGGCAGGCCGCGGCCGGGCTCAGCCGGCGCGAGCTCGATGTCATCGCGGCGGCCGCCGAGGGACTGACCACCGAGGAGATCGCTACCCGGCTGTACATCTCGACCTCCACCGTCAAGACCCACCTGCACAGCGCCCAGGACCGGGTGGGGGCCCGCAACCGGGTGCACCTGGCGGTCCTCGCCGAGCGCGCCGGCCTGCTGGGGTAGCGGCGAGCTCATCCCCTGGCCGGCGAGGGCGGGTGGCAGCAGCAGCCTGCCGGATTCGAGGTGCCCAGACGCTCGAGGACGCACCTTAAGGCCCGCGGACTGTGACCGCGAGGTCCGTGCTCGCAGGCTCAGGTGCGTCCTCGACCAGCCAACCGCGTGCAAGGTCAGAACTCCTGGGACTGCCTTTGATGTTCGCAGCATGACCTAGATCGCAAGGATACGACTGGTGGCCCAGGCCATGAAGGTCTGGGCCACCAGTCACGTTGTGGAGACCAAGTTGCCTGGTAGCGCGGCAACTACTTGGCGACGTACAGGGTGATCTCCTTGTTGGGGCCGATCGGCTGTCCCTGCTGTGGGTTGGAACTGATTACCATTCCAGATTGGGTTTGTGGATCGTTCGCCTTTTGCTTCTCAATCTTGACCTTAAAGCCTCGACTTTCAAGGTCTGACTGCACGGCTTCGGAGTCCTTCCCGTTCACGTCCGGCATGATGGCGGCGTTGGGATCTCCTGTTGCAGTCGCGGTCGGCGTCGGCGTGGCCGCGGCCCCGCTGGAGAAGTGCACGGTGATCGTGTCTCCCGCTGAGGCGCTGGAGCCCGCGGCCGGGTCGGAGGAGACGGCCTTGCCCTGCTCGACCTCGGCGGAGGTGACGTCGTCGCCGTGCTTGAACTTCAGGCCGGCGTCCTCGATGGACTTCTTCGCCGTGGCCTCGTCCTGGCCGGCGACGTCGGGGACGGAGGTATTGCCTGTGGAGAGCACCAGGTTCACCGTGGTGCCGCGCTCAACGGAGGTTCCCGCCGATGGGTCGGTGTAGATGACCCGGTCCTTCGCGACGCTGGAGGAGTCCTCCAGGGTGGTGTTGCCACCCTCGAGTCCGGCGTCCTTGAGGGCCTTGCGGGCGTCCTCCTGGGTCTTGCCCTCCAAGTCGGGCACCTTGACCGTCGCCGATCCGGTGGAGAAGTGGACGGTGACGGTGGTGCCCGGATCGATCTTCGTGCCCTTCGACGGGTCGGAGGAGACGGCCAGGCCTGCGCTGACGGTGTCGTTGGCGACCTCGTCCTTGGCGAATTTCAGGCCGGCGTCCTCGATGGTCTTCTTGGCCGAGTCCTCGTCCTGGCCGGCGACGTCGGGGACATCCACCTTGCTGACGGTCGCACTCGGCGTCGGGGTCGGGTGAGAGTCGAAGGCTCCGGAGGCCCACAGCCCGGCGACGACGGCCAGGGCCATGAACAGCAGGAACACGAGGATCCAGACCCAGGCGTGGCTCTTGGGCTTCTCCTCGGGCTCCTCGGCATCCTTGGCGGCCTGCATCGGAGAGGACCCGGAGGGCACCTGGGCGAAGGCGGAGGTGGGCTGAACCGGCTCAGCGGCCGGCGAGGCCATGACCGAGGTGGCCGGGGACCAGGAGTCGGCGGCCGGTGCGGCCACGGACATGCCCCGGGCGGCCGCCTGCAGGTCGGCGCGCATATGGGCGGCGTCCTGGTAGCGGTCCTCGCGGCTCTTGGCCAGCGACTTGAGGATGACCCGGTCCAGGGACTCGGGGACGTCGGCGGCCAGCGAGGAGGGCCGTTTGGGAATCTCCCGCACGTGCTGATAGGCGATGGCCACCGCGGAGTCGCCCTGGAAGGGGGGCTGACCGGTGAGGAGCTCGTAGAGGAGACAGCCGGTGGAGTACAGGTCTGAGCGGGCGTCGACGGACTCGCCACGGGCCTGCTCCGGCGAGAGGTACTGGGCGGTGCCCACCACGGTGTGGGTCTGGGTCACCGTGGAGGCGGAGTCCTCAATGGCCCTCGCGATGCCGAAGTCCATGACCTTCACCGCACCGGTGGAGGTCAGCATGATGTTTCCGGGCTTGATGTCGCGGTGGACGATCCCCACCCGGTGGGAGTACTCCAATGCATCCAGGACGCCGGAGACGATCTCCACGGCCTCCGGGATCGGGACGGCCTCGCCCTCGCTGAGGAGCTCGCGCACGGTGTGCCCCTCGACGTACTCCATGACGATGTAGGGCACGGTACGGCTGGCGCCGCCGGGCTGAAGCAGCTCCTCCTCGCCGGAGTCGTAGACGGCGACGACGGCGGGGTGATTGAGTGCCGCCGCCGACTGGGCCTCGCGGCGGAAACGGGCCTGGAAGGTTGGGTCGCCGGCGATGTCTGAACGCAACAGCTTGATGGCCACGACCCGCGACAGGCGGGTGTCGTAGCCGAGGTGCACCTCTGCCATACCACCACGTCCGATGAGGTCGCGGATCTCGTAACGGCCCGCGAGGACCTGGGGGAACTGACTGGTCACAGTACCTCCTTGACAGGGATGCTCAGCATCAAGGCTGGCATGACCTGATGCGCATGGGCAAGCGTACCTGTGCTGTGCAGGGTGATGAGGGCGAGTGCGGGGATGATGACTCTCAGGGTCAGCAGATTGAGGCCGAGGAAGGAGCGTCCGGAGGCGTGCCGGGCGGTGCGCGACGGCGTCGGCTCCTGGGCCGCGTGACGGCCGGGACGCACGGTGGCTGGCTGCGGCAGCTCACGGGTCTGCGGACCACGGCGGCCGGTGGACTCCCAGCTGAGCGCCTCGCGGGGGTCCCAGGCGTCCGTGGGCAGGTTCACGACTGCCCGATCCAGGGCGCGGGCCACCTCGCGTGCCGAGCGCGGGCGGTCGGCCGGCTTCTTGGAGAGCAGCTTGAGGACGATGTCACGCACCTGCGGCGGGACGGCGTCGGGAAGGGCCGGCACCTGCTCATTGACGTGGGCGAAGGCGATATCCACCTGGGTGGCACCACTGAAGGGGCGGCGTCCCACCAGGGCCTCGTAGGCGATGATGCCCAGCCCGTAGAGGTCGCCGGCCGGGGTGGCCATGTTGCCCATGGCCTGCTCGGGGGCGAGGTACTGGGCGGTGCCCATGACCATGCCGGAGGCCGTCAGCGGGCGCTGATTAATGCCGGTGGAGATGCCGAAGTCGGTGAGCTTGGCCAGCCCCTCGCGGTTGATGAGGATGTTGGAGGGCTTGACGTCGCGGTGGACGACGCCGGAGTCGTGGACGACCTGGAGGGCCCGGGCCACCTGGGCCAGGATCGGCAGGATCTCGGCGGAGGACAAGGTGCCCTTCTCGGCGATGATGTCGGACAGGGCGCGCCCCTGGACGAGCTCCATGATGAGCCAGCCGGTGCCGTCCTTCTCACCGGAGTCCAGGACGACGGCGAGGTTCGGGTGACGCAGACCCTGAGAGTTCTTGGCCTCCGCGCGCAGACGGGACAGGAAGATCTCGTCCCCGGTCAGCTCGGGACGCAGGATCTTGGCCGCCACGGCCCGACCCGAGCGCAGGTCGGTGGCACGCCACACCTGCCCCATGCCGCCCAGGGCGATCTGCTCCACGAGCTCGTAGCGGCCCTGGAGCTGGAGTCCTGCGACTGGCTTCACTGGTCCACCGCCGCATCGATGACCTGAGCCGCGATGGGGCCGGCGATCTTGCCGCCGGTGGCGCCGTCCTCGGTCTCGGCATTGCCGTCGAGCACGACGGCGAGCGCGATCTGGGGCTTGTTGATGTCTGTTCCGGCGAAGCCCACGAACCAGGTGGTGGGGCCGCTGTCCGTACCGGTCTCCGCGGTACCGGTCTTGCCGGCCACCTGGACCCCGGCGACCTGGGCGCTGGTGCCCGTGCCCTCGGCGACGGCGGTCTGCATGAGAGAGGACAGGGACTTGGCGGTGGCGGAGTCGATCGGGGTGCGGGCCACCTTCTTGGAGGTGGTGCTGACCTCGTTGAGGTCCGGGTCGAGGGTCCGCGAGACCAGGTAGGGGGTCATCTGCTCGCCGTCGTTGGCCACGGTGGCCGCCACCGTCGCCATCATGAGCGGGGTCGCCTGCACGGAGGCCTGGCCGATGCCCGCCATGGCCGTCTGCGCCTGGGAGTCGTTGTCCGGGAAGACCGAGGGGGTGACCTTCAGCGGAATGGACAGGTCCGAGCCGAAGCCCCAGTTACTGGCCTCCTTGGACAGCTCCTTCTCACCGACGTCCATCGCCAGTCGGGCGAAGGGGGTGTTGCAGGACTCGGCGAAGGCGTGGGAGAAGCTCGTCCGGCCACCGCCGCAGGACTCCCCGCCGTAGTTCTCCAGGGAGTGGCTGGTACCCGGCAGGGTGATGGTGTCGGGGGCGTCGACCTCGGACTCCGTCGTGATCTTGCCGGTGCGCAGCGCCGCCGCCGTGGTGATGATCTTGAAGGTCGATCCCGGCGGGTAGCGGTTACCGGCGATGGCCCGGTTGTCCAGTGGCCGGGAGGAGTCCTCGCTGAGGGCCTTGCTCGCCTCGATGGCGGCATTGGCGTCCTGAGAGGCGAACGCCGAGGGGTCGTAGGAGGGCGAGGAGACCAGGGCGAGGATGGCCCCGGTGCTGGGATCCAGGGCGACGACGGCGCCCTCACGGTTGCCCAGGGCCTCATAGGCCGCCTGCTGGATCTCGGGGTTGATGGTCAGCTCAACGGCCCCGCCCTTCTGCGATCCGCCGGTCACCAGGGTCTTGATCCGCGAGGAGAACAAGGAGGGGTCGTCCCCGTTGAGCACGGAGTTCTCCTCCCGCTCCAGGCCTGTCATCGAGGCGAAGGCGGGCGAGAAGTAGCCGGTCACCGGGGCGTAGAGCGGGCCGTTGGCGTAGACGCGCTGGTAGTTCTGGGAGCCCTGGCCGTCGTCGGACTTCTGGGTGCTGGCGATGGTGGTGCCGCCGGCCAGCAGGATCGGGCCGCGGTCGGTCCCGAACTCCCGGCTGACGGTGCGCGAGTTGCGTGCGTCGGAGGTGAGGGCTCCGTTGGCGGACAGTGGTTCCCAGATGGCGGGGCGAGCCAGGCCCTGGACGCTGGTGACGGACAGGGCCAGAGCGGAGAACATGACCAGGACCAGGAAGGCGACCTGCCGGATCTGTCGGTTCATGGCTGCTGCCTCCTGTCGCTGTCGTCAGTGAAACCCGGGGCCCGCGATGAGCGCAGTGTCTCTCCGTCCGGCGCGGTGTGCGGTGGAGGCGGTGCCTCCTGGCTGACGAAGACCGTGGGGGTTGCGTCGTTCGTCTGGTTGCCGGGCGCCGCGGAGGGGGGCCCGTAGCCTCCGGCTCCGGGCTGACCGGCTCGCTGGTCGTCGACATAGCCGGCAGAGGCTGGGGAGGGGGCTTGGGAGGGGCTGTTGCCGACCGTCTCCTCGGCCGGCTCGTCTGCGCCGGCGTCCTGTACCCGACGACGCAGGGAGACCGGCAGCTCGGCCGTGTCGATGATCCGCGGCGCGTGGGTGGCCGGGCGCCGGGCGGCGTCGGACAGGCGCAGCAAAAGGGCCAGGATGACCCAGTTGGCGAGGAGTGAGGAGCCGCCGTAGGCCAGGAAGGGCAGAGTGAGCCCGGTCAGCGGGATCAACCGGGTGACGCCACCGATGACCACGAAGATCTGCAGGGCGATGGCGAAGGACAGGCCCACTGCCAGGAGCTTGCCGAAGCCGTCGCGCAGGGAGACGGCAGTACGCAGCCCCCTCTGGATGAGGACGAGGTAGAGCATGAGGATGGCCAGCGTGCCGGTCAGGCCCAGCTCCTCACCCAGCGAGGCGAAGATGAAGTCGGAGTTGGCGAAGGTGACAAGAGTCGGTGACCCCTTGCCCCATCCGGCACCCATGAGTCCGCCGGTGGACATGCCGAACATGCCCGTCAGCAGCTGCCAGGAGCCGCCGGCGGCGTTGTAGACGGCGTTGTCGGTGGCGTGGAGCCAGCCGTTGATGCGCTGCTGGACGTGATGGAGGTGCGTGGCCGCGAACCAGGCCGCCGGGAGGAACAGGGCCGCTCCGATGAGCAGCCAGGAGGGACGGTCGGTGGCCACGTACAGGACGACGACGAACAGGCCGAACAGCAGGACCGAGGAGCCCAGGTCCTTCTGGAGGACCAGGACGCAGATGCTCACGCCCCACACGATGAACAGGGGGCCCAGGTGGCGGGCGCGCGGCAGGCTCATCCACAGCACCTTGCGGCCCGCCAGAGCCAGGTTGTCCCGGTTGGCCACCAGGTAGGAGGCGAAGAAGACCGCCAGCAGCACCTTGGAGAGCTCGGCCGGCTGGAAGCTCATGGGGCCGATCCGGATCCAGATGCGGGCGCCGTTGATGCTCTGACCGATGAAGGGCAGGAAGGGCAGGACGAGGAAGACCAGGCCGGACCACATGGCCCAACGGTCCCAGCGCCTCAGGCGCCGGTAGTCGCGCAGCAGGAAGAGCACGGCGCAGAAGAGGATGACGCCCAGCAGCGTCCAGATCAGCTGCTTGGCGCCGACGTAGAACTGCCACTGCTCGTTGACCTCATAGGCCAGGTCCAGGCGCTGGATCATGGCCAGGCCGATCCCATTGAGTGCCACCGCTGCCGGCAGGAGGACCGGGTCGGCCCAGGGGGCGGTGTAGCGCACCCACAGGTGCATGAGGACGGTCAGGCCGAGGAAGGCGCCTCCCAGCATGACGGTCTGCGCGGGGGAGGAGCCGGTGCGGTTGAGCGCGGTGAGCACGAAGCCGCCCAGGCCGAGGACCAGGGCCACGCCGAGCAGCGCCGCCTCCGCCCACCGGCCCGAGTGCCTCGCGGTGCCGGCGGGTTGGATCGTCGCTACGCCTGCGGGGGCGCCCATGGGGCCTGGAGCAGCAGTCATCTCAGCCCTCCTGCTTGGCCTGATCGGGCTGAGCCGGTTGAGCAGGCGTCTTCGATGAGGGAGTGGACGTCGGTTTCGGAGATGCGGAGGGGGAGGGCGTGGCCGTCGAGTCCGATGAGCCTTGCGGGGAGGCCGGCTTGAGGTAGGAGCGGACGGTCTTGTCGACGTAGGTCTGCGCCTCGCTCATTGACTTCTGGGTGACGGTGGCCTCCAGGCGCTCGCGAATGTTGTTGTCGAGCTTCTCCACTGGCAGGTCCGCGTAGGTCTTGACCGAGTGGCTGAGCTTGAGGGGGCCGATCGACTGCGGGATCCCCTGGTAGATGGCGACCTGGCCGTCATAGGTGGAGACGTAGTAGCGGGTCTGGGTCCAGCGGTAGAACAGGGTGCTGGCGCCGACGAGCGTGGCGAGCAGGACGATGCTGCCCACGAGGACCCGACGGCGGTGACGGCGCCGGGCCTTCTGCTGGGTGGCGGCCTCGACGGCAATGGCCTCGTCGACGTCGGAGGAGTCCTTCTTGGAGGTGGAGTCGGGCCGTTCCTCCAGGGTGGCCATGAGGGCCGCGGCCTTGGCGGCGGGGCTGGCCTCCTCGGAGTCCTTGGTCCCCGCCTCGCCGTCGGCCTTGCGGTTGGCGGCCGCCGCACGCTCCTGGGCCAGGCGCTCGGTGGCGGCACTGCCCACGACCTGCGGGACGGTCTGCGGCTCGGGATCGTCCTTGACGACGTCGAAGACGACGGCGGTCACGTTGTCCGGTCCACCGGCGCGCAGGGCCAGGTCGACGAGCTGGTCGGCGGCCTGACCCGGGTCGGCGACGCCGGCCAGGACCTCGCCGATGGTCTCGGCGGTCACCGGGCCGCTCAGGCCGTCGGAGCACAGCAGCCAGCGGTCGCCGGGGACCGCCTCGCGGATCGACTCGTCGAGCTGGACCTCGCCCTCGGTGTCGCCCAGGACGCGCAGGAGGACGGAGCGCTGAGGGTGCTGGCGGGCCTGGTCCCGGGTGAGGCGCCCGGTCTCCACGAGGTACTCCACGAAGGTGTGGTCGGTGGTGACCTGGG
>ERZ772964.774-NODE-774-length-12752-cov-27.9902_pt1 | contig 12752 bp, 9 predicted proteins | sample MGYA00580675_ERZ772964 | MGnify/ENA primary metagenome ERZ772964 (study PRJEB29015, sample SAMEA2737941) | human oral metagenome | biome: human oral; feature: human-associated habitat; material: dental | place: China | collected 2139 ...
TGCAGGGCACGCTCAACGCCCTCATCGCTGAGGCCTCGGAGCACACCTGGCTGCGCACCGGCAAGCGCATCGACGGGCTCATGTTCTCCTGCACGTCGCTCGGCGTGAAGGTGGGAGGCGGACTCGGCACGGCCATCTCCGGGTGGCTGCTGTCCGCGTCCGGGTACGACGGGGGACTCAAGGTCCAGCCGGAGTCCGCCATCCAGATGATCTACATCATGTACGTGTGGTTGCCGCTCGCGGCCAACGCGCTCATCCTCTTCCTGCTCATGCGCCTCGACGTCGAGAAGGTCAACACCCGGCTCAAGGAGGAGGCCGATGCGCGGGCCGAGGCGGAGGTCGGCGTCGGGGTGGCCGGCGGGGGCTCCGTGGTTTTAGGTGAGGCCGGCGACGCTGTCGGGAGCCCGGGCGCTGCGGTCGCAGGCGTTGAAGCCGCCGATGACGATGGAGAGGGCGGTGATTCGGGCTTGGCCCAATGAGGCGCGAGGCGCCTACAGGACTCGCGGGTGAGGGTGAGAAGGGGACTAGTGGACGGTATGCCGTCACCCTCACCCGCGTTTCCGTGGCGGTGTGCGGGCAGTAGCTCCTTCTGCTTGCGCACCGCCACGTTCTCGTTCACAGCTCTTCGCAGCAGACGTGCGTCCTCACCCGACGCCGGGTGCGGGTGGGTGAGCACAAATGTGAGTGCGCAGGTCGCCCATAGTTCACACCACCTCACGCAATAGGGATGACCTAAGAACATCCAATGTGGAAGTGACGAATCATTGATTTTGGTGATCACGGCTATGCAGGCTAGGCTTACCTTGGTTCTAGTGATCTGAAGTTGATTCGTGACCTGGAGGTCGAGTGTTCGCCAACTTGCTCATTGCTCTGAGGGAAGGCCTGGAGGCGGCGCTCGTTGTCAGCATCATCGTCGCCTATCTGGTCAAGTCCGGTCGCCGCGACGCCCTGCCCAAGCTGTGGCTGGGGGTCGGGCTGGCGGCGCTGATCCCGCTGGTCGCCGGCGCCATCATGACCTGGGGCCCCAAGACCCTCAATTCCCAGGCCCAGGAGATCCTCGGAGGCACCCTGTCCTTCGTCGCCGTCGGTCTGGTGACCTGGATGATCTTCTGGATGGGGAAGAACGCCCGCGAGCTCAAGGGCGAGCTGGAGGGATCACTGTCCAAGTCCCTCTCCGCAGGTAGCTCCGGCTGGGGCATCGTCTGGATCGCCGTCGTCGCCGTGGGGCGCGAGGGGGTGGAGACCGCCCTGTTCGTGTGGGCCACTGTGCGCTCCAGCATCGAGACCTCCGCCATGCAGGCGACGGTGGGCGTCGTCCTCGGCCTCGTCCTGGCCGTCGTGCTGGGTGTCCTCATCTACCAGGGCGCGGTGCGCATCAACCTGCGCGTCTTCTTCGCCGTGACCGGCTACTTCCTCATCGTCGTGGCCGCCGGCATCGTCGCCTACGGCGTCGGGGACCTTCAGGAGGCGAGCGTCCTGCCGGGCATCATGAGCCACGCCTGGGACCTGTCCTCCTACCTGCCGGACAGCACCTCGCCCTTCCACTGGCTCTACGTGCTGCTCCAGGCCATGTTCCAGCTCAACCTCCAGCCCACTGTCCTGCAGGTCGTGGGCTGGTGGGCCTACATCGTCCCGACCCTGGTCCTCCTCACCCTCCAGATCATGGGGCGGTGGCCCGCGCCACGCCAGAAGGACGACATCGAGAAGGTCGACGCCGGCGCGCACGCCTCCGTCGACGCCGTCGAGGCCTCCTGACCGCCTCCACAGACCCTGACCCACCCCTGATCCACCACCGCTTCTTCGCAAAGGAAAGACAGATGCCCACCATCAAGCGACGCAACGTGCTCGCCATGCTCCCTCTGACCGCCATGGGGCTGGGCCTGGCAGCCTGCGCCGACAACCCCAAGAACGCCAAGGGCGGTGCCTCGGGATCCGGCAAGGCCCAGGAGATCACGGTGACCCTCACCGACGACTCCTGCAAGCTCTCGTCCACGTCCTTCCCCTCGGGCGTCGTCACCTTCACCATCACCAACTCCGGCACGGTGCCCAACGAGTTCGAGGTTCTCACCGAGGACAAGCTCCAGATCATCTCCGAGCAGGAGAACATCGGCCCCGGCACCACCACGAAGCTCACCACCTCCCTCAAGGAGGGCACCTACTACGCCGCCTGCAAGCCCAACATGGTCGGCGAGCTCAAGGGCGTCACCGAGCTGAAGATCACCAAGGGCGCCGCCGTCGACGTCAGTGCCGACGAGGCCAAGGCGCGCGAGGACGCCGTCAAGAACTACACCGCCTACGTGCGTGATCAGGCCGGCCAGCTCCTGACCGCCACCCAGAGCTTCGTCACCGCCTACACCTCCGGCGACACCGCCACTGCCAAGAGCCTCTACCCGCTGGCGCGCCAGTTCTACGAGCGCATCGAGCCCACCGCCGAGTCCTTCGGCGTCAAGGAGGCCGGCGACCTCGACAGCGCCCTGGACACCCGCGTCCAGGACCTCGCCGCAGGTGCCGGTAAGGCCGTCACCGACAAGGAGGTCATCTCCGGCTGGACCGGATGGCACCGCATCGAGGCCGACCTGTGGATCCAGGACTCCTCCAGCCCCTTCAAGTTCGCCGACGACGCCGCCCGCAAGAAGGTGGCCGACCAGCTCAACACCGACACCAAGTCGCTCTACGACCTCGTCTACGGAAATATCACCGGCACCGGTGGGAAGAAGTTCGAGCTCGGGCTCGAGGACGTTGCCAACGGCGCCTCCTCCCTCCTCGAGGAGGTCGCCACCACCAAGATCGTCGGCGAGGAGGAGACCTTCTCCCACACCGACCTCTACGACTTCAAGGCCAACGTCGAGGGCGCCAAGGTCGCCTACGGCAATGTCGAGGACCTCATGAAGAAGAAGGACGCCAAGCTCGCCGAGAAGATCACCACCCAGTTCGCGGCGGTTGAGAAGCTCGTCGAGGCCCACGTCTCCGGGAAGGCCGCCAACGGCGAGCCCACCTACGCGGACTACTCGACCGTCGCCGCAGTGCAGAAGGATGCCGGCGAGGCTCCGGACAAGAACTCCTACACCGACACGCAGCGCAAGTTCTCCGACGCCGTCAACGCCCTGAGCGAGTCCTTGTCCAAGGTCGCCGGGACCATCCTCTGAGGCCGCGACGCCAGAGCAACCCGGACGCCCCGGAAGGAGTCAGCAGTGAGTGGCAAGCCGGTCGATGAGCCGGAGACCTCCCCGGTCGCGGATGACGCGACCGCCGCGGAGACAGCGCAGGCGCAGCAGGAGTCGCAGGCCCCGACGTCGGAAGACCCGGGTGACGGATCTCCAGCCTCTGGCACGGCGGAACAGTCTGAGGACGTGAGCACGTCCGAAAAGGCTGAAAAGCCGGGGAGGTCGGATGAGTCCGGCAAACCTGGACGGGCTGGGAAGCCCGGCGCCAAGGGAACCAGCCGCCGCGCCATGTTCACCGGCGCGGGCCTGGGGGCTGCGCTCGCGGGCCTGGCCGGTGTCGCCGGTGGGCGCGCCTGGGAGGCCTCCCAGCGACCCGAGGAGGCCATCCTCACGACCTACCCCTTCCGCGGCGACCACCAGGCGGGGATCACCACCCCCGCCCAGGACAACATGTTCACCGCGGCCTTCGACGTCTCCACCACCGACGTCGAGGAGCTGAAAACCCTCCTGTCCGACTGGGCCGTGGCCGCCGAGCAGATGACCGCCGGCGAGCTCATCGGGGGCCAGCCCAGCTCCAACAAGCAGCTGCCGCCCAAGGACACCGGCGAGGCCTGGGGCTACAAGCCCAACGGCCTGACCATCACCTTCGGCGTGGGCAAGGGCCTGTTCGTCGACGCCGATGGCAAGGACCGCTTCGGCCTGGCCGCCAAGATGCCGGCGATTCTCAAGGAGGGCATGCCCTCCTTCTCCGGCGACCAGCTCCACGCCGCCCAGTCCGACGGCGACCTGCTGATCCAGGCATGCTCCAACGACGCCCAGGTCTGCGTCCACGCGATTCGCAACCTCACCCGTATCGCCTTCGGGACCGCCACCCTGCGGTGGAGCCAGGTCGGCTACGGGCGGACGTCGTCGACCTCCGTGGACCAGGAGACGCCGCGCAACCTGTTCGGCTTCAAGGACGGCACCAACAACATCAAGGCCGAGGATCCCGCCGACCAGCTCAACGAGCACCTGTGGGTCCAGCCGGGCGACGACGCCGCGGCGTCCTGGATGGCCGGTGGCACCTACTACGTGGCGCGGCGCATCCGCATGCTCGCCGAGGTCTGGGACCGCCTGCGGCTCATCGAGCAGGAGCAGACCATGGGGCGCGACAAGCGCTACGGGGCGCCGCTGAGCATCGCCAACCCCACGAAGTCCTCCGAGGAGTTCACGACCGTGGACTACGCGGCCAAGGACGACAAGGGCGAGACGCTCGTGCCGGCCGACGCGCATATCGCCGTCGTCTCACCGGAGCAGAACCAGGGGCGCCGGATGCTGCGCCGCGGCTACAACTACACCGACGGCTCCGACTCCCTGGGGCTGCTGCAGACCGGGTTGTTCTTCATCGCCTTCGTGCGTGACCCGCGGACGAACTTCTACCCGATCCTGGACCGCATGACCAAGAGCGACGCCCTCCAGGAGTACCTCAAGCACGAGGCCGCGGCCCTGTTCGCGATCCCGCCGGGCATCAAGAAGGACGACACCATGGTGGCCGCCTCGCTCTTCAGCTGAAGTCGAGGTGGGGCGGCTCCCGCAGTGCGGGTGGTGGTCAGTGGTCGGCGTCGGCCAGCGCCTTGAACGCGGTGACCGCGGCTAGTGCCAGGACCAGGATCCCGGTCAGTGCCAACGCCAGGGCTCGGAAGGTGGGCGACGACGTCGCCAGGAGCGGGCCGGCGCTCGTGCCGACGAACAGGATGAACCCGTTGAGTGCCATGCCGCTGCCGCGGTTGGGGGCGGACACCTGTCCATAGAGGCTGATCATCGCCGGCGCGGCCAGCGCGACCCCGGCCACGTAGACGACGCTGGCGGCCACCAGGCCCGCCAAGCTGCCCGCGAGCAGGGCCTCACCGAGCATGCCCAACGTCGACACTCCGAAGCCGAGCCGGGCTATCTGCGCCCAGGACCGCCTTGCGGCGAACCGGCCGGCGCCGAGACTGAGGAACATGGCCGGCAGGGCCGCCAGGCGGATGAGAATGATCGTCGAAGGCCGCATGCCCAGCGACTCGAGGTGGCCGCCGATCCCCGTGTACATGGCGACAAACACCATGAGTAGCGTGACGTGCGCCAGGCTGAGCGCCAGAACCGCAGGTCTGAGCGCAAGCCGTCCCAGCGATGCGAACTGCCCCCGAAGCGAGGAGCCCGAGGGGCCGGAGGCATGAGCGGCGTCGTGCACGACGGCGAGGACGGCTGCCAGGGCCACAGCCAGCAGTCCGCCGCACAGGGGGAAGAACCATCGCCACCCCAGGTGCAGTGCGACCAGCGAGGCCAGGACCTGGCCGACGATGCCCGCCACGAGGAACGACGTTGACATCGCCCCGATCGCTCCGGCCCGCCTGGGCGGCGCCAGCGCCTCGGACAGGTAGGCCAGGGACACGGGTGCGAAGCCGGAGGCGCTCAGGCCCTGAATAGCGCGCAGGGCCGCGAGTGCCGGCAGGGACGGGGCCAGGGCGCAGCAGCCGGTGGAGACGGTGAGGATCCCCAGCGCGAGCGCCATCGTCCTTCTCCTGCCGTAGTGGTCGGAGACCGGCCCCCAGATGAGGAAGCCGGCGGCGTAGGTGAGGCTGAAGGCCGTCGACAGGGCGACAGTGGCGTTGCCGTGGAGGTCGGCCGAGATCGGGGCGAGCAGGGGGATGGCCGCATAGAGCTGCGTGAGGACGAGCAGTGCGGTGACCACGAGGGTCGCGGTGGCGCTGCTGCCGGCGGGGGAGGCGGGCCGAGTCGTCGACTGGGCGGACGGCTCGGGGGAGTGGGCGACGTCGGGATGCTGATCGGGTCGGTGCACGGGAGACATGAGAACCCCTTTCCAACGTAAGCGTTGGAAATGACCCTAGTAGACTGGAGAGGTAGTTGCAACGGTAGCGTTGGAGTTTGCTGCTGGCGCTCGCGAACACGGGAGAAGGCGTCATGGCCTGGGATACCGAGGGGACCAAGCGGAAGATCAAGGATGCCGCCACAGCCGAGTTCACCCGCCACGGGCCCGCGGGGACAACCATCGAACGCATTGCCAAGCGGGCGGGGGTCAACAAGGAGCGCGTCTACAACTACTTCGGCTCCAAGGACCGCCTGTTCTCCGCAGTCCTGCGCGATGAGCTGACCAAGGCGGCCGAGGCCGTGCCTCCCGCCTTCGACGAGGGGGAGGATGTGGGGGACTACGCCGGGCGCCTGTACGACTACCACCGGCAACGCCCCGAGCTCATCCGACTGCTGTGCTGGGAGGCTCTCACCTTCGACGACGAGGTGCCGGAGGAGGAGCTGCGGCGGGAGCACTACCAGCGCAAGATCGCCGGGATGCGCAGCGGTCAGGACTCCGGCGCCCTGACCCGGGACGTCGATCCCGGCGCGCTCATGCTCATGATCATGTCCCTGACGGGCTGGTGGTCCACTGCGCCCCAGGTGGCGCGGATGCTGTGCGGGCCCCTGGACGAGGAGGAGCATGATCGTCGACGCGCCGTCGTCGTCGAAGCGGTCCGCCGGCTCGCCGCGCCCCGCGAGTAGGCGCCGAGAATCTGGGTGGTATGCGGCCCCTGGTGGCTACTGCACGAGCCTCGGGTTGTACTGGCCGGGAGCTGTCCGTACTGCGCGGGGTCCGGACCTTCGTGGAGTGCACCCGTGTTCTGGTCAGAAGGTCCCGACCCTCGTGCAATACGGGCGCCGGCTGGGCATGATTGCCCTATGCGCGACCTGAATGACCTCACCCGCCCCACCATCCCCTCCGGCGCCATCCAGGAGCGCATGATCGCCGAGACCGAGGAGCGCCGCGGCGTCGTCGGCCCGGCCCCGGTCCTGCCCGACGACGTCGGAGCCCCCGCCGACCTGCGCGCCGCCCTGGGGGAGGTTGTCGCCGAGCTGGCCCCGCAGATCATCGAGCTCTCCCAGGACATCCACGCCCACCCCGAGACCGGCTACGAGGAGCACCACGCCGTCGCCACGGTCGCCGCGCTCCTGCGCCGCCACGGTATCGAGCCCGAGGTCGGCGTCTACGGCATGGACACCGCCCTGCGCGCCGAGATCTCCGGTACCGTCGGGGCCGGTACCGCTGACGCAGCGGCCGGAGACGCCGGTCAGCCAGCCGGTACCATCGCGATCCTCGCCGAGTACGACGCCCTGCCCGGCATCGGCCACGGCTGCGGCCACAACGTCATGTGCGCCAACTCCGTGGGCGCCTTCCTCGCCCTGGCCTCCCTGGCCCGCACCCGTCCCGGGGCCCTGCCCGGCCGCGTCGTCCTGCAGACCACGCCCGCCGAGGAGAACTCGACCGCCAAGGAGATCCTGTCCGTGCGCGGCATGCTCGACGGCGTCGACGCCGCCATCCAGACCCACTCATACGCCCACGACGTCACTCATCAGACCTGGCTCGGGGTGCGCCGCATGGAGGTCGTCTTCCACGGAGTGCCCGCCCACGCCGCCTCCCAGCCCTTCATGGGCCGCAACGCCCTGGACGCCGCCACCCTGGCCCTGACCGGTATCGGCCTGCTGCGCCAGCAGATGCTCCCCATGGACCGCCTCCACGCCATCATCACCGACGGCGGCCAGGTCCCCAACATCATCCCCGAGCGCACCGAGCTGTCCATCATGGTGCGCTCCAAGTACCTCGAGACCCTCAAGGAGATCGCCGAGCGGGTCGAGGAGGTCCTCCACGGCGCAGCCCTCATGACCGGAACCGGCGTCGAGATCCTCACCTCCGAGGACAGTAACGAGGTCCCCGTGCGCGACAACGGCCCCCTGCTCGCCTCCTGGGCGCGCTCCCAGCGCGAGCGGGGTCGCGACCCCCTGGCCCCCGGGGTCCTGCCCGAGACGATCGCCGCCGGTACGGACTTCGGCAACGTCTCCCAGCGCGTGCCCGGCATCCACCCGCTCATCAAGGTCACCGACCGGCCCGACGTCGCCCTCCACACCCGCGCCATGACCGAGGCCGCCGGCGCCCCCACCGGGGACGCGGCCGCGCTCGACGGCGCCTACGGGCTGGCCGCCGTGGCCTTGGACTGGCTGCACGACGCCGAGCTGCGGCGGGCCGTGCGCGCCGACTTCGAGGCCACCGGCGGGGCGATCGACGTCGCCGGCTTCTGGAAGGAATGAGCCGGGGCGCCGCCCCGGCTCTCAGGCCGGTGGGCGGCGGATGAGCAGCGCCCCGGGGTCGATGCGCACCCGCATGCCCTGCGTGGGCGCCAGCAGGTCGCCGTCGACCTCCACCAGGGCCGGCGCCGAGAGCTGGACGGCCACCTCCCCGCCGCGTCGCAGCACCACCCGTCCCAGGGAGCGACTCGGTTCGGAGTAGCGCGCCGCGTAGGGCGGCAGCACCTGGCGCGCCAGGGAGCTCCAGCCCGCCAGGCCCGCCACCGTGTCGATGGCGGCGACGTCGAGCAGGCCGTCATCGGTGCGCGCCTCGGGCAGCAGGGTGATCCCGGCCGGCAGGCGACCGCCGTTGGCCACCAGCAGGTTGCGGGCTCTCAGGCGCTCCATGCGCCGCTGGCCGGTCTCGTCCAGGAGACTGAGCACCAGGTCCATGCGCGGTGAGCCCAGGTTCTCCATGGCTGCCAGGGCGTAGGCGCCCCACCCGACTCGCGCCTTGAGGGCCGGGCGCGTGGAGGCCACCAGCCCGGCGTCGAAACCGATCCCGGCCACCACCATGCAGGCGTGCTCGTCACCGAGTGTGGGTCGGGCCCACTGACGGGGCTTGCGGGTCGCCCGCTGGATCGTGCGCACCGCTCGGGCGGCCTCGGCCGACAGCCGTGGAGGGGTGCTCGTATCGGCTGCGTCCGTCGGGTCGGTTGAGTGAGGCGAGCCCTCAGGAAAGGGGGCGTTGGTGGCGGTGGCGCCGCCCAGCGTGTCCGCCGCACCGGTGGTTTCGGCGGATTCGGTCCTGCCCGGCCCGACGTCGGGAGCGGTCCAGGCCTCGGTTCTCACCCAGGCCAGGTCGGCGGGCAGGTCGACCCCGTGGGCGGCCACTCGAGCCGCCGCCCTCGGGTCGCCGACCGGCACCCCGAGGTTGCGGGCCGCCAGGTTCGCTGTACCCAGGGGGATGATGCCCATCCGCGCTTGCGTACCGGCCACGCCGGCCGCCACCGAGCGCACGGTTCCGTCGCCGCCTGCGGCCACCACCAGCCGGGCCCGGGCGGCCAGGGCCAGGCGCGCCTGCATGGTGCCGGGCTCGGACACGCTCGTCTCCAGCCACACCGGTCCGGCGTACCCGGCCTCACGCAGCTCGCGCTCCAGCACACCCTGCACTGCGGTGGTGGCGCGACGCTTGGAGGGGTTGATGATGACGCAGGCCAACGGCTGGTCGGGGCGCGTCGTGGTCCGGGTCCCGCCGTCGGTGAAGCCGGTCATAGGGGCAGGTTAGTCGCCCATGCGGCCTCGGTCACGGCTCTGGGGCCGGAGACGACCCCAAGACGATGTGAGCCCGGTGCAGGGGCGGAGCATTAGGCCGCGCTCAGGCCGCGGCCAAGGGCTTGACCGGGATGGTGGGCAGGTCGGTCTCGCTCACCAGACGCGAGATGAGGCTGGCCAGCTGGGCGAAGTCGGCGCCGCGGGAGGAGGAGACCCGGTGGACCAGACCCATGCGGCGCAGCGGCACCTCGCCGCCGAAGCGGGCGACGCCGTACTCCGTGGAGGGGGTGAGCAGCTGGAGCGCCCCCTCGGGGATGACCGTCACGCCGGAGCCGTGGGCGACCATGCGGGTTACTGTGGACAGGGTGGTGGCCACCGCGATCGGCGGCTGGGTGCCGTAGCGCTGGCACAGGGACAAGGTCTGGTCACGCAGGCAGTTGCCCTCGTCGAGCAGCAGGAGGGGCTGGCTGTCGAGCTCAGTCGGGCTCACGTCCGTGCGACCGGCCCAGGGGTGATCCGCGGCGGTGAGGATGACGAGCTGCTCGTCGAACATCGGGATCGCGGTGGTGCGCTGCAGGTCGTCCTCCAGGGAGATGATCGCGGCGTCGAGGCGTCCCTGGGCGAGCTGGTCGAGGTTGTCCCCGGTGACCATCTCACGCAGGTCCAGCTCCATCTGAGGCAGGGCCTCGCGCAGACCGTCAAGGAGGATGGGTGCCAGGTAGGGGGCGATGGTGGGGATGATGCCCAGGCGCATCGTGCCGCTCAGGGCGGCCCCCTGGCTGGAGGCGGCCTCGTTGAAGGCCTCGGCGGCCAGGACGGCGTCGCGCGCGAAGGGCAGGAGGGCCTCGCCCAGAGAGGTCACGAGAACGCGGCGGGTGGTGCGCTCTACCAGCTCGCCGCCAACACGCTTCTCCAGGGCCGTGATGGCCTGGGACAGGCTGGGTTGGCTGACGCCGAGCGCGGTGGCGGCCTCACCGAAGTGCTGGTGGTCGCACAGGGCCACGAAGGCCCGTAACTGAGAGAAGGACGGAGACGATGAGATCGGCATGAGTTGTGGTCCTGTGGTTCGGGGCCCGCACCACTGCGATCGGCGAGCCTGATATGACGGAGTGACAGAAAATCGGAGGCAGACGACTGGCCGGGAAGGTGGGGAGAGTGGTGTGGGGGCGGTGCGGGCGTGCCTCCAACGTGGCGGCACGGAAACACCGTCGGGAACTATAGGGTACACCGATTGAAATGGATTCTATTCACAGGTGGATTGCGTTGGTAGTAGGAAGTGGGTCACGTTCGCCGTTTCGGGGTGGTGTACTCGGGGAGAAGCATGTATGAGTCACATGCCTGTCATTCAGCCCCGATCTTCCGGTAAAATACTGGCCTTCACGGCTCTGAGGCCACCTCGGTGGCGGGGTGGATTCAGGGGCGATCCGACGTCGATCCGGGGCCGTTCTCCCGGAGTGTCGGTTGCGCCACTGGCCTGTGACCTTGACCGTCTCCAGACTCCTTCTCGATCGTCTCCGACGTCCGGCCGAGGGCCGGCTGCGTTCGGAAGGTGACCCGGGTGCGGCCTTCGGCGCGGTCCTGACTACACTCAGGGGCATGATCGACCTGCGTGCGCTTCGTGAGAACCCCGAGCCCTTCCGCGCCAGCCAGCGAGCCCGTGGTGCCGACGTCGATCTCGTTGACCGCGTCATCGCCGCCGACGAGACCCGCCGTCAGGCGCTGGCCGCCTTCGAGAACCTCCGCGCCGAGCAGAAGGCCGTCTCTCGCTCCGTGGGGAAGGCCTCACCTGAGGAGCGCCCGGCGATCCTCGCCAGTGCCAAGGAGCTGGCCGAGCAGGTCAAGGCCGCGGAGTCCGCCTCCTCGGCTGCCGCCGCCGATCTCGACGCCTTGGCCCGCCAGTTCGCCAATCTCATTGAGGGGGCGCCGTCGGGAGGGGAGGAGGACTACGTCGTCCTGCGCCACGAGGGCGGCGAGCCCCGCGACTTCGACGCCGAGGGCTTCGAGCCCGCCGACCACCTGGCGATCGGCGAGGGCCTGGACATCATCGACACCCGCCGCGGCGCCAAGGTCTCCGGGGCCCGCTTCTACTACCTCAAGGGCTGGGGCATGCGCCTGGAGCTGGCCCTCATGACGGCGGCCCTGGACGCCGCCGTCGCCCACGGCTTCACCCCGATGACCACCCCCACCCTCGTCACCCCGCAGGTCATGGGCGGCACCGGCTTCCTGGGCGCCCACAGCGACGAGATCTACTACCTGCCCGCCGACGACCTCTACCTCACCGGCACCTCCGAGGTGGCCCTGGCCGGCTACCACGCCGACGAGATCCTCGACCTGTCCGCCGGCCCCAGGCGCTACCTGGGCTGGTCGACCTGCTACCGGCGCGAGGCCGGGGCCGCGGGCAGGGACACCCGCGGCATCATCCGCGTCCACCAGTTCAACAAGGCCGAGATGTTCTCCTACTGCCGCCCCGAGGACGCCGAGGCCGAGCACGCCCGGCTCCTGGCCATGGAGGAGGAGATGCTGGCCCTGGTCGAGCTGCCCTACCGGGTCATCGACACCGCCGCCGGGGACCTGGGCTCCTCGGCCGCCCGCAAGTTCGACTGCGAGGCCTGGCTGCCCACCCAGGAGCGCTGGATGGAGGTCACCTCCACCTCCAACTGCACCACCTACCAGGCCCGCCGCCTGGCCGTGCGCGAGCGCCGCGAAGGCGGCACGAGCCCCGTGGCCACCCTCAACGGGACTCTGGCCACCACCCGCTGGATGGTCGCCATCCTGGAGAACCACCAGCAGGCCGACGGCTCGGTGCGCGTGCCCGCGGGCCTGCGCCCCTACCTGGGCGGCCTGGAGATCATCGAGCCCGTCGGTGCCGTCGCCTGAGGCGGGTTCCATCATGAGCCCCACGCCATCGTCCTCCTCGCCGACGACGCCGGAGCCCTTGCTGGACACCGCCGGTGCTGACGGTGCCGCGGGCGGCACCGTCAGCCCGGAGCCCACGGGCAACGGTCCGGCCGTCAACCCCGAGACCGGGATCGCTCCGGCCGGCCAGCCCCTGACCCACCTGGGTGGCTCCATGGAGTACCTCGAGAACCACGAGAGCAGCTCCGAGCCCACGGAGGAGGCCGGCTCCGGGGCCACCGGAAGGCGCGTGCTGCGCCGTCGGGCCCTGAACCACGAGGAGTACCACGCCCTCGTCCAGGACCGGATGCGGGACCTCGACGCCCT
>ERZ772964.775-NODE-775-length-12748-cov-134.245_pt1 | contig 12748 bp, 7 predicted proteins | sample MGYA00580675_ERZ772964 | MGnify/ENA primary metagenome ERZ772964 (study PRJEB29015, sample SAMEA2737941) | human oral metagenome | biome: human oral; feature: human-associated habitat; material: dental | place: China | collected 2139 ...
GGCCGCCTCGACGCCGGCGCGGATCCGCTGCGCGCGCCGCCGGGCGGCGCGCACGACGGGTGCGGGCAGGGCGGCGCCGATGCGCACGGACACGCGCGTGCGCGGCTCGAGCCGCTCCGGGTGGGCGACCTGCGCGGCCTCCCGGCGGACGCCCGCGAAGTACAGGGCGAGGAAGGCGGCGGTGGGCGTCGGCCAGGCGACCCGCGCCCCGCGCACGTCGTGGCCCAGGGCGCGCAGGCGCTGGGCGAAGTCCCGCATCGCGGCGCCGACCGGGGCGGCCACCCCGGCGCCGGGCATGACGGGGTTGCTCGCCGCGAGTACGCGCAGGGCGCCCGTCCCGCCCTCCGCCGACTCGGCGAAGGGCCGCGTCGGCGGGGCCGTCCGCCACCTGTCGCCCGCCGTGTTCCCGCTGATGACGTCCATGACCAGCGCCATATCCCGCGCGCCGCGGGTGATCGCCCCGAATCCGGCCAGGCCCAGCCAGTGCTCGTCCAGCGGCGCGGAGCTCACCCGGCCGCGCGCGGGTTTGAGCCCGACGACGCCGCAGGCGGAGGCCGGGATGCGCAGGGATCCTCCGCCGTCGGACCCCATGGCGACGGGGACCATGCCCGTGGCCACGGCGACGGCGGAGCCGCCGGACGAGCCGCCCGGGGAGCGCGAGGGGTCCCAGGGGTTGAGGCACGCGCCGTGCAGGGCGGACTGCGTCGCGGGGAACTGGCCGAACTCGGACATGTTCGTGCGTCCGACGATGACGGCCCCGGCGGCGCGCAGCCGCTGCACGACGGCGCAGTCGGCGTCCGCCGGGGCGGTGTTGCCCCTGCCGCCCAGGGTCGTCACCTCGCCGGCGACGTCGTACTCCTCCTTGACGGCCACGGGCACGCCGGCCAGTGGCCCGGCGAGGGCCGCTCCCGCCCGGTCGATCTGCTCGGCCTCGCGCAGTGCGGCCCGCCGGCGCACGACGGTGAACGCGTTGACGTCCGGGTCGATGGCGGCGATGCGCGCCAGCGCGTCCTCCACGGACCGCCGGGCGCTCATCCGGCCCCGCCGGACCTCGCGGGCGATCTCGACGGCGCTGGGGGCGGAGCGGTTCACGGGGACCTCCTTGGTCGTGGGCGCCGGGAGTCGCCGGCGAGTCTACCGGCCGCCGCCCGGGCGGCGGGGGCCGGGTCCGGCGCCCGGGCCCTGTGGCGCGCCACGGACGTCAAGGACTCGGACCTTGTCCCTTCGCCGCAGGAAATTCCGCCATTCTCACCGCCGGAGGCTTGCCGGCGCCCTCACGCGGCTGCTGCAATGGCGCAATGAAGCTGCTTCCGCCCAAGGCCCGTGTCGGTGATCGCGTCGCGATCCTGTCCCCGTCCCTGGCGGCCCCCGGCTTCGCCCCGGCGGTTCACGAGCAGGCCATGGCCAGGCTCGAGGCCCTCACCGGCCTGGTCCCCGTGGAGTACCCGACCACGAGGCGGCTCGGCGCCTCGCCCGAGGAGCGCGCCCGCGACCTCAACGCCGCCTTCGCCGACCCGAGCATCCGCGCGATCCTGGCGACCGTGGGCGGCGATGACCAGATCGCGGTCATACCGCATCTCGACGGCGCCGCGGCGCTGTCCGACCCCAAGCCCTTCCTCGGGTACAGCGACAACACGAACCTCCACCAGTGGCTGTGGTCGCTGGGCATCGCCAGCTTCTACGGCGGCTCCACCCAGGTCCACGTCGGCCCGGGCCCGCATGTCGACCCGATCCACCTCGACTCGCTGCGGGCGGCGCTGCTGACCGGGGCCGAGCTGGAGATCACCGAGCCGGGGGAGTCCGAGGACATGGGCCACGACTGGCTCGACCCCCGCGCCCTGACCGAGTTCGGCGAGCGCGAGACCACCGAGCCCTGGACCTGGGCGGGGCCGCCCCGCTCGGTGACGGGCCCCACCTGGGGCGGCTGCCTCGAGGTGCTCCAGTGGGTGCTGACCGCCGGCCGGTTCCCGGCCGACCCCCACGTCCTGGACGGCGCCGTCATGCTCATCGAGACCTCCGAGACGCTCCCGTCGGCCTCCGAGGTGGGGTGGATCCTGCGCGCCATGGGCGAGCGCGGACTGCTGGCCGCCGTCGATGCAGTCCTCGTGGCCCGCCCACCCGCCTCCTCGCTGGAGGACCGCCGGGACGCCCCGGCCAGGGCCCGCTTCCGGGCGGAGCAGCGCGACGCCGTCGTCGAGACCATCGGGCACTACAACCCCGAGGCGGTCATCTGCGTCGGGGTCCCCTTCGGACATACCCGCCCCCAGTGGATCGTGCCGCACGGCGGAACCATGACTGTCGACGGCGCCTCGCACCGGATCACCGCCAGCTACGCCTGAGCGGCCCGGGGCGGGCGGCCTCTGACGGTCCGGCCGTCGGACCGCCGCCATCCCGGGATAAAGCGCCGGTCCGGTGGCCGGTCGCACCCGCTGAGATGACGCCGTGACCGCTAACCTGGTCCGGCCGACACCGTCCGCCCCCGAGGAGCCCCCATGCCCGTCTACCGCAGCGCCACATCCACCTCCGGCCGCAATATGGCCGGTGCCCGGGCCCTGTGGCGCGCCACGGGCGTCAAGGACTCCGACTTCGGCAAGCCGATCATCGCCATCGCCAATTCCTTCACCCAGTTCGTGCCCGGGCACGTGGGCCTGCGCGACGTCGGCCGCCTCGTGGCCGGGCAGATCGAGGCCGCCGGGGGCATCGCCAAGGAGTTCAATACCATCGCCGTCGACGACGGCATCGCCATGGGCCACGACGGCATGCTCTACTCCCTGCCCAGCCGCGACCTCATCGCCGACTCCGTGGAGTACATGGTCTCCGCCCACTGCGCCGACGCCCTGGTGTGCATCTCCAACTGCGACAAGATCACCCCCGGCATGCTCATGGCCTCCCTGCGCCTGAACATCCCCACGATCTTCATCTCCGGCGGGCCCATGGAGTCGGGCAAGCTCATCACGGCCGACGGCGCCACCCGCAAGCTCGACCTCATCGACGCCATGATGGACGCCGCCGACCCCACCGTGGACGACCAGACCATCAGCGCCATCGAGCGCCTGGCCTGCCCGACCTGCGGCTCGTGCTCGGGCATGTTCACCGCCAACTCCATGAACTGCCTCACCGAGGCGCTCGGGCTGGCGCTGCCCATGAACGGCACCCTGCTGGCCACCCACGCCGACCGCGGGGAGCTGTTCAAGGAGGCGGGCCGCCAGATCGTGGAGATCACGCGCGCCTACTACGAGGGCGACGACGCCTCCGTCCTGCCGCGCTCCATCGCCACCAAGGCGGCCTTCGCCAACGCCATGAGCCTGGACATCGCCATGGGCGGGTCCACCAACACGGTCCTGCACCTGCTGGCCGCCGCCCAGGAGGGCGGGGTCGACTTCCACATGGCGGACATCGACCGCCTCTCGCGCCGGGTCCCGCACCTGTGCAAGGTGGCGCCGTCGACCGCCGTGTACCACGTGGAGGACGTCCACCGGGCCGGCGGGATCATGGGCATCCTCGGCGAGCTCGACCGCGCCGGCCTCATCGACGCCTCCGTGGGCAATGTCCTGGGCTCCACCCTGGGCGAGGTCCTGGCCGCCCACGACATCGCCCGCCCCGGTCCCGACGGCGTCGCCGGCTCCGGGGTCGGCGAGGCGGTGCGCACCCGCTACCTCGCCGCGCCCGCCGGGGCGCGCACCACCAAGATGTTCTCCCAGGCCTCCCGCTGGGAGTCCCTGGACACCGACCGCGAGTCCGGGTGCATCCGCGACGTCGCCCACGCCTACTCCGCCGACGGCGGCCTGGCGGTCCTGTTCGGCAACATCGCGGAGAAGGGCTGCATCGTCAAGACCGCGGGCGTGGACGCCTCGATCCTCACCTTCGCCGGCCCCGCCGTCGTCTTCGAGTCCCAGGACACGGCGGTGGAGGGGATCCTCGGGGGGAGGGTCAGGGCCGGCGACGTCGTCGTCATCAACCACGAGGGCCCGCGCGGCGGCCCGGGCATGCAGGAGATGCTCTACCCGACCACGTACATCAAGTCCATGCACCTGGGCAAGGAGTGCGCGCTGCTGACCGACGGCCGCTTCTCCGGCGGCACCTCGGGGCTGTCCATCGGGCACGTGTCCCCGGAGGCGGCCGCGGGCGGGCTCATCGGCCTGGTGCGCGACGGCGACCGCATCGAGATCGACATCCCCGCCCGGCGCATCGAGCTCATGGTCGACGACGCCGAGATCGCCCGACGCCGCGCCGAGGAGGAGGCGCGCGGGCAGGCCGCCTGGTCCCCGCACGTTCAGCGCCCGCGCAAGGTGAGCGCGGCGCTGCGCGCCTACGCCATGCTCGCCACCAGCGCCGACCTGGGCGCCGTGCGCGACCTGGACAGGCTTCCCCGCTACTGACCGCCCGCCCTCCCCTTCGCCGAGACCGGCGGAAACGACACGCGAGACCGGCGGAAACGACATTCGATTCGATGTATCGGGTCGGGGCGACCTGGGCCGATCCGGCTCTGTGCATGGAGTGAGCGGGTTCCTCGGCCGCCTCTGGACGCCCGGCTTGCACGAACGCGTAGGTTTCCAGTCGAACGCGCAGGCGGGAGGCGCGCGTTCGACTGGAAACCTGCGCGCTCGCGGAGAACGGTGGGCCGGCTCCGATCCGCTCGCGCAGTACCACCCGCCTGTCGGCGCGCCCGGATTCCTGTTGACCCCAGCGGCGGCCGCGTTGCTCCGCGGCGGTCCCGGGGCGGTGGACGCACAGTTAGATACGTGTTAACCTGTATATATGAGACGAACGGCCGAGGATGCGGCGAGAACCCGCGTCGCGCTGCTGGAGGCGGCGCTGATGTCCTTCGAGGAGAAGGGGTGGAGGGGGGCGACGTTCGAGCACATCGCCGAGCGGGCGGGCGTGACGCGGGGCGCGCTGCACCACCACTTCCGCGACAAGCGGGCCCTGCTGGTGGAGGCGCTCGAATGGGGCTGGTCCGACTACGGCCGGCGCCTTTTCGAGGGCCCCGACGACGACGCCGCTGGCGATGCTGACAGCCCCGACGCCGGCGCGGCCGGCGAGCGCCCGCATCTCACCGTCGAGGAGCTACTGGCGCGCTTCGTGCGAATGATCACCCGCGACCCGGCGTTCAGGGCCCTGGCCTCGACGACGGTGCTGGTCGCCCCCCAGGCCTTCGATCGCTCCGAGAAGGACGACGCGCTCGACGACTGGCGCGAGCGCATCGAGGGGATCGTCGTCGCCTCCGGCGGAGGCGCGGCCCGCCTCGCGCCGCGGAATGTCGCCGGCCTCGTCCTCGTACTGCTCCAGGGATTCACCGTCGCCGCGGTGACCCGACCCGATGATCTTCCGCAACCCGACGAGCTCGACGCCGCGATGGCGGCGCTGGTGAAGGGGTTGCTCGACACCTGAAGGAATCACATTGACCACCAATACGACCATCGACGACCCTCGCCCCGCAGGCGCGACCCCCGCTGGCGCTCCTCCCCGCGCCACCCCCGCACCCACTCCCGCCCGCGCGACCGCCGTCGCCGGGGCGATCCTCTTCACCGATATGCTGCTTCAGGGCCTGGCGATCCCGGTGCTCCCGCTGCTGCCCGCCGTGGCGGAGCGGGGGGCGGCGGCGACCGGCGTGCTCTTCGCCTCCTACGCCGTGGCCATGGTGATCGCCACGCTCTTCGCCGGTCGCATGGTTGACCGGCGCGGGGCCAAGGGGCTGCTCGTGACCGGGGTCATCGTCCTGGCGATCGCCACGCTCCTGTTCGCAACCGGCGGCCCCTACTGGCTGCTGCTGGCGGCGCGCTTCGTGCAGGGCCTGGCCGGCGGGATCGCGTGGGTCGCGGCCCTGTCCCTGATCGCCGCGGCCACCGGATTCGACGAGCGGGGCCAGATGATGGGCATCGCCATGTCGACCGTGACCCTGGGCGTGCTCGTCGGCCCGCCCCTGGCCGGCTTCCTGGTGGACGCCCTCGGGCCGGCCTCCCCGTTCCTGGTCGCCACCGCCGTCGCGCTCGTCGACCTCGCCGCGCTGCTGGCCCTGATCCCGGGCTCGCCCCGGCGGACCGACGACACCGCCGGTCCCCTCGCCGTGCTGCGCGTGCCCGGATCCGCCTCCATCGTGACCACCATCGCCATCGGCGCGGCGGTTCTCGCCGCGGTGGAGCCGGTTCTGCCCGCCCACCTCGGCGCGCGGGCCTCCAGCACCGCCATCGGCGTCCTGTTCGGCGTCGCGGCGCTGGCGGGCATCGTCGCCAACCCGATCGTGGGGCGGTTCGTGGCGTCGGTGACGCCCCGGCTGCTCATCGGCATCGGCGTCGTCGCGGCCGGCGCCGCGCTGCTGGTGCTTGGCGGCTCGACCGGAGTCTGGCGGGCCGGCATCGGCATGGGCCTGCTCGGCCTGTCCTCGGCCCTGCTGCTCGCCCCGGCCACCACCTTGATCAGCGAGCAGGGCTTCCGCTCGGACCCGCCCACCCTGGGAGGCTCGTTCGCGCTGTACAACCTCGCCTACGCCGCGGGGCTGGCCGTCGGCCCGCTGCTGACGGGATTCGGCGTGCAGCGGGCCGGGTTCGCCCCCGCGATGGCCATCGCCGCCGTCGTGCTCGCCGTCCTCGGCGGTGCCGCCCTCGTCCGCCTGCCCGCCCGACCGGCCGCGGACCGGGACGCGACCGCGCGAAAGGACGGCGCCCATGCGTGACGGGAAGACCGGCGCGGCCGGTTCCGGTCGCGGCCCGACCGCCACGGCGCCCATGCGTGATGGAGCGGCCCTCGGGCGAGTCCTCGCCCGGCTCGACGGGCGGGGGTACGCCTCGTACAAGCAGCTGGCGGGCCAGTGGCGGCTCGGCGCGCTCAGGCTCGCCGTCGACCACGTCCAGGTCGACCCCTACGCGCCGCCGTCGCGGATGCGCCTGATCGTCGATGCCGCCACCGCGGGCCTCCCCGCCGATCTCATCGACGACGCGGTGGGCAGGACGGGCGCGGCCGACTTCCTGACGCGCGGCTTCGCCCGCGTCGCGCACCGACTCGTCCCGGAACCTGTGGGCACGGGCGGCAGCGGACTCGTGAGCATCGGTCGGCCCGGCCAGGAGGTGCTCGAGCGCACCGGCGTCGTCATCGCCGCGGACCGGGTCGAGGCGCGCATCGACGTCGGGCTGCCCGCCTCCGGCCGCAGGATCCGCGGGCACCGGGCGGCCGAGCTCCTCACGGATGTCCTGCCGCGCATCGCCGACGCCTCCCTGCTGCACGCGAACCTCAACCGGGGCGCCCTGCGCGAGCACGTGACCCTGCTGCGCGATCAGGAGCGCCTCCGCTCCCTTCTGCCCGAGCGCGGGCTGGTCGCGTTCATCGCGGACGGGGCGATCCTGCCCCGCCGCACCGGCGACTGCGACCTTCCCCTCACCGGGGGCGCCGTCGTGCCGTTTGTGAGCCCGCGAAGCCTGCGGGTCGCCTTCGACCTGCCCAGTGGCCGGCGGGTCACGGGAATGGGCGTCCCGGAGGGGGTGAGCGTGATCGTGGGCGGCGGGTACCACGGCAAGTCGACCCTGCTGCGCGCGATCGAGCGCGGCGTCTACCCCCATATCGCCGGCGACGGGCGGGAGTGGGTGATCACCCGCCCGGACGCGGTGACCGTGCGGGCGGAGGACGGCCGCGCGGTCACCGGCGTGGACATCTCCCCGTTCATCGCGGGCCTGCCCTCCGGCGCCGACACGCGGTCGTTCAGCACGACCAACGCCAGCGGGTCCACCTCGCAGGCCGCCAACCTCGTTGAGGCCGTCGGCGCCGGCGCGTCGACGCTCCTGATCGACGAGGACACGTCGGCCACGAACTTCATGATCCGCGACGAGCGCATGCGCGCCCTGATCCCCGCCGACCAGGAGCCCATCACCCCGTTCATCGACCGCGTCCGGTCACTGTTCACCGAGCTCGGGGTGTCGACGATCCTCGTCGCCGGGGGCTCGGGGGCGTTCTTCGACGTCGCCGACCTGGTCATCGCCATCAACCGCTACGTCCCCAGCGACGTCACGGAGCGGGCGCGCGAGCTCGCCGGCGCCCCGGTCCGCGAGCCGACGACGGCGTCCGGAGCGGGAGCGCCCGGAGCGCCCGGGGTGCTCGCGGCGCTCGGGGCGTCCCCGCCGGGCGCCCGGCGCGCGGTCCTGGGGCCGTCCGGGACGACCAGGCCCGCCAGGGCGCGCGGCCGGACGAGTATTCACTACGGTCGCGACATCATTGATCTCGCCGCGGTCGCGCAGCTGGTCGACGCCGCGCAGACGCAGGCCGTCGCCCACGCGCTGGATCGCCTCAGCGGCGTCCTCGGCGGGCGAGAGGGCCTGTCCGATGCGATCGACGAATTGCTGCGCCGCATCGACCGGGACGGGCTCGATTGGCTCTCGCCCCATCGGGGCCACCCCGGGCACCTCGCCCGGCCCCGTCGTCACGAGCTCCACGCGGCGGTCAACCGCTGCCGCGGGCTGCGGGTCCGCCCGGCCCGTGAGATCGCCGGGTAGCCCTCCGGACACCCGACTTTCGCGAGCGCGCAGGTTTCCAGTCGAACGCGCAGGCGGGAGGCGCGCGTTCGACTGGAAACCTGCGCGCTCGCGGAGAATTTCGCGGAGAATTTCGCGGAGAATTTCGCGGAGAACGGCGGGGCCGGCTCGCCCCGTGCCGCGTCCGCATGATTATGCTGCTGTCAGCGATACGAACGACGGCGGAGGATCGGCGATCGGTCAGCGGATCGTGCCGCGACGCCGCCCCGGGACACGGAGGGAGCCCAACGATGGGGATCAGGAAGATCGTGGCGTGCGCGGGAGCGCTGTGCCTGCTGCTGGCGGGGTGCGGCGCCCCGTCCCCCGGGGCCGGCGGCACGGGGGACTGGGTGACGGCCTCGACCGAGGAGCTCAAGGAGCAGGGCACCGCCCTGGTCAACGACATGGAGCAGGGAGATTTCGCGGCGGTGGTCGGCACCTTCGACGACACCATGCGTTCCTCCCTGTCCGAGGAGAAGCTCGCCGAGACCTGGCACACGGCCGTGGACGCCAAGGGCGCCTTCGAATCGATCACGGGCGCCTCGGTCAACAGCGCCCAGGGCTACGGCGTCACCACCGTGGTTGCCCAGCACGCCGGTGGCAGCGTGGCCGTGCAGTTCACCTTCTCCTCGGACCGCAAGGTCGGCGGCCTCTACCTGCGCGACGCCAGCGCCGACGATATCGCCGCCGCCACGGGGACGCCCGGAGCCGCGGCCGCCCCCACCGCCGCGACGTCGCCCGAGCCCACCGGCCCGCACGGCGTCGACCACCCGGTCGCCGTCGGACCGCACCGGCTCAACGGCACCCTCGTGACGCCCAAGCCGGATACGCAGGATCGGCGGATCGTCGTCGTGCTCGTGGCCGGATCCGGCCCCAACGACATGGACGAGACCGTCGGCACCAACAAGCCCCTGCGCGACATCGCCGACGGGCTGGCGCAGGCCGGCATCAGCTCGCTGCGCTACAACAAGCGCTACAACCAGGATCCCAGCGCCGACGCCGGGGCCTGGACCCTGGAGTCCGAGGTGCTCGACGACCTCGACGCGGCCCTGCGGATGCTGCCGAGCAGCGAGGCCGCGGGGTACTCGGTGGTCGTCGCCGGGCACAGCCTGGGAGGCATGCTCCTGCCCACGATCCTGGCGCGCCACCCGGAGGTGGCGGCGGGCATCGCCCTGGCGGGCAGCCCGCGCGACCTGTTCGACATCATGACCGACCAGGCCGAGGCGCAGATCCAGTCCTCCGACGCGGGCGACGACGAGAAGGCCTCCGCCCGGGCGACCCAGAGCGCCGCCCTCGCCGCCGCCAAGGCCCTGACCGACCCCAACGGCGAGCCGATCCTGGGCCTGCCCGCCAGCTACATCGTGAGCCTCAACCAGATGCACGCGCGCCTGCCCGACGACGTGGCGGCCATCGGCGTGCCCGTGCTGGTGCTGCAGGGCGGCGCCGACGCCCAGGTCTACCCGGACAAGGACTACCCGGCCTGGCGCCCCGTCCTGGACGGCAAGCAGGCCGACTACCGGCTGTTCGACGGGCTCAACCACCTGTTCATGCCCGTGAGCGGGACCAGCGGCCCGCTCGACTACGACACCCCCAACCACGTCGACCCGCAGGTCGTCACCGCCATGGCCGACTGGCTGGTCGAGCGGCTCGGCTGACGACGGCGTCCGCTCCAGCTGACGACGGCGTCCGGCGCCGCCCGCCCCGGCGCGGCCGCTGCGCTCGGCGCCGCCCGCCCCCGCCGTCGGACCCGCCCCGTTTTATCCCCCGGCGCCGCGCGGCGTCCGGTTACCCTGAGCGCCGTGAACGACCGCACCGACCGCGACCGCACCGCCAAAACCCCTTGGAACTCGACCCGCTACCTGCGCGAGATCCTGCGCGCCCCCGTCTACGAGGCCGCCGAGCACACCCCGCTCCAGCCCATGCGGACGCTGTCGGCGCGCCTGGGCTGCGCCGTCGCCGTCAAGCGCGAGGACCTCCAGACGGTCCACTCCTTCAAGATCCGCGGCGCCTACAACGCCATGCGCGCCCTGGGCGAGGCCGAGCGCGCCCGCGGCGTCATCACCGCCTCCGCCGGCAACCACGCCCAGGGCGTCGCCCGCTCCGCCACGCTGCTGGGCGTCGACGCCACCATTGTCATGCCCACCGTCACCCCGCGCATCAAGGTCGACGCCGTGCGCGACCTGGGCGGGCGAGTCCTGCTGCTCGGGAACAATTTCGACGCCGCCAAGGCCGAGGCCCAGCGCATCGCCCAGGCCGAGGGCCGCACCTTCATCGCCCCCTTCGACGACCCGCGCGTCATCGCCGGCCAGGGCACCATCGGCCTGGAGATCATCCAGCAGGACGCCGAGCTCGACCGCATCTTCGTCCCCGTGGGCGGCGGGGGGCTCGCCGCGGGCATTGCGGTGCTCGTCAAGACCCTCATGCCCCAGATGCGGATCATCGGCGTCGAGCACGAGGAGTCCGCCTGCCTGAGTGCGGCGCTGGCCGCCGGTGTCCCCGTCACCCTGGAGCGCGTGGGACTCTTCGCCGAGGGCGTGGCCGTGCGGCGCGTGGGGGAGGAGACCTTCCGCCTGTGCTCGACACTGCTCGACGACGTCGTCACCGTCTCCTCCGACCAGGTCTCCGCCGCCGTGCGCGACATCTTCGAGGACGTGCGCGCCGTGCCCGAGCCCTCCGGCGCGCTGGCGCTGGCGGGCCTCAAGGTCTATGCGGCCAAGCACGGGATCGCCGGGGAGCGGCTCGCCTGCGTGCTGAGCGGCGCCAACCTCAACTTCCACCAGCTGCGCTACATCTCCGAGCGCAGCGAGCTCGGCGAGCAGCGCGAGGCGATCCTGGGGGTGACGATCCCCGAGGTCCAGGGCGAGTTCCTGCGCTTCGCCTCGGTGCTCGGCGGGCGGTCGGTCACTGAGTTCAACTACCGGCTGTCCGCCGCGGCGCCGTCCGGCGCACCGGCGCGCATCTTCGTGGGCGTCGGGCTCACACGCGGGCGCCAGGAGCGCGCCGAGATCGTGGCCGACCTGGAGGCGGCCGGCTACGGCGTCGTCGACCTGACCGACGACGAGCTCGCCAAGGTGCACGTGCGCTCCATGGTCGGCGGGCGGGCGCCCGCGGGGCTGACGGAGCGGCTGTTCTCCTTCGAATTCCCCGAGTCGCCCGGGGCCCTCATGCGGTTCCTGGAGATCCTGGGGACGCGCTGGAACATTACGCTCTTCCACTACCGCACCGACGGCGCCGACTACGGGCGCATTCTCACCGCATTCGAGGTCGGCGGCGGCCCGGACGACGCGACGCTGACCGAGCACATGGACCGCCTGGGTTACGCCTACCGCGAGGAGACCGACGACCCCTCGGCCCGCTTCTTCCTCGCCGACTGACGCCGCCCCTTATCGCCGAAACCGGCGGAAACGACACGCGAAACCGGCGGAAAACGCACGCGAGACCGGCGGAAATGACATGCGAATCGATGCATCCGCTCGGCCTCGCGCGCTGGCCGCTCCGCCGGGCTCCGGTTCGGGGCTGCGAGCCGGTCGCAGCGCCCCTTCGGCTCCAATTCTGGCGCTCCGGGAGGATCGTTCGGGGCGGCACCGCGGATGTGCTCAGTGACTTCCGCATGATTCCGCGGTTTCGTCGAGGCGGTCACCGGGTGCGGGGCGGAACGATCCTCCCAGAGCGCCATTTCCCGCGTCCCGCAGGCCGTCGCCGCCCGTCGTTGCGGCTTCCCGGACGTGCGCGACGCCGAGGGCGGGCGGGGAGCGGCGGGAGGGCGGCGGAATCGGGGCGGGTGCCGCAAGTCATGGCGCAATCACTGGTGTGCGTGGGTCTTTAGGCCTAGGGTGGTTCGTCGATCGAGTTATCTCTTGCGAGGAGCAGCCATGACCACCATCGCCGTTATCACCGGCTCCGTCCGCCCCGGCCGCGCCGGTTCCGCCGTCGCCCGGTGGATCGCCGAGAAGGCCAACGAGGTCGACGGCGTCGACGCCCGGGTCCTCGAGCTGGCTGACTTCGACCTGCCGGTCTTCGCCGAGGAGATCCCCCCGATGATGGCCCCCGCCAAGGACCCGGCCGCCGTCGCCTGGAACAAGGCCCTCGCCGGCTTCGACGCCTACATCTTCGTCACCCCCGAGTACAACCACTCCGTGCCCGGCGCCCTGAAGAACGCCATCGACTTCATCACGCCCTCGGTGCTGGCGAACAGGGCCGTCGGCCTCGTCGGCTACTCCTACTCCGCCGGCCACCGCCCGATCGAGCAC
>ERZ772964.776-NODE-776-length-12746-cov-38.5057_pt1 | contig 12746 bp, 13 predicted proteins | sample MGYA00580675_ERZ772964 | MGnify/ENA primary metagenome ERZ772964 (study PRJEB29015, sample SAMEA2737941) | human oral metagenome | biome: human oral; feature: human-associated habitat; material: dental | place: China | collected 2139 ...
ATTCGCGCGGGCGGGACAATAAAACCATGGCGTTGGTGGCGGAAATTGCTGATACCGATTGGATTGAGACCGAGAGCGAAGTCGACGCACTGTTTCTGGAGAGTGAGATGGTCAAACGTTACATGCCGCGTTACAACGTGCTACTGCGCGATGATAAGTCGCAGATGTATGTGCGAATCGACATGAAAAGCGAGTGGCCGACCGTCAGCTTTACCCGCAATCCAGCCGATGATGGGGCGGAATATTTTGGCCCGTTTTATAATGGCTTTGCCTTGAAAAAAGCCTTGCGATATTTGCGGCGAGTGTTTCCGTATTTGACCAGGCAGCGACGGCCAGGGCAGTCAACATTGGATGAAGATTTGGGTCTCAGTCCGCGGCTGAGTGATGGGTCAGCCGCCTATAAAGCTAATTTACGCAAGCTCATCAGCTACATTAAGGGCAATCGTAAAGCCATCGCCGCCGAGCTGGAACGCGACATGAAAACGGCGGCTGGGCTGCATGATTTTGAACGGGCGGCGGATCTTCGCAATAAACTGCGTGCTATGCAGGAGTTGCAGCGGCGGGTTTGTTTTGGCGACAAAGAGTTTTTGGATATTTCTAAAGACAAGGCGCTGGCAGATTTGGCAAAATTGTTGGGCCTAAAAGGTATCCCAGCGCGCATTGAGGGTTATGATATTTCGCATATGAGCGGGCGGCACGTTGTCGCCAGTATGGTGGTATTTACGAATGGCGTTAGCGACCGGGCGGAGTACCGCAAGTTCAAGGTCAGCGAGAAAAATGATGACACGGGTAATATCCATCAGACGATTTTTCGCCGGCTGAGTGAGCGTAATCTGAAAAGCTGGGGCCGTCCCGATTTGCTGCTCATTGACGGCGGTAAAGGCCAGCTGGCGGCAGCCATCAAAGCGCGTGATGAGCGTGGCGTAAACGTGCCGATTGTCAGCATCGCCAAGCGCGAGGAAGAACTGCTAGTGCATAAGATTGGTTCGCAGATTGATACGGCGTTTATCAAACAGGTTCAGTCGCAGTCACGGGTAGACATTGCTATTCACGAAGACGGTGATGTTTATGTAGTGAATTTACACCCGAGTCAGCGCAATGCCGGCTCGCATTCAAAAAACTTACGAGCTAGCACTGAGCAAAATTATAAAGAGTGCCCCGAGGCAGAAGACAATACTCTCGCGGTAACTGACATCGTCAAATTATTTCAGCGCATCCGCGACGAGTCGCATCGCTTTGCCGTGAGCTATCACACGGCGCTGAAGCGTCAGCAGCAAACGAAAAACCAGCTGGAGGAAATTCCTGGCGTGGGGCCAAAAACACGGCGAAAATTGATAAGAAAATTTGGTAGCGTAACAGGTGTGTCCAGAGCTAGCATTCAAGAATTATCTATGACTATCGGCGAACAGAAAGCCAAAACAGTGGTCGCTTTTTTGAGGGATGTTCTTAAAACATAAGCGATGTGATATAGTGAAGACATGAAAAAGAATGGATTTACTGCTGTTGAATTAATAATAGCTGTTGTGGTGATCGCTATTCTGGCGGGAATCGCTGTAGTTGGTTATGCGTCTTGGCGGTCAAGAACAGTTGAAACGGCGTTATCGTCAGATTTAAGCTCAGCGGCCAGTGCTATGAAGCAGGAATTAAATTTCAATAATACCTATCCAACCACTATACCAAAATCTTATAGAGGCAGTACTGACATATCTGTAAAATGGGCAAATTCTTCAAAATTCTGTATGGAAGCCGAGAAAAATGATATTAAAATGCGTTGGCTTAGCACAGAAGGTAAGGCTGAAAGGGCTTCTTGTCCAACAACTCCATAGGGTAGTGGAAGTTTTTATTTTGTAGTATAATAGACGGTGATATGAAGAGGCAATCAGCAACTTTTTTACTGCGTTGGATCTTAAATTCAGTGGGTATTTGGGTGGCAATTCGACTGTTCGGTAGTGAGATCTCGGGATTGACATCAGTCTGGACTTTTGTGTTGGCAGGGCTGATTTTTTCGTTGGTAAATACTATTTTAAAGCCAGTTATTACCATTCTTGCCTTGCCAGCGATTTTGTTAACGCTAGGCTTATTTACTTTGGTTGTTAACGGTCTGATGGTCTATATTTCGTTAGCGATTGCGCCGGGGCTTTCCATGACGTTTGCTAACTCAATTCTTGCTGGAATTATACTTAGTCTGGTAAACTATATAATAAGTAGCGCGCTGGTTTTACAGCGGGAAGAGGAGTAATTATATTATTATGGCAATAGATACAATTTTACCTTATATTACGCTGGGTTCGGCGGTTTTAATGATCGCAGCAATTTTATTGCAGCAGCGCGGGGCTAGCTTGGGTGCTGGTTTCGGCGCATCTGGAGAATTATTTACGACGCGACGCGGTTTTGATAAGAACTTATTTGATGTAACCATCATCTTTGCAGTTATTTTTGTGTTGTCTATTCTAGCAAGCATGATTTTGCCGGGACTACAAAAATAGGAGAATAGTTTTGAGTTCGGGGGGGTCTTCTTGGAATCGGTTTACTCGGCTGAAGTTTTCCAGCAAAGTTGTTAATAAACGCTTACAAAAACTAGAGCGAGGCAGTTTGCGGCATGCTCGTAAGTTTGTGACTTCGCGGTTAGATAGGCTATCTAGCGTGCGGCGCAACGTGTCTGGTTGGATTATTTTAGTAATGTTGATGATTGGCGTCAGTGCAGCGCAATGGGCTGCGTCCAAAGATGCTTATATGATTACGACGTATACTTCCGGCGGCTCGTATTCTGATGGCGTTCTCGGACCGTTAGAGACCTTAAATCCGATATTTGCCAAGACAAGCGCTGAACGCTCTGCTGCAAAGCTTCTGTTTGCTGGTTTGTATAAATACGACACGACTGGAAATATAAAAAGCGACTTAGCCGAAAGCATGACAGTCAATCAGAAGGAGACTGAATATATAGTTAAGTTAAGAAAAGATTTGAGATGGTCTGACGGCAAGAATATAACAGCTGCGGATGTATTATTTACTTTGAGGTTGTTGGCGAACCCAGAGACTAGAGCGGAGATTTCTGGTTGGCAGTCAATAAAGTTTGAGAAGATTGACGAACTTACTGTTAAGTTTATTTTGCCTTCGTCGTATGCTCCATTTGTGCACGCCTTAACTTTTCCAGTATTGCCTGAGCATATTCTGAGAGATGTAAAACCTTCGGAGTTACGTGAACATCCGTTTGGTAAATCGCCAGTGACGAGCGGGCCATTTGCTTTTAGGATGCTGCAGAACGTCACATCGGATGGCAGTAAGAAAATTTTATATACTGTCGCGAACGACAATTATTATGGCGGTACACCAAAATTGGAAAGATTCCAATTGTATGTTTATCCATCACAAAACGACATTGTAAAAAGCTTGCGAACGCGCGAAATAACTGGAACGCCGGAGCTTGTGTATAATAATCAATCGGATGAGATAAAAAATACATACTCTTCAGAGCCGCATACTATAAATAATGGCGTGTATGCGCTGTTTAATTCGACGAGCCAGTACTTGCAGTCAAAATCAGTACGTCAGGCGCTAGCTTTGAGTGTTAATGTGTCAGAGCTACGAAAGCTGTTGTCGTCTGAAACTGAAGAGATGAACGGTCCAGTGCTCAATAATTTTCTGGATGAAAAGGTAAAACCTAAAGGCTATAGCGTTAAAAAAGCCAAGGGGATATTGGACGCTGCGGGATGGAAGGTCGTAGGTGGTGTTAGACAAAAAGATAATCAGAAATTAACGTTGAATATTGTTGCGCCGAAAAATGAAAACTATGAAAAACTTGCGAAAAGATTGGCGGAGATATGGCAGAAGGAATTAAATATTGCTGCAGATGTAAAAATTGTTGACGTTAATGATGTCTCGCAAAGCATTCTTCAGAATGTGCTGCTGCCTCGTAATTTTGACGTGTTAATTTATGAATTAGCTATGGGGGGTGATCCGGACGTGTATGCTTATTGGCACTCGTCTCAGGCTACTAGCGGCGGACTAAATTTCTCAAACTATAATAATGCAGTGGCAGACGATGCTCTGGCAAGCGGACGCTCAAAGCTATCCAAGAGACAGCGCATGGATAGGTATGGTAAATTTACTTCAATTTGGCAGCAAGACATCCCGGCGATTGCGTTATATCAGACGAAAATTGATTATATTCATTTGAATTCGGCTAAGGCTTTGGCGGAGGATGCCAGTTTAGTTAGTGCGGTAGATAGATATACGGATGTTGCATACTGGTCGGTAAACAAAACTCAGGTTTACAAAACGCCGTAAGTTAAAGTATAATGACTAGCAAGCACATATGTACTGTTTTCTGAGGTCAAAAAACAGTACTTCGTAAGTTGTGTGCTTATCGTGCGGGCGTGGCGGAATTGGTAGACGCGCTAGCTTGAGGGGCTAGTGAACGCAAGTTCGTGGAAGTTCAAGTCTTCTCGCTCGCACCAAATATCATGAAGCGGCGCGTTGGCGGAGCGGTTACGCAGAGGTCTGCAAAACCTTTTAGACGAGTTCGACTCTCGTACGTGCCTCCAAATGTAGTCCCTGAGTGGGGCTATTTTTCTTTAGGAGGAAGATCTAGCTTTGATGCGATAAGCATACTTTCGGCGATGATGGTGAGCGCTACGTTTGGGTCGATGATGTCTTTCGCGTGGATAATTGCCTGCTGTAAAACAAAACCATAACAGCTAGCCCACTCTTGTTGATTAGGAATAATAGCGCCAAGATGTTCTGAACAGGTTTTCCATAGCCCTACAAAGTCTTTAGGTGTTAGCACGTCTGGCTGATGGTTTTTAGGAACTCTAATGGTATAGAAATCATTGCTACCCATAACTTGAGCACTGTGACCGATACACTCTTGGATATCAAACGCCTTAAATGCTTTAGTTTTGCCGATTTGTTTCATGCCGCCACCAACAAATGACCAGGGAGAATATTTTTCTACGAATATTTTTTGTAATATACCGTCTCCCAGGTGGAATTTTTGACCATTCTTCATGCCAATCTCAAGGATAGTTTCAGGAGATTCGACACGAACCGCTACTTGTGCTGCGTAGCCAGCGAGCATACTGGAGACACAGAGAAATATTTGAATAGGGAGGCGGGGCTCTGTGTCATCTTTGTGTGGTATCATAAGAAAATTAAACATTTCTTGACCGCCAACAGTAATGCGATCTATCTCATTCATAGACCCTAGTTTTTCTCGCAACGAAGTGATGAGGTGATCTTTTGATATCTCATCATCGATAGGTTGAGGCTTTTTCTTAAACAATCCGAACACGCTAGATATCCTTTCTACTTTTTTAATAGTTCTTTCAACTCCGGAAAGGTCGGTTGGAAAAAGTGGTTGCGGTCTTCAAAAATATGCACCTTGGCGGTCGGTAAATCACGCTGAAATTTGGCAAGTTCAAAGAACGGCACTACTGGATCGTCTTTGCTGTGAAATAAATGAACTTCCTTTGCTGATTTTTCTAAACCAGCAGCACTTGTCACTCGAAAACTGCCTAAATCTTCAACTGATTCGTCGTCATAGCACGGCGACACTAATATCAGCCGTTGAACTGGCGAACCAAACGGTGATTCGTGTAAATATTTAGCCAAAAACATCGCACCCAGGCTGTAGCCAACCAACTGAACGTCGCTGCCGAGTAGCGGCAATAGTTTTTCGAAATATATTTTCCATTCTTCATACTGCGCATTCTGTTTGTTTGGGAAATTTGGCAGTAATACATCGTAGCCAGTTGTGGTTTGCGCCAGCCATTCGCGCCATTTTTGCGCCCAAAGCAATCGCTCGTAATGGAGAGGGCTATTTTTTAGACTATCCAAGTAATTTTCATAACTGTTAAAACTTGACCCGCCGTGAACTATTACAATTTGCTTCATAAATATAGTATAATACAAGCAGCGCTGGTTGGTGAAATTCTGGCGTGTAAATAAAAATCAGCGCGAGTGGCGGAATTGGTAGACGCGAGGGACTTAAAATCCCTTGACCAAAAGTCGTGCGGGTTCGATTCCCGCCTTGCGCACCAAAAATGTACGTAGTATAATGAATATGTAAACCATAAGGAGATTTGTCAATGGGGCTAGCAATAACATTAATAGTAGTAATCGGTGTCATCATCTTGCTGGTGATAGGATTCTTTATCGGCACATATAATAGTTTAGTGACGCTGCGCAACCGCGTAGAGGAAGCATGGAGCGATATCACTGTGCAGCTCAAACGCCGGACTGATTTGATTCCAAACTTAGTCAACTCGGTTAAGGGATATGCTACGCATGAAAAAGAAGTATTTGAAAAGGTGACTGAGGCGCGTTCAGCTATTATGGACGCCAAGGGTGTGGCTGATACTGCTCAGGCGGAGAATATGCTGGAAGGTGCGCTAAAAAGCTTATTCGCTGTCGCTGAGGCATATCCAGAATTGAAGGCTAATGAGAACTTCTTACAACTGCAGCAAGAGTTAGTCGATACTGAGGATAAGATCCAGGCGTCGCGCCGATTCTATAATGGCGGTGTCCGCGATTTGAATACGAAGATTCAAACATTCCCGGCAAATATTGTCGCTGGCATGTTTAGTTTCCAGGCTAAGGAATTCTTTGAAGTTGCCGATCGAGCAAGCGTTGAAAATCCAGTTGAGGTAAAATTCTAAGGCAGGATAATCTTTGCGCCAACTAAGCCGCTCGCCTGTTTTCGGCGGGCGGTTTTTGGTATAATGAATATATGTATAGTGCAATTTCTCATAATAAGCGAAACACCGTGTTAATCATGGCAGTGTTTGTGGCGATTATCGGCGTTATCGGCGTATTTGTCGGCGCGGCAACTGATAACTATTATTTGGCGGTAATAGTTTTTGGCTGTGCAATGCTATATGCTTGGCTGCAGTATTTTATCGCTGGTAAATTAGCTATGGCGATGACTGGTGCGCAGGAAATTGAAAAAAAGGATGCGCCAGAATTGTGGCGAGTGGTGGAAAATCTGGCGATTACTTCTGGCATGCCCATGCCGAAAGTATATATTATTGACGATCCAGCGCCAAACGCCTTTGCGACAGGACGCGATCCAAAGCACGCTATTGTCGGTGCGACTACTGGACTGCTAGAAATTATGGATAAGCGCGAGCTGGAGGCGGTGATGGCGCATGAGATGAGTCATGTGCGTAATTACGATATTCGCGTCAGTATGATTGCTTTTGGTCTGGTGAGCGCAATCGGCTTGTTTGCAGATTTGGCATTAAGGATGATGTTTTATAGCGACGATCGCGATAGAGATGTCAATCCAGTTATCTATGCTCTTGGACTAGTGGTGGTTATTTTAGCGCCGATTTTGGCCACAATTACTCAGCTGGCAGTTAGCCGGCAGCGCGAGTATTTGGCGGATGCCTCGGGGGTATTATTAACGCGCGATACTGAAGGCTTGGCTAGTGCACTAGAGAAGTTGCGTCAATACGGCAAACCAATGCGAAAACAAAGTTCTTCAACTGCTAATTTGTTCATGAACAATCCGCTGAAACCTGGTTTTTTCTCAAAGTTATTTAGCACCCACCCGCCACTAGAGGATCGGATTACTAGATTAAGGAATAACGCCGCAAAGATGTAATTATGACAACAAAGAAATCTAAGAAACAAGTTAACAAAGAGACGATTAAAGCTCAGAGTAAAAAGCCAGTGTCAAAGAAAAAAAAGTTCTGGTCTAGATTTAAAAGAGATTTTAGTAAACTGAGTCAGCGGCGGCAGAACTTTTTGGCACGTCGCCCGCATCGCAGTTTCCGTTTATCTAAGCGGCGTGATTATAGGCGACAATTAAAGCTTCCGGGATACTGGTCTTTTACGAAGCAGGTTTTTACGATGTTATGGAAAAATAAGAAAACGTTTTTTGCGTTAGTCTTAGTATTTACGTCTTTGGCCTTTTTACTTTCAAACGCTATGTCGCAAAATACCTACCAGCAGCTAAAAGATGCTATGAATGAGATGAAAGACAATGGGTTTAATGGCTTTTTTACAACAGTTGGAATATTTTCTGGCGTAGTGATTAATTACACAACTGGCTCGTCTGCCACTAGTCCTTCGCAGCAAGCGGCTAATGTTCTGATTGGTTTGTTTGCGTGGCTTTCGGCGGTTTGGCTAGTGCGGGCTATCTCCGCTGGACAGAAACCAAAAATGCGCGACGGTTTGTATAGCTCTGGTTCGCCAGTAATTGCTTTAATGGTGTTGATTCTTGTTCTGTTAATTCAGCTCATTCCAGCTGCAGCTGCTGTTATTATTTATGGCGCCCTTTCTGCCTCAGGTATGCTAAGCCAGACGATTATTTTAATGCTGGCGGCTGGCGCGTCAATTTTAGTTATTACGCTGTCTGCTTTTTGGATATTATCAACTTTGTTCGCGATGATTATCGTTACGCTTCCTGGAATGTATCCGTTCCGAGCGTTACGGCTGGCTGGAGATATAGTGACGGGCCGTCGTGTTCGAATACTATTCCGGTTGTCTTGGGGCTTTGTAATTATCGCGTTGATGTGGGTCGTGGTCTTGATGCCAACTATTATGATAGACGGTGCGCTAAAAAGTGCTTTACCGATCCTTGACTGGATGCCAATTGTGTCAGTTGTCGGATTAATGCTGGTGTATGTCACAATTGTGATAATTGCTGCCTATGTCTATACATTTTATAGGAAAGTTGTTGAAAGTGACAGTAAGCCAACGAAGAGTTGACGAGCTAAAAAAACTGCTCAATCAATACAGCTACGAATACTATGCGCTTGATCAACCAAGTATCAGTGATGCGGTGTATGATAGCTTGATGATAGAACTAAAGAGCATTGAAGCAGCCCACCCAGAGTGGATTACGCCAGATAGCCCAACGCAGCGGGTTGGTAACAAGCTGCTTGAAGGTTTTAAAAAAGTTCGTCACGAGCGTCGGATGGTTAGCCTGAATGACGTGTTTGATAAGAGTGAAATCGAAGCGTGGATTGAGCGTACCGATAAATTGATGCCGGGACATAAGCATGAATTTTTTACCGATATCAAGATGGATGGCTTGGCGTGCGCGTTGATTTATATTGATGGCGTGTTGACCCAGGCGGTGACGCGCGGCGATAGTTTTATCGGCGAGGATGTGACGAACAATGTGCGGACTATTAAAAACGTACCGTTGCGGCTGCATGAGGCGCCAGGCTTTGAACAATTTTTGGTCGGACGGACGGAAATTCGCGGCGAGATTGTGATGTTGAAGCGCGACTTTGCAGCACTCAATGATAGACAAAAGGCTTCGGGCCAGCCAGAATTTGCTAATCCGCGCAATTTGGCGGCAGGGACAATTCGCCAGCTTGATCCGTCTTTGGTGGCGGCGCGGCCGCTGCATTTTCGCGGCTACGATGTACTGCGTGATAACGACGCTGAAGTGCCAACCAACAGCTTTGCTTACGAGGCGCTGACTGCTCTAGGAATTACTCGCAATCAGCAGGCGAGCGTTTTTACTACTTTAGCTGATGTGATGAACTTCGTTAACGAATGGGATGATAAGCGCCACGATTTGCCGTTTAATACTGATGGTTTGGTGATTAAGATTAATGATCGAGCATTGTATGAAAGTCTCGGTCTGGTTGGGAAAAATCCGCGCGGCGCGGTCGCTTACAAATATGCTGCCGAGCAGGCTACAACCATCGTCCGAGATATCGTTATTTCCATCGGTCGAACCGGTGCGGCCACGCCAGTAGCGGTGTTTGACCCGGTGGTGGTGGCCGGTACGACGGTACAGCACGCTAGCCTACATAACGCCGACGAAATTGCCCGGCTGGATGTGCGTCGCGGCGACACGGTGGTGATTTTCAAGGCGGGCGATATTATTCCGCAGGTGCAAACTGTGCTGAAAGAATTGCGACCGGCAGATTCCAAGCCGATTGATTATCCAGCAGAGCTGGTACGCCAATATCCAGAGCTAGAATTTGTACGGCCAGCAGGCGAGGCGGTGTACCGTGTTAAAGGTTTGAGCGGTCCGCTGATTTTGAAGCGAGCCCTAGCGCACTTTGCCTCCAAAGGTGCGCTGGACATCGACACATTGGGTGAGAGAAATGTCGAGGCGCTGGTTGAGGCTGGGCTAGTTAACGATTTGGCGGATATTTACCGGTTGATGAAAGATGATTTGCTTAAGTTGGAGCGTTTCGCTGAGATTTCCGCGCAAAAGCTCATTAATGCCATTGCTGCCAAAAAGCAGCCAGCCCTGGAGCGGTTTTTGTTTGGTCTCGGTATTCGTCATGTTGGCGCGCAGACGGCAATTGACCTCGCTAATAAGTTTGAGAGTATCGAAAAGATAATGATGGCGACCATTGATGAGCTGCGCGAGGTGGATGGCGTGGGTGAAATTGTTGCCGAGTCGATCGTGGCGTGGTTCGCTGATGAAGATAATGTGACGCTGCTCGAGAAATTTACTGACTTAGGTGTGACACCGCAGTTTAGCCAAAAATCTGACCGCCTGGCTGGCCAAAGTTTCGTCATCACCGGCACCCTGCGGTCGATGGGCCGCGATGCTGCTGCTGAAAGAATCCGTGATCTTGGCGGCACCTTCCAAACCGCTGTTGCAAAAGATACAACATATCTGGTAGCCGGTGGTAAAGTCGGCGCCAGTAAATTAAAAAAAGCCAAACAATACGGCACCAAAATTATTGACGAACAAGAACTATTAAACATGATAAGAGGATAAGGAGAAATAAGCATGATTCGATTTTATTTACAAAAACTAGTTCGCGATAAAGTCGTGAAAAAGTGTCTGGATGACGAAGAAGTTTTACATACGGAGTACCGCGAACTAAATAAGCAAGAATTTCGCCGCGAACTGCTTCGTAAGGTTCACGAGGAAGCGGACGAAATTCCGCTGGACGATAATCAGCGCGGCGAATCTCTCAAAGAGCTGGCTGATTTGCAGGAAGTTGTTGACGCGCTGCGCCAGGATTTTGGCTTTTCTATAGAACAAGTCCAAGAGGAAATGGCGCGTAAAAAGCAAGATAAGGGCGGCTTTGATAAACGACATTACATTAAATATCATGACCTGGACGATGATAGTAAATGGGTAAATATCTTCCGCGCTCAGCCAGAGAAGTATCGCGAAGAAACGGCGGGTAGTAAAGAGCAGAGTCGTTGCGCGAAAATAAGCAAGGGTACGTACAAGCATAGCAAATCAGGCAAACTATACGAGGTGATCGGCCTATTCGCCCGCCCTGCCAGTATGTTTACGGAAACAGTAGTACTGGATGGGAAATCTGTGCCGCGATTTGAGAAAGTAAACTCTGAAACTCGAGAGCAAGCGTGATGAAGACGATTACGTTTATCACAGGCAATCAGCACAAGGCAGATTACTTATCGCGCATGCTAGGTTTGCCACTGAAGCATCGGGCGGTTGATTTAACGGAAATTCAATCGACTAGCTTGGAAGAGGTTGTTGAATATAAGGTGCGTCAGGCGTATGTAATCGCCAAATGTCCGGTTTTGGTTGAGGATGTGGCGCTTGAATTTACAGCATTGGGCGGACTGCCGGGTCCGTTTATCAAGTTTTTTGTCGAGGCGCCAAACGGCTTAGAGAATCTCTGCCGGATGCTTGATGGTTTTGACGATCGATCAGCAGTGGCGGCGTGTGTATTTGGCTACTATGACGGCCAGCGGGTCAGGTTGTTTCGCGCTGAACTTCGTGGCGCTATCTCTGAGCATCCCATAGGCGATGGCGGTTTTGGCTGGGATAAAATATTTTGCCCGGATGGCTATGGCAGCAAAACTCGTGCCGAATTAACGCCGGATGAGGACGCTGAAACGTACCGCTTATTCAAACCAATTGATAGTGTTCGCCGATTTCTCGCTACGTTGTAATAAGAAGCCTGAAATAAGAGGTGCTATAATAATCTTATGTCTAAACGAATTAAATTTGTTACTGGCAATCCGCACAAACTCGAAGAAGCCAAGTCGGTTCTGAAAAACTACGAAATCGTTGTTGAATCGCTGCAAATTGACATTGATGAAATCCAGCATCATGATCCGCTGAAAATTACCGAAGCAAAAGTTAAGTCGGCGTATGAAAAAGCGGGCCAGCCAGTCGTGGTTAACGATAGTAGCTGGGAAATTCCAGCACTCGGCGGTTTCCCGGGCGGTTACATGAAGGATGTTGCTAATTGGTTTACGGCTGAAGATTTTTTGGCTTTGATGAAAGATAAAAATGATCGGAGAATTATATTGCATGACGTCGTGGCGTATTTTGATGGCGAGCAATCAAAGCTGTTTATATATGATCAAACTGGCGTGTTTATAAACGAGCCGCGCGGCGAAGGAACGTCAATGAATCAGGTTGTATCAATGGAGGATAGTGGCGGGTTAACGATTACTGAAGAGTTTGCGCTCCGCCATGACGGCACGGAGATTAACCCTGACCATTTTCAGCATTGGCAGAAATTCGGTGAATGGTTTATTGCTCGCGACAACGATTAGCTACCGCAATGGTGTATAATTCATCATATGAATAAGTTTAAGAAGCTGAAGCTTTACTGCTTTTCGCCGCCAGTGATGCTGGCAACACTAGCGATTGAGCTTGTCTTGGCAATTTATACGTTTTGGCGTTATAAACTAAATGCTGCGACAAGGGTTGCTATGGCGCTGCTCATCTGTCTGGCGCTATTTCAGTGGGCCGAGTATAATGTCTGTGAAGGTACGGTTTTTCTTGATAGCCTAGGCTGGGCGAAGCTTGGTTATGTGGCGATTACTATGCT
>ERZ772964.777-NODE-777-length-12695-cov-19.3586_pt1 | contig 12695 bp, 10 predicted proteins | sample MGYA00580675_ERZ772964 | MGnify/ENA primary metagenome ERZ772964 (study PRJEB29015, sample SAMEA2737941) | human oral metagenome | biome: human oral; feature: human-associated habitat; material: dental | place: China | collected 2139 ...
GGCACGGCGCCAAGGCTGGCGGGACGCGCCCCCGGCGCGTCCGGGGCGGGCACGGCGCCAAGGCTGGCGGGACGCGCCCCCGGCGCGTCCGGGGCGGGCACGGGCGCACACCAGCCGTCGTCGTCGGCGAGTCCGGCGAGCAGGTCGAGGACCTGGTGGCGCAGGGCGGGGTCGAGCCCGGAGACCGGCTCGTCCAGGAGGAGGTAGCGGGGACCCGGCGCGAGGGCGCGAGCCAGGGCGAGGCGCTGGGCCTGGCCGCCGGAGATCTCGTGGGGGCGGCGGCGCCAGCTCTGGCGGGGCAGGCCGAGGGCCTCCAGGAGCGACTGGGCGACGGCCTCGTGCCCGTCGGGGCCTCCCGGCGCCCGGAGGGTGTGGAGCGCACGGGTGATCTGGGAGACGACGTCGTAGCGCGGGTCGAGGCTGGCGGCCGGGTCCTGGGGCACGTACTGGACGGCGCGGCGGTAGGGGCGCAGCGCGCGTGCGCCGGGGCGCCGGCGCCCGGTGATGACGGGGTCGCCGTCGAGCAGGACGGCTCCGGAGTCGGCTGGGCCCGGGGCGTCGAGGAGGAGGAGCGCCTTGAGGAGGGTGGTCTTGCCGCAGCCGGAGCGGCCCAGGAGGGCGACGCTCTCGGTGGGCTCCAGGCGCAGGTCGACGTCGTGCAGGGCGGTGTGGCGCCGGCCCGAGGCGTCGGGGTAGGTGCGTCGCAGTCCGACGGCCTGAAGGCAGGAGGAGGTCACGCACGGACCTCCGCCGGGGCGATGGGGCCGATGATCTCGTGGACGGAGTGGTCGGTGATATCGGCGCGGGCCTCGATGGCGGCCAGGGCGCCGGCCAGGGTCTCCTCGCGGGCGGCGGTGCACATGGCGCGGGTGACGGGGTGCTCGGGCCTGGTGATGACGCGGCGGGCCGGGCCGCGCTCAATGACGCGCCCCTGGTGGAGGACGACGATCTCGTCGCACAGGGAGGCGGCCGCGAGGTCGTGCGTCACCAGGAGTAGGGCTGGGGCGGGCACGGCGCCAGGTGCAGCCGGGGCGGAGGCGGTGACGTCGTCGAGGACGGCGAGGAGCTCGGCCCGGGCGACGACGTCGAGGGCGGTGGTGGGCTCGTCGGCCAGCAGCAGGACCGGTTCCGCGGCCAGGGCGAGCGCCACCGCGACGCGCTGACGCTGCCCTCCGGACAGGCGCCCGGGGACCCGCTCGGCGAGAGCGGGGACGATGCCTACGCGGCGAAGAAGGGCCTGCGCGCGCACCGGCGCCTCCCGGCGGCCGTACCCGGCGGCGCGCGCCGCGGCGGCGACCTGGTCTCCGACGCGGATGAGCGGATGGAGGGCCGTGGCGGGGTCCTGCTGGACAAGAGCCGCGCGGGCGGCGCGGGGCCGGCGAGCGGCCGGGATGCGCAGAAGGTTCCTGCCGGGGCCCTCAGGACCGTCGGGACCGTCGGTGCCCTCGATCGTGAGGCTGCCGGTGACGCTCGCGGCGGGGGCGAGCGTCCCGGCCAGGGCGGCGCAGGTCAGCGACTTGCCCGCGCCCGAGGCGCCGACGAGCGCCGCCCGGGCGCCCCGGGCCAGGGTGAGGCTGACGTCGTCGACGAGAGTGCGGCCCCCGATGGCCACACCCAGACTGGCGAGAACGATTTTCATGTAGATGAGCCTATGCGGCCAACCGCCCCGTTCTCAAACCAGCCGCGAGCGGCTCACATCACTATTGGCAGCCCGGGGCGCTGCCGCCGAGGCGCCTGGCCGCACCACCCGGAGCTCGCATCACCGCGTCCTCAGATCATGGCGCTCAGCAGAGCCCGGGCCCTGCGCTTGTCGATCTTCATGCCCGCGGTCTGCGGAAGCCGATCGACGAACAGCACGCGCGTCGGCATCTCATATGCGGCAAGCATCTCGCGCAGCGATGCCCTGAGGGCGGAGGAGGTCAGCGACGCCCCGGGCCGGCGGACGACCAGGGCGGCGGGCGCCTCCCCATACACCGCGTCCCGGACGCCGACCACGCAGCAGTCGCGAACCCCTTCGACAGACCGAATGGTCTCCTCGACGTCAGTGCACCAGACCTTCTCGCCGCCCCGATTGATCATGTGCTTCAGCCGGTCGACCACGTAGAGATAGCCGTCCGGAGTGACGTAGCCGATGTCACCGGTCCGCAGCCAGCCGTCCCCGCTCAGGCCGGTCTCGGGGGACTCTGACTCGTAGCGCGTGAGCAGGTTCGTACCGGACAGGCATATCTCACCGCGCCTCCCCCGAGAGACCTCGCGCCCCTCCTCATCGACGATCTTGACCCGCAGCCCCGGGACGGGGACGCCGGAGGAGCCGATCCTCGGCGAGACGGCCGCGTCGTCGGGGAAGACCGTTCCCGGCGACGTCGTCTCCGTCAGGCCGTACACGGTGCGGAACTCCATGTCGGGCATCCAGTCGTGAAGGACCCTGATGAGAGAGACCGGCATGTGGGCCGCCCCGCACGCAAGCATCCGCACCGACGGCAGGGAGGGCTGACGGCGCCGGTTGTCCGCCAGCATGGCGAAGACGGTCGGGGACGCATGGATGAAGGTGATCCGCTCCCCGGCGAGCGTGTCGAGGCAGGGGGCCGGGCGCAGGCGCCGGTGGATGTAGAGACGGCCGCCGACGGAGAGCATCAGTCCGATAATCGCCACCAGCCCCGTGATGTGATACATCGGCACGGCGATGATCGAGCGATCGCGATCGGTGACGTTAAGGAGGCGCTCATAGGAGGTCACCGCGTGCACCACCGCCCGGTTGGACAGCAGCACCGCCTTGGCCCGAGCGGTTGTGCCCGAGGTGAACATGAGGATGGCGGTGCTCTCCGGATCCCCCGGAACGCCGGCGCGGACCTCGCCGTCCTCGTCGCCCTGCTCAAGCAGGACGTCGGGCGTCACGACCTTCACGCCGCCCAGAGCGGCCCGGAGATCTTCGGCCTTGCCGGTTTCGCAGACCAGGAGATCGAGGCGGGCCCGGACCGCCAGCGGCACCACCTCCTGGCGCCGGAGCTTGCCCGGCAAAGGGCAGAAGACCGCCCCGCAGGCGCCGGCCGCCAGGAACACGACAATGAAGTCCGCGGAGTTGTCCATGAGGCAGCCCAGGCGGCGCCCGCGTCCGATCCCGTGGCGCGCCAGTGCGGCCGCAGCGGCGGTCACGCGCTCCATGAGCGCTGCGTACGTGAGGCTCTCCCCGGTCTCATCGACGACGGCGATGTCGTCGCGATGGCGTTCCGCCGCTTTCCGGACTGCGTCGTAGAGACTCACCGGCGCCCCGCGATAACCGAGCCGGCGACGTCCGTCGACCTCGACCGGCTCGAGGTCCTCCGTCACGGACCTGGGCCAGTAGTCCTCGCCTCGCAGCACCGCCTATACCTCCTCGCGCGCAGCCGGCGCATTGTTGGCGGTCCCCGACCGGCGCGCCCCCGGATGACGGCGGATCCACGAGGCCGACGCCGCCCGCGCACTCCGGGCCGCGTCGCGCCGCGCCTCGTCCCTGGACGCCCCTTCGGGTCCGCACAGGGGATTGTCGACGTCGGAGGCGATCAGCGGCTCAATGCCGGACCATGCGCTCATATCAGTCAGCTCGAGGTGCGAGATCGAGCCGATCCCCGCCGGGTTGCCGACAAGCTCGTCGTCGTTCTCGTCGGCCAGGCGGGCTCCGAGATCCTGAAGCATGCCCTCCCCGCCGTCGGACACCGGAGCGAGACAGCACTCGATGTCCGGCCTCACGTCATGCACGCCCGCCTTCACGGCATCCGCCGCGCCGGCGGCGTCAAGAGATCCCTTGAAGGAATCTGGTGCGATCACAATCCGCATCGTTTCTCCTCGGTACTGGTGGCGGCGCCGGCGGCTGTCCCGCGGTGCCGCCACCACACATTCCGATATCCAGGACGTCAGGCACCGGAATCCGGCTTGCGGTACTCAAGGCCTCGAGCGAGCAGGGCGCCGATGACTGTCAGGCCGATCATCATCCACAGACCGGCGAGCTTGTCGCCGGTCGAGGTCTCGAGCCGACCGCATATAGTCGGCCCGAGGAATCCGCCCACCAGACCGCACATGTTGACAAACGCGATACCCGATGCTGCCGAGGCACCGGACAGGCGGTTCGCCGGAAAGGTGAACAGGACCGACTGGATGACGAAAAGCATGAGGGCTCCGATGGCGAACCCGCACACGGCCGTCCACAGGTTTGACGAGACCCGGGCGATGAGCAGTCCGCCGGCAACGCAGACGAGCCCGCCGGAGACGAAGGTGCGAGCACGGCCTATCGACGTCGCGTACCGCGGAAGCGCCGTGGAGCCGACTGCCGCCGCAAGCCATGGCAGCGCCGTGATGAGGCCGACGGCCATCGTGCTCATCGAGGCGTCGTAGAACTTGATCATTGTGGGTAGGAAGTACGAGAGCGAGTAGACGGCGATCTGGTGGGTGAAGTAGATCGCGACGACGAGCCAGATCTGCGGGTCGCGCAGGACGGGGAGCAGGGCGCGCAGGTCGTGATGCTCCGACGCCCTCCCCTGGTCCTCCGCGTCGATGACGCGCTGAAGCAGGTTCTTGTCCTCGGGCGACAGCCATTTCGCGTCCCGCGGATGGTTCGGCAGCGTGTACCAGACGAGCCAGCACAGGACGACGGCGGGGACGCCCTCGATGAGGAACATCCACTGCCACCCCTCAATCCCGAGCAGGCCGTGAAGCCGCAGAAGCGCGCCCGCCAGAGGGGCGCCGATCACGTTCGCCAAGGACACGCCCAGCAGGAAGAGACCGGTCGCCTTCGCCCGGTCCTTCTGCGTGAACCAGTACGAGAGGTACAGGATGATTCCCGGGTAGAGACCGGCCTCGGCCGCACCGAGGAGAACACGCAGGACGTAGAAGGAGCCCTCGTTCCACACAAATGCCATGGCCATGGAGATGAGTCCCCACGTCAGCATGATCCGAGCGATCCAGAATCTCGCCCCCACCTTGTGCATAATGAGGTTCGAGGGGATCTCGAGGACCGCGTAGCAGACGAAGAAGAGCCCGGCTCCGAGTCCGTACGCGGCGGCGCTCAGCCCAATGGAGGTCTCGAGCGACTCCTTCGCCATGCCGATATTCGTCCGATCGATGAACGCAATGATGTAGGCGGCCACAAGAAGCGGCATCAGGCGCCCGAAATTGGTTCGCGTCGCACGGGCCAAGCATGCGTCCTCCTGCGCGCTCAACCGCAAGCCGATGTTATCCTGGGGCGGCGTCGTTGCCATGGGTGTTCCTTTCAGTCGATGGTGCCGGCGTCGGGCCCGGCGGGGAGATGGTGACGCGTTCTCCCCGCCGGAGCCGTGTCTTGGCTGGCAGCGGGTTCTGACGCGGGTGGCGGAGCCTCCCGCACGCGGGCAGCCGATCAGGCGTCGTGCTCGGTCGTGCCGGCCGCCCGCTTGGGGACGAAGAGCTGGAAGACCACGCCGAGAGCGGCGCAGACCGCCATCACGACGAATGTGAGCCGGTATCCGGTAACAGCCTCCCAGCCGCCGCCGAGGCCGATGAGCCGTCCCATAAGGACGGGAGCGATGCCCCCGCCGATGAACATGGCGGTGGTGATGAATCCGTTGGCCGTGCCGTGCGCCCCCTTCGGCGCGTGGTCGGTGGCCGAGGCGTAGTAGATCGGCCATACCGCATTGGCCACCAGACCGAAGAAGAGCTGGAGGCCGATATACATCGGCATGGCTGTGGCGAAGTAGAAGGCGCCGACGCCCACGGCCATCCAGGCCCCGCAGAGGACGATCGTCGTGCGACGGCCGAGGTAGTCCGAGACGGTCGGCCAGAAGATCTGCCCGAGGACGCCCGTGAGGGTGAAGACGATGGAGTAGGCGGCAGCGGCCGCGTAGTCCAGGCCGACGATGTTCGCCAGGTACAGGGGCAGCACGTAGCTGATGCCCATGTAGACGATCTGCGTGAGCAGGGTTGTTCCCGAGGTCAGCATGACGACCCTGTTGCGCAGGCAGAGGCGGACGGCGCCCTTGGCCTCCCTGTGCTCCTGCGCCTCGGTCTTCGACAGCGGCACCGTCATACCGCGGTCGGCGATCTTCGCACAGGTCTCGTCGAGGCGGGCCTCGGTGGAGTACCTCCACCAGAAGAGCATGATCGGGATCGAGGCGATGAGTCCGACGAAGAAAACGTACATCCAGTTCTCGTCGCCGAGCATCCTGAGCATCGCCGAGACGACAATGCCGGAGAACAGCGCCCCCACCGGGTAGCCGGTGTGGTGGACCCCGAGTGCGAAGCCCCGGCGCTCCTTGGGCCACCACTCGGCGGTATTGGAGATCCCGATGGGCTCGCCCCACCCGGCGCCCAGGTTGACGCCGACGCGCAGAACCACGAACACCACGAAGCTGTGGGCGATCGCCTTGATGCCGGTCAGCGCGGAGAGGAGATTGTAGGCGATAACGAGAGGGACCTGGAAGAACGCGCGCCTCCACCCCACGCCGTGCCTGTCGCTCATCCTGGATCCGGCGATCGGCATGACCGCGAGTGCGAGCATGACCAGTGAGGTGATGGCCCCCCACCTCTCGGCACTCAGCCGGAAGTGGGTGGTGATCGATGGGCCCAGGCGGAGGATGACCTCGAGGTCGAAGGCGTTGATGACCCAGATGAACCAGGTGACGCCGAGCGCGACCCAGGAGCCGGCGGGGACGAGGCGGAGCGGCGCCTCCCCCTTCGCGAGCGTGTCATGCGCCACGACGCTCACCCCTGGGCAGCCGCGCCGAAGCGGGGCGTCTCGTAGCCGCGGACGCCGAGGCCGTCAATGACGAGCAGCGCCCCTCTGCGCGCCCCGTCCTCGGGGAAGCGCGGAAGCGGGGGCCGCGCCATGGTCGTCACGTAGAGCCGATCCAGGTCGTCCCCTCCGAAGACCGGGCACGTGACCTTGCGGACGGGCATCTCGATCTGGCGCTCGAGCGTGCCGTCGGGGTCGTAGCGGTTGACCTTGCCCCCGTACACGTGCGCCTGCCAGACGAACCCCTCGGCGTCCACCGTCATGCCGTCGCGGGCGCCGCCGTCGGAGGTGTCCACCGTGACGAAGACCCGCCGGTTGGAGACCTCCCCGGTGGCGAGGTCGTAGTCGTAGGCCCAGATATCACCGGTCCACGTGTCCGCGAAGTAGAAGGTGCCGCCATCAGGGCTCCAGCAGGGTCCGTTGGAGCAGATGATCCCCTCGTCGAGCACCGTCAGCTCCCTGTCCACGCTCAGGGAGTAGAGGCGCCCGCCGGCCTTCTCCTCCATTGTGTCCATCGAGCCGAAGACGAACCGCCCGACCGCATCGACCTTGCCGTCATTGAGCCTGTTACTCGGCAGTCCCGGCTCGGGCGCAGCAATGAGCTCGCGTGCGTCCGAGACGAGGTTGTAGGAGTAGAGACCGCTCTGGAGCGCGACAATGATCTCGTCGTCGTCCTCGGTCAGGGCCATGGAGCCGATCTTCTCCCGCACGTCCCACACCCTGAGCCCGCCGCCGTCGGCGTCATTGCTGAAGACTCGACCGTCCTGGGAGTCGATCCACCACAGACGCCCGGTCCGCACGTCCCAGATCGGCCCCTCCCCAAGCTTTGGTTTGAGGTCGATCACCGTTGATATCCTCATACTTTATACCTTTCACTTGGCGAGTCGCTCCACCTTGAGCGACTCGTTGTCGTCACGCCAATGGGGAAAGTGCTTGCAGTCCCTGCAGAGCCTCTTTCCGGTTCGCGGCTGCGACGTCACCTCGCACGGACGACGACGGCGACGCCCTGGCCGCCGCCGATGCACATGGTGACCAGTCCGAGCTCCCGGCCGACCCGCTTGAGCTGGACGAGCGTGCGGATGGTGAGAATGGCGCCGGTGGCGCCCACCGGGTGGCCGAGAGCAATGGCGCCGCCGAGCGGGTTGGTGACCTCCGGGTCGAGCCTCAGCGCCCGCATGACGGCGACGGCCTGAGCGGCGAAGGCCTCGTTGAGCTCGATCCACCCCATGTCCGTCACCGACATGCCCGTGCGCTCCATGACCCGCTCCACGGCGAGCGTCGGCGCGTAGCCCATGATCTCGGGCTCCAGCCCCGCCTTGGCGCAGGCGACCAGCTCGCCCATGACAGGCAGGCCCATCTCCTTCGCGGTCGCCTCCGTGGTCATGACCAGGGCGGCCGCGGCGTCGTTGATGCCCGAGGAATTGCCCGCCGTCACCGTTCCGTCCGCGGCGAAGGCGGGACGCAGCCCACTCAGGGACTCGACGGTGGTCTCAGGGCGCGGGTGCTCGTCCCTGTCGAAGACCCGCTCCTTCCTTCGCTCGAGTACCGTGATCGGCTCGATCTCCGCATCGAGGTGCCCGCCCTCCCGGGCGGCGGCCGCCCGGCTCTGCGAGCGCGCCGCGAACTCGTCCTGGTCGCGTCGGGACACGCCGAAGCGGCGGGCGACGTTCTCCGCCGTCGCACCCATCGGGTAGTCGCCGAAGGGATCGGTCACGAGCGAGAGGGTCCCGTCCACGAGCCGGTGGTGGCCGAGTCGCCGGCCGTTGCGCGCGTCGAAGTCCATGAAGGGCTGGCGCGACATGTTCTCCGAGCCGCCGGCGACGACGATCCGGGAGCCGCCGGTGCGCAGTTCAAGAGACGCCGAGCGGATGGCCTCCACGCCCGATCCGCACAGCCGGTTGACTGTGACGGCGGTCGACTCCGGCCGCGCGCCTGCCGCGAGCGCAATGCGGCGCGCGAGGAAGGCGTCGCCGCCTACCTGGCCGACGCAGCCGATGACGACCTCGTCCACGGCGCCGGCGGGCACGCCGCCGCGCTCCAGGGCGGCCCTGAGCGCGTGGGCGCCCATGACATGGTTCTCGGTGCCCGCCAGGCTGCCGCCGAAGCGGCCGACCGGCGTGCGCGCCCCGGAGACGAAGACGATCTTGTTGCTGTTGTCCATAAGTCCTCTCCTGCGAGGTTCCTTTTCCTGGAGGTTCCTGGAGGTTCCTGGAGGCCGATTCGTAGAGGCCGGGCCGGGTCTCAGCCGGGGAGGCCCGCTGCGGCCAGCGCGCTGCGGGCCTCGGCGCCCTCGTCCGCGTCCGTGACGGCCCAGCCGTCCGCGGCGAGCTCCAGCGTGTAGTACTCCGTGCACAGGTAGACCTTCTGCTCCCTGTGGAGCGCAGCGGCGCCCGAGAAGGTGAGCTGGTCGACCTGCTCCACCCACTTGGGGTGCCTGGAGGCGACGGACATGAGGAAGCAGACCTTCTTGGCCCCGTCGACAATGTCCATGAACCCGCCGCAGCCGATCGCCCTGCCGCCGAGGGCGGAGACATTGACATTGCCCCGCCGGTCCACCTGCCCGACCCCCATGAAGGTGATGTCGCAGCCCCCGCCGTTGTAGAAGTCGAACTGGCACGGGTGCGGGATGAGGGCGTCGGGGTGGTAGGCGCACCCGAAGTCGACGCCGCCGAGCGGGACCCCTCCGTAGGTGCCCGACTCGATGGTCAGGTGCACGTCCGCGATGAGCCCGGAGCGGGCCAGGGCGACACCCACGGTGTCCCCGGGGATGCCCGTCCCGAGGTTGACCACGTCGCCGGCCTCGACCAGGCCGACGCCGCGGGCGCCGATCGAGGCCCGCTGCTCGCTCAGGTCCCCCTTGTCCAGGGCCGCCGCGATCTCCTCCGCTGTCGCGTGCCCCGTGATCAGCGACATATCGACCTGGGGGAAGGAGTGGGACTGGCGGTGGAAGCGGCTCGTGTCCGAGCAGACCATGGCGACGTCCACCAGGACGCCGGGAACGTTGACGAGCCGGGCCGGGATTCCACCGGGCCGCACGATCTCCTTGACCTGGGCGATGACGACGCCGCCGTTGTTGTGGACGGCCTGGGCGATCGCCAGGGAGTCGAGGATCGTGGGGTCGTCGTCCTGGCTCATGTTGCCGCCGGCATCCATCCGGGTGCCGCGGACAATGGCGACGTCAATGGGGAAGGGCTTGTACCGCAGGTACTCCTCGCCGTCGAGCTCGACGACGTCGACGTACTCGGTGGCGGCGACACGGCGCCGCGTCCTCTCGTTGAGGCGGCCTCCGTCCAGGCGCGGGTCCACGAAGGTGCCCAGGCCGACTGTTGACAGCTGTCCCGGACGCCCGGCGGCAATGGTGCGGTACAGGGTGGAGATCTGGCCCTGCGGCAGGCAGACGCACTCCACCTCGTCGCCGCCCAGCAGCTCCGCCATCGGCGGGTTCAGGCCCCAGTGCGGTCCGACGACGCGTTTGAGGAGGCCGGCGTGCGCGAGCCGGGCGAGCCCGTCGACCCGGTTCGACTGGCCGGCCGCGTGCACCCAGGTGAGGCCGCGCGGGTGACCGGTGGACAGGAAGGACTGCTCGACGGCGAGGTAGATCTCGTCGGCCACCGACATCATGGTGAATCCGTCGGAGGCGACCGTCGCGCCGTCGGCGATGAGCGGGGCGACCTCGTCGGCCGTGACGATCCGCGGGCTCACAGCCGGAATCCCCCGCCCACGTTCACGACCTCGCCGGTAATGTAGGCGGCGTCGTCCGAGGCCAGGAACGCCACGGCGCGGGCGACGTCCTCGGGCCTTCCGATCCGCCGCAGCGGGATGCGGGCGAGCATGCCGTCGTGAGCGTCCCGAGGCATTGCGCGGGTCATCTCCGTGTCGATGAATCCGGGGCAGACGGCGTTGGCCGTCACGTCCTTGAAGGCGAGCTCCTTGGCGATGGAGCGGGTCAGCGAGACCACGCCGCCTTTGGCGGCCGCGTAGTTGGTCTGCCCGACATTGCCCATCCACGACGCCGAGGCGATATTGACGATGCGGCCGTACCGGTTGCCCCGCATATGGGCGCCTATCTCGCGGCAGGTGTAGAAGACCCCGGAGAGGTCCACATCGAGGACCCGGTGCCACTGCTCGTCGGTCATCTTGTGCAGCATCGCGTCGCGGTTGATGCCGGCGTTGTTGACCAGGACGTGGATCTGCCCGGCCCGCTCCACCAGGTCGGCGACGAGCGCACGCACGGCACCGGGGTCGGAGACGTCGATCGCGAAGCCCATGGAGCCGCCGCCGATCTGCTCGGCGGCCGGCTCCACCGCCTCCCGATCGAGGTCGACGACGGCGACCCGCGCGCCTCGAGCCGCGAGGGTCTCGGCGATCCCCCGGCCGATGCCGCGCGCGGCACCGGTGACGACGGCGACCCTGCCGTCGAAGGGGCGTGGGCTAAGGGCTTCGGCGGTCATGACGTGCTCTCTTTCCCGTGGTTGGCGGCGGGCAGGCACCCGCAGGTGTGCCCGATGGACAGTCGGTGGGAGCAGGTGAGCGACACCTGCGTAATCGGCTCGCTCGACAGGAGAAGGTCGACGGCGAGGGCGGCCATGCGGCCCCGGGGCTGGATAATGGACGTCAGTCCCACGAGCTCGGAGCGGCTGATGAGCAGGCCGTCGTAGCCCGTCACCGCGACGTCGTCGGGCACTCGCAGGCCCTCGCGCATGAGCCCGTCCATGAGCCCCATGGCGATCGCGTCGGTCCCGCAGGCCACCGCCCGCGGCAGCTCGGTCAGCGACAGGAGGTGGCGCGCCAGCATCTCTCCGCCGTCGATGCTCAGCCGGGTGTTGACCATCCAGTCGGCGCGGGAACGAATGCCGGCCGCCTTGAGGGCCTCGCGCATTCCCCGCTCACGCATCGCCGAGGACGACGACGATGCCGGTCCGCAGGCGATACCGATGCTGCGGTAGCCGTGCCTCAACAGATGCTGAACGATCTCGCGCCCGGCGAGGTAGTCGTTCATTCCGACGAACGCGCCCGGAAATCCTTTGACGCGGCGGGAGACCTGCACGCACGGAACTCCGGAGGAGCGCAGGATCCGGGAGGCCTCCATCCCATCGGCACTGACGACTGTCGTCATGATTCCGGCCACTCCGTGGCTCAGCATCATCTTCACCGAGGAGATGAAGGCCTCCGGCTCGTCCGCCGTGTGGTACATAATGATCTCGCAGCCACGGGCGCGGGCGGCGTCGGAGGACGAGACGGCGAGCTCGGAGTAGAACGGGTTTCCCACGTCGGCGAGAATGAGGCCCAGCATGACGTCCGAGAGCCCCGCCGCGGCCGGCTTGGCCTCAACCCCGTTCTTGGCGGCCTCCTCAAGAATCCGGTGACGCAGCGTGTCGGATATTCCCGGGCGGCCGTTGAGGGCATAGGAGACCGCTGCGCGGGACACCCCGAGGCTGCGCGCAATATCAGCAGCCGTACACGTGCGGGAACGAGTGGGTACGGGCACGCTGCCCGGGGAAACGGTAGCCACGGTTCTCACGTCCTTGTAAGGATTGGCCGTGGCGCCAAGTTAGAATGCCGGTTGCGTGTTAAGCAACGTTAAGTGAACATGCATCTCCCACTCAGCCGGGGCTCCGCGCGCGGCCGGGCGCGGGACGAGCCGGAGGACCTCATCGGCGCCGCCGCCGAGCGGGGCTCCGCGCCTGGCCGGTGCCGTCTCAGTACCTCGGCAGCTTGGACAGGTCGCGCACCGCGCCGACGTCGGCGCTCGTGGCGAGCATGGCGTAGGCGCGCAGCGCGGCGCTGACCCGGCGCGGACGCTCCACGTGCGGGGACCAGGCGTCGGGCCCCCGGGCCTCCTCCTCCTCGCGACGGCGGGCGATCTCGTCGTCGTCGACCATGAGCTCGATGCGGCGCGCCGGGATGTCGATCTCGATGCGGTCGCCGTCGCGCACCAGGCCGATGAGCCCGCCCG
>ERZ772964.778-NODE-778-length-12686-cov-118.004_pt1 | contig 12686 bp, 5 predicted proteins | sample MGYA00580675_ERZ772964 | MGnify/ENA primary metagenome ERZ772964 (study PRJEB29015, sample SAMEA2737941) | human oral metagenome | biome: human oral; feature: human-associated habitat; material: dental | place: China | collected 2139 ...
CTGGGCCCTGGCGGCCGACGTCTGCGCCCTGGTGCGCCGGTCCCCCGGCATCACCCGGGCGCAAGTCGCCCGGGAGCTGAGGATCTCCACCGGCACGGCCGCCGACCTCGTCACCAAGATGCGCCGGGCCGCCGTCCTGACCGAGGGGGAACCGGTCCCCCACGGCCGCGGGCGCCCCACGTCGGCGCTCACCGCGCACCCGCGGGGCCCGCTCATTATCGCCGTCGAGATCACCGCCACCGGCTGGCGAATGGTGAGCGCCGGCCTCGACGGCCGCCTGACGGTCGTGGCTCGCGCCCCCCACCGCGGCCGCGGCCCCGCCGACGTGCTCGCCCCGATCCGCGCGGCGGTGACCGCCGAGGCGGGCGCCCGCGCGGGCAGAGTGCGAGCCGTGTCGGTCGCTGCGGCCGCCACCGTCCGCGACGGGAGCGTCGTCCAGTCCTCCGTCCTGGACTGGGACCGGGTGAGCCTCGCCCCCCTGAGGGCTCCGGGGGCCGCCCTCCTCGTCGCCAACGACGCCACCTGCGAAGCCCTGGCCGAGTCCCGCCGCGGCGCCTCGCGCGGGGCACGCGCTGCCCTGCACCTGACCGTCCTCACCGGCGTCGGCGGCGGCCTCGTCCTCGACGGCGCGCCCGTGCTGGGGGCGACCGGCCTGGCCATGGAGGTCGGCCACCTCCCCCTGGGCGACCCGCGGGCGCTGTGCAATTGCGGGGCGCGGGGCTGCTGGGACACCGTCCTGGGCGCCGGGCCGCTGGCCAAGTCCCTGGGGGCCGACGACGACTCGCCGTCGGCCGTCGAGGCGGCCATCGTCCGGGGAGAGGGCGCCCGGCGCCCCGCGCTCGCGGCCGCGGCGGCGAGCCTGGGGCGGGGCCTGGCCGGGCTGATCAACGTCACCGACCCCGACCTCGTCACCCTCGGCGGACTCGGACCGCTCCTGCGCTCCCACTGCCCCGAGGCCTTCGAGGAGGCCCTGACCGGCGGGCTCATGCGGTGCCTGCGCGAGGACCGGCCGCGCATCGCCAGCGGCGAGCTGGGGGCCGACGCCGCGCTGGTGGGCGCCGTCGAGACGGCCCTGGACGAGGCGGCCGGCCCCGCCGGCCTGGCCGCCTGGGCGGAACGGGCGGGGCCCGGCCGTAACCTGGGCGCATGAGCCCGCAGGACGCCCCGTCCCTCTTCGACGCCGCGGCGGAGGACGGCGGCCCCGTAGCGGGCGACCCGACGCGCCCGCTGGCGGACCGCCTGCGCCCGCGCGCGCTGGCCGACGTCGTCGGTCAGGACCACCTGCTGGCGCCCGACGCACCGCTGGGCCGCATGATCGCCTCCGGACGCCTGTCCTCCATCGTCCTGTGGGGCCCGCCCGGCTGCGGCAAGACGACCATCGCCCGCCTCCTGGCCGACCGCACCGGCCTGGTCTTCGAGCAGGTCAGCGCGACCTTCTCCGGGGTGGCCGACCTGCGCAAGGTCTTCGCGAGCGCCGCCCGCCGCCGCCAGATCGGGCGGGGCACGCTGCTGTTCGTCGACGAAATTCACCGGTTCAATCGCGCCCAGCAGGACTCCTTCCTGCCCTACGTCGAGGACGGGACGGTGGTCCTGGTGGGGGCGACGACGGAGAACCCCAGCTTCGAGCTCAACGGCGCCCTGCTGTCGCGCTGCCAGGTTCTGGTCCTGCACCGCCTGGACGGGGGCGCCCTGGCCGAGCTGCTGGAGCGCGCCGAGTCGCTCACCGGGCGGGAGCTGCCCCTGACCGGGCAGGCCCGCGCCGCGCTGATCGCCATGGCCGACGGCGACGGCCGCTACCTGCTGAGCATGGTCGAGCAGGTCCTGGGCTGGGCGCGCACCGCGGGCGGGGCGCCGGACGCCAGGGACGGCGGGAGCGGCGGGGCCGCCGATGGCGGGCCGCTCCTGGACGCCGAGGCCCTGACCGCCGTCGTCGCCTCCCGGGCGCCCCTGTACGACAAGTCCGGCGAGGAGCACTACAACCTCATCTCCGCCCTGCACAAGTCCATGCGCGGCTCGGACCCCGACGCCGCCCTGTACTGGCTGGCGCGCATGCTGGACGGAGGGGAGGACCCGCGCTACGTGGCGCGGCGGCTCGTGCGCTTCGCCAGCGAGGACGTGGGCCTGGCCGACCCTGCCGCGCTGCAGGCGGCGCTGGCCGCCTGGGAGGCCTACGAGCGGCTGGGCTCGCCGGAGGGCGAACTGGCCATCGCCCAGGCGGTGGTCCACCTGGCCACGGCGCCCAAGTCGGTCGCCCTCTACCGGGGGCTCGGCCGGGCGCGGGAGGCGGCGCGCCGCACGGGCTCGCTCGCCCCGCCCGCGCACATTCTCAATGCGCCCACGCGTCTGATGAAGGAGCTCGGCTACGGGGCCGGCTACCAGTACGACCCGGACGCCGCCGACGGCTTCTCCGGGGCCGACTACTTCCCCGACGGCTACCCGCGGCCGGGCGAGCGCGAGCCCCTCTACGTCCCGACCGCCAACGGCCACGAGCGCCGCATTGGCGAGCGTCTGGCCCACTGGGAGGACCTGCGCCGGCAGCGGCGCGGCGGGCGGGAGCAGTAGGCGGACGGCGGGCGGGCCGGGTCGCGCGCCTTCGCCCGCGCCCGCGCCCGCGCGACCCGCTGCCGAAGCCTGCAGCCGGTCCGGCCGGGTCGCGCACCCGATCCCCGGCCCCTCCCCGGGGATCGGGGCTCCCCCGTCGAATCAGCCGGCCTCAGCGAGGCAGGTCGGGGTCGTCCACGCCGAGGATGGCTTCGCGCAGCACCCGGGCGTGGGTGCGGACGCGGTCGTGCCCGGCGATCAGCAGGGTCACCCGCCCGCTCAGCGCCTCGGCGCGCAGGCCCTCCACCGCCTCGCGAGCGGCCGGCTCCTCCAGTTCGGCGCGGTAGGCGGGGACGAACTGCTCCCAGTCCAGGTCGCCGGAGTGGAAGGCCCGGCGCAGCGCCGTCGACGGCGTGGCGTCCTTCGCCCACTCGTCCAGCGCCGCGCGCCCCCGGCTCACCCCGCGCGGCCACAGCCGGTCGACCAGGACGCGCCGGCCGTCGTCGGGCGCCGGCTCCTCGCGCACACCTTTGATGACGACGTCGCAAGCGGCGGGCAGGTCGGTCCGATCAGGGCTCATGCCGACACCCTAGTAGGGCGTCGCCGTCTACTGTCCGGGTGCGTCGGTCCGCCCCGCGCCCGGCGTCGTCGATCCGAAGCATCCGAAAAGCACGCGGGCACCTTTGAGCGCAGTGCACGGCGCGCGCGATGATGCACCCCCGACGCCAAGAGCGAACAGGGCGGCCCGGGGCGTCCGGCGCCAATATGGTGACCGAAGCAGAGGGCCGAGCCGGTGACCGCGGGCGGACCGCTGAAACGGGCGCTCTTCGGGGAGCCGCCGGACCTCGGGGCCGATCACCCGCTCCCGCCGGGCGCCCCCGCGGCGCACCGGAAGAAGCCGGGTCGAACCGGACCAGCACAAGAAACACAATGGTGGGTGACAAGGCGGATCAATGCTCGTCGTGAGAACATCCGAGGATCGCCACCGCCCGACTCGAGAAGGACTTCCATGAGCGTGCTGTCACGCATCCAGTGGTACGACCGGCCGACCGACGGCATCGCCCGGTACTTATCCGATGCGAGAACGCGCGTGACCGCCTGGGCCACCGACGGGGCCCGCACCGATCTGCCGGACGGGGAGAGCCTCATCCCCATGGCCGATCGGGAACGGACGGTGAGCCTGCGCCCGGTGTCCGACGACGTGCGGGCCCTCGACGGCGTCGAAGGCATTGTCCGGGACAGGATGACGGACGCCGGAACGATCACCAGGTGGACGGTCGTGGTCAGGGCCGCGGGCGATGACGGGCGCGTCAATGTCATGGTGGAGAACCGGCTGGAAACGACCGACCCGACCGGTCCGGTCAGGATCGAGCACCCCCGCGTCGTCGACGACCTCCTCGCAATACCGGGGAAACCGCGCTTTGGTGCGCTGCCGCTCCTGTCCGCGCCGGAGCCCGTGCCGGCTGGCGCCGTACCGATCCTCGTCAACGAGGTGCTGCGACTGCCCGGCCGGCTCCTACCGGTGATCGTGTGCACCCAGCCGGAGCGCGGCGATGACGCCTGGCTCGAACGCGCGCACCGGATCGCAGAACGCACCCGCGGGTTCGCCAATGTCTTCACCCTGGACCGCTCGGCCGCCGGAGCGCTGTGCGCACGGCTGGGGAACCTCGCCGCCCACAACGGATGCGTGCGCATCTACTCCCAGGCACCACTCGACCCGGGCTCCGACGGTCTGAGACACAGGTGCTTCCCACCCGACCCCTTCCGACTCTCGCCGGATGCCGACATCGACCGGGTCGTGGCAACCGCCGCCGCACTATCAGCACGACTGTCCGCACCCCCAGCACTCACAGTCTTCTCCTCCCCGGGGAGGACCGACGACGGCGCGGCGTCCGACCAGGTGCCGGCTCTGGAGACCGACCTGTCCGAAGCGCTGTCCCGGATCGACGTCCTCAGCGACGAGCTCGAGGAGCGCGACAATGAGGTGAATCGGCTCCACGGGCATCTGGCCCGCCTTCGCGAGGAGCTTGAGAGGGCCGGAATGGCCCACCTGTACTGGGGGGCGAAGGACGACCCCGGAACGGGTCTGCCCGACACCGTGCAGGATATCGAGGAGGCCGTGCTGGCCGCGCAGTTCTACCTGACGGACTATTTGCGCCTCCCGGATAAGGCGAAGCGCGGACTCGACCGGCTCGCAACGGCGCCGCAGGCCGTTGTCTGGGGAAATACCGCGTGGAGGGGGCTGCGCTCCCTGGCCGCTTATGCGAGGCACCGTACGGAGGACCATTTCCAGGGCGGTTTCTGGGAGTGGTGCGACGCCGGATTCCCGGAGAGCTGGCCCGCCACCGACAAGAAGCTGTCCATGAGCGAGAGCGAAACCGTTCAGAACACGCCCAAGTTCAATAATCGCAGGCTGCTGCCGGTCTCGACCGATGTCGATCGCACCGGCAGGACTTATATGTACAGCCACCTCAAGGTCGCCGAGGGCGGCAGCGACCTCGCTCCGCGCATCTACTTCTACGACGACACCCACGGGAACACCGGCAAGATCCACGTCGGGTTCATCGGCCCCCACTACCTCATGCCCAACACCAAGTCCTAGCCTCCCCGCCCCTCTTCGCCGAAACCGGCGGAAACGACACGCGAAACCGGCGGAAACGACACAACCTGTGGATAATTCTGCGGGAAGGTCGTTCTAGGTGCGTCTGGACGCGTTGAGCCTTTCTCGTCGGGGGAGTCGTCGATCAACGAGGACGAGGGGTAGCCCATGAGGACGGGGGGGACGGGGGGACGGGTCGTCCCGTCCGGGGCGGCGCTGGGGCGGGCGGAGCCGGGCTCGGGTGTGCGGTGTCGGGGTGGCCATATTGCACATTCGACCGGGGATGGTCGGCGGTGGATCGGCGGAATCATGCGGAGAACCCGAGATCGGCCCGCGGAGGCGCCGCTCTCCAATGTGCAACTTCCCCGTACGGACCGGGAAGAACCCGCACCACCCGGGAGGGGCCCGCCGGGAACCCGATCCGCGTCCGGCGGGCGACCGTGACGCGCAGCCTCGAGCGGATACATCGAATCGCATGCCGTTTCCGCCGGTTTCGCGTGTCGTTTCCGCCGGTTTCGGCGAGGGGGAGGCGGGCGGGCGGGTCAGTGCTCGATGAGGACGGCCGCGGTGCGGGCCGGGACTCTCACGGTGCCGGTGGCGGGGTCGAAGCTCGTGGTCTTGACCACGGGGTCCTCGCCCCGGGCCTGCACGTCGCACAGCACGAACAGGCGGCCCACCTGCGTGTCCAGCCGCTGGGTGATCTCGCGGGGCGTGGCGTTAATGACCACCAGCACCCCGTCGAGCGCCGGATCGATATCGGCCTCCCCGGCCCCGTCGTCGATCACCATAATGATCACCCCGGGCTGGGCGCCCGGTCCGCACACCGGGAAGCTCACCCGCTCGCGCACCAGGTCCGCCCGCCCCAGGCACAGCAGCGGCGTGGAGCGGCGCACCCGCAGCAGATCCAGGGCCTGGGAGCGCGCCAGGGCGATATCCGACGGCGAGGGCGCCAGCTCCGAGCGCGCCAACAGGCCGGCCTGGATGACCCACCGGTCGAAGTTGTGCTCCGCGGGGGGCAGGCCCCGCCCCCACCCGTTGGTCCGTCCGCTCCAGTCGATGGCGTTGAAGTGGTCGCCCGAGTCGCACGAGCAGGTGTCCAGCGACTTGCTGCGCAGCAGCTCGCCGCCCCCCGCCCACAGGCACGGCGACTGCCCCAGCGCCACCATCGCCAGGCACACCGTGTTCATGCGCACCCGATCCGCCATGGACGTCGACGCCGGCAGCTTGTAGGCCAGGCGGTCGAACAGCGTCTCGCCCTCGTAGCAGGACACGTAGGCCACCGAATCTGCCGGCTCGTCGCCGTAGGCCGCCGGGGACCGCCCGTAGCCCACCTCATCCCCGCGCAGCCACCGCCCGTCGGAAACCAGGATCTCCATACCCCGCACATTGCCCGCCAGCGACAGGCGCACCAGGTCGCTGCGCCACGCCAGATCCGCGCGCACCTCGCCCCACCTGCGCGACTCCGCCTCATTGGGATCGGTCAGCTCCCCGTTGCCCAGGCCCTGATCGGTGCGCGGATCGACCTGGGCGAAACCGCCCCCGTTGACCCCGTCGCGCACCCGGTCGTTCAGGGCGCCGATCCCCAGGGCGCCCAGGCGCCCCAGACCGGCCCGGTTCGCCGGGTCCCACCCGTAGGCGCCCCGCGCTCCCCAGCCCTGACCGTACAGGTAGACCCGGTGTCCCACGGCGTCCTCGGCGACCTCGTCCAGCGCCTGGCGCAGGCGCTCCAGCGTCCCCGCGCCGCGGCACCCCATCAGGTCCAGACGCAGCCCGTCCACCCGGTAGTCGCGCACCCACGCCACGCACGCATCGATCATGAGCCGCTCGCCCATCGCCCGATCCGTATCCACCCCGCCGCACCATCCGCCCGACTCCACCACCGCGCCCGCGCCGTCGACGCGGTGGTAGTAACCCGGCACCACCCGGTCCAGCACCGAACCCCGGCCCCGCCCCCAGGCCGCCGCCCGTCCGAACACCTGATCGACGAGCACCTGCACGCCCATGCCGTGCAGCGCCCCCACCATGGCCCGCACCTCCCACGTGCGCGCGCCCCCGTTCTGGCGGCCCTCGCGCGCGTACGACCCCTCCGGCGCCATCCAGTGCCACGGATCGCACCCCCAGCTGTAGGCGTCCGCGCCCGCCGCCGCCGACACCGCCGCCTGCGGAGCGCGCGAGGCCCCCCACGCCCCCGCCGGAACCTGCGCCACGACCTGACGCGACCGCTCCTCGGGAACCGAGGCGAAATCGAACACCGGCAGCAGCTGCACCGTATCGACACCGGCCCGCACCATCTCGCGCAGATGGCGCGTCCCCACCGAATCCACCGCGAACGCCCCGTAGGTGCCCCGCAGGTCCTCCTCGACGCTCTCGTCCGCCACCGAGAACTCCCGCACATGCAGCTCGTAGATCACCCGCCCCGCGTCGCACCCCACCACCGGGCTCAGATTCTCGCACCACGACGCCGGCTTCAACTCCCGCAGCCCCAGATCCACCGCCACCGAGCGCTGGGAATCCACCGTCAACGCCACGCCGTACGGATCAGTCACCCGATTGACCTCCACCCGCCCCGACGACGCCGCGAACACCTCCACCTCCCACACGTACTGCGCGCCCGCACCCACGCCCGCGCCCGCGCACCGGTCCGCATCCACCTCCCACCGGCCGTCCCGGCGCCTCACCGCCGCAAGACGCACCGGCTCCCCCTCGACCAGAGCCGCCGACCCCGACGCATCCCCCGTGTCCCACGCCAGCAGCACCACCGACAGCGCCGTCGGCGCCCACAACGCGAAACACGGAGTCCCGCCCGCAAAGCCCACGCCCAACGGCGCCGACCCGTCACGAACCGACGCCGCCCGGCCCCACAGGCGGTCCACCACCGGCCACACCTGCACCCCGGTGAAGCCGCTCACCCAGCCGCCGACCCCGCCCGCGCGCTGAACCACGACCACCTGCCCCCGCACCAGCACCTCCACGTCCGTGCGCTCCAGGTGCGCGGCGCCCCATTCGTCGACGACGCTCAGCCCCACGTAGCCCGCCAGCCACGGGCGGGCCTCCACCAGCTCCTCGTCGAACCCGTCGACCACGACGCGCAGAGGCACCTCGAAACCACGGTCCCCCAGACGCACCACACCGTCCTCCAGGCGAACGGACCCGTCCGGGGAGCACGCCAGGGAGAAGCACACGCCGCCCGCGCCCGCACCGCGGGGGAACAGATCGTCCGGCCACGCCAGTGTCGTCTCGTTGACCCACAGCGCCCGGAACTCCCCGACCCCCGGGACCCCGCACCGCACCGGATCACCGCCGTGACGGCGGGGAACCGGGTCGACCGGCCCGGTCGCGGGCGCCTCCGGATCCGAACTCCCGACGCCGGGATGGGGGTTGACAGTCATGGGGCACCCACCTTCCTAATGACAGGGCCAGCCTCGCACGTCGGATCGGGTCCCGCCAAGCCCATGCGTGCGAGCGCCGCTTCGTGCGACCGCCGTCACCGGGTCCGCCGCCCCGCGTCCCGGACCGGCGGCGCCCGCGCCTCAGACGAGCGCCCACCCGCGGGCGCGGGTGCGCTGGGTCCAGAAGTCCCGGTAGGGGCCCTCGACCTCCACGAGCCGGTCGTGCCGGCCCACCTGGGCTACGCGCCCGTCGTCGCCGAGCACCACCACCTGGTCGGCGGCGGAAATCGTCTCGAGCTTGTGGGCGATGACCACGAGCGTCGAGGTGCGCCGCAGCTCCTCGATGGCGGCGACGATATTGGCCTCGTTCTCCGCGTCCAGGGCGCTGGTGGCCTCGTCGAGCAGGACGATCGGGGCGCGCTTGAGCAGGGCGCGGGCGATGGACACGCGCTGGCGCTCGCCGCCGGACAGGGCGCGCCCGCCCTCGCCGACGCGGGCGTCCCAGCCGCCGGGCAGCCGGGCGACGATCTCGGTGACGCCGGCCAGGTCGGCGGCCCGGCGCACCCGCTCGTCGTCGGCCCGCGGGTCCCCGACCCGGATATTGGCGGCCAGGGTGTCGTCGAACAGGTAGACGTCCTGGAAGACCATGGACAGCTGCTCCATGAGCTGGGCCGTGGGCATGTGGCGCACGTCGACGCCGCCCACGCGCACCGTCCCGGAGTCGGCGTCCCAGAAGCGGGCCACGAGCCGGGCGATGGTCGTCTTGCCGGACCCCGACGGGCCCACGATCGCGCACATGCCGCGCGTGGGCACGCGCAGCGACACTCCGTCGAGCACCCTCTCGCCGGGGCGGTAGCCGAAGACGACGCCGTCGAGCTCGACCGCCCCCGGCTCGCTCAGCGCGGCGCGCGAGGCGGGCTCGTCCATGACCTCGGCGTCCATGACGGCGTCGAGGTGGTTCATCATCTGGCGCCGCTCCTCCACGCCGAAGACGGAGGCGCCGATGTCGTCGAGCATGGTGGTGAAGCGCAGGCACATGCCAATGGTGGCGATCGCGGGCAGCGGTTCCATGGTGCCGGCGACGGCGAAGGACGCGGTGAGCATAATCATGCCGATGACAATGACCTGGGTGAGGGCGCCCGACAGGAGGTTCCCGCCGGTCTCCCACCACAGGGCGCGGGCGCCGTCGTCGAAGGCGGCCCGCAGCCGCCCGTAGCGCCCCACCGCGCGGCACGAACGCAGGGCCCCCTGGCAGCGGGCCAGCTCGACGACGCGGGTGGCGAGCTCGCGCTCGGCGGGCTCGGCGATCGCCTTGCCGCGGTCGACCAGGCGGCGCGCCAGGCCGATGAGAAGGGCCATGACGGGCGCGCCGACGGTCAGGAACAGGCCCAGGCGCCAGTCCCACGCCCACGATCCCGCCCAGATGACGGCGCAGCCGGCGGTCGTCGAGGCGATCCTGTACAGGAAGTGGGCGGCGGACTCGCCCAGGGACAGCATCTCCTGGCTGACGGCCCGCGACATGGTGCCGGCGGTGTCGGCGGTGAACCAGCGCAGCGGCAGGCGGGCGATCTTGTCGCCGACGGCGTGGTGGACGTCGTGCATAAAGCCCAGCGCCCCGGTCATATTGGTGCGCTGCCCCTGGAAGTCGGTGATGGTCGACACGACGGCGCAGGCCGCGAGCACGACCAGCCAGCCGCCGAAGCCCAGGCCCCAGCAGGTCCCGCCGCCGGCCAGGGCCACGGAGGCGGGCAGGAGGGCCAGAAGCGCCAGCCCGGAGAAGACGCCGTAGAGCGCCCCGAGGGCCAGGCCCCTGACCATCTTCCCCCAGGAGTCCTCGGCCATGAGCCGGTGGTAGCGGGCCAGCAGGGACAGGCCGGCGCCCGCCCGCTTCGTGTCGGCCCGGCCGGCGTCGGCCCGCTTCGTTTCGGCCCGGCCGGTGCCGGTCGGCGCCGGGTCCTCCCCTCCGGCGCTCGCGGCGGCGTCAACCGCGGCGTCAACCGCGGCATCGACCGCGGCATTGGCGCTCTCGGCATTGGCGGGCGCGCTCGCGGCGCTGGCGGACGCGGCGCCGCCGTCGGCCGGCGAAGCGTTGCGCGATGCGACCACGGGTGCGGCGCCGTCGTCGGGCAGCTGCCCGGACTGGCGCAGCAGGGCGCGGTAGTGGGGCTCGTCCAGCAGTTCGCCATGGGTGCCGGAGGCGACAATGCGCCCCCGCTCCATGACGGCGATGCGGTGGGCGCCGCGCACGGCGGCGGGCCGGTGGGCGATGACCAGGACGGTGCGCCCGCGCACCAGGGCGCTCAGCGCCTCCTGGATCTCGGCCTCGGACTCCGGGTCGGCCATGGCGGTGGCCTCGTCCATGAGCAGGACCGGGGTGTCCAGCAGGATCGCCCGGGCGATGGCGATGCGCTGCTCCTGCCCGCCCGACAGGGCGGTCTCCCGCCCCAGGACGGTGTCGTAGCCGTGGGGCAGGGCCATGATCTCGGAGTCGATGCGGGCCGCGCGCGCGGCGGCGCGCACCTGCTCCTCGGTGGCCCCGGGCCGGCCCAGGGCGATGTTCTCGCGCACCGTGGCGCCCAGCAGCTGGGCGTCCTGGAGAACGAAGGAGACGGTGGAGTACAGGGTCTTCTCGTCCATGTCGCGCAGATCCACCCCGCCGATGCGCACCGCCCCGGCGTCGGGGTCGGCGAAGCGGGCGATGAGGGTGGCCAGGGTGGACTTGCCCGACCCCGACGGGCCGAGCAGGGCGGTGACGGTGCCGGGGGCCAGGTCGAGGGAGACGTCGTCGACGGCGAGGTTGTCCCCGTAGGAGAAGGAGACGGCGTCGATCTCGACGCGGGCGCCGTCGGGCTGCTTCGGCGCGGCGGGCGCGGGCAGGACGGGGGTGTCCAGGACCTCGCACAGGCGCAGGGCGGCGGCGCCGGCAACCTGGTAGGACCAGGAGATCGACACGATGGTGATGAGCGCGCCCGGCAGCACGAGGGCGATGAGTGTGGCGGCCAGGACCTGCGGCAGGGTGACGACGCCGGCGCTCATGAGCAGGGAGCCGCCGCCGAGGTCGACCAGGAGGACCACGGGGATGGACACCCACGTGTAGGACAGGCACGCCACGGTCATGAGCGACATCGCCCAGTCGCGGTAGAAGCGGGCGAAGGCGTCGGCGGCGGCGAGGTAGGCGCCGTGGGCGCGGCCCACCCTCCCGAAGGCCTTGACCACGGAGATGCCGGCGACGAACTCGACCATGGTGGAGGACACGTCCGCCAGCTTGCGGTCCATCTCCACGGTCTTGGCGTTCATGCCCCGCAGGGAGAAGGAGTAGGTGATCACGTACAGGGGCACGGTGGCCACGGCCAGCAGGGCCAGGCGCCAGTCGATCCAGAATGCGCAGGCCAGCAGGGCCAGTGGGGAGACGACCGCATTGAGCCGCTCGACGGGTCCGTGGGCGATGACGGTGTGCACGGCGTTGGTGTCGTCCTGGACCGCCTTGCGGATGCGCCCGGAGGTGGAGTCGGTGAACCAGGCCAGCGGGGCGCGGGAGATGCGCGCCACAATGTCGCGGCGCAGCCGGTCGCGCAGGGTCAGGTCGGCGAGGTGGGTGATGAGCAGGGCCAGGAAGTACAGGAACAGGCGCCCGGAGTAGGCGCCCACGAGGAACATGACGACGTCGCTCACCTGCCGCCCGTCCGGGGCCGCGCCGGAGTTGTAGGCGGCCAGGAGGATGTCGCCCAGGCGCACGAGGGCGATGTAGGGGGCGACGGCGAGCAGGCCCGAGACGACGACGAGCACCTGGCCGATCCGCAGGCGGGCGCGCACCGGGGCGCCCAGCCGTTTGAGGGCGGCCTGGCCGGCGGCGGAGCGCTCCTTGTTCGCGGCGCCCGTGGCGCCTGTGGCGGCCGCGACGTCGGTCCGGGGGGCCGCGGTGTCGGCGGCGGCCGCGTCGGTCCCGGCGCCGTCGGGCCGGGCGTCATCGGGCCCGACGGCGCCCGCGGCGTCGGCCGGGGAGGAATCAGGAGCGGTCGTGGTGGCCATATGGCGCCTCTCACACAATAGAGAATGGTTTTCACCGATGAGTAAGCGTGACCTTACATCTGTTGTCCGCATTGCGCCACCGCCGTCATCATCGGGCGCTACGGTGAGGGCATGACACGACTGGGACG
>ERZ772964.779-NODE-779-length-12673-cov-19.178_pt1 | contig 12673 bp, 11 predicted proteins | sample MGYA00580675_ERZ772964 | MGnify/ENA primary metagenome ERZ772964 (study PRJEB29015, sample SAMEA2737941) | human oral metagenome | biome: human oral; feature: human-associated habitat; material: dental | place: China | collected 2139 ...
TGGCCGTCGTCGTGAAGTCGAAGCGCAGCCCCAGGCCCGCCGCGATGAGCAGCCCACCTATGAGGAGCAGGAAGGCCCCCCACAGGAGCGTGGACCCCTTGATGTCCTGGGGTGCCTGAGGTCGCTGGTCCTGACCGGCCAAAGTCCCGGCGCTCCACACCGGGCCCGGCGTCGACGACGCGGGCGCCGAGTCCGCGGACGTGACGCGGCCCTTGCCGTTCTTACCTTCCCGTCCGAAGGGATCGGTATCGAAGGCGGTGGAGAAACCGTTCTGGTTCTGGGCTGAGCTCGCGGCCGGAGAGGTGGGTACATCGGTTGGCGCTGCCGCCTTGCTCTTAGCGTCGGCATCGTCGGTACGGGCGACCTGATCGGTACCGCTCGGTGCGCCTTCGGTGCTCAGGACATCAGTAGCGACACCGTCGGACGTAGGAAGCGGCATGGTGAGTGGTCGGGTGTCGCCGGAAGCCGGAAAGGGCCTCGTGGCGTCCTCGCTGGTCGCCTCGGTGCTGTTCTTGCTGGCGTCGTCGGGCGACGTCGTGGACGAGGTACTGCTCATTGGGGGTCTCCTTGGATAGGGGCCGGGACGTGCCCGGGGACGAGTTCTGGTGGCTGAAACGAGTGCGGAGGCGCGGGTGCGATCAGCCGGCATCCGCCGGGGTGGCCGTGGCGGGCTGCTTGGTGGGAGCCTGGGAGGGCGCCGGCGTGGCCGTTCCGGAGGGGGCCGGGCTCGCACTGGACTGTGCGGTGCTCTGTCCGGACAGGATCTTTTGCACGCAGGAGTCGTAGGCGGTGCGCTCCGCGGAGGTCAGGCCGGACAGGTTGACCCAGCCGACATCCTCGCTTCGGTTGTCCTCGTTGACGCTCCCGTGGGCCGTGCGGATGCAGGCCTCGGCGTCCTCAGCCTTGATAGCCTGGTGGCTCATGCCCGGAACCGGCAGGGTTTCGTCGTGGGCATCACCCTTCTCGTCATACCAGAAGCTGACGATCCACACTGCTTCCTCGGCGTTGCCGTACCAGAAGACGGTGCCCCTCAACTCCTCGACGTTGATCGTCCCGGTGTCCACCGAGGCGTTGATGGTGATCGCCGGTTGCCCGTCATCACTGCTGGGGGAGGCCAGGGTGCGCTTGATGTTCAGGCCGCCATGGGCGTCCCTGTAGGCGGGGATGGTCTTGCCGGTCACGTCGTAGGTGCGTGGGTTCTCGTCGTCCTGATCCATCTGCCGGCCGTTGACGGTCCAGGCCCTCGAGACCCGCGACTCGACCGACCCCATATCGACGTCGGTCTTGACTGTCAGCTGCTGGTTGGTGTCGGTCTTGATGCGCAGGTTTCCGACGTCGAGGTGGGCGTTGATCGTGGAGAGCCTGCCGGCCTCCTCAGCGGGCATGCCGCGCAGGTCCAAGGTGAGATCACCGATGTCCTTGCTGCGGGTGACGCTGCCGCCGCTGGCCGACGACGCCAGCTCCTTCCACGTCACCGTGCTCGAGGCGAAGGTGGCCGAGTCCGTGAGGTCCTTGAAAGGCATGTGGGCCAGGCTCGAGGGGACGATCGAGGCGGTAGCAAGAGCGGGGATCGCCATGATGAACAGGGCCGGCCAGCCCAGCACCGTCATCCAGCCGCCGTGCCGACGGCGCAGACCACTGATGAAGATGCCTGCGCCCAGGAGAGCGACCAGCACGCCGATGAGAATGAACTGGCCCTGGAGCAGGCCGACGCGGTGGGTCGCCGTGGCGTACCAGATGCCTGCTCCGGTCAGGAGCCCCAGCCCCAGGATCGCCAGCGACGTCGAGGCACCGGGACCGGGACGGCGCGGGCGCGGTGGGCGGGCCGGCATGGGCGCCGGCTGGTAGGGCGGGTGCTGCCGGTAGGAACGGTTCTGCCAGCTCGGACCGTTCGCCGGGCGGTTGAAGGCCGGGGCGCCAGAGCCTGCTGGGGAGAAGGCTGAGGAGTCTGAGGCCGATGGCGAGCCGGTCGCCGAGGGGAAGGCCCCGGGTGCGGCCTGGCCGGTCTGATCACCAGGATGGTTGCCCGGTGACTGCCCGGCGCCGTGCTGAGTGGTCTGCCAGGGCTGGTGGCCCTGTGGGGCCGGAGCGGTGTTCCGGTCTCCGCGACGGTTCTGGACGAGGCGGACGGCGAAGATGACGGCCAGGACGGTCAGCCCCAGCCAGAACAAGGACCACACAGGGGCGGCGATTCCCGGGAGCCCCCACAGGTCGATGTACCAGGTGGGGATGAAGCCGTTACCGAGCGTCGACATACCCACGATCGTCATACCGATGGCTCCCGCCAGGCCGGCGTTGAAGCGGCCGGAGAGCGCTTCCTCCAGGTGGATGCGCCCGTCGGACTCCTCGGGCAGGAGGGCCCAGGCCACGCCGTACAGGACCAGTCCGACACCGGCGAAGATCGAGAGCACTACCCATACGCAGCGCACCAGAACAGGATCCAGACCGAAGCGGTAGGCGACCCCGCCGGCCGCACCGGCGATCCAGCGCTCGTTGGTGCGCATGAGGCCCGAGCCGCGCAGGGAGTCGAAGAAACGGCGCGTTGAGCCGCCCTGGGGCCCGGGCTGGGGGCCCGCTTGGGAGCGGTGCTGGGCGCCGCCGGCGCCGTGGGAGTCGGAAGGACCGGAGGACGTAGAGCCGGCGGGAGAGTCGCCGTCAGGCGTGGGAGTGGGCATGTCATTCATGCCATCAATTCTTCGCTCCCGCGTCCCGCGCCACGATCGGGGGACCCCCTGAATGATCCCCGATCGTCCCCCGAATACCCCGGAGGGCCATCGGATTGGGGACCCTGACGTGCCACGATGGTGCCATGACTACAGCTCAGCAGTGGGGTGCGCAGCCCGGGCCGACCACCGGCGGGCCCGCGTACTCCTGGAGCCCCCCGCCGCGACCGCAGCGACGACCCCCTCTGCGTCGTCCACCCCATCAGCTGGGGCCGGCCCCGGCCGACCTGCCCGCGGAGGTCGCCCGGCTGCGCCGGCCCGCTCGCATCGCCGGCGTCTGCGCGGGTCTGAGCCTCCACCTGGGCATTCCCGTGCGCTACGTCCGCGCGGGCATGGCCGTTCTTGCCCTCGCGGGTGGCGCGGGCGCCTTCCTCTACGCCCTGCTGTGGGCGACGCTGCCCGGGGAGAGCACCCCGGCGGGGAACGAGTCCGCCTCACCGGTCTCCCGGGCCCGCCTGGCCACTCGCCCCAAGGGCGGAGAAGGCCCCGGAGGCCGGGGAAGTCATGGGGCTGACGGGGGCTCCGTCTCCGGTCTGTCGCAGACGGTCATCGACGGCGGCTCCCTCCTCCTGGCGGCCCTCTTCCTGGCGGCATGGCGATTCGGCCTGCTGGACCAGGTCGGCGCGATGGGAATCATCATCGTCATCATTGCCGGAGCGGCCCTGTCCTGGTCCCAGATGGATAACCTCGTCGGTCCGGACCGCAACCTTGGCGCTGTCCTGCGGGTTGCGGGCGGGGTGTGCCTGGCCGTCGTCGGCATCCTGGTGTGGGTGGCCGCGGACAGCTCGCCCTACAAGCTCATCTCCGGTCTCCTCACCGGAGGGGCTCTTGTGGTGGGTATCGGCGTGGTCCTGGCACCTTTGTGGCTGCGGACCAACCGGGCCCTGGCCGACACCCGCGCCGCCGAGATCCGTGAGGCCGAGCGAGCCGACATCGCCGCCCACCTGCACGACTCCGTCCTCCAGACCCTCACCCTCATCCGTAAGCGCGCCGACGAGCCCGAGACGGTGGCCCGCCTGGCCCGATCTCAGGAGCGCGAGCTGCGCGCCTGGCTCTACACCGACCGCCCCGCGCCGGGCACCTCCGTGGCCGACGCCTTCACCGATCTGGCCGGCGAGGTCGAGGACCGCCACGGCGTGGCCGTTGACGTCGTGTGCGTCGGCGACCGTTCTCCCGACCGTGACACCGAGGTCATCGTGGCCGCCACCCGCGAGGCCCTGTCCAACGCCGTGCGCCACGGTGCCCCGCCGGTCTCCCTCTACGTGGAGGCCGGCGACCAGCGCCTCGAGGTGTTCGTGCGCGATCACGGCCCCGGATTCGATCTTGACGCCATCGCCGATGACCGCCACGGCGTGCGCGAGTCCATCATCGGCCGCATGGAGCGTCACGGCGGCAGCGCCCGGGTTCGCCGCATGGCCACCGGCACGGAGGTGGCCCTGTCGCTACCCACATGATCCCGCTGCCCGTCTATCGTTGGCTCCATCCCACTCGGCTCCTCCTTCATCGCACCGACGTCACCACCAGGAAGACCCCATGGCTGACACTCCCGCCGGCACCCCGACAGACGACCACCAGCCCGCCCCGGCGGCCTCGCCCCTGCGAGTCCTGGTCGTTGACGACCACGCCCTGGTCCGCTCGGGGGTGCGCTCCGAGCTGACCGCTCATGCCCCCGACCTGGACGTCGTCGCCGAGGCCGACGACGTCGAGGGCGCTATCGCAGCCGTCCACGCCCTGCGGCCCGACGTCGTCCTGCTCGACGTCCATCTGCCCGGCGGCAACGGCGGGGGAGGGGGCGAGGTCGTCGCCTCCTGCCACGACGTCCCCGAGACGCGCTTCCTGGCCCTGAGCGTCTCGGACGCCAGCGACGACGTCGTCGGCGTCATCCGGGCCGGCGCCCGCGGCTACGTCACCAAGGCGATCTCCACCGAGGACCTGGCCCAGGCCGTGCGGCGCGTGGCCGCCGGGGACGCCGCCTTCTCCCCGCGCCTGGCCGGATTCGTCCTGGACGCCTTCGGCGCCGGGGCTGGTGAGGTGGCCGTGGCCGACACCGAGCTCGACCGCCTCTCGGCGCGTGAGCGGGAGGTCATGCGGCTCATCGCCCGCGGCTACACCTACAAGGAGTGCGCCTCCGAGCTGTTCATCTCGGTCAAGACCGTCGAGACCCATGTCTCCGCGGTTCTGCGTAAGCTCCAGCTGTCCAACCGCAACGAGCTCACCCGCTGGGCCGTGGCTCGTCGTATCGTGTAGAGAGCGGGCTCGGCCCGAGAACGAGGATGGGACGTGCGGGTGAGGGGCGGCCGGGGCAGGTGACGGTCTGACATCGCGTCTGGGCCCACACCGCCGCACTATCCCGCCGCCGGCCCGATCCGTGGCAGGATGCGGGACGTGAGCCACCCCCCGCAGCCCTCCGCGAGCACCGCTCATCCCCACCCCGACCTCCTCCAACCGGCCTGCGAGCACCTGCGCGCGGGCGGGCTCGTCGTCCTGCCCACGGACACCGTCTACGGCATCGGGTGCGACGCCGCCGAGGCCGGAGCGGTCGAGCGGCTGCTGGCCGCCAAGGGGCGCGGACGCCAGATGCCCCCGCCCGTCCTTGTGGCCGACCCCGCCGACCTGACCGGGATCGTTGCCCGGGTGCCCGACGTCGCCCGCGCCCTCATGGAGGCCTTCTGGCCGGGGGCGCTGACCCTCATCCTCGACGCCGAGGGAGCCCTGACCTGGGACCTGGGGGAGACCGGCGGCACCATCGCCGTGCGCATGCCGGCCCACGACCTCGCCCTCGACCTCCTGCGCCGCAGCGGCCCGTTGGCCGTCACCTCCGCCAACCCCACTGGCGCGCCGCCCGCAACCGACGCCGCAGCCGTGCGGGCCGCCTTCCCCGGACGGGTCCGGTGCGTCGAAGAGCTCACGCAGGGTGCCACGGGCACCGACGCCGTCGGGCGCGAGGACATCCTGCTTCTTGACGGAGGGGCCACGCCCGGCCCGGTTCCCTCCACCATCGTCACCCTCGCCGGGGCGCACGCCCGCGCCCCCCGGATCCTGCGTCAGGGGGCCCTGGCGCTCACGGACCTGGAACGGGTGGCCGGCGTCGACCTGTTCGAACGAACGGCGGACGCAACGCAGGACAGGACGGAGGTGGGTGCGTGAAGGTCTACCTCCTGGTCATGGCCATCGCCACCGCGACCACCTACGTGGCCGTGCCGATCATCCGGCACATCGCCTTGGTGGGCAACGCGCTCACCCCCGTGCGGGCACGCGACGTCCACTCCACACCCATCCCGCGGCTGGGCGGCGTGGCCATGTTCTTCGGCCTGTTCTCCGCGATCTCCGTGGCCTCCACGATCCCCTACCTCTCCGACGTCATCGACTCCAGCGCCTGGGCGGTGGTCCTGGGGGCGGGACTGGTGTGCCTGCTCGGCGTCGTCGATGACCTGTGGGAGCTGGACTGGATGACCAAGCTCGCCGGCCAGATCCTGGCCGCCGGGGTCATGGCCTGGCAGGGCGTCCAGCTCCTCACCTTCCCCGTGGCGGGGCTGACGATCGGCTCCTCACGCCTGTCCCTCATCTCCACCGTCATCGTCGTCGTGGCCGCCATCAACGCCGTCAACTTCGTCGACGGACTCGACGGGCTGGCGGCCGGCATCATCGGGATCGGCTCGACCGCCTTCTTCATGTACACCTACGTCCTTACCCGCGCCACGAGCCCCGGCTCCTACAGCTCCCTGGCCGCCACGATCGTGGCCGCGCTCATCGGCGTGTGCGTGGGCTTCCTGCCGCACAACTTCAACCCGGCCACCATCTTCATGGGCGACTCCGGGGCGATGCAGCTGGGGCTGGTCTCGGCGGCCTCCACCATCATCGTCACCGGGCAGATCGACCCCGGCAGCTTCGACGGCTCGCGCGCCCTGCCCGCCTTCATGCCGATCCTCCTGCCGCTGGCGGTGCTCCTGCTGCCCCTGACCGACATGATCATGGCGATCGTGCGTCGGGCCAGGAAGGGTCTGAGTCCCACCCACCCCGACCGCATGCACATGCACCACCGGCTCCTGGCGGCCGGGCACTCCCACCGCCGCGCCGTGCTGGTGATGTACCTGTGGGCCGCCGTCGCCTCCTTCCCCGTGGCCGCGATGGCCTTCTTCCCCCTGCCCTGGGTGATGGTGGGGGCGGGCATCGCGGTCCTGTTCGCCTTCGTCGTCACCGTCGACCTCATGCCCGGGGTGCGCCACGCACTGCACTCGATGCTGCACCGGCGCCAGGACCGCCAGGAGCAGCGGATTGTCGTCTCCCGCAATGTCTCGGGAACCGGCGAGGTGACGCGCCCGGCCGAGGGGCAGGCGCCGCACGGGTCCGCGTTAGCAGCACCGTCCGAGCCGACAGAAGGGGGACGCCAGTGAGCGAGACGGCCCGCACGAACGCCCACACCCTGCGCGAGGCCTCCACCCGACTGCGCCGGATCCTCTCCGTGGCTGCCGTGGTCCTGGTAACCGGCGAGGTCCTGTGGTGCCTGATCGGCGGAGCCTGCGGAGCCGTGGCCCATCCGCTGGGCACGCTGCTGGCCGCAGCGGGTTCGACGACGGTGCTTCTGGCCGCGACCTGGTGGTTCCTGGACCGCATGGTCCGCTCCGGAATGGGAGCCCTGGTGGCCTGGATGGCCGGCGGATACCTGGGAAAAGTTGCGATCCTGGCTGTGGCGCTCCTGGGAGGACGGGCGCTGGGGTGCGACACTAGAGTGATTGGGCTCTCACTCATCGCTGCGATTCTGGTGGGCATGTTCGCTGAGGCGACTGTCCTGGCGCAGGCGCGAATCCTTGCGGTGGAGCCGAAGAGGGGTGGCTCGACGGACCGGTCCTGACCGGGGTGCGGGTTCGGTCACAGGGGGAGGTGAGTGCGACGAGCCGAGAGGAGAGTGCCGGTTCGCTTCGTCAAGACCTTGTGAGGCGCTAGCATTACCTGTGATTAGCAGGCCTGTGAGGACAGACCTCGAAGCGTGAGAGACATCGGGAGGATCTCCTGTCCACCAACACCGTCACCGAGAACGGCACGGCAGCCGACGACGTCGCCGTGCCGCGGACGGCTGACGCCAAGCCGTTCGTCAAACCGCTGTGGTACTGGGTGCTCCTGATCGTCCTGGTCGCCGTCATTGCGCTGACCGCCGTGCCCGCCTTCACTCAGCACCCTCACTCGCCCAGCGTCGGGGACTTCTTCCCCGGGGCCATCTTCGGTGAGGGGACTTTCCTGGAGTTCAACCGCCTCACCTTCGTCCGCCTTGTCATGGGGGGCCTCCTGTGCCTGACCCTGGGCCTCGCCGCCGCCCGCCGCTTCAGGATGGTTCCCGGGCGCGGGCAGGCGCTGCTGGAGATCATTGCGGACTTCGTGCGCAGCAATGTGGCCCTCATGCTTCTGGGCAACAAGAACGGCCGCCGCTTCGCGCCTCTGCTCGGCACCCTCTTCCTGGGCGTGCTCGCCATGAATCTCTCCGGCATCATCCCGGGGCTCAACATCGCCGCCTCCTCTGTGGTGGCCGTCCCCATGGTGTTCGCCGCCCTGACCTACATCACCTTCATCGGTGCCGGGATCAAGGAGCAGGGGGTCGGGCACTTCTTCGCCTCCCAGCTCCTGCCTCCGGGCCTGCCCAAGCCGATGTACCTGCTCGTCACCCCCATCGAGTTCCTCTCGAACTTCATCGTGCGGCCGGTGACACTCACCCTGCGTCTGCTGTGCAACATGGTCTCCGGGCACCTCCTGCTCGGCATGACCTTCTTCGGCACCACCAGCTTGCTTCTGCACCTGCAGGCATCCTCGACGATCAGCCTCCTGACTGGTGCCGCCATGATCGTGGTGACGCTGTTCGAGGTCTTCGTAGCGGTCCTGCAGGCCTACATCTTCACCATCCTCAGCGCCGTCTACATCAAGCTCTCCATCGAGGCTCACTAGACGTCGTAGGACGTCGCCCGAGACTCTTCCACCGACCCCACCTGCGCCACCCGGCGCCAGAAAGAAGGAACCGCATATGTCCCTCACCGCGCTCGCATACGTCGGCTACGGCCTGGCCACGCTCGGCCCGGGCATCGGCATCGGCCTGCTGGTCGGCAAGACCCAGGAGGCCACGGCCCGTCAGCCCGAGGTGGCCGGACGCCTGTTCACCAACATGATCATCGGCGCGGGCATGGTCGAGGCCCTGGGCCTCATCGGCTTCGTCCTGCCGCTCGTCGTCAAGTGATGCTTCCCCTGGCTGCCGAGGGAGGGCAGGGCGGAGGCACAGCCTTCATCCTGCCCCCGCTCTATGAGATCTTCTGGGCGGCGGTCGTCCTCCTGCTCATCCTCCTGGTGGTGGGCCGCTACGCCCTGCCCCGGCTCTACGCCGTGCTGGACGAGCGCGCCCGGCGAATCCAGGAGGGTCTCGACCTGGCCGACAAGGCCAAGCAGGACCAGGCCGACGCCGAGAAGCGCGCCGCCCGGCTCGTGGATGAGGCCCGCCGCGAGGCCGCCCGCATCCGCGACAACGCCCAGAGCGAGGCCAAGGAGATCGTCGCTCAGGCCCGCACCGACGCCCAGGCCGAGGCCGCCGGTATCGTCGAGGGCGCCCAGCGCCAGATCCTGGCCGACAAGCAGGCCGCGCAGATCTCGCTGCGCACTGACGTCGGCATGCTCGCCTCCACTCTGGCCGAGCGCATCGTCGGCGAGCAGCTCAAGGACACCGCCCTGTCCGAGCGTGTCATCGACCGCTTCCTCGACGAGCTCGAGGCCATGCCTCCCGTCGAGGGCGTCGACGCACCGGTGACCACCGGCTCCGCCTCCGAGCCCGCCCCGGAGGAGAAGCCGTGAGAACCGGGACCGGAGCCACCCGTGAGACCGTGAGCCAGGCCTGGGGCCCGGTGCTCACGGCGGCGGGCGTCGAGGGTCAGGAGCTGGGCCGCCAGATCCTCGCCCTGGCCCACCAGGTCGCCGTCAACTCGCTGGAGAGCCCCCTGACCGACCCGGGCCGCGAGCCCGAGGACAAGGTGACGCTCGCACGTCGGCTCTTCGAGGGGACCGTGGACGGGCGCGTCGTCGACCTGCTCAGTGCCATGGTTCGCGGCCGCTGGTCCAAGCCGGTCGACCTCATCTCCGCCCTCCACGACCTGGGCATCGAGGCGATTCTCGCCGGCGCCCACGCCGACGGCACGGTCGGTGAGATTGAGCAGCAGCTCTTCGATGTCCACGAGCAGATCGCCGACGACCGCGAGCTGCGCGATGCCCTGGCCCCCTCGCGCCGCACCCGCACCGAGGCCCGTGTCCGCCTGGCCGAGGCGGTCTTCGCCGCCCACGTCAGCGCCCCGGCCATGAGTCTGCTGCGCTGGTGCGTGCGTCACCGCACCGAGGGCGGGCCGCTGCGCAACCTGCGTCGCGTCGTCGAGCTGGCCGCCGCCATGCGCCGGCGCACCATCGCCGACGTCGTCACCGCCATCCCCATGACCACCGCCCAGGAGGAGCGCCTGCGCACCATTCTGGAGCGGCGTCTGGGCACCCGCATCGACCTCAACTGCGAGGTCGATCCCGAGGTCATCGGCGGAGCGCGCGTCATGATCCGCAACCACGTCCTGGACCACACCGTGCGCGGCGCCGTCGCCGAGCTGCGCACCCGACTGGCCGGCTAGCGGGCACCGCGCCTAGCGCTGCCTCCTGCACCGGCCTCCACAACTTCACCACTCACCTAGTGCCGACGTCGCTCACGCCTCGCGCCGCCGGCCACCAGAACGCAACCAGCAAGGAGACGAGATGGCAGAGCTGACCATCAGGCCCGAGGAGATCCGCTCGGCCCTGAACGAGTTCGCCGAGTCCTACAAGCCCGCCGAGGTCGCGGCCGAGGAGGTCGGGCACGTCGTCTTCGCCGCTGACGGCATCGCACACGTCGAGGGCCTGCCCGGCGTCATGGCCAACGAGCTGCTTACCTTCGAGGACGGCACCGCGGGCCTGGCCATGAACCTTGAGGAGCGCAAGGTCGGCGTCGTCGTCCTGGGGTCCTTCGACGGCATCGACGAGGGCCAGGTCGTGCGCCGCACCGGCGAGGTCCTCTCCGTGCCGGTGGGCGACGCCTACCTGGGCCGCGTCGTCGACCCGCTGGGTCGGCCCATCGACGGCCTGGGCGAGATCGAGGCCGAGGGCCGCCGCGCCCTGGAGCTCCAGGCCCCCGGTGTCATGTCCCGCAAGTCCGTTCACGAGCCCCTCCAGACCGGGCTCAAGGCTATCGACTCGATGATTCCGATCGGCCGCGGCCAGCGTCAGCTCATCATCGGCGACCGCCAGACCGGCAAGACCGCCATCGCCCTGGACACCATCCTCAACCAGAAGGAGGCCTGGGAGTCCGGCGACCCGAACAAGCAGGTGCGCTGCATCTACGTGGCCACCGGCCAGAAGGGCTCCACCATCGCCGCCGTGCGCGCCGCCCTGGAGGAGCGCGGCGCTCTGGAGTACACCACCATCGTCGCCTCCCCGGCCTCCGACCCGGCCGGCTTCAAGTACCTTTCTCCCTACACGGGCTCGGCCATCGGCCAGCACTGGATGTACCAGGGGAAGCACGTCCTCATCGTCTTCGACGACCTGTCCAAGCAGGCCGAGGCCTACCGTGCAGTCTCCCTGCTGCTGCGCCGCCCGCCGGGCCGCGAGGCCTACCCCGGTGACGTCTTCTACCTGCACTCGCGCCTGCTGGAGCGCTGCTCCAAGCTCTCCGACGACCTGGGCGCGGGATCCATGACCGGGCTGCCGATCATCGAGACCAAGGCCAACGACGTCTCCGCCTACATCCCCACCAACGTCATCTCGATCACCGACGGACAGATCTTCCTCCAGTCCGACCTGTTCAACGCTGACCAACGCCCCGCCGTCGACGTCGGCATCTCCGTGTCCCGCGTGGGTGGTGCCGCCCAGGTCAAGGCCATGAAGAAGGTCGCCGGAACCCTCAAGATCACCCTGGCCCAGTACCGCTCCATGCAGGCCTTCGCCATGTTCGCCTCCGACCTGGACGCCGCCACCCGCGCCCAGCTCACCCGCGGCGAGCGCCTCATGGAGCTGCTCAAGCAGCCCCAGTACACGCCCTACCCGGTGGCCGAGCAGGTCGCCAGCGTCTGGGCCGGCACCAAGGGCTACCTCGACGACCTCGACGTCGCCGACGTCCTGCCCTTCGAGGCGGCTTTCCTGGACCACCTGCGGCGCAACACCGACATCCTGGACACCATCGAGTCCACCGGGCAGCTCACCGATGAGACCGAGGAGGCCCTGGTCAAGGCCGTCGAGGCCTTCCGGCGCACCTTCGCCTCCGGTGAGCAGATACTGGGCGCCCAGGTCGCCGAGCCCGAGGAGGAGCCCACCGCCGAGAGGACCACCGAGCAGCTCGTGGTCAAGAGGGGCTGACGTGGCAGGAAACCAGCGCGTCTACAAGCAGCGCATTCGATCGACCCAGACCCTCCAGAAGGTGTTCCGGGCGATGGAGCTCATCGCCTCGTCCCGGATCGGGCAGGCGCGCCGCAACGCGCAGGAGGCCTCGCCCTACGACCACGCCCTGAGCCAGGCGGTGGCTGCCTTGGGCTCCTACTCCCGCTTCGAGCACCCCATTACCCAGGAGCGTACGGATACCAACCGCGTGGCGATCCTCGTGGTCACCTCCGACCGCGGCATGGCCGGCGCCTACTCGGCCACCATCCTGCGCGAGACCGGCCGCCTCATCGAGGAGCTGGTCAAGGACGGCAAGGAGCCGGTGATCTTCACCTTCGGTCGGCGCGCCCATAGCTACTTCAGCTTCCGCGGCACACCGATCGAGTTCTCCTGGACCGGTCAGTCGGACCGACCCAGCGACGAGTCCATCGAGGAGGTCGCCACCACCCTCCTGGACTACTTCCTCCAGCCGCACGAGGCCGGCGGCGTGGCCGAGGTCCACATCGTCTTCACCCGCTACGTCTCGATGGTCTCCCAGG
>ERZ772964.780-NODE-780-length-12664-cov-84.2538_pt1 | contig 12664 bp, 9 predicted proteins | sample MGYA00580675_ERZ772964 | MGnify/ENA primary metagenome ERZ772964 (study PRJEB29015, sample SAMEA2737941) | human oral metagenome | biome: human oral; feature: human-associated habitat; material: dental | place: China | collected 2139 ...
TGTGCCGGGAGCCGGGGGACGATCCTCGTCGAAGCGTTTCGATCAGTGTGCGCCGTATTCCGATAACGGGTCAACTAATCTGATCGAAGATCGAACGTGTTCGACTGCGGACTCGCAGTCCATGGCGTCACAGCATCGTCACCTTTTGTTCGCTCACTGTACTTTGATAGGTTTGCCGGGCCCCGGCCGGGTGCCGCCCGCGGGCCCGCCCGGCCCGAGGGGGCCGCGGTGCTGGAACCACGAGACGCACATCTGTCCACCTGTCCGGTTGCTCGCTCTCGAGGAGCCGGGAGACGATTCCAAGGAACCGGTGGGAGGATTCCCCGGAGACCAGTCGCCGGGCGCACGCCCGTCAGCGACGCCCACGCACGAACACGCACGAAGGAACCTGTTAATGACTACGGAGCCCACAGACCCCACAGAGCCCCTCCGGCTCTCGGACCTCGATCTCAAGGCGATCAGGATCGCCAAGGCGCTGGCCGCGGACGCCGTCGAGAAGGCCGGGTCCGGGCACCCCGGCACCGCCATCTCCCTGGCCCCCGTGGCCTACCTGCTCTACCAGCACGAGATGGCCGGCGACCCGTCCGACGCCCGGTGGCTGGGGCGCGACCGCTTCGTCCTGTCGGTGGGGCACGCCTCGGTCCTCCAGTACATCCAGCTGATCATGGCGGGCTACGGCCTGGAGATGTCCGACCTCCAGGCGCTGCGCACCGCCGGGTCGCTGACGCCGGGTCACCCCGAGCTCGGCCACACGGTGGGCGTGGAGACCACGACCGGCCCGCTGGGCTCCGGGTTCTCCAACGCGGTGGGCATGGCCATGGCCGCCCGCTACGAGCACGGTCTGCTGGACCCCGGCACCCCGGCGGGCGAGTCGGTCTTCGACCACTTCGTCTACACGCTCATGGGGGACGGCTGCATGCAGGAGGGCGTCGTCGCCGAGGCCGCGTCCCTGGCCGGCACCCAGCAGCTGGGCAACCTCATCGCCATCTACGACGACAACGACATCACCATCGAGGGCAGCACGGACCTGGCCTTCACCGAGGACGTCACCGCCCGCTTCACCGCCTACGGCTGGCAGGTCATCGAGGTGGACTGGAGGGGCGACGGCGAGTACCACGAGGACCTGGCCGCCCTGCACGAGGCGCTGGCGGCGGCGCGCGCCGAGACCAGTCGGCCGTCCCTGATCCGGCTGAGCACGATCATCGCCTGGCCCGCCCCCACCATGCAGGGCCAGGCCTCCACCCACGGCGCGAAGCTCGGCGCCGCCGAGGTCGCCGGGCTCAAGAGGGTCCTCGGCCTGGACCCCGAGGCCTCCTTCCAGACCGACGGCGTCCTGGAGCGCACCCGCGCCCACGCCGCCGAGCGGGCCGCCGCCGCGCGCGCCGAGTGGGACGCCCGCTACGAGGCCTGGAGGGCCGCCAACCCCTCGGGCGCGGCGCTGCTGGACCGCCTGCGCTCCGGCGAGCCGCCTGCGGAGCTGGAGGCCGCCCTGCCGACCTGGGAGACCGGGAAGTCGGTCGCCACCCGCAGCGCCTCGGGGGCGGTGCTCACCGCCCTGGCGCCCGTCGTCCCCGAGCTGTGGGGCGGTTCGGCCGACCTGGGCGGCTCCAACAAGACCACCATGGTCGGCGAGCCCTCCTTCCTGCCCGCCTCCCTGGCGCAGAAGGAGGGGGACGGCCCCTACGGGCGCATGATCCACTTCGGGGTGCGCGAGCACGCCATGGGCGGCATCCTCAACGGCATCGTCCTGGACGGTCTGACCCGCGCCTACGGCGGCACCTTCCTGGTCTTCGCCGACTACATGCGGCCCACCGCCCGCCTGGCGGCGCTCATGCGGGTCCCCAGCATCTTCGTGTGGTCCCACGACTCCATCGGCGTGGGCGAGGACGGCCCCACCCACCAGCCCGTCGAGCACCTCGCCTCCCTGCGGGCCATCCCGGGCTTCGACGTCGTCCGCCCCGCCGACGCCAATGAGACCGCCGCCGCGTGGGCGGAGATCCTCAGGCGCCGCCACGAGCCCGCCGGCCTGATCCTGTCGCGCCAGAACCTCCCCGTGCTGGCCTCAGCCGAGGCCGCCGCCGAGGGCGTGCGCCGCGGCGCCTACGTCCTGGCCGAGGCCACCGACTCCCGGGGCGGCGCCGTCGCCCCGGCCGTGACCATTATCGCCACCGGATCGGAGGTGTCGGTCGCCGCCGACGCCCGCGACATCCTCCAGGCCGCCGGCACGCCCACCCGCGTGGTCTCCGCCCCCTGCCTGGAGTGGTTCGACGCCCAGGACGAGGACTACCGCGCCTCGGTCCTGCCCGAGGACTGCGTGAGGGTCGCCGTGGAGGCGGGCGTCGCCATGGGCTGGCGCGAGCGGGTCGGCGACGGCGGCGCGATCGTCTCCATCGACCGCTTCGGCGCCTCCGCCCCGGCCGCGGAGATGTTCGCCGACTACGGCTTCACCGGCGACAACGTCGCCGCCCGGGCGCGCGAGGCCCTCGCACGGGCCTGAGCGCCCCGTACGCCCCGTCCGCCCCGCCGTCGTCGGCGCCGGGGCGGACGGCCCCGGCCGTCGCGTCGCCCGCGCCCGCCGACCGGCGGGAACCGGGAACGGCGGCGGATGGGCCCGCTCAGAAGCAGGCGATCAGGCCCCTGGGGCCCTCGATGACCTCGATGTCGGTGCCGAAGATGGAGCTGAGGACCTCGTCGCGCATGATCTCGGCCGGGGTTCCGAACTCGACGATCCTGCCGTCCTTGACGGCGCAGATCCGGTCGGCGTAGCGGGCCGCCATGTTGATGTCGTGCAGGACGACGATCACCGTGCGCCCGAACTCGCGGGCGGCGCGCTCGACGTGGTTCATCATCTCCACCGAGTGGGCGATGTCCAGGTTGTTGAGGGGCTCGTCGAGCAGGACGTAGTCCGTCTCCTGGCACAGGACCATGGCCACGTAGGCGCGCTGGCGCTGGCCGCCCGAGAGCTCGTCCAGGTGACGGCCCTCGAGCTCGCCGAGCCCGAGGAAGTCCACGTAGCGGGAGATGATCTCCTCGTCCTCGGCGGTCAGCCTCCCCCGGGAGTACGGGAAGCGGCCGAAGCCGATGAGCTGGCGCACGGTGAGCCGGGTGATGAAGTGGTTCTCCTGCCGCAGGATCGACAGCACCTTGGCCAGGTCCGCGGACCTGGTCGAGGCCACGTCCATCTCGGCCACGCGGATCGTGCCCTCGCTGATGCCGAGCAGCCTGCCGATCATCATGAGCAGCGTGGACTTGCCCGCCCCGTTGGGGCCGATGAGCGCGGTCACCCCGCCGGCGGGGATGTCCAGCTCGACGGGACCGATGGAGACCTCAGAGCTGTAGACCTTGGTGACTCGACGCAACTCGATCACAGCCGCCCCTTTCTGAGAATGACGACGAGGAACGCGCAGCCGCCCACCAGCTCGATAATGATCGAGACGACGCCCTGGGCGTCGAAGACGTGGTACATGAGGAAGTAGGCCCCGGTGAGCACGAGCAGGCCGAGGCTGACCGCCATGGGCAGGATGTAGCGGTGGTCGTAGGTGCCGCACAGCTGGTAGGTCAGGGTCGCGACGAGGAACCCGAGAAAGGTCATGGGCCCCACCAGCGCGGTCGACGTCGCCATGAGCACCGATACGACCACCAGCACCGCGATCGAGGTCCGCGTGTGGTTCAGCCCCAGGCTCGTCGTCGTGTCCCGTCCCAGCGACAGGACGTTGAGCCTGCGGGAGGCGACGAGCAGCGCCACGGAGGCGATAAGCACCAGCGGCAGCGCCACCGGGTAGTACTCGGAGTCCGAGTTGTTCACCGAGCCGAACAGGCGGGCGGTGAGGACGTCGAACTCGCTGGGGGTCAGCATGCGCTGCATGAAGGTCGAGACGCTGCCCAGCCCCGCGCCGATAATGATCCCGATGAGCAGCATGGCGTGCATACTGCCCACGCGCTCGGTCAGCAGCCAGGAGTACAGCAGCAGCGACAGCCCGATCATGAGCACCAGCTGGACGACGAACATCTGCAGGTTGCGGGCCGCGTTGAGCCCGGCGACGCCGAAGAAGAACACGGTGGAGGTGTGGATGGCCCGGTACAGGGACTCGAATCCCATGATGGACGGCGTGATGATGCGGTTGCCGGTCACCGTCTGGAAGGCGACCGTGGCCATGGCCTGGCACACCGCCACGACCCCCATGGCGATGAGGGCGTACATGCGGCGGTGGGCGATGAGCCAGAAGCTGCGCGTGCCCAGCGGGGCCGGGTTCTTCCAGATGAGCAGCCCGGCGGCGAACAGGAGGGCCAGCGCCGTCAGGCCCAGGTAGGTGACCCACCACCGGCGTCGGGCGCCGGCGTTCGGAAAGGCGCCGGAGCGGCGCACGGTCTGCCCGCTCACGACGGCCTCCCGAGCCTGCGGATGATGAGGACGACGAACACGGCCGCGCCGACGATGCCCAGCACCACCGAGACGGGGATCTCGAAGGGGGAGATGATCGTGCGGGCGAGCAGGTCGCAGACGGTGACCAGGCCGATCCCCACCAGGCAGACCCACGGCAGGTTGGAGCGCAGGTCGTCCCCGCGCCGCATGGAGACCAGGTTGGGGACGATGAGGCCGAGGAACGGCAGCGACCCGACGACGACGGTGACGGTGCCGGTGGCCAGGGCGATCAGGCCCGTCCCGACCAGGACGGTGCGCCGGTAGTCGACCCCGATGCTCGTGGCGACGTCCTGGCCCAGGCCGGCCGCCGTGAGACGGTCGGCGTAGTGGAAGACGGCCGCGGCCACCAGCAGCACGAGCCACAGGACCTCGTACTGGCCCCGGTAGACCGAGGTGAAGCTGCCCTGGAACCACACGCCCAGCGACTGGAGCATATTGGTCTTGAGGGCGAAGAAGGTCGACAGGGCGCTGACCACGGAGCCGAGCATGATGCCGACGATGGGCACCAGCAGGGAGGAGCGCAGCGAGACGCGCCGCAGGAACAGGAAGAAGACCATGGTCCCCGCGAAGGCCATGGCGACGGCGCCGACCATGCGCATGAGCACGCTGGCCCGCGGGGCGACGGCCATGACCAGGAGCAGCCCGAGCCCCGCCCACTCGGTGGTTCCGGTGGTGGTCGGCTCCACGAAGCGGTTCTGGGTGATGAGCTGCATGACGAGGCCGGACACGGACATGGCGGCGCCCGCCAGGACCAGGGCGATGGTGCGCGGCACGCGGACATTGAGGAACATCTCGCCGCCATCGCTGCGGGAGAAGATGGAGTACTCGCCGGTGAGGAGGCTCACGACGAGCAGGGCTGCGACGATCGCCAGCCCCGCGAGCAGCCCGCCGGTGAGCAGTGGGCCGCGGGTGCGGGTCGTGGGCGTCGTCGTGGGGCTTTCCTTCTGGATCTCAGTCATGGGAGCGGCCGTCCTGCGGGGCCTCGGAGCCGCGCAGGACGGCGGGGGCGCACGGCTGCGTCAGCCCTTGGACTTGGCGGCCTCGAAGGCGTCGGCCATCGAGCCGAGGATCTCCGTGTAGGTGATGATCGACTCGTTGGTGTAGGTGTCCTTGGGGGCGTAGATGACCTGTCCCTTGGTCACGGCGGGGACGTTCTGGAGGGCGCTGTTGCCCGCGATGACGTCCTCGGCGGGCGTGTAGTCGTCCTTGTCGGCGCTGATAGCGCCGTCGCGGTCGAGGACCAGGATCCACTCGGGGTTGGAGTCGGCGATCTTCTCCACCGAGATGTCGTCGCCCGTGTGGCTGTCCGTGCCCACGACATCATCCAGGGCGGGCGTGAGGTCGAGCAGGTCGTACAGCGGCCCCCAGGTGCGCCCGACCTTCGGCGCGACGTAGCCGATCTCGCCGCCGGAGACGTCGACGGCCATGACCTTGGAGCTGCCGTCGTAGGCGTTCTTGGCCCGCTCCAGGGCGGCGTTGAAGTCGGAGACGAGCTGGTCGGCCTCGGTCTCCTTGCCGAAGACCTGACCCAGCGCGGTGACCTGGCGGCTGAGCTCGGAGTCGAGGGGCTGCCCCTCGCGAGGCTCGAGGTCGAGCAGCGGGACGCCCGGGTTCAGCTCGGCCATCTGGTCGTCGTACTGGGAGAAGCGCTGGCCGGAGATAATGAGGTCGGGACTGGCCGCAACGAGCTTCTCCAGGTCGGGCTCCTTGTGGTCCTTCAGGTTGGCGACGTCATCGCCGCTGTAAGCGGTCACGGTCGAGGGCATGAGGCCCTTGGGAACGGCGACCAGCGGCACCTCCCACTGCGCCAGGACCTCGAAGGTGCGGTTGTCGGCGGAGGCGGCGCGCTGGACGGGCAGGGTGATATCGACGGTGCCGCGGTTGTCCTCAATGGTGACCGTGGAGCCCTGCGCGGCGGAGCCGCCGGAGCCCGTCGAGCTGTTGTCGGCGGGGCTGCCGCAGGCGCCCAGAGCGAGCCCGACTGCGGTGGCAAGGGCCATGCTGTGACGGCGGGAGATCTTACGAGACATGACTTCCTTCGGTTGGGGCCGGACGCGCTCCCAACCGGACTCCGATCGGATCGTGCACGGGACGGGAATGCGCGTGAACTCATTAGGTGAGGCTTGACTCAGTAAAAAACTAAGGGAAGGTTCACCTAAAGGACAAGGCCTGTCGTCTCGTGGCGACCGCCACCGCTCGACGCCGTCGTCCCCGAAGACCGTCAGAAGAGCTCAGCCGCCGCGGCCTGGATGGGCAGGGCCCGCGTGAAGGCAGCCAGGTAGCGGGAGTACTCCTCGACCTCCTCGGGCGCGGGCGCGACCGTGGTGACCTCCGTGTCGCCGAAGACGACGTCGGCGAGGTAGTCCTCCAGTGCCGGGCCGTCGGGGCCGGCCGCCCACGCCCTGTAGCCGGCGAGCAGGGCCATGCCCCACGCCCCGCCCTGGGAGGCGGTGGCGCCCACCGACACGGGCGTGCCGAAGGCGGCGGCCAGGACCCGCTGAGGGATCTCGGGAGTGGCGAAGATGCCCCCGTGGGCGAACATGGAGTCGATCGGGACCTCGGCACCGGCCCGCAGGACCCTCAGGCCATGGGCCATGGAGGCGAAGGCGGCGAACAGGTGCGCGCGCATGAGGGTCGCCAGCGACAGGGTCGCCTCGGGGCGGCGCAGCACCAGGGGCCGCCCCTCGGCCAGCCCCACCAGGTGCTCGCCGGACAGGAAGTTGAAGGCCAACACCCCGCCGGGCGAGCCGGCCGGGCCGGGCGCACCGGCGTCGGCCGCGGCGCCCAGCAGGACCTCGAACAGCCTCCCGCGCTCCACCGGGGCGCCAATGGCGGCGGCGAACTGGCCGAAGACCTCGACCCAGGCGTTGAGGTCGCTCGTGCAGTTGTTGGAGTGGACCATGGCCACCGGCGCCCCCGACGGCGTGGCCACCAGGTCGACCTGCTCCACCCGTGTCCGCAGGGGCCGCTCCAGGACGATCATGGCGAAGGCGCTGGTGCCGGCCGAGACGCTGCCGGTGCGCGGGCGCACCGAGTTGGTGGCGACCATGCCGGTGCCGGCGTCGCCCTCGGGCGGGCACAGCGGCGCCCCGGGGCGCAGCGCGCCGGTGGGGTCGAGCAGGCGGGCGCCGTCGTCGGTGAGCGCCCCGGCGTCCTGCCCGGCCACGGCGACCCGCGGCAGGAGGTCGGCCAGGGACCAGGGCGCGTCCACGCACCGGTCGAAGGCCGCGACCATCCCGACGTCGAAGGAGCGGCCGTCGGGCCCGATCGGGAAGACCCCCGAGGCCTCCCCCACGCCCAGGACGTGGCGCCCGGTCAGGCGGTGGTGGACGTAGCCGGCGAGCGTGGTGATACGGGCGATGCGGGGCACGTGCTCCTCGCCGCGGGTGACGGCGTGGTGGAGGTGGGAGACGGACCACCGCTGGGGGATGTTGAGGCCGAGGAGCTCGGACAGGGCGGCCGAGGACCGCTGGGTGAAGGTGTTGCGCCAGGTGCGGAAGGGGACGAGCGGGACGTCGTCGGCGTCCAGGGGGAGGTAGCCGTGCATCATCCCGGAGATGCCGATGGCGCCGACGTCGGTCAGCACGGCGGAGTACCGGTCGCGGTAGTCCCGGGCGAGCCCGGCGTAGGCGGCCCGCACGCCCGCCACGACGTCGTCGATGGCGTAGGTCCACACCCCGTCCACGAGCTCGTTGACCCACTCGAAGCCGCCGGAGGCGATGACGGCGTGCGACCGGTCGATCAGGACGGCCTTGATGCGCGTGGAGCCGAGCTCGATGCCGAGCGCGGTCCGGCCCGGGTCCGGGGCGGCCGCCGCGGACGGGGTCGCGGTCTCCGGTGCTGGGGCGGAAGAGGTCATTCGAATCAGGCTCCGTTGCTTGGCGGGGTGGCGCGCCTGCGCCCCGAGCGGCGGCCGCCGCCGGACGCACGACGACGGCGGTGCACGGTGCACGGTGCACGGTGCCGATGCTACCGGCGAACAGTCGTTCATGTGAACGCGCACCCTTATGCTTGGCCCTGCCGTTCCGGCGCAGTTCCGCCCGCCCCGCCGCATTGCCGCGATACCGGGGCGCACGTCCGTTCACCGCGGTCGGTGCCACAGGGCGTCGGAACCGGCACAGTGGCGCTATCGGCCGAGCCCGCCCGGCGGGCACGGCCATGATCAGTGAAGATTGAGAGAGGACCGTACCTGAAATGTCCGAGTCGCCCGAGCCGATTGTCCTGTCCGAGCTGGATGCCGAGGTGCGCGAGGCGGTGGCCGCGACCCGCGAGAAGGTGGCGGCGCTGCACGCCGAGCTGCCCCGCTGGGGGCTGGTGGTGTGGACCGCCGGCAATGTCTCCGAGCGCGTCGTCCTGACCCGCGACGGCGAGACCGTCAAGACCGATCTGTTCGTCATCAAGCCCTCGGGCGTCTCCTACGACGAGCTGACCGCCGAGACCATGGTGGTGTGCACCCTGGACGGCGCCAAGATCGACGACGGCACGCCGGCGTCGCTCACGCCGTCGTCGGACACCGCCGCCCACGCCTACGTCTACCGGCACATGGAGCAGGTCGGCGGCGTCGTCCACACCCACTCCACCTACGCCACCGCCTGGGCGGCGCGCCGCGAGCCCATCCCCTGCGCCCTGACCATGATGGGCGACGAGTTCGGGGGGCCCATCCCCGTGGGGCCTTTCGCCCTCATCGGCGATGACTCCATCGGGCGCGGCATTGTGGAGACCCTGTCCGGCTCGAAGTCACCGGCCGTGCTCATGGCCAACCACGGGCCCTTCACCATTGGGCGCGACGCCCGCGCCGCCGTCAAGGCCGCCGTCATGTGCGAGGAGGTCGCCCGCACCGTCCACATCGCCCGCGCCGGCGGCGAGATCACGCTGATCGACCAGGACCTGGTCGACCGGCTCAACGACCGCTACCAGAACGTCTACGGCCAGCACGGCCAGCACGGCCAGCACGACCAGCACTGAGGACCGGCCGAGCCGCCGGCACCGGTAGCCGGGGCGAGCCGGGACCGCCGCCGGCGACTGAGGCGGACCGGCGCCGCCGTCAGTAGCGGGAGCCGTAGGTTGACCTGCAGGAGCCCCCGTGGGTCATGGAGTAGTCGCGTCCTCCGCAGCTCTTGCCGAAGGACTCTTCCGAGCTCCCGGAGGGGGACAGGTAGTAGAGGCTGTCGCAGTCGCCCATGTCGCCCTTGGAGCACGAGTCCCTCAGGCCGCTGTTCGACGAACTGTAGGTCGAGTAGGGCGTGGGGCTGGGCGAGGAGTAGCGGGAACCGTAGGTCGACCTGCAGTCGCCCCCGTGGGTCATGGAGTGATCGCGTCCTCCGCAGCTCCTGCCGAAGGACTCTTCCGAGCTCCCGGACCTGGCGGCGTAGTAGAGGCTATCGCAGTCGGCCATGTCCCCACTTCTACATGATGTTTGCAGAGTGCTGGTCCCGGAGTCGGACGACTGTCTGCTATAGGTGGCTAATACAACGCTTCCAATGGCCAGGACGATAACGGAGAAGAAAATCACAATGCCCACTACGGCAGCCGTGTTGGAGCTCTTGGTGCCTGTCGGTGGGACGGGCGCGAGCGGGGCGGCGCTGTAGGCGGCCGACGGCGCGGACAGCGGGGCGGCGCTGTAGGCGGCCGACGGCGCGGACAGCGGGGCGGCGCTGTAGGCGGCCGACGGCACCGACGGCACTGACGGCACTGACGGCGCGGACAGCGGCATGGCTCCGCTGCCTCCTCCGACGAGCGGAGGAGGCAGGGCGGCCTCCCCCGTCTGCCGGTTCTCGAGCTGCGCGGCGTACATCGAGGCGGTCTGCTGCTCCGACGCCGTCAGGGCCACTTGGACATCCGGGCCTCCGACCTGTCGGAGCCACTGCCGCAGGTCCGGGTAAAGAGACGGGTTGGCCGCCAGAGACGGCCACAGGTCGGGGCGCTCGGCGGCAATCTGCGCCATGTCCTGCGCGCTCGTGCCGGGATCGGCGGCCTGCGCGGGGGTGAAGGCCGAGGAGTCAGTCATCGTCTACCTCCATGGGATGACGAGGTGGGGGCGGAGCGGGTGGGCCGCAACCTGAGGGCAGGCTAAAGCGCTCCGGCGCGCCGGACCAGGTACAAGTTCTGATACACCGCCCGCATCGCCCTGGTGGCCGGACCAACCTGACGCACGCCACCAAGTTGCGAGGTCAGCATACGCCCAGCCAACGACCTCAGCCCGCCCCTCCCTCGCCGAGATCGGTTCAGTTCCGGCTCGAGATCGGTTCAAAGCGCCCGCCGGACGTCGACGGACCCCGGAAAAGTGACGCTTCCACGCACTTTCATCCCCTCCTTTTCCCTCGCCCTCTCCGACCCGCGGCGAGGAACCGTGGAAGCACATCAGCTCCTGCCACGACCATGACCGCAGAACATCTTGAATACGTCGAACGGAAACATCGCGAAAAGGCGCCCGAGAAAACGGTTTCGAGCGCTCCTCGGCCACGGTCCCGGACGGCCATACGGCGACTGGAGGACCCATCGTCCGCTTCAACGGGTACCGCGGTCATACGACTTCCCCGGCCCGTGCTCGCGCTCTTACAACGGGGTCTACAAGGAGTCTCGTTGCCCAAGAATACGGCTCGGCCCCGGAGCGCGCGCTCCGGGGCCGAGCGATAGTCCCGAGTCCGGACTGAACCGATCTCGATGCGGAAGTGAACCGATCTCGGCGAAGGAGGGACCGATCAGATGTCCTCCAGGGAGGCCCCCTTCGTCTCACGGGCGAAGAGGTAGATAATGCCGCCCGCGAAGAGCAGGACCGCGAAGACGATGAAGGGCAGGAAGACCACCTCGGCGCTCAGCTTGCTGTTTCCAATGAGCGCCCCCACGAAGTACGGCCCGACGACCTTGGCGATCGCACCAATACCGTAGCCCAGCCCCAGGCCGGTGGAGCGGGCCTCGGTGGGGAACTGCTCGCCGCCGAAGGCGTTGAGGATGCCGAAGGCGCCGTCGCCGAAGGTCATGACGATGAAGATGCCCGCGAAGAACACGTAGCCGGCGCTGCCGATCTCGTCCCCGTGGACCATCCGGGTCGAGAAGGCTGCGATGAGGGCGCCGATGGCACCGATCATGCCGCAGCCGAACATAGTCCAGCGCCGTCCGATCCGGTCAGAGATCCAGGCCGACCCCAGGCGCCCGAGCAGGTCGCCGAACGAGACGAACATGAACAGGGTCGCAACCGTGCTGGCGCCGAACTTGAAGGACTGGCCGAGCAGCGTCTGCCCCCAGGACTGGACGGTGAAGGAACCCATAATGAAGGAGAAGGAGCCCAGCGCCACGACGAGCAGCTGGCGGGGGTACTTGGTGAAGATGACCGAGTAGGACGCGGAGGTCTTCTCCGGGATCGGGGGCAGGTCGGCGACCTGCTCCACGGGAATCTCCATGGCCCAGGCGTAGGCCGCCCTGGCCTCCTCCTCGCGCCCCTTGGACTGGAGGAAGCGCGGGGACTCGGGAATGACGCGGGCCCAGGCCAGCAGCACAATGGGCACGCAGCCGACGGCGATGAGGCCGCGCCACCCCAGAGGACCGCCGAGGTACTTGGTGACCAGACCGCCGAGGAAGATGCCCGCGGGGATGAAGACGCTCGTGAGGCCCGCCAGGAGGCCGCGCTGCTTGGCGGGCACGAACTCCTGGACGAAGGGCACCGAGGTGATGTTGAGCCCGCCGACACCGAAGCCGACACCGGTGCGCAGGATGGCCAGCAGGATCCAGCCGTTGACCGGGGTGAAGGCGGAGGCGGCGGTGAAGACGACGAGGACGACAATGCACCAGATGAAGGCGTGCTTGCGGCCGAAGACGTCGGCCAGCCGGCCCCAGGTGATGGAGCCGAGAACCGTGCCCAGGCCCGCACCGGCGAGGATGATGCCGGACTGGAAGCCGCTGAGGTTCCAGCCCGGGGCCTCGAGCAGCAGGTTGACAATGAAGCCGATGAGGAACAGGTCGAAGAACTCCGACACGTTGCCCACAATGGCCATCCCGATGAGGGACTTCTGGTGCCCGGTGAGGCGGTGGTTGTCAATCTGCTCCGGGGCCGTGCGCCCCTGTGGTGCTGCGTGCACCGATGTTGCTGAACTCATGTGAGGACCAATCGTGAATGATAAGAGGGGTGGAGTACCGGGGCGGGTCAGCGCACGATGTCCGAGCCGTGGAGAGCCAGGAGCTCGCCGGGGCGCACGTGCGTGAGGTCGCCGTGGTGGGTCAGGGCGAGCTGGGCCACCTTGGTGC
>ERZ772964.781-NODE-781-length-12657-cov-107.083_pt1 | contig 12657 bp, 8 predicted proteins | sample MGYA00580675_ERZ772964 | MGnify/ENA primary metagenome ERZ772964 (study PRJEB29015, sample SAMEA2737941) | human oral metagenome | biome: human oral; feature: human-associated habitat; material: dental | place: China | collected 2139 ...
GCCGAGCCCGGCACCTACACGTTCGTCTCCCACTCCTTCGCCGACATGGAGAAGGGCGCCATGGGGAACCTGGTCGTCGCGGGGTGAGCGGGACGGGCGGGCCCGCCGCTCAGGCGGGCGCGTCCCCGCGCTCGACGACGACGTGGCAGCCGTCCTCGAGCAGCGGCACCAGTGTCAGGCGGGTGCGCGCGCCGATCTTGCCGGCGGCGGAGCGGTGCAGCCCCGCGCGCTCGTAGACCTCGTTGAGATAGCCCTCGTGCATGACGCACACCAGCGGGTGGGGGACCCGGTCGCGGGTCACCAGCGGGCACGCCTTGAGGACGAGGGTGTCCCCGTGGGGCTCGGGCGCGAAGCCCATCATGGACAGGTCGGGCAGGAGGTGCGCGGCGCGCTCCGCGGGGCCGGCGGCCTCGCCGGGGTCCTCGACCTGCTGCGCCGCCGGCGTCATCTGCGCCCAGCGCCGCCCGATCGCCAGCGCGAGCTCATGGGCCCGGGGGCCGGTGCCCAGCGTCTCGGCGATGGCGTCGAGCAGGGTGAGGTAGGAGTCCAGGACCTCCTCCGGGTTCGGGGCGGTCGAGGCGTAGCGCAGCGCGGGGCGGCCGCGCCGGCCCGTCGGCATGGAGGAGACCTCCACGAAGCCGGCGTCGACGAGCGCGTCGAGGTGCTCGCGCACGGTGTTGTGATGGAGGTCCAGCGCGGAGGCCACCTCGGCGGCGGTCATAGGGCGGTGGGCCGTCTCAATGAGCTCCAGGACACGACGCCGGGCGACCGTCAGCTCGGTGCGCGCCGACAGGTCCACCCATGAGGGTCGCGGCAGGCGCGCAGGAGCATCAGACACCCCATGAGCCTAGCGGGAGCGACAACGCTCGCACAAAGCGTCCTCCCGCAGGCGGGGCCCGGCCGACGGGGCGTCCGGGCCGTTGGGCGCCCTCGCAGGCGAAGGGCGCGCCGCCCCGGCCGACGCCGAGCCGTCCTCCGTCCGCGGGGCACTCAGTCCCAGGCGATCGACCAGTACTGGGTCTCCTGGAACTCCCGGACGCCCTCGCGGGCGCCCTCCCGGCCGATGCCGGACTCCTTCAGGCCGCCGAAGGGCGCGGCCGGGTCCGAGACCAGGCCCCGGTTGATGCCGACCATGCCGAACTCGAGCCTCTCGGCCAGCCGCATCGCCCACCTCAGGTCCTCGGAGAAGACGTAGGCGGCCAGTCCCGCGTCGGTTCCGTTGGCCCAGCCGAGCATCTGCTCCTCGTCCTCCCAGGCGACGACCGGGGCCACCGGGCCGAAGATCTCCGTGCGCACGATCTCGGCGTCGGGGGCCACGCCGGCCAGGACCGTCGCCGGGAGGAACGCCCCGGGACCCGCCGGGCACGCCGACCGGGCGCTCACGCGGGCCCCCGCGACGACGGCGCGCTCGACGAGCGCGCTGATCGCGTCGCGGGCGCGCACCGTGACCAGCGGGCCGATCTCGCATCCCTCCGGCCCCAGGGCCGGGCCGACCCTCAGGGCGCGCACCGCCCGGGCGAGGCGGTCGACGAAGGCGTCGTGGACGTCGGTGTGCACGTAGAAGCGGTTGGCCGCCGTGCACGCCTCGCCCGTCCCGCGGAACTTGGCCTGCATGGCGCCGGCGACGGCGGCGTCGAGGTCGGCGTCCGGCGCCACGATGAAGGGGGCGTTGCCGCCCAGCTCCATGGAGGAGACCAGGACCTTGTCCGCCGCCTGACGCATGAGCGTCCTGCCCACCTGCGTCGAGCCGGTGAAGGAGACGGCGCGCACGCGGGAGTCCTCCAGCCAGATCGTGGAGATCTTCGCCGAACGGGTCGAGGGGAGGATGTTGACCACCCCCGCGGGCACCCCGGCCCGCTCGATGAGGCGCCCCAGGGCGATGGCCGTCAGGGGCGTCAGGCTGGCGGGCTTGAGGACGACGGTGCATCCCGCGGCCAGCGCCGGGGCGATCTTCCGGGTCGCCATGGCGGCCGGGAAGTTCCAGGGCGTGACCATGGCGACCACCCCGATGGGCCGGTGGGTGACCAGCGTGCGGGTGCCCCCGGCCGGGGCGGGGCCGAAGCCCCCCTCGGTGCGCACGGCCTCCTCGGAGAACCAGCGGAAGAACTCGGCGGCGTAGCGGACCTCGCCCAGGGCGTCGTCGAGCGACTTGCCGTTCTCGGCGCTGATGAGGGTGGCGAGGTCGTCCTCGTTGTCGATCATGAGCGAGAACAGCGAGCGCAGGAGCTCCCCGCGCTGGCGGGGCGCCATCGCGCTCCACGCGGGCAGGGCCGCCGCGGCGGCGTCGGCAGCGGCCCGCGCGTCCTCCACGGTGGCGTTGGCGACGGTCGCGAAGGGCTCGCCGCAGGCGGGGTCGGCGACGTCGAAGGAGCCGCGGTCCGAGGCGGCCCGCATCGTTCCGCCGATGAGCAGGCCCTCCTGGGCGTTGAGCCCGGCCAGGATGCCGGTCAGGCGGGGCGCTGCCTCCAGGGTCTGGTAGGTCATATCGGTTCCTCCTCAGTTCACAGGGTGCTCTCAGGCGCGGGTGGTGCGGGACGCCGACAGGGCGTCGCGGATAATGGTCAGGCCCCGGCGCAGGAGGTCGTCGGGCATGGTCAGCGGCGGCAGCAGGCGGATGACGTTGGAGTCCGTGCCGCAGGTCAGGACGATGACGCCCCGCTCGCGGGCCCGGGTCGCCACCTCCCCGGTCAGGGCGGCGTCGGGGCGCCCCGTGCCCGGGTCGATGAGCTCCAAGGCGAGCATGGCGCCGCGGCCGCGGACGTCGCCGACGCGCGGGTCCTCGGCCTGCCATCCCCGCAGGGTCTCCAGGCCGATCTCCTCGACGCGGCGGGCGCGGGAGGCGAGGTCCTCGCTCTCGATCATGTCGAGGACCGCCAGGGCGGCGGCGCAGGCCACCGGGTTGCCGCCGTAGGTGCCGCCCAGGGAGCCGGGCCCGGCGCAGTCCATGATCTCGGCGCGGCCGGTGACGGCGGACAGCGGCAGGCCCCCGGCGACGCCCTTGGCGATCGTGACGAGGTCGGGGACGACGCCGTCGTGCTCGCAGGCGAACCAGCGGCCCGTGCGGGCCATGCCGGACTGGATCTCGTCGACGATGAGAACCGCTCCGCTGGACGCGCACCACTCCTGGAGGGCGCGCAGGAAGCCCGGCGCGGGGACGATGAAGCCGCCCTCGCCCTGGATGGGCTCGATAATGAGGCAGGCCACCTGCCCGGCGCCGACCTGCGCCTCGATCCGGGCGACGGTGCGCGCGGCCGCCTCCCGCCCGTCGAGACCGTCGCGGAAGGGGTAGGAGCCGGGCACCCGGTAGATCTCGGAGGGGAAGGGCCCGAAGCCGGCCTTGTAGGGGGCGGCCTTGGCGGTCAGCCCCATGGTCAGGGCGGTGCGCCCGTGGAAGGCGTGGTCGAAGCAGACGACGGCCTGGCGCCCGGTGTACCTGCGGGCGAGCTTGACGGCGTTCTCCACCGCCTCCGCGCCGGAGTTGAACAGGGCCGTCCGCTTGGGGAAGTCGCCGGGGGTCAGGGCGTTGAGGCGCTCGGCGACCGCGACGTAGCTCTCGTAGCGGGTCACGGCGAAGGACGTGTGCGTCAGGCGGTCGACCTGGTCGCGCACGGCGGCGGCGACGGGGCCGGCGGCGCCGCCGACCGTCGTCACCCCGATGCCGGAGCCGAGGTCGATCAGGCGGTTGCCGTCGACGTCCTCCAGGATGCCGCGGTCGGCGGCGGCGGCGAAGGTGGGCATGGCCGCGCTCATGGCGCGGGGCACGGCGTCCCGCGCCCGCTCGGCCAGCGCCTGCGCGCGGGGCCCGGGCATGGGGGTGGATACGAGCTCCTCCTGGGGCAGTGTCGTCATCGTGGTGCCTTCCTCATCGGGGCTGTGCAGAAGTCGTTCGGGCTCGCGCGGGGCGTGTCGCGCCGGGGCCGGCGACGGCGGTGACGGCACTGGCATCGCGGGCGGCCCCGGGCCCACCATGGAGTCAAGCACGACGTGCCCCTCACTCTCCTGGGCAAGTTGCCCAGGGGAGATCATGTCGATGTGTCACATGCACTTCGGGTCCGGAGACGGAGCGCCCCGGGCCCCGCCGTGGCGCTCCGACCGGACGCCCGCAGCGGCCCGCGACCCCGGTGATGTGCTTGGATGCCAGTCATGGTCACCGTTGCCCAGCTCCTCGCCGACCCTCGCCTGCACCTGCGCGCCGTCCACCTGCCGGACCCCGAGCGGCAGGTCGAGTGGGTGGCCGCCACCGAGCTCCTCCACCCCGCCTCCTACCTGGAGGGCAGCGAGCTGGTCCTCACGACGGGGCTGGCGATGGCCGGGGTGCCGGCCGCGGTCTGGGCCTCCTACGCCGACGAGCTCGTCGAGGCCGGCGCCGCCGCCCTCGGCCTGGGCACCGGCATCGCCTTCCAGACCATCCCCTTAGAGCTCAGGCGCGCCTGCGAGCGCGGCGGCCTCAATCTTCTCGAGGTGCCCCACGAGGTGTCCTTCACCGCGATCAGCCGGCGCGTCGGCGCCGGCCGGCCGCGCGGCGGCGAGTCCGGGGCCTCCGGCGAGCCCGGGGCCTCCGGCGAGCCCGCCGACGACCGCCTCGTCCTGGCCCAGCTGACCAGGGCCGCCGCGCGCGGCAGCGACGTGGCCGTCCTGCGCGCGCTGGCGGCCTGCGTCCACGGCGAGGCGGCCCTGTACTCCGCGCACGGCCAGGCGCTCTCGGGGCCCTACGGGGTCGGCCGCCTGCTCGATGAGCGCCTCGCCGTCGAGACGATCTCCCGGATCCGGTCCCGCGGGCTGCGCGGCGCCGCCGGGGTGGAGGAGGGGCGGGTCCGCCTGACGGTGCGCCCCATCGGGCTGACCGGGGAGCCGGGCACCTACCTCGTCACCGCCGTCGACCGGGACGAGCCCGGCCCGGTGCACCTGGCGACCGAGCTCTCCTGGGCCCTGCTCAACCTCGCCGAGGAGTCGGCCCGCGGGCGGGCGGCGGTGCTCGCGGACCTGCGCGCCGCCGGCCTGCGCCACCTCCTGGAGGGCCGGATCGGTGAGGGGCTGGCAGTGCTCGGGCAGGTGCCCGGCTGCCAGGCCCTGGGGCGCACCAGCGCCTGGCGCGTCGTCGTCGCCCTGGGTGAGGAGGGGGACGACACGGCCCTCCTCCAGGCGCTGGCCCGCTCGACCGCCGGCGAGGCGGGCGCGGCGGGCCGGGCGGGCTGCCTGGTGTGGGCTCCGGCGTCGCGAGTCGACGGCTCCGAGGGCCCCGACGGCCCTGATGGCTTAGGGGGGATCCTCCTGGCCGGGCCGGCGACGGCGGTGGACCGGTTGCTGGCCCCGCCGAGGAGGGCGGGCGCGAGTGCGGCGGACGGCCGCGGCCCGGCCTCCGCGACAGGGGCGCGGGCGGCCCTGGCCGCCGCCCTGGGCGTCATGCGGATCGGGGTCAGCGCGCCCGGGCGCATCGAGGCCCTCTCGCAGGCGCGGGCCCAGGCCGCCCACGCCGCCTGGAGCGCCCGCGACACCGGGCAGGTGCGCGACTGGGGCGCCCTGGGCGCCGTGGACGTCATCGACCTCATCTCCCCGGCCGACGCGCGCGTCCTCGTGACGGCCCAGCTGCGCGCGGTCGCGGAGCGGCCCGAGCTCCTGGAGCTGCTGGAGGCCTACCTCGCCGAGGGCGGCGCCACGGGGCGGGTGGCCGCGCGGCTCGGCATCCACCGCAACTCCCTGCCGCAGCGCGTCCGGCGCCTGCGCCGGGCCCTCGGCGTCGACCTGGACGACGCCACGGTGCGCTCCAACCTGTGGCTGGCCCTGAGGCTGCGCGAGCGGGTCGGTGCAGACTGACGGCGGCATAAGGCTGCGAGCGCGCGGTTTCAATCCGGGCGCGGGGCGAGCGGCAATGAGAATTGTGCACGTTGCCCATGCTGATGGATAAGACACGACGTTACTATCCGAGCATCTCTTGGGACTCAAGTCCTATGTTTCCGCGGTGTTGCGGAGCATGAGGGGCTGCGCCGGGGCGCGACCCGGCCGCAGCAGTGAGCAGGAGACGGGCCGCCCGTCCTCGGTAGCGGCTCCAGCACAGTCCGCACGCACACGAACGGAGAGACTCACCATGAGCCTGTCCCCCCTACCCAACTACATCGACGGGGAGCCCGTCGCCTCCCGCGCCGCCTCCTCCCTCGAGGTCAGGGACCCCCGCACCGGCGAGACCGTCGCCCTGTGCCCCGTCTCCGTCCAGGAGGACGTCGACGCCGCCTACGCGGCCGCACAGCGGGCCTTCGCCGCCTGGCGGCTGACCACCCCGGCGCAGCGCCAGGAGCTCATCCTGCGCCTGGCCGACGCCGTCGAGGAGGCCGCCGACGAGATCGTCGCCGCCCAGCAGCGCAACACCGGCCAGCTCGCCTCCCTCATCCGCACCGAGGAGGTCCTCACCGGCGCCTCCCAGCTGCGCTTCTTCGCCGGAGCCGCCCGCGTGGCCTCGGGCCTGGCCTCCGGGGAGTACGCCGAGGGCCTGTCCTCCCAGCTGCGCCGCGAGCCCATCGGCGTCGTCGGCCAGGTCGTCCCCTGGAACTACCCCTTCATGATGCTCGTGTGGAAGGTGGGCCCCGCGCTGGCCGCCGGCAACACGGTGGTTCTCAAGCCCTCCGAGACCACCCCCGAGTCAGCCCTCGTCTTCGCCCGCATCGCCGGGGAGATCCTGCCCAGGGGCGTGTTCAACCTCGTCCTGGGCGACGCTGCGACCGGACGCCTCATGGCCTCCCACCCCGTCCCCGGGCTCGTCGCCCTGACCGGCTCGGTGCGCGCCGGCTCGGACCTGGCCGCCCACGCCGCGGGCCACCTGACCCGGGTCCACCTCGAGCTGGGCGGCAAGGCCCCGGTCATCGTCTTCGACGACGCCGACCTCGAGGCCGCCGCCGAGGGCATAGCCGCGGCCGGCCTGTTCAACGCCGGCCAGGACTGCACCGCGGCCACGCGCGTCCTGGTCTCGCGCGCCGTCGCCGAGGAGCTCACCGCCGCGCTCGTGCGCCGCGCCGAGGCCCTGCGCACCGGGCCGATCCCCGAGGAGGAGGCATTCTTCGGGCCCCTCAACAACGAGCGCCAGCTCGAGCGGGTCTCCCGCCTCGTCGAGGAGCGGCCCGCGCACTCCGCGCTGCTGACCGGGGGCCACCGCGTCGGACAGACCGGCTACTACTACGCCCCCACCGTCATCTCCGGCCTGCGGCAGGAGGACCGCCTCATCCAGGAGGAGATCTTCGGGCCCGTCCTGACCGTCCAGGTCTTCGACGACGACGACGAGGCCCTCGCCATGGCCAACGGCGTGGACTACGCCCTGTCCTCCTCCATCTGGACCGCCGACCACCGCCGGGTCCTGCGCTTCTCGCGCGACCTCGACTTCGGCTGCGTGTGGGTCAACACCCACATCCCCCTCGTGGCCGAGATGCCGCACGGCGGCTTCAAGCGCTCCGGGTACGGCAAGGACCTGTCGGTCTACGGGGTCGAGGACTACACCCGCGTCAAGCACGTGATGAGCGCGCTGTAAGGGCAGGGGCAGACAATGCGCATCCTCACCGCCTTCACCCACTCGCTGGGGGGCCAGGACGCCTACGCGCTCGCGGCCAGGCTCTCCGACGCCTTCTCCTGGCCGATGGACATGGTCTCCGTCGTCCGCGGCGGCACCCACGGGGCCATTACGGAGGGATCGGACATCGCCTACCAGGACGTCGTCCTCCAGCAGGTCGTCCAGTGGATGGACGAGGTCACCCACGTCCGCCCGACGGCGCTGCCCGTCACCAAGCACCTGCGCTACAACGACTCCTTCCCCGAGGGCCTGATCGAGACCGCCGTCGAGCTGGGCTCGTCGCTGCTCGTGGCCGGCGGCGGGCGCCACGGCCTGACCGGGCGGGTCTCCCTGGGCAGCATCGGCCAGACCCTCCTGAACGCCTCCCCGGTGCCCGTGGCCCTGGCTCCCCGGGGCACCCGCTTCGACCGCGAGGCCGGCGTCGAGCGCATCACCGTCATGCTCGGGGAGTCCGGCGGCTGGCAGCCCGTCCTGGGCGCCGCCAGGACCTACGCGCAGGCCTGCGGCGCCCCCCTGCGCCTGGTCACCGTCGCCACGCGCGACTCCCCCGACGACGCCCGCATTATCGAGCGCGCCGAGAAGTGGCTCGACGAGGCCCGGCTCACGGTGGACGGCCTGGAGGGCGAGCGCGTCATCATCGTCCGCTCCGGAGACATGGGGTCGGCGGTCGTGTCGATGGACTGGGCGCACGAGCTGGCCCTGCTCGGATCGGCGCGCCTGGCCCGCAAGGGCCTCCTCTTCCTGGGCCCCACCGCCAACAAGATCATGCGCAACCTGCCCGTGCCCCTGGTCGCCGTCCCCAGCGCCGCCGAGGGCGGTGAGGGGACGTGACCGGCGGGCCCCTGGAGCAGGAGGGCGGCGGCGCCGGCATGTCCCGCAAGGGGCTGGCCGCCGGCTCCGTCGGGCTGCTCGGCGCCATCGTCATCGGCGTGTCCTGCGTGGCCCCCGCCTACACCCTCACCGGGGCGCTGGGGCCCACGGCCTCCGAGGTCGGGGCCCAGGTGCCCGCCACCTTCGCCGTCGGCTTCATCCCCATGCTGCTGGTGGCCCTGGGCTACCGCGAGCTCAACCTCTACATGCCGGACTCCGGTACCTCCTTCACCTGGGCGACGCGGGCCTTCGGGCCCTGGGTGGGCTGGATGGCCGGGTGGGGAGTCATCGTGGCGACCGTCGTCGTCCTGTCGAACCTGGCCGCCATCGCCGTCGACTTCTTCTACCTCATGCTCGCCCAGCTCCTGGGGCGCCCCGACGTCGCCGGGCTGACCGACGTCCTGCCCGTCAACATCGCCACCTGCCTGGTCTTCATCGCCCTGGCGACCCTCGTGTCCTACCGCGACATGCAGACCACGCAGAGGCTCCAGTACGCCCTGGTCAGCTTCCAGCTCGTCGTCTTCGTCGGCTTCGGCCTGGTGGCCCTGGTCCGCTGGCTGACCGGGACCGCCTGGAACCCCACCCCCATCCAGCTGGACTGGTTCAACCCCCTGGCCGTGCCGGACTCCTCGACCTTCATCGCCGGCGTCTCCCTGTCCCTGTTCATCTACTGGGGGTGGGACGTGTCCCTGACCGTCAACGAGGAGGTCGAGGACTCCGGCAGGACGCCCGGCAGGGCGGCGGTCCTGACGGTCCTGGCCATCGTGTCGGTCTACATCGTCGTCACCCTCGGCTCGATGACCTTCGCGGGACTGGGCGAGGAGGGCATCGGACTGGGCAACCCCGCCATCCAGGAGAACGTCTTCTTCGCCCTGTCCGAGCCGGTCCTGGGCCCCTTCGCGATCCTGATGTCGCTGACGGTCCTGACCTCCTCCGCGGCCTCGCTGCAGTCCACCTTCGTCTCGCCCTCCCGCACCCTGCTGGCCATGGGGCACTACCGGGCGATGCCCGCCTACCTGGGCAGCATCTCGCCGCGCTTCTACACGCCGGGCAACGCCACGATCGTCTCGGCGCTGTCCGCGGCCACGTTCTACACGATGCTGAGGATGGTCTCCACAACCGTTCTGTGGGACACGGTCCAGACGCTCGGCGCGATGATCGCCTTCTACTACGGGCTGACCGCCTTCGCGGCCGTCTGGTACTTCCGGGGCCACTGGTTCCGCTCCCCGCGGGACTTCTTCTTCCGCTTCCTCGCCCCGGGCCTGGGCGGCACGATCCTCGCCGCCATCCTGGTCATGACCCTCAGGGACTCGATGGACCCCGCCTACGGCTCCGGCTCCCAGATCCTGGGACTCGGGCTAGTGTTCGTCCTGACGGTCGGGCTCATCGCTCTCGGCCTCGTCCTCATGGTCATCCAGCGCCTGCTCGACCCCGTCTTCTTCCGCGGCGAGGTCCTGGCCGTCTCCGACGCCGTGGCCGACGACGCCGGCGGGGCGGCAGCGACCGGGGAGGAGCCCGGTCCCGACTGACCGGGATCGGCACCGCCGCCGATCACGCGCCGGCGCTCTGCGCACCGCGCGTCCGCCGTAGTCACATACTTGCCCAATACCTCCCTGAGCGCGCCAGGCCGGCGAGCAGGGCCGTAGCAACCAGCACAAGACAGCGTGGACGCCAGGCCGGCCCACACGAAGAAGGAGAAAGAGCAATGAGCATCAACATGGAGCGCGTCGCCGAGCTGACCGAGTCCGAGGGCAGGCGCCTCAACGAGCGCACCCGCGGCTCGCAGCGCATGTACGAGCGCGCCAGCGAGCACCTGGCCGGAGGCGTGGCCTCGTCCTACCAGCTGCGCGACCCGTGGCCCATCTACCTCGAGCGCGGTCAGGGGCCCAGGGTCTGGGACGTGGACGGCAACGAGATGTGGGACTTCCACAACGGCTTCGGCTCGATGCTCCAGGGACACGCGCACCCGGTCATCGGCCGGGCGGTGGCCGAGCGCTACGCCCTGGGGACCCACTTCGCGGCGCCCACGGAGGACGCCGTCGTCGTCGGCGACAACCTCGCCGAGCGCTGGGGCCTGCCCAAGTGGCGGTACACGAACTCCGGGTCGGAGTCCACCATGGACGCGATCCGCATCGCCCGCGCCTACACGGGCCGCGACACGGTGATGAAGATCTTCGGCTCCTACCACGGCCACCACGACACCGTCATGGTCTCCATCGGCGTGCCCTACGACCAGATCGGCGACCACGACGCGCCCGCCTCCCTGTCCTACGGCGCCGGCATCCCGGACGCCGTCGTCCGCATGACCGTCCCGGTGCACTTCAACGACGCCCGGTCCATGGAGCAGCGCATCATCCAGCTCGAGGCGGAGGGCCGCAAGCCCGCCTGCGTCATTATGGAGCCCGCCATGATGAACCTCGGCGTCGTCCTGCCCGAGCCCGGCTACCTGGAGGCGGTCCGCGAGATCACCGAGCGCCACGGCGTCGTCCTCATCTTCGACGAGGTCAAGACCGGCCTGTGCATCGGCCCGGGCGGCGCCACCAGGCGCTTCGGCGTCAGGCCGGACCTGGTCACCATGGCCAAGGCCCTGGGCGGCGGCCTGCCCTCGGGCGCCATCGGCGGCACCGAGGAGGTCATGAGCGTCGTCGAGGACCACTCCGTCTACCAGGTGGGCACCTACAACGGCAACCCGCTCGTCATGGCGGCCGTGCGCGCCAACCTCGAGCAGGTCCTCAGCCCGGAGGCCTACGAGCACCTCGACCACCTCAACGACCGCATCCTGGCGGGCTGCAACCGCGTCATCGAGGCCTACGACCTGCCCGGCTACGCCGTCGGCCTCGGCGGCAAGGGCTGCGTCACCTTCTCCCCGGAGAAGGTCATCGACTACGAGACCTTCAAGGAGCACCAGAACGAGGCCCTGTCCGACCTGGCCTGGCTGTTCAACATGAACCGCGGCATCTTCATGACGCCCGGCCGCGAGGAGGAGTGGACCCTGTCGGTCACCCACACCGACGAGGCCATCGACGCCTACGTCGACTGCTTCGAGGAGCTCGCCGAGGCGATCACCTCCTGACCGCCTACGGACGCCCTTCCTCCGGCCCGGGACGCGGGGCCGCCGGCTCAGCGCCCCGGGCCGGCCGGCAGGGTCGGGTCCTCGGCCTCCAGGGACGGGGCGAGCAGGCGCCGGAAGGACTCCACCCGCGCCCGGCGCGCCTGGGCCGGTCCCGCCCCGGCCCACTCGTCCAGGGCGCAGTCCAGGGCGCCGGCCTCGTGCGTGCACCCGCGCGGGCAGTCCCGGGCGACCTCCGCCAGGTCGGGGAATCCGCGCAGGACGTCGGCGCTGCCGACGTGGACGACGCCGAAGGAGCGCACGCCCGGGGTGTCGATCACCCAGCCGCCGCCGGGCAGCTCCAGGGCCTGAAGGGACGCGGAGGTGTGCCGCCCGCGGCCGGTCACCTCGTTGACGCTCCCGGTAACCCTGTGCGCGCCGGGCACCAGCGCGTTGATGAGCGTCGACTTGCCCACCCCCGAGTGGCCGACGAGCACGCTCGTGCGCCCGGTGACCGCCTCGCGCACGGCCCGGACGCCGTCGCCGCCCGCCTGCGGGGCGTCCTCGCGGTCGGAGGGGCCCAGGCGGGTCGCCACCGAGCGCACCCCGAGCGGCTCGTAGAGGTCCAGGAGGGGGCCGGCGTCGGCCAGGTCGGACTTGGTCAGCACCAGCAGCGGCTCCATGCCGGCGTCGTAGGCGGCCACGAGGTAGCGGTCGATCATGCGCGGGCGCGGCGCCGGGTCGGCCACCGCTGTGACGATGACGAGCAGGTCGGCGTTGGCCACCACGGGCCGCTCGCTGCCCGCGGCGTCCCCGTCCTCGGCGGAGCGGCGCAGCAGCGTGCGGCGCTCCCCGATGCGCACTATGCGGGCCAGCGTGCCCCTGCGGCCGGAGGTGTCCCCGACGACGGCGACCCGGTCCCCGACGACGACCCTGCCCCGCCCCAGCTCGCGCGCCTTCATGGCCGTGATGTCGCCGGTCCCGTCCTCGGTCAGGGCGACCTCGGCCAGGCGGATGCGGTAGTGGCCGCGGTCGATGCGGATCACCGTGCCGACGACGGCGTCGTCGTGGGCGGGGCGCCGCTTGGTGCGCGGGCGCGAGCCGCGGCCGGGCCGCACCCGCACCCGCGGGTCGTCGGTGCCGATGTCGCGCCGGCGCGTCACCGGACCCCGCCCCCCGGAACCGG
>ERZ772964.782-NODE-782-length-12654-cov-89.652_pt1 | contig 12654 bp, 11 predicted proteins | sample MGYA00580675_ERZ772964 | MGnify/ENA primary metagenome ERZ772964 (study PRJEB29015, sample SAMEA2737941) | human oral metagenome | biome: human oral; feature: human-associated habitat; material: dental | place: China | collected 2139 ...
TCCATGAGGGCTCTGAGACGTGGAGGGTCGCGACCGCCGACGGCGGCGCCGTCACTGGGCTGCTGGGCGTGTCTCGGACAGCTCTGAAGGCGGTGTCTCGGGCTGTTTATCTTGTTGCTCGGTGCTCCTGGTCGGCCTCGCCGGGTGTCCTGTGCCCTCGGGGCGGGGTGGAGCTGTTTCTGATCGTGTGTTCCGGGCTTGTTCCGGGCTCGGCCTGAGGGGGGGCGGTGTCCCGGATGGTCTTGCTTCTTGTGGTGGTGGGCCATCTGATAGGCCCTCTCGTTCCTTGAGGGTGGCGCCCGCCAGCTTCCGCCCGGGCGCCCGCCCAGCACGCCCTGGTCCTGCCCGTCCGGAGGGCGAGCTCCGTGGTCCTCCGGGTGGTCGGCGAGCTGGGCGGGGGGTGTGCCAGGGTGCCGCGGGTCCGGGGCGGGGTGGATCGTCTCCCCCTGTCGCGTGCGGGCGCCTGCGGGCCGCCATACCGATCGCCTCGCACACCAGGGGCCGGTGCCGCGTGTGGTCGTCCCAGTGGCGTCCCCGACTGCTTTCCTCGTGCAGCAGCCCTGGGACGGTCGCCAGGCAGATCGAGCACCTCCCCGGGTGCGGGTACAGGTGGATGTCGCCCACCCACCTGCTCTCCCGGCTAGCCGGCGGCGGGAGCCCGCGCCGGGCACAGGCAGCGGCACACCATGGTGACCGGCCAGACGCCTGCCCACCGCGGCGGACGCAAGTGCGCGCCCGGGCGCCTACCGGGACCCCCTGCGCGAAGGAAGGAAGCCGCTTCTCCCCGAGCCCGCCCCCCAATCCTGGCCTCTCCCAGCCAGGCGCCCAGCCTCCTGCCCTCAGCCGACCGCTCCGCACCGACCTCGGAGCCCACGGACTCCGGGCGGTCCCTTCCCCCATCTCCTGACCCAGCCCCCACCACCCCAAGGAACCAGCCCACAGGACCCCGCCGCCCCCACGACAGTCCAGCCCCTCCACCCACGACACCAAGGACCACCTGCTCCCCGAGCCCACTACCGAGTCCCTGCGCCGACATGAGCCGATTCAACCTCGCTTCTCGAGCTCGTCTTCTTCTCCACCACAGTCCAAGAAACACCAGGCAGCTCAACGAGGGCTTTTGTGCAAGGCGGGTCGGGAAAGGTGGTGAATATTCGACGAATATTGACTGACTGCCGGCGATGGCGCGTGCAAAGGCGATCATGCCACCGGCACCCGGGACAGGCCGGATCATCTGGTCCGGGCGGGCACAGCGCCGTCGTCGCCCGGCAGTCCACAGCCCCGAGAGCCCTGAGCCCCTGTCTGCAGGCGCTTCACCTTGAGGGCTCGCTCTCCTGGAACCATGCGATCTTCAGCAAACCGCGTTATCCCAGGCGGAACGACCACCTTCACCGCAACCCCGCCACCAACGGGCGAATCACCGAAGCTGAGGCCGACGACGCCGGGGCTCGCCTCGGCGGCAGGCCTCCGCCGGGCGGATCAGGCGGTGAAGAGCTCGCCGGGCAGGTCGGCCAGGCCGCGCGAGACCGCGGCGGTGCCGTCGGTGCGCATGAGCGCGAAGTCGTAGCGGAAGCCTGCCCGGGCCAGCACCTCGGGGGCGGAGACGAACAGGGCCGTGGCCAGCCCGTCGGCCTCGGCGCAGGTCGCCGCGACCGCCCAGGTGGCGAGCACGCCCTGGACCGGCAGGCCGGTGCGGGCGTCGAGGACGTGGTGCAGACCGCCGCCCCAGGAACGGCGGCCGGTGGCGGAGGCGCAGACCGCCGCGTCGGTGAGTGAGACCGCGCCGACGGCCCGGCCCGGCGCGCGCGGGTCCTCCAGGCCGATGCGCACCGGCTCGGGCGATGAGACCAGCAGGTCGCCCGAGCCGTCGACGACGAAGGCGCCGGTGCCGCTCTCGTGCAGCTCGCGCGCGATGAGGTCCGCCAGGAAGCCCTTGCCGGCCGCCCCGACGTCGATGAGGACGGGGCGGGCCAGGTGCAGCCGGTCGCCGTCGTGCCGGACGGTCTGCGCCCAGGTGGCGCGGCCGTGAACCGCCCCGACGCGGGCGGCGGCGCCGCGGCGAACGACGAAGGAGTACTCGGGGTCGTAACCGAGCTCGACCAGGTCGGCTCCCACCAGCGGGTCGACTCTTCCGCCGGTGGCGCGGTGCAGGCGGTCGTACAGGTCGAGCAGGACGGCCGAGCCCGGCGGCAGGTCGAGGTCGAGGGGCCCGGCGCCCAGCCCGCCGTCGGCGGCCCGGCGCACCAGAGAGCCCGGCCGGAACCGGGACCACACGTCCTCGAAGGAGTCGGAGAGCGTCACGAGGCGGTCGCGCAGCCCCAGGGGCAGGGGCGCGGTGGTGAGAATCTCCCAGCGCGTCCCGGTCGCCGCGAAGCACCACCGCTGCGTCAGGGCGCCGGGCGCGCGCACCGGACGTGGCCTGCGCGCGGCTGGAAATGACACGGCGTGCGCCTCCCTGCGGTAGAGATTTGTCCTCGGACGAGAGTGAAAACTAACCTAATATGCGAACAGCGGGGTCACCGAACTTGGTTCCGGTATCTGTCAGCTATCTGTCAGTGTCGCGTGAAAGACCGCATCATGTCTTACAACCGTTTCCCCTTCTCCCACCCGGCCCGGCCGGCCGCAGACGGTCCTGCGCACCGCCCAGGGGCGCTGGTCGCCCTCGCGGCGGTGCTTCTGCTGCTCCTCGGCGTGCTCTCGCCGCTGGGGTCCGCCGGCGGCGCCCGCGCCGACGAGTCGGCGTCGGCTACGCCGAGCGCCAGCGCCTCGCAGGGCGGGGCCACCGACTACGACACCTGGAGCGCGGTCGCCGCGGCGGTCTCCTCCGACCTCGACGAGGCGCTGACGCAGTACCAGTCCGGCAACACCGCCGGCGCCGCCGCGACCTTCCAGAAGGCCTACTCGACGAGCTACGGGGCCTCCAACATGGAAACCGTCGTCAAGGACAACCTCGGCCAGGACACCGCCACCGAGCAGCAGAAGGCCTTCACGGACCTGCGCACCCAGTCCTACAAGGCCGGCAACGACGCGGCGATCGCCTCCGGCGTCGCCTCCCTGAAGACCTCCCTGGCCGGCTCCGGCACCGCGCTCGACGGCATCGGCTCCCTGGCCTCACCACGGGACTACGCCGCCGCCCAGGCGTCGGCCATCGCCACCGAGCGTGCGGAGATCCAGGCCAGTAGGAAGGACCCCAACAAGGGCCGCGAGGGCCGCACCTGGACCGAGGTCGCCGCCGAGATGACCCCGCTGATCGACCAGGCCGTGGACAAGGCGACCAGCGGCGACGGCCGGGGCGGAGCCGACCTTGTCAACAAGGCCTACTACGGCTACTACGAGAAGCTCGGCTTCGAGAAGACCGTTATGGCGGCCATCTCCGGCAACCGCGTCTCCCAGGTGGAGAACCAGTTCAAGGTCGTGCGCCAGGCGATGATCAACGGTGCTGACGCCTCGGAGATCACCACCGACGCCGAGAACCTGAAGAGCATGCTCACCGAGGACGCCGCCACTCTCGACGGCGGCGCCGCGGCGAGCGTCAACCCGGTCAAGGCCTTCTTCACCGGCTCCTTCGGGCAGGCCTTCATCATCCTGCTGCGCGAGGGCCTGGAGGCGATCCTCGTCGTGGCCGCCATCATCGCCTACCTGGTCAAGGCGGGCATGAGGGACCGCATCAAGTTCATCTACGCCGGCATCGCGCTGGGCCTGGTCGGCTCCGGCGTCGTCGCCGTGCTCTTCGCCGTCCTGTACGACTCCGCGGACTCCCACCAGGAGATCCTGGAGGGCGTCGTCGCGCTCGTCGCCATGGCGATGCTGCTGTTTACGAGCAACTGGATGCTGTCGAAGTCCTCGGTGTCGGCATGGAACGCCTACGTCAAGGACAAGACCGAGGCGTCGATCTCAACCGGCGGCTTCTGGGCGCTGGCCTCGCTGTCCTTCCTCGCGGTCTTCCGGGAGGGTGCTGAGACGGTCCTGTTCTACGAGGCCCTGTTCACCATGAACCCCTCCGGATCCGCCAGCATCTGGCAGGGCTTCGCCGCCGCGGCGGTCTGCCTGGTCCTGATCTTCCTGCTCATCCGCTTCACCAGCGTCAAGATCCCGCTGCGCCCCTTCTTCGCCATCACCAGCTTCATTATGGCGGTCCTGGTCGTCATCTTCGCGGGCGGCGGCGTCCACGCCCTCATCGAGGGCGACCTCGTGCCCGCCTCCTACCTGCCCGGCTGGCCCACCTACGACTACCTCGGGCTCTACCCGTACAAGCAGACCCTGATCGCCCAGGCGGTCATGGCCGTCGTCGTCGTCGTCCTGTTCGCCGTCTCTGCGGTGCATCGGCGCCGCGAGGACCGGGTCAGGGCCGCGGAGACGGCCGGGGCGGCCGGGAAGAAGACCGACGGCAGCGCCGCACCGGCCTCCGCCGCGTCCGCCCCATCGGCTGACGACGCCGCGTCAGAGGGTTCTTCAGGCCCGGAAGGGCCCGGAGACCCCGAAGGCACCACGTCATCCGACGACCCGCCCGCGGACCCGCCCGCATCGGACAAGTAGAGGACTGAGCCCCGTGCTCCAGCGCTCGCTGCCGACTCCTCGAGCTTCCCGGCCCGGTTGTGGAACCGGCCGGAAGACCGACGCCCGTCGCCCGACGTCGCGTTACCCCACCAGCAAGGAATTCTCATGCGTACCAAGCTCAAGCTCATGAGCGCCGTCGGCGCTCTCGTCCTCGCCGGGACTCTCGGCCTGACCGCCTGCAACGGCTCCGGCAACAACGCGGGCGGTTCCGCTACGGAGGAGGCCTCTCAGGACTCCGGAGCCGGATTCGAGGAGTACCCGGTCGGTGACGACCAGGTCGCCCAGGGCAAGGACGGCGTCAACGAGCTCGATGTCTCTGTCGTCTACTTCCAGCCCGTCGACATGGAGCCCGCCGGCATGGGCCCGAAGGCGTCCGAGGCCTCCTTCCACCTGGAGGCCGACATCACCGGTGACAAGGACAATGACCTCGGCTACGGCGCGGGCGACTTCGTCCCCGGCCTGAAGGTGGACTACACCATTACGGACAAGAACAGCGGCAAGGTCGCGGCAGAGGGCACCTTCATGTCGATGAACGCCTCCGACGGCCCGCACTACGGCGGCAACATCAAGCTTCCCGGCGCCGGCGAGTACACCCTCACCCTGAAGATCCACTCTCCGGCGGAGAGCGGCTGGATGCTTCACGTCGACCCCGAGACCGGGGTCAAGGGACGCTTCTGGGACGCGCCCATCGAGCTCAGCCGGGACTGGGACTACACGCCGCAGGAGTGGTGATCCTCCGGCCCGCGGGGCGCACGCGCGCCTCGCGAGCCGCCCTCCCCGTCAAGGCCTCCGGGACTCATGAGGCCTCGTGAGGGCTCGACGCGGTCCGGCTGCGCCGGGGCGGTCGGTACCCGCCGACAACGGGTGCCGACCGCGGCCGGTCGCCGACCACGGACAACTGGATGTGCAACTGGGCAAGACCGGCCCGAACCTGAAGGGACTGATTGGACATGCTGGCACGCTTTGTCTCCGTCGTGGGCGGGATGACGCTGCCGTTCCTCCTCTATGCCGCTCTCGCCGTCGTGCTCGGGCCGCCTCGGCCCGAGGGGTGGCCGCGCGCGAGCCGCTGGCGCCTGGGCGCCTCCGTCGCGGGGCTCGCCGCGGGGGCCGTCTTCGCCGCGCTGCGCGCCGCCGCCGTCATCACCTCCCGCACGGAGGTCAACATCCCGACGCTCGTGGCCTGCGTCCTGGCCGATCTCGTTGTGCTGATCGTGCTGGTCGCGCTCGTCGTCCGGCCGTCGTGGGGCTGGCAGGGGCGCTTCGCCCCGCTGGCCAACGCGGTCGCCTGCATCGCCCTGGCGCTCGCCTTCTTCCGGGCCGTGCCGGAGATGATCCTCCAGCTGACGGCCTTCATCGAGCCGGGAGAGGCGACCTTCACCTCGGACATGCTTCTGCGGGTCCTCGGCTTCCTGTGCGCCTGGGCGGCCGTCGCCATCTTCGCCTTCATTTACTACCGGGCCTGCCGGCGCTCGCCCGTCCGCCTCACCCGTGGCAGCGTCGTCGTCTTCGGCCTGCTGCTCACACTGGTGCACGTCACCGCCCTGGTCGCCCTTCTTCACGCCACCCACCGTCTCCATCTTCACGGGCGCTTCTTCCGCACGATGATCTGGCTGACCAACAACACCGGCGGCATCATCCTGCTGGTGACCGCGGGGATCCTCCTCATCCCCATGGCCGTCGCCTTCGTCGTGACGCTGCGCCGTGTGCCCGAGCAGCCCAACCCCGCCCGCCGGCGCCACGAGGTCGCCGAGCGCCGCCGCTCCCGCCGCTGGGTACTGGCCTCCGCCCTGGGCTTTGGCGCCCTGGTGGCGACCCGGACCGTCGCGGTCGCCAAGGTCAACGAGGTGCCGACGCTCTCCCCGCCCGAGCCCTATGAGATCAGGGACGGCAACGCCGTCGTCGCCCTGGCGGACATCAGCGACGGGCACCTGCACCGCTTCGCCTACGACGCGAGCGGCACGGAGGTCCGCTTCATCACGATCCTGAAGAACGGGGGCGCCTACGGCGTCGGCCTCGACGCCTGCGAGAACTGCGGCCCCGCCGGCTACTACGAGAAGGACGGCAAGATCATCTGCAAGCGCTGCGACGTCGCCATCAACCCGGCCACGATAGGCTTCAAGGGAGGGTGCAACCCGATCCCGATCGACTTCACGGTCGACGGCGGGAGCCTCATGGTCCCCACCTCGGCCCTGGACGACTCCGCGAAGATCTTCGCATGACCCGCCGTCCCTCCCGTGCGCAGGAAGAGTGCTGATGTTCTTCGCCCGGCTCGTATCCCGGTCCTTCACCCGCCAGCCCCGTCGTCGTGGGCTCATCGCCCTGACCGTCGCCCTGTCCACCGCGATCTCGGTGGCGATGCTCGGCGTGGTCCTCGACGTGGGCGACAAGCTCAACGCCGAGCTGACCACCTACGGCTCCAACATCGTCGTCCAGCCCAAGACCGACGCCGTCGTCTCCGGCCTGTACGAGACCGGCGACGAGCCCGATCCGACCTCCTTCCTCAAGGAGGACGAGGTCGGCAACATCAAGACGATCTTCTGGGCCTACAACATCGTCGACTTCGCCCCCTCGCTGACCGCGCACCTGAACGTCTCCTCGGGCTCGGCCGACGGCGGCTCGGTGCGCGTGCGCGGCACCTGGTTCAACAAGGACCTGGCGCTGTCCACCGGCGAGAGCGTGACCGCGGGGGTGACCACCCTGCGCTCGTGGTGGAAGCTCGACGGCGCGTGGCCCTCCGACGACGCCGACGAGGCGGTCGTGGGCTCCACGCTCGCCTCGACGCTGGGCGTCCACGCGGGCGACACCATCACCCTGGCCGGTGCGACCGGCACGAAGGAGCTCACCGTCACCGGCATCTACACCTCCGGCGACGACGATGACAAGACCCTCTACGCGCCCCTGGCCGACGTGCAGGACCTCACCGGTCACGCCGGGCAGATCGAGCGCATCGAGGTCAAGGCCCTGACGACCCCGGAGAACGAGCTGTCCCGGAAGGCCGCCGCGAACCCCAAGCTCCTGTCCCAGGCGGACTGGGAGACCTGGTACTGCACCGCCTACCCGTCCTCGATCGCCTACCAGATCGAGGAGGTCGTCACCGGCTCGGTCGCCAAGCAGGTCCGTCAGGTGGCCGCCGTCGAGGGCAACGTCCTGGAGAAGACCCAGGCGCTCATGATCCTCATGACCGGCCTGTCCCTCGTGGCCGCGGTCCTGGCCGTCGCCTCGCTGACGACCGCCTCCCTGGTGGAGCGCACGGGCGAGTTCGCGCTCATGAAGGCCATCGGCGCCGACTCGGTCTCCGTCATCAGGCTGATTCTGGGGGAGACCGCCGTGATCGGGGTGATCGGCCTGGCGGTCGGCTCCGCGATCGGCTCCGGCCTGGCGCAGGTGATCGGGAAGGTCGTCTTCAGCTCGACGATCACCATGCGCCCGATGGTGTTCGTCCTGGTCGCCCTGCTCATCGCCGCCGTCCTACTGCTGGCGACCGCCTCCTCGATGCGCTCCATCCTGCGCATCCAACCGGCCACGGCACTGCACAGGAGGTGAGACGCGTGTCCCGCAAGAACCGTCCCATGACGAACCGCCGCATGTTCGCCACCATGCTCCTGGGGTCCGTGTTCCGGCGCCGCAGCCGGGTCCTGGTGGCCGTCCTGTCCTCCGCGGTCGGCGCGGCCACGCTGTTCTGCCTCGCCGCGATCTGCCTGGCCGTGCCCGCGCAGATGAGCGCCCAGATGCGCCAGTTCGGCGCGAACCTCATTGTCGTGCCCGTCTCGGCCGACGGCAGTGCCACACGGGTCAGCCAGGCCGCCGTCGACGCCGCCACCGACGCCGTCGCCTCCGCCACCGGCACCGCCGCGAACGAGGTGACCACCGCCTCGTACCGCTACGAGACGGTGCGCGTCAACAAGAGCCCCTACATGGTCGCCGGCATCGATACGGACAAGGTCAGCGCGCTCAACGGGCACTGGGAGGTCCGGGGCTCCTGGCCGGCCCAGGGCGAGGTGCTCGTCGGCCTCGACGTCGCCAACGCCGCCGGCCTGACGGTCGGCTCCACCGTGACGGCCGAGTACCTCTCCAGCGACAACCTGAAGCTCGTCTCCGACGGCGACGCTGCGGCTGCCGCGGGGGCTGCGACGCCCTCCGCCGCTGCTGCCCCGACGGCGGGTCCTACCGCGACCGCCTCCGCCTCCTCTACCGCGGCCCCGGGCGGCCCGGGCGCGGGAGCCGCCGGCTCGGACGGATCCAGCGCCGCCAACCAGGCCGAGTGGCGGGTCGCCGGCGTCGTCGACACCGGCGGCGACGAGGATGACATCATCTACGCCACTGAGGCCGACGTGGACGCCCTGACCGGCGTGCCCGACCCCGGCTACGACGTCGTCGAGTACTCGGTGAACACCTCCCAGGTCCCGATGTCCTCAGTCGTCCAGGCGGTGGACGCCTCCCACGACGGCATCCAGGCGGAGCCGGTCTCCAAGATCACCTCCGGCGACACGCGCATCATCACCATGCTCAACACCCTGTTCTGGGTGGTCTCGCTCGTCGTCCTCGCCCTCACCCTGGTCGGGGTGTCCACCACCATGACCGTCATCGTCTCCGAACGGCGCAACGAGATCGGCCTGCGCAAGGCCCTGGGCGCCTCCGGACGAGCCATCAGCCTCGAGTTCTACTCCCAGGCGGCCGCCCTGGGCCTGATCGGCGGGGCGATCGGCACGGCGGTCGGGTACGGCCTGGCCGTGGCCGTGTCCGTCGGCGTCTTCGGGCAGGCTGTCGGCTTCACCTGGTGGCTGGCGGTGGTCGCGGTCCTGATGACGGCGGTCGTCGCCGTCATCGCCTCGTACTCCCCGGTGCGCAGCGCCTCGCGCATCGACCCCGCGCTCGTCCTGAGAGAGGAATGACATGCTGCTCCAGCTGTCCCACGTCTACAAGATCTACGGCGAGCTCCACGCGGTGGATGACCTCAGCCTCGACGTCGAGCGGGGTGAGTGGCTGGCCGTCGTCGGCTCCTCGGGGTCGGGCAAGACCACCCTGATGAACATCATCGGCTGCATGGACACGCCCACGAAGGGCACGGTCACCCTCGACGGGCGCGAGCTCGGGCGCCTCAACGCCTCCCAGCTCACCGACATCCGCAAGAACGTGATCGGACTGGTCTTCCAGCAGTTCCATCTCATCCCGCACCTGACGGCGGTCGAGAACGTCATGGTCGCCCAGTACTACCACTCGATGACCGACGAGAAGGAGGCGATGGAGGCACTGGGGAGCGTGGGCCTGGCCGACCGCGCCCGCCACCTGCCCTCCCAGCTCTCCGGCGGCGAGCAGCAGCGGGTGTGCATCGCCCGCGCCCTGATCAACCACCCCGAGATCATTCTCGCCGACGAGCCCACCGGCAACCTCGACGAGGCCAACGAGCAGCTCGTCCTGGACATCTTCCACCGCCTCCACGCCCAGGGCACCACCCTCATCGTGGTCACCCACGACGCCCATGTCGCCTCCAACGCCCAGCGCGAGATCCTCCTCAACCACGGCAGGCTGGTGGGGGAGAGGACCAACGAGACCGCCGAGACCCGGCGCGGGCGCAGTATGCTCGACTTCGGCGAGGGGACCCGCGCGGACCAGGACGCCGCAGCGCCGGAGGACCCGTCCGCGACGGCCGAGGCCGCGGAGCCCTCCGAGGGGTCCGACGCCGTCCCGGCGACGGCCCCCGGAGCCGGCGACGAGCCCGGCCGGGAGGAGGACGAGTGAGTGCGCACCACGCTCAGGCGCCCGCGGCGCGCCGGTCCGTCGCCGCCGCGGGCGCAGTGCTGGCCGTAGCCGGCCTGGCCGCGTGCGGCAGCGGCGACCCCAGGCCCGGCAACGACGAGTACGCGGGCAGGGCGCAGACCGCCAACCCAGCCCACTCCGCCACGGCGGCCGGCGACGGCGCGACCGCGGCGGCGAGCCCCACGGGCGGGCCCTACGCCGACGGCACCTACACGGTCTCGCAGTCCTACGGCGTGCTCGACGACGTCATCGAGGAGGACTCCATCGACGTCGCCCTGACGCTGGAGTCCGGTTACATCACCGAGGTGACCATTACCGGGCACCCCTTCGCCTCCAGGTCCCGCGAGTACATCGACGACTTCTCCCAGGAGATCAGCGGCGCCGTGGTCGGCCACAGCGTGGAGGACGCCCACGTCACCGCGCTCGCGGGCGCCTCCAAGACCTCCGCCGCCTACAACGAGGCGGTTGACGCCATCGCGACGCAGGCGCGGTCCGCGGCCGCGACCGCAACCGCCCAGTGACCCCGGGGCGACCGGCGAGCCGGCCCCGCGTCCCCGTCATCGCCCTCACCGGCTGTCTCGGGGCCGGCAAGACGACGCTCCTGAACCACCTCCTGCGCACCCCGGGCGCCCGCCTCGGGGTTGTCATCAATGACTTCGGCGACATCAACGTCGACGCCGCCCTCGTGAGCGGCGAGGTCGACGAGCCCGCCTCCGTCGCAGGCGGCTGCCTGTGCTGCATGCCCGACGCCGGCGGGCTGGAGAGCGCCCTGGAGCGCCTGACCGCGGCCCGGGCGGACCTGGACGCCATCCTCGTCGAGGCCTCCGGGCTGGCCGAGCCGCCCAACCTGGTCAGGCTTCTGCGCTCGGCGGCATCGCGCCGCGTGCGCTACGCCGGTCTCGTCGACGTCGTCGACGCCATCAACGATGCCCGTACCGCAAGCACCGCCGCCCCGCCGGCGCGGTACGGCGCCGCGACCCTCGTCGTTGTGGCCAAGACCGACCTGCTGGGGGCCGACGAGCGCCGCCGCGCCCTTGCACGCGTGACCGGACGCGCCCGTGCGCGCAACCCGCGGGCGCTCGTCATCGAGGCCGACCACGGCCGCATCGACCCGCTCCTGGTCATGGACGTCGCCCACGAGGCCGCGCCCCCGGGCGAGCTGCCCCTGGCCGAGATCGCCCGGGTCGCGCGCGTCGAGGCGCACGGCGGCCACCACCACGCCCATGCGGACTGCCTCACCGTCCCCGCCGCCCTGCCCGTCTCGCCGGGCGCCCTGGCCGACCTGTTGGAGCGCCCGCCCGCCGACGCCTACCGGATCAAGGGCATCCTCGACATCGCCGCCGGACCCCCGGGAGCGTCGGGCGGGGCGCGGCGGATGGTCGTCAACGCGGTCGCCGGGCAGGTGCACCTGGAGGCCGGGCGGCCCGTACGCCGTACCGAGCCGGGGCTGGTCGCCATCGGCGCCCACCTCGGCGACGACGTGCGGGCCGCCCTGGAGGAGGCCCTGCGCCCCGCCCGGGAGCCTCCCTCGGCGCCGGATCTCGCCCGCCTGGACCGCATTCGCAGACGCAGCCGGGGGATATGAGACGTGCGCCGGGCGTCATGTGAGGGACCAGGGGGCGCTTGCCCCGGGCGCCGGGCGGAGAATCGCTCACCCGGGCCCGTTCCCGGCTCTGCTCGCGGCAAGAGTGGCCCCTACCATGGCCCACGGACCCTGTTGTGACCGGCCAGGGCCGTTAGGCTGGACATATGACTCGGTCCAAGTCCATGAGCGCCGCCGACGCACCCGCCCCCGCCGTCCCGGCGCCGGTGGACGTCGACCGCATTATGGCCTGCGTGCGCCAGCTCGGCCTGCGCTTCTTCCTGGATGATGAGGGCGACATCGGCATTCCCTGGCGCTACGTCACCGTCCACGCCATCTTCCAGGACACCCGGGCCCTCCAGCTGCGCGGCGTATGGCACCGCATAGCCGATACCGAGCACCTGACCGCCCTGCGCCGCCTGGTCGAGGAGTGGAACGCCACCCGCATCGGCCCCAAGGCCTACCTGACCATAGCCGACGGCGGCATCGTCCGGCTCCACGGCGAGGTCACCTACCCCCTGGAGGCCGGGATGACCGACGCCCAGCTCGAGGACTTCGTCCTGACCGGCTGCCGGTTGATCGTCGCTCTCATGAGAGAGGCCGAGGACCTCTTCCCGGACCCGCTGCGCGGCAGGCTGGACCCATGAGCCGCCTGAGCGACCTTCTCGCCCGGCTTCTGGGCCAGCCGCAGGGCCGGGCCGAGCCCGCCGGACGCGCACGCCCGGCGGGCGGGTCCGCCCCGGGCCGGCCGGCTGCCCGCC
>ERZ772964.783-NODE-783-length-12646-cov-15.5234_pt1 | contig 12646 bp, 12 predicted proteins | sample MGYA00580675_ERZ772964 | MGnify/ENA primary metagenome ERZ772964 (study PRJEB29015, sample SAMEA2737941) | human oral metagenome | biome: human oral; feature: human-associated habitat; material: dental | place: China | collected 2139 ...
GCAACCTGCGCGGTAAGGCCGCCAAGATCAAGGAGCGTCGCGAGGACTGAGCGCCCGCGCTCTCAAGACGGCGCCCGGAGCCTACGGGCTCCGGGCGCTCGTCATCTCTGACCGCCGTATGGCGGCGAATCTACGTACATCGCGTACATCGACTGACAGGGAAGGAGCACGGTGAGACCGGCGCAGGATGAGGCCGACGACGTCGGACTGGACCTGAAACAGGCTGATCCCTCGCAGATCGGCCGGGCCTCCAGGTCCGCCATCACCCCTTCCTGCAGCGCCCCGTCCGCAGACTCTCCCCAGGAGGGCGGTGAGTCTGTGGAACCGGAGGACGCGCCCTCGAAGCCGGAACTGTTCGATGACAGCGAGGAGTGGGACTACGACCCGTTCATCGATCCCGATGCCGACCCCGAACCCGACGACGAGCCCGTGGATCTGCCTCCCTCGATCCAGCCTCGTCGGCACGTGGCCCCCGCTATCCCTCCGCCTGAGACCAGTTCCCTGGGGCAGCGGCTGACGCGGGCGCTGCTCGTCCTGGCAGTCATCCTCCTGGTCCCCGCCCTGTTCAAGGCCTTCGTCGTCCAGACCTACGAGATCCCCTCGGGGTCCATGGAACGCACCCTGCGTGACGGGGACAAGGTTGCGGTCACGATGTTCGACTCCGACCGCATCGACCGGGGCGACGTCGTCGTCTTCACCGACCCCGACGACTGGCTCCATGTCGAGGAGCCGACGGGACTGCGTGGCGCCATCCAGAAGGTCATGATCTCCGTGAGCCTCCTGCCCGAGCACACCGGTCACCACCTCGTTAAACGGGTGATCGGTGTGGGAGGCGACCACGTGGTCGCCGACGGGAAGGGAACGCTGAGCGTCAACGGCGTCGTGATCAAGGAGCCCTACGTCAAGGACGGCCAGTCCCCGTCCCTGACGTCCTTCGACGTCACGGTTCCCCAGGGATACGTATGGGTCATGGGGGACAACCGCGGCAACTCGGCCGACTCGCGCTACCACCGCGATGACGCCCACGGTGGTTTCGTGCCCCTGAAGAATGTCGTCGGGGTGGCCAAGGTGGTCTACCAGTGGACGAACCCGAGCCGGTGGGGGTGGCTGCAGGGCGGGGAGCAGGCCTTCTCACAGGTACCGGCTCAGGACACCTCTGCGCCCTCCTCATCCCCCTCCCAGACCAGCCCCGCGTCAGACGACGGTCGGACGGCGTCTGAGGAGACGACGCCCTCCGACCCCGAGGTCGAGGACGGCACGGTCCCGGACGACTCGCAGGGCGACACCGGTGAGGCGACGAACGGCTCCGAGCGCACCGGACCGGGCCGGATCGACTCGGAATCGGGGACAGATCTGGAACGGACGTGGTGAGCCCCCGGTCCCGCCCCCGTCCCGACCGGTGCCTGGAGAAGGATCTGCTCCAGACCCATGAGTACGTCGGCGGACTGGACGAGGTCGGTCGTGGGGCGCTCGCCGGGCCGGTCAGCGTAGGACTGGCGATCGTAGGACGCTGCACCGACGACGACTTCCCCGAAGGACTGGCCGACTCCAAGCAGCTGACGGCCCGTGCGCGCACAGGCCTGGTCGACCCCGTGCGCGACTGGCTGGTGGACTCCGCCGTTGCCCACGCCTCGCCCGCTGAAATCGATGAGCACGGTATCGTCGGCGCCCTGCGGTTGGCGGGTCTGCGAGCCCTGCAGCGCGTTGCCGAGCGCGGTCACACCCCTGGCATCATCATCCTCGACGGTGTCGCCGACTGGCTCACCGTCCCCCAGCCGGACCTGCTCACCGCCCTGGAAGCGCGGCCGGCATCGGCGGCACCCGGTCCCGCCGCGGATTCTCCTACCCCGCCGGTGCGTATGGAGGTCAATGCCGATGCCCGTTGCGCCGTCGTCGCAGCAGCCAGTGTCCTGGCCAAGGTCGAACGAGACTCCCTCATGATCGACCTCGCTGATCCCGGTTACGGATGGGCCTCCAACAAGGGCTACGCCTCACCGGCCCACATCAAGGGCTTGGCCGACCTGGGGGCCAGTGACCAGCACAGGCGCAGCTGGCACCTGCCAGGACTGGACCAGTATCACGGCTGACGCGTCGGGCCGCCATGGCCGGGGGCAGGCCGACTCGCCCCCGCGGCCTGCCGGGTCCAGGCGCCGTCGGCAGGCATGATGGCCCGGTGAGTGCAGAAGACCTCGAGTCCTATGAGAACGAGCTGGAGCTCTCGCTGTACCGTGAGTACCGCGACGTGGCCTCTCTGTTCTCCTACGTCGTGGAGACCGAACGACGCTTCTACCTGGCCAATGCCGTCGACGTCCAGGTACGTACTAGTGGTGGGGAGGTCTTCTTCGAGCTCACCCTCGAGGACGCGTGGGTCTGGGACATCTACCGCGCCTCCCGGTTCGTGAAGTCCGTCCACGTCGTCACCTTCAAGGACGTCAACGTCGAGGAGCTCACCAAGCTCGAGATGGACATCCCCTCCTCCTAGCACCACACGGCTCTCGTTGATCCCTGTCCGCTGAGCAGCAGGGCGCCCCCGGGGCCACAGGACGGCTTCTGCCAGCGCCCTCCACAGACCTGATGGGGGCGCTGCGCAGACCGGCGGATCCGGCCTCAGGCTAGTGGCGGAGGTGATCCGCATGGCCGAACCGGTCACAGCAGTCGCAGCAGGCAGAACGGTGATCGCCGCGCGCTCCGGCGCCGCCCTCCCCGCCGTGCCCACCGGGAACCGAGGATCCGCAGGCGCCCCAGGAGCCGCGGCCGGCCCGTCGTCCCGTCTGCGCACCGGACGCTACGGAGAGGACCTGGCCGCCACCTACCTGGAGGACATCGGCTGGAAGGTCCTGGAGCGCAACTGGCGCCCGGAGCACGGGCTGCGCGGAGAGCTCGACATCATCGCCCTCGAACCAGCCCCCGGAGGCCAGGAGCCAGGAGACGAATCCATCGGCTCGGAGCAGACGACGCGGACGTCGGTGCGACCGACGCTGGTCGTCGTGGAGGTCAAGACCCGCAGCTCCCTGCGTCAAGGACCGCCGGCCGCTGCGGTCGACCCCCGCAAGCTCGCCCGGCTTCGAGCCCTGACGGCCGCCTGGGTCACCACCCACGAGGCTCCCCGCGCCGGCCTGCGCCTCGACGTCATCTCCATCCTCCTGCGCGACGCGCGTCCTGCGCTGCTGCGCCACCATCGGGCGGTGGGCGCGTCATGGGGCTAGCACGCACGCTCGCGGTCACCCTGACCGGGCTGACCGGACACATCGTCGACGTCGAGGCCCACGCCACCCAGGGCCTGCCCGGATTCACCCTCGTCGGTCTGCCCGACGCGGCTGTGCGCGAGTCCCGTGAGCGTGTCCGAGCCGCCTTGAGCACGTGCGGCGTCACCTGGGGCGAGCAGCGCCTGACCGTCAACCTCTCCCCGGCGGACCTGCGCAAGACGGGAACCGGGCTGGACCTGGCGCTGGCGCTGGCCGTGCTGGGGGCTCGCGGCCGGCTCGGATGGTCAGCGGCCGAGGTCCTTGGGCGCACCGTGTACATCGGCGAGCTCGGTCTGGATGGCTCGGTGCACTCGGTGCGCGGCATCCTGCCCTCCGTCCAGGCGGCGGTAGCAGCCGGGGTGGGGGAGATCGTCGTCGGCCAGGAGGCCGCTGCCGAGGCCGAGCTCGTTCCTGATGCGCGGGTGAGCGCCATCAGCCACATCGGTCAGCTCGTGGAGCGCTACGGAGGGCGCCTGAGCGAAGGCGTGGCCGCCGCAGTGGAGCAGATCTCCGAGGCCGGGAGGAGCGCTCCTGCGGCCCTGGCCCGGGATGATGAGCCGCCGGACCTGGCCGACGTCGTCGGGCAGACGGAGGCGCGCCAGGCCCTCGAGGTCGCGGCGGCCGGGGGCCATCACCTCATCATGGTGGGGCCGCCAGGGACGGGAAAGACCATGCTCGCCGAGCGCCTCCCCTCGATTCTGCCGCCCCTGGAGCAGTCTGACGCCGTCACCGTCACCTCCATCCACTCCGTGGCCGGAACCTTCAACCCCGCCCGCGGGCTCATCACCCGGCCGCCACTGCGCGCTCCGCACCACACCGCCACCCGGGCCGCCGTCGTCGGAGGCGGATCCGGCCTACCGCGCCCCGGGGACGTTTCCCTGGCCCACCGCGGCGTGCTGTTCCTCGACGAGGCCCCCGAGTTCAGTGCCGGGGTCCTGGACTGTCTGCGTCAGCCCCTGGAGTCCGGGACGGTCACCATCGACCGCGTGGGAGGACGGGCCAGCTACCCGGCCGCCTTCCAGCTCGTCCTGGCAGCCAACCCCTGCCCGTGCGGCAAGGCCGGTGGCCGAGGACTGGAGTGCACCTGCACGTCCCTGCAGCGGAGGCGCTACTTCTCGCGGCTGTCCGGACCGCTGCTGGACCGGGTGGACATCCAGGTCGAGGTGGCAGCGGTCAGCGCCGCGGATCTCGCCTGCCCGGCGAGCGGCGAGTCCAGCGCCGTGGTGGCGCAGCGGGTGCTACGGGCCCGGCAGGCCGCGGAGCGCCGACTGGCGGGGACTCCCTGGCGGCTCAATGCCGAGGTCCCCGGCTCCTTCCTCCGAGGCCCCGACGGCGGACTGAGCGCACCGCTCAGCCGCCGGCTCATGAGCGCCCTGGAGCGTGGGGACCTCTCCCTGCGCGGGGTGGACCGCGTCCTCCGGCTGGCCTGGACCCTCGCCGACCTCGAGGGTGCCGAGGCGCTCACTCTCACCCATATCGGGACCGCTCTGGCCCTGAGGACCTCAGGAGTACGACCGTGACTCTCAGACTCACCAGCAGCCTGCCCTATGACATCGATGACCCGGCGCTGGTCCGCGCCACCTGGTCCCGTCTGGCCGAGCCCGCCAGTGCCGCCGCGACGATGCTGGTGGACCGGCTCGGGCCGAGCGCCGCCCTGAGGTGGCTGCTGGAGGAGGCCATCGACTCCTCTGGGCGTGTGCGCAGCGCTCCGCGCCCGCCGTTGCGGGAGCTGCCCCCGGGTGCCTCCCGCAACGGAGGCGCCGGCACTCACTGGGCGCAGGTGGCCGCGCGGTGGGCACCGCGTCTGGAAGGACTCGACATCCGTCGCGAGCTGGACGTGCTCGACCGCCTCGGGGGGAGCCTCGTCCTTCCAGGAGATGCCTGGTGGCCTCCGGGGCTCGACGAGCTGGAGCAGCCGCCCTTCTGCCTGTGGGTGCGTGGTGACCCGTCGCTGCTGGTCAGTGGCAGGGAGCTGGAGGACAAGGACGCTCGGGGAGACGGGGACAGGATCGTTGGAGACGACGCTCAGAGCACCTCGAGCGCCGGCCGGCCTGTGCGTGAGCACCGGATGCCGGCGGGGCCTGCCAGCGGGTTGTGCCTGGCTCTGGTGGGGGCCCGAGCCTCCACCCGGTACGGTGAGGGGGTGGCTGCGTCCCTGGCCTCGGGAGTGACGGCCAGGGGTGGTCTCATCGTCTCCGGGGGTGCCTTCGGTATCGACGCCTGCGCTCACCGCGGGGCGCTGCAGAAGGGCCCCACCGTGTCGGTCTCTGCCGGGGGAGTGGACCGCCTGTACCCGGTCGGGAATACCGAGGTGCTGGAGGCGGTCATTGCTGCCGGGGCGCTGGTGGCGGAGGTTCCGCCCGGCTGTCAGCCCGGCCGTCACCGGTTCGTCTCGCGCAACCGTGTCATCGCGGCGATCTCCGGGGCGACGATCGTGGTGGAGGCGGCCTGGCGCTCGGGAGCCCTGTCCACCGCGCATCGCGCTCTCGAGCTGGGCAGGCAGGTCGGCGCGGTTCCCGGACCGGTGACCTCTATGTCCTCGGTCGGTTGCCATCGCCTCCTGCGCAAGGGGGCGGTCTGCGTCACCGATACCGATGACGCCCTCGAGCTCCTGACACCGCTTGGCTCCGTCGATGCCGATGCCGCCAAGGAGCAGGATCCCAGGCTGGCGGGAGATGGGCTGCTGGACGGACTGGACCCGGCCGCCTCCGTTGTCCTGGACGCCATGCCGGCCCGAGCCTCGGCGACCACCGAGGCCATCACCCGCTCCTCGGGCCTGTCTTCGAAGGAGACCACTGCGGCCCTGGGGGTCCTGGAGCTCATGGGGAAGGCAGAACGCACTTCCACTGGCTGGCGGCGACGTCGTTAGCCTTTGGAAACCGGTGCCGGCCTGGTGGCTACTCGTTGGTGCCAACCCGGCCCGGGTGCACGTCATCAGAAGGAGGTGCTGGAGGACGCCAAGAGCTCCTGACGGGACCGCTGGGCCTCCTGGTCCAGCAGCGGAAGGTCCTCGATGGTCACGAGCCGGGCCGTCAGCGCGTAGTCGACCAGGGCAGTGCGCCTGTAGGAGGCGTGCATGCGTGGACCGCCCCGCATGCCCTTGACTCCGATGCGGTCGAGCTTGTCACAGACGTTGTCCAGCGCCCGGTTGAAACGGGTGATCTTCCAGCCCAGGCGGGCAGCTGCGTCGGCGTTGCGAGGTAGGTCGACGGGGCCGGTGCCGGTGCGTCGCAGCCAGGGCTCGGCCAGGGCCAGCGTCACCAGGTGCTGGTTTCGGGTCAGATTCACCATGCCCACGGTGGTCTGGCCGTCGCCGAGCGGCACGTCCCTGCTCTGGGAGAGCTCGTAGCCGGGGAAGGGGACCTGCAGGAGGATCTCGTAGGTCGTGGAACCTGCAGTGAAGACGATTGCCATGTCCGGAAAGACCAGGGGGACCCTGGAACCGGGAGCCACCCACGAGCGGGAGGTACCGGAGCGTTCGGTGATCGTGGCGCCGATCCGGGAGCCGATGTTGGCCACCCACCACAGACCGGCGTCGTGCTCGATGATGAGGAAGCGCCGATGGAGGAAGAGGTTGTCCTCATCAAGCACGAGATCGCCCTCTCGGCCGATCTGGAAGGGGACTTCAGGCGTGATCCGAAACAGCTCGCCAACGAAGTCGAGGAGCAGAGGCTCTCCACTCATCGTCGTTACTCCTTCAGATGTCAATGTCAGACGGTCCTGGATGCCTGGGAACGGTCGCGAAGGGCGGCGACATCCTCACAGCCAGAATGCCATGACCTTCCGAACGGTAGAAAGGGCTTGCTACCCATTGACGGCTGGCGCTCACCCTGTTAATGATCCTGACGGATCGATTTATCGCATATTGTCGATGCGTGGGTTAAGATGCTGGTGCGAGATGCATCGCCGGGCTGGATGCGGGCACCGGCCTCCTGAGGCCGGGGTGGTCGGTGTCAGGAGCAATGAGAGGTAGGAGGGAGGGGACGAGATGGTGCAGCATCTGAGCCGTGCTGCCGGTGGTCGGGCGACAGGAGGAGCGATCGCGTGCGCGGTGCTCGCGGTGGGATGCTTGGCGCTCGGGGGAGTGTTCGTTCGGCTCAGTGAGGCGGGGCCGATTGCAACCGGCGGCTTCCGGTCCCTGATCTCCGCCCCCATGCTGTTCCTGCTCGACATCGGTGCCGGTCTGCGGCGCGGCACCCAACAGCAGGAACGCATGCCTTTTCGTGACCATATCACCATTGCTCTGGGTGGAGCTCTCCTGGCGATCGACCTGTGCCTGTGGAACGTGTCGTTCTTCTACACCACGCTGGCGGAGTCCAATCTCCTGGCGAATCTTGTTCCCTTCGCCGCGGCGATCTACGGGTGGGTGCTCTTCAGGGATGTTCCTAACGTCAGGCTCGTTCTTCCGGCGATCCTGGTGATTGGAGGACTACTGCTCCTGACTCCGGTCGGTGTTCATACGGACCCGCGCCACCCGCTCGGAAATGTGATGGCCTTGACCACGGCATTCTTCTACACGGGATTTCTGGTTGTCGTCCAGGGACTGCGAAGGCGGTACCCCGCGCTGCGCATCATGGCGGTACTCAGTCTCTGGTGCGCTGCGGTGTGTCTCGTGGTGGCGATACTGCGTGGAGAGAGTCTGCTTCCGCGTTCCGTGACCGGCTGGCTGCTGCTCATTGCTCTGGCTCTTACATCTCAGATACTCGGGCAGACCCTCATGGCGCACGCCATGCACTTCATATCACTGCAGCTCGGGTCGCTGTTCGCCCTGCTCCAGCCCGTGGCCGCAGCCGTCTATGCCTATTTCCTCTTCTCAGAGGCCCTGACACTCTCTCAGCTCCTCGGCGTGGTGATCCTCATCGTCAGCATCTACTGGGCCAGGATCGTCCTCGGTTCGTGATGTATCTCGGCGTCAGAACGTCCGATTCCGAGCGGGTGATATGCTCGCCGGAGCCTCGAGCGGCGGCGGAAGGAGGGAGATGCCGGAGAACGCACAAAGTCATTTGGAAGGTCGTTCGGAACGTGTTGACCTGGGCGGGATGGTTGACGCTCTCAAGGTTCTCGCTCACCCGGTGCGCCTTCAGATCCTTCAGTGGCTCCGCGACCCTAGGGCGGAGTTCCCCATTGAGCAGGGGATCGCGGACCCTGATGAGTACGGGGTCTGCATCAAGCAGATCACTGACAAGGTTGGGCTTGCCCAGTCGACCGTATCGGCCTTTATGCGCGCCTTGGAGCGTGAGGGGTTGGTGACCTCTACGCGTATTGGGAAATGGACCCATTACAAACGCAATGAGACGCGTATTGCCGAGGTCCGCTCACAGGTCGCCACGCTGATATAACTCATCTCCCCATTTCATTCGCTTGCGACAACCGCCATCAAAGGGAGTCTTCCATGCCGAGGACACGCGCCGATCTCCTCGCCTCCTACCGCAGGTACCTGGCCCTGCAGCGGGACCTGTCTGAGCACACCGTGCGGGCCTATCTCGTCGACATCGGTGACCTCCTGAGCTTCCTTGGCGTCGGTGGGGGCGATGCCGAGCCCGTCGAGGCGGCCCTGGCCACCCTCGATCTGGCGGACCTGCGGGACTGGCTCGCCGCGCAGGCCGCGAGCGGGCATTCGCGTGCCACCCTGGCTCGTCGCTCGGCCTCGGTGAGGACCTTCTCCACCTGGGCCTTCGAGGAGGGCGTGCTCACCTCCGACGTCGCCGCGCGCCTGCGTGCGCCCCGCGTCGACAACCGCCTGCCGGGAGTCCTGACGGCCCAGCAGGCCACACAGCTCCTCAAGGTTGCTGCAGAACTCGCCGCGGACGGGAACGCCCTGGCCGTACGCGACCTGGCCATCATCGAGACGCTCTACGCAACCGGCGTGCGCGTCTCCGAGCTCGTCGGCCTCGATGTCACCGACCTCGACCACTCTCAGCGAACGCTGCGCGTCCTGGGCAAGGGGCGTAAGGAACGAACCGTCCCCTACGGGCTGCCCGCCGCCAGGGCCCTGGAGGGCTGGCTGAGCCGGCGCGCAGAGATCTGCGCTTCCGACGCCGCAGCGGCGCTCTTCCTGGGGATGCGAGGACGACGCATCGATCCCCGTGCGGTGCGCGACGTCGTCCACCGCCTGTGCGCCGCCGCCCAGGTCCCCGATCTCGGCCCGCACGGACTGCGCCACAGCGCAGCCACCCACGTGCTGAGCGGGGGAGCGGACCTGCGCAGCGTCCAGGAGCTGCTCGGCCACTCCTCTCTGGCTACCACCCAGCGCTACACCCATGTCTCGGCTGAGCGGTTGCGCAGCGTCTACGAGCAGGCCTTCCCCCGTGCCTGAGACGGCGAGCACGTCCATCCGACGGCACGGTGGTGGGCTGGCGCCGTGTGAGGTCTGGGCCCCACGGACACCCCAACGCGCGCCCGATCCGAGGGTCCGCCAGTGGGGGAGTGCGGCTCAGGACAAGCGGGCCAGGCGACGGGCGATCGCGATGTGCAGCGCGAAGCTGCGCTGCATCTGCGCAGTGCTGTGGAGGTTCATGACGACGTGGACGCGCTGGCGCGGGTAGAAGAAGCTGTGTACCGCCCACAGGCCCACGCCTCCCACCGGCTCGGGAAGGCCCCGCAGGACCAAGGGTATGAACTCACCGAAGCGGATCGTGGCCAGGCCCGTCCCGTAGTGGAGGCCCGCGCGCAGGCGGGAGCGGGGCCGGGCCAGGCGCGCCAGCAGATCCCGGTCGAGCAGGTCTCCCTCATGCAGGGCCTCCTGGAACCGCACCATGTCCTCCAGGGTTGTCACCGCGCCGCCGTCAGCGGACCCGACGGACAGCGCCCTGGCATGGCTGATCTCCGCACCCTTGACCCAGACCGGAGCGATCTTCAGACCTGCCAGCTCCTCATCGGTGGCCGTGGAGTGCGGCTGACCCGTGCGCGTCATCCCCGCGGGTTGGAACACCTGGGTGCGCAGCACCTCGTGGGCGGACAGGCCGGTAACCGCCTGGAGCACGCACTGAGCCAGGGCGTAGTTGGTGTCCCCGTAGGCGAAGCTCTCACCAGGACGGCCCAGGGACGGCAGCCCCGCGCACTGCGCTACCACCTCGGCCAGGTCCCACCGGCGGTCGGGGTGGCGCATGAGGCGGTCCAGTGAGCACTCGGTGGACCGTCCTCGAGGTGGCTGCACCGGGTCGGGCAGTCCTGAGCGGTGGCTGAGCAGACGGCTCAGGGTCAGCTCCCGGGACAGAATGACGCCGGGAGCGGCGGGTAGCGCGGACAGATCGATGCCCGGGGCGAGCTCGCCGATCGGCGCATCCAGGGACAGCAGTCCCTGCTGGGCCAGGCGTGCCGCCGCGACCGCCACGAAGGGTTTCCCCGCACTCGCGGTATGAAAAGGCCGGTCGACCTCACCGAAGGAGAGCCTCACCCCCGGGGCGATGATGAGCAGCTGCGGGGCCGGCAGGTCTGGGCGTCGCTTTGCGACCATCCTCTGCAGCCTGGGCCGCAGGGAGGACTCGAACCAACGCTGAAGGGACTCGGAGGGCCTCATGTCTCCACCTCTCTCAACAAGATGCCTTTGAAGGGGTTGTGCCCGAAAGCTCACCACTGTCCACGACCTCCTATCGTCGGAAGGAGTGCCGGCGAGATCAAGCGTCGATCACCGGTTCTACTGGACCGGCTTGAGGCGGATGACGGCCGGTTGCAGCAGGCGCAGCGGGTTGATGTACGTCTTAGGGCCGGTGCGCGCGCCCCAGTGCAGGGCGCAGACCCCGTCCGAACGGTGCCCGGGCAGCAAGGTGCCGATGACCTGCCCCGCACCGACCGCCTCACCCGCGCTGACGTTCGGCTCCACCGGTTCATAGGTGGTACGGATCCCATCGCCGTGGTCGACGGAGACCACTGGGCGCCCGGCCACCATGCCGGCGAAGACGACTGTCCCGGCTGCGGCGCTGCGGATCTGTGTGCCTTCGGCGGCCGCGAGATCGACTCCCCGGTGCCCGCGCCCCCACACGACGGCAGGTGGATCGAAAGCCTCCACCACGGTGGCCGGTGCGCCGGTTGGCCACTGGTAGCGTCCCCGCGGGCGCAGTGGCCCCGGAGACCGGCCCACGCCCTCCTGAGTGCTCGTTCCCGTCTCCTCTGCGAACCGAGCGATGAGGCCGGAACTCGTGAAGAGTGAGGTCGACGAGGTCAGTGAGTGCGCTGCTCCGGCCAGCACGGGCGGAGTGCCCATCGGCTCGGGAAATGCTGGGTCCTGGAGCTCCGGAGCCGGTGGGACAGGGATCATGGCGGCGCTGGTGACTGTGCTCATATCCTGAGCTGGTTGCGTGTCTGGGAGCGCGGCGAACGATCCGCAGACGACTAGGGTCGTTGCCAGCGCGGTGAGGCGGGGGAGACTGGGAATCGTGCGTTGTGCTTGGGATTGCCGGGTTTGCGGGGGATGTTCTGGGTGCATGCCTTCAGAGTGCGCGCCGATCGGCCTTGGTCGCTGAGGACGTCGTCGGTCCTGTGGAAAACCCTCTCGGAAAGTTGCTTGTGGTGACCGGAATGACTCTGCATTCCAATGAATCGGCCTCGGCAGCGGGGTCAGCCCTGTGGTAGCCTCACCTCCGCAGCATTCTGCGGATCGCTCCGGCGTCAGTGGAAGATGAGCCCAGGGTGCTGACTTCGCGTGCCTGCACCCGAGCACCTCGGGACGTCCCTCCGGGCGACACGGTCGCGGTCCCGGTCATCACGGTTCGCCATGGTGAACGGGCGGCCGTGCGTCGCAGGCACCAGGCCCCATCCGCGCCGGCTCACTCGCCGGTCACCGGTTCGGTGTGCGCCCTCAAGCGTGCGGAGTCACAGGGGAACAACCCAGAGAAACACCCCCGGGACGCGCCCGAGCGCACTGCTTGGCCGTCCCCCGAAATGATCGTGCGTCGAGCAACCTCTCGGCACACACGGAAGGACCGTCATGGCCGTCGTCACCATGCGCCAGCTCCTTGATAGCGGTGTCCACTTCGGGCACCAGACCCGTCGCTGGAACCCCAAGATGAAGCGCTTCATCCTCACCGAGCGCAACGGCATCTACATCATCGACCTCCAGCAGTCCATTGAGGGCATCAACACCGCCTACGACTTCGTCAAGGAGATCGTCGCTCGCGGCGGCAACATCCTGTTCGTCGGGACCAAGAAGCAGGCCCAGGCCGCCGTGGCCGAGCAGGCCCAGCGCGTCGGCATGCCCTACGTCAACCAGCGCTGGCTGGGCGGCATGCTCACCAACTTCTCCACCGTGCGCGCCCGCCTGGACCGCATGAAGGAGCTCGAGCAGATCGACTTCGACGACGTGGCCGGCTCCGGCCGCACCAAGAAGGAGCTGCTCATGATGCGCCGTGAGAAGGACAAGCTCCAGCGCACCCTGGGCGGTATCCGCGACATGAGCAAGCTCC
>ERZ772964.784-NODE-784-length-12622-cov-127.412_pt1 | contig 12622 bp, 8 predicted proteins | sample MGYA00580675_ERZ772964 | MGnify/ENA primary metagenome ERZ772964 (study PRJEB29015, sample SAMEA2737941) | human oral metagenome | biome: human oral; feature: human-associated habitat; material: dental | place: China | collected 2139 ...
CTTACTACGCTCCTTTTCCTCGTACAGTAAGGAACAAAGGAGCGTAGTAAGCGAGAAGAGGGCGCGGCGGCCGCGGTCACAGCCACAGGTCCCGACGCCGTCGGACCCGCCCCGCCACCGCGGGCGGGAAGAAGTCCGCAATCCGCCGCACCAGGCGCTCGGGGGCGAACAGCTCCCTCCACTCGGTGCGCCCCACCGTCCAGCCGCCGCGCCGCAGAGCCATCTCACGGGCCTTCTCCGCCCGCAGGTCCTCCACCGTCACCAGCTTGCCGTAACCGTCGAACTCCAGGTCGACCGCCTCCTCCACGAAGCCCAGGTCGAGGTAGTACACATGGCCGTCCTCATCAACCCAACGCAGCTGGGTCACCGGCTCGGGCAGCCCCGCCGCGGCCGCCGCCCACCGCAGCACGCTCTCGCCGGGCGACTCGGCGAAGGGGTCCGCCAGCGCGACCGCCGCCCTGGCCCGGCGCTTGCCGTTGCGCTGCCCCTGCTCCTCGACCATCCCGACGAGCCCTGCGCGCGCCTGCACCAGGTCCATCTCGCCGCTGCAGCGCCGGGTGAAGCGATCGGGCCGGCACACCAGCCGCAGGGCGGCGTCGATGATCGGGAGGGACTCGCGCACCGGCAGGTCGAAGGCGCAGTCGACGGCGGTGCGCAGCGGCGTCGTCACGCGCAGCCCGCTCACGACGACGATCTCCCCCTCGCGCGGCGCCACGAGGGACCGCGTCACCGACACGGGCCGGGCGGCGGGCGCGCTGCCCGGCCGGCCGTAGGTCACGCTCGGGAGGGGACGAGTGGTGCGGGACCGGTTGGTCTCAACGGCGACCCGTATGCCGGGCTCCTGCTCGATCGGGGACAGCCCCTGGACGACGGCGGCCGCCTCATGGGTGAGGGCCAGTGCGGAGGGGTAGGCGCGCAGGGCCGCCTCGCAGCGGGCGAGGGTCACCATCTCCCTGAGGCGCCACAGCGGCGTGCCCGCAGGGGCCCTCACCATGTAGGCGCCGCGGCCCACGCGGATGAGATCGCCACGCCCGGCCAGGTCGCGGTCGTTGCGGTCGGCGGTGAAGACGACCTGCGGGGGCTCGGGCGGGACCGGGTAGCGCTGCATGGTTCCAGGCTCACCGCCGGACGCCGCGTGCGCGAGCGGCGCCGTCGAGCCCTGTGGACGGGGCCGTCGCGAGCCGTGACTGTGGAGCCCTGCCCCCGCCGATCGCTTACTACGCTCCTTTGTTCCTTACTACGCTCCTTTTCCTCGTACAGTAAGGAACAAAGGAGCGTAGTAAGCGAGTCAGCCCCGCGGGCCGCTCAGCGCGCCGCCCACCAGGAGCGCAGCGCCTGGCGCGCAGCCTCCTCGCCCAGCGGCCCCTTCTCCATGCGCAGGTCGAGCAGGAAGCGGTAGGCCTCGCCCACCACCGGCCCGGGCTCCACCCCGAGCTCGTCCATGATCTGCGCCCCGTTGAGGTCCGGGCGGATGGCGTCGAGCTCCTCCTGCCTGGCCAGGGCGGCGATACGCGCCTCGAGGTCGTCGTAGGCGGCGTCGAGCATGCGGGCCTTGCGCCTGTTGCGGGTGGTGACGTCGGCGCGCGTGAGCCGGTGGAGGCGCTCCAGCAGCGGCCCGGCATCGGCCACGTAGCGCCGCACCGCCGAGTCCGACCAGGCGGCGTCGGCGTAGCCGTGGAAGCGCAGGTGCAGCTCGACCAGCCGGGAGACGTCCTTGACGGTCTGCCTGTCGAAGCGCAGCGCGCGCAGCCGCTTGCGGGTCATGCGGGCGCCCACGTGGTCGTGGCCGTGGAAGGTCACGGTGCCGCCCGGCAGGAAGCGGCGCGTGGCCGGCTTGCCGACGTCGTGCATGATCGCGGCCAGGCGCAGCACGAGGTCGGGCGCGGGCACCGGCCCGTCGGGCCCCGTCTCCAGGGCCATCGCCTGGTCCAGCACGGTCAGCGTGTGCTCGTAGACGTCCTTGTGCCGCCTGTGCTCGTCGACCGTCTCGACCAGGGCCGCCAGCTCGGGCAGGACGACGTCGGCGACCCCGGTGTGCACCATGAGCTCGAGCCCGCGGCGCGGCCACGGCGAGATCAGCAGGCGCTCCAGCTCGGCGCGCACGCGCTCGGCCGAGACGATCTCCAGGCGCGGCGCCATCTCCTCCATGGCGGCCATGACGTCGGGCTCGACGTCGAACCCCAGCTGGGCGGCGAAGCGGGCGGCCCGCATAATGCGCAGCGGGTCGTCGTCGAAGGACTGCACGGCGCTCACGGGCGTGCGCAGCACCCCGGCGCGCATGTCGGCCAGCCCGCCGAACGGGTCGACGAGCTCGAGGTCGGGCAGCCGCAGCGCCATGGCGTTGACGGTGAAGTCGCGCCGGGTCAGGTCGCCCTCCAGGGTGTCCCCGTAGGCCACCGTCGGCTTGCGGGAGCCGACCTCGTACTCCTCGGTGCGGTAGGTCGTCGCCTCCACGATCGTCTTGCCCTTGCGCGCCCCGATCGTGCCGAACTCCTTGCCGACGTCCCAGCAGGCGTCCCCCCAGGCGGACAGGATCCGCTCGGTCTGCTCGGGGCGCGCCGAGGTCGTGCAGTCCAGGTCGTGAGGCACGACGCCGAGGAAGGCGTCGCGCACCGGCCCGCCGACCAGCGCCAGCTCGTGGCCGGCGCGGGCGAAGATGTGCCCGAGCGCCGCCAACGACGGCGGCAGCGTGCGCAGGGCGTCACGGGCCGTGGGGGTCAGGCCCCCGGCGTCGGGGGTCTCGTCGAGCAGCGCGCGGGCCGCGGGGCCGACGGGGACGGCGGGGGCCCCGCCCGGCAGGGCGGACGGGCCGGACGAGCCGTGGCCGGACGCGGAGAAGGCGGCGGAGGCGGAGGGAGCGGCGGGATGAGTCATTGGCCTAAGCCTGCCACGCGGACCCTCTGAGGGCACCCGAACGGCGCCCACCCAGTCGAACCGCCTAGAGTGTCCTCATGCCCTCTCACCGCACTCGCAAGCCCCGCGCTGGCTCATCGCCGCGGCGCGCGAGTGCGCGTTTCCTGCCGGTGGTCGACGAGACCAGCGCCGGCGGGCTCGTGATCGACGTCCAGGGCGGGCGCGCGGTCACCGCCGTCATCGCACGCCGCAACCGCGGCGGACGCCTCGAGTGGTGCCTGCCCAAGGGCCACCTCGAGGGCAGCGAGACCGCCGAGGAGGCGGCCGTGCGGGAGATCGCCGAGGAGACCGGCATCTCCGGCCGCGTCCTGCGTCACCTGGCTACCATTGACTACTGGTTCGCCGGCGACGACCATCGTGTCCACAAGGTCGTCCATCATTTTCTCCTTGAGGCGATCAGTGGCAGCCTCACCACGGAGAACGATCCGGATCACGAGGCGGAGGAGGTTGAGTGGGTAAGTCTCGACGACGTCGCCCGTCGCCTGGCCTACCCCAACGAGCGGCGCATTGTCGCCGCTGCACGCGAGATTCTCGTGGGGGACGGGTGATCCCGATCAAGATCCGTCGTCATTTCCGTCACTCCCGGGCGCGCCCGCTGATCGCCCTGGTGACGGCGGTGACCGCTTCCGCCGCCCTCGTGAGCCCGTCCCCGAGCACCGGCGCCACCGTGACGGAGGTGTCGCTCGCCCCGGCCGCTCAGACCGCACCATCCGCTCAACCCGACGCCACGAGCACCGCCGCCGGGACGGCCCCGCCGACGAAGGCTCAGATGATCGACGGCGAGACGACGCTCTCCGTCGACTCCCTGGCCCCCGAGATCATCACCTCCGGGCAGGACCTCACCATCTCCGGCACCATCGCCAACGGCACTGGCGAGCCCCTGGAGGGACTGTCCCTCACGGTTCAGATGGAGGACTCCACGGAGCTGACCGTCACGGGCCTGGAGTCGTGGCTGGCCGAGGAGCAGGACTCCGCCATGCGCAGGATCTACCAGGGGGATCTCGGCGAGAGCATCACCCCCGGCGAGATCAAGACCTTCTCCGTGACCATCCCCGCAGGCGATCTCCCTCTGGGCGACGAGGAGCAGTGGGGCCCGCGGGGCCTGGAGGTGACGCTGTCCAGGGGACGCGCCGGCCTCGACCAGGACCGCACGCTCCTCGTGTGGGACACGGGCGCCAAGGCCGGCCGGTCGCATGTGACGACGCTGATCCCGGTGACGGCCTCGACCAGTGACCTGACGCTCCTGACCACGGGGGCCGAGCCGCCCACGGACGCCGATCTGGCGGATCTGCGCACACGGATCGCCTCCCTGCTGGAGCTCGCCGGCGACGGCGTCGTCCTGGCCGTGGACCCGGCCCTGCTGGAGGCCCTCGGGGTGACCAGGGAGACGGTGGCCGCCGCAACGCCCTCGCCCAGCCCCTCCCCGAGCCCGTCCGCCACGAGCGAGGAGGCCGACGACGAGGCGGTCCCGACGCCGACGTCGCCGCCCGAGCCCACCGAGACCTCCTCGGCGAGCCCCTCGCCCACAGGATCTGCGGGATCTGCAGGACCGTCCGCCACCGCCTCACCGTCGGACTCCCCGTCCGACAAACGGCCCAACCAGGCCCTGACTAAGGCGCTTGTCGAGGCCATTGCGGCCGGCGACGTCGTCGCCCTGCCCTGGACGGACGCGGACGTCGCCGCCCTGACCCACCTGGGGGAGACCGACCTGCTCGCCGACGCCTACAGGCGCACCGAGGAGTCTCAGACCGTTGCGGCGGGCGCACCCACGTCGCTCGCCTGGATGGCCGGCGACCTGGACTCCGCGACGCTGGACGCGCTGCCCGACTCCGCACACACCGTCGTCACCGCCCCCGGGGACCTGCCGGTGGAGGAGGACCTGACGTACACGCCCTCGCAGGTCACCAGCGTCGGCTCGCGCACGGTGCTGACGCCCGACGCGAACCTGTCCGACGCACTCGGCGGCACGCTGGTGACCGATGAGTCCTCCACCGACCTGTCCGGCCTGGACGCCGCGCAGCTGCTGCGAGCCGAGACGGCGGTCATGACCCGCCAGGCCCCCGCCCTCAGCCGCTCCGTCGTCATCGCCCTCAAGCGGAGCGACGCGGCCGGCGTCGACACCAAGACGCTCGCCGAGCGCCTCAAGGCGCTGCGCGAGTCCTCCTGGACCTCGCCCCAGGGGCTGGGCGCCCTGACCGCCGAGGCGGCCGCCCAGCAGGAGGAGGGCACGAAGGTGCGCCGCGCCGACGTCCCCGACTGGGTCGTCGGGGACGAGGAGGTCTCGGCGGGCGAGCTCGCCGCCGCACGCGCGACCCGGGACTACCTCAGCTCGGTGACCTCGATCCTCCCCGATCCGCAGGCGGCGATCGGCACGGCCTCCGAGATCGTGGAGCGCACCGCGTCGGCGGTGTGGCGGTCGGACCCCCCGGGTCGCGCGTCCATGGCGGAGTCGGCTCGCGAGCGCGGCACCGCGGTGACCGGGAGGCTCACGGCGGTGCCGTCGCGAACGATCAACCTGATCGCCTCCGAGGCCAATCTGCCGGTGCGCATCACCTCGTCCCTGAACCAGGACGCCACCGTCGTGGTGCGCGTCCTGTCCGGCTCGGCGCGCCTGCAGACGATCAAGGACGTCACGCTCACGGTCCCGGCCGACGGCCAGACCACCGCCACCGTGCCGGTCAGGGCCGTGGGCAGCGGAGACGTCAACCTGACCATCATGCTGCTGGCCGACGACGGCACCGCCGTCGGCGCCCCGCAGACCATCCACATGCGCGTGCACGCCGACTGGGAGTCCAGGGGCACCCGGGTGATGGGGGCCGGACTCGTCATCCTGCTCGTCGGCGGCATCGTGCGGACCGTGCGCCGCGGGCGGCGCACGGCAGCGCCCCACCGCGTCGAGGAGAAGACATGAGCGGCAAGGACAAGAGCTCGTCGATCGCCCGTTCGAGCGCCGTCATGGCGGCCGGCACGCTGGCCAGCCGCCTTCTGGGCCTGGTGCGCAACGCCATGCTGATCGCCGCCCTGGGGGCGACGGCGTCGGGCGCGGCCGAGGCCTTCAACATCGCGAACAACCTGCCCACCCAGCTCTACAACCTGGTGATCGGCGGCGTGCTCAACGCGATCCTCGTCCCGCAGATCGTGCAGGCGCTGCGCCAGCGCAACGGCGAGGAGCTCGTCAACCGGCTGCTGACAGCGGCCTCGGCCGCTATGGCCGCGGTCTCGGCCGTGCTGACGATAGCGGCGCCGCTGGTCATTATGCTCTACGCCTCGGGCCTGGACCGGTGGCAGCCGCTGGCCTTCGCCTTCGCCTTCTGGTGCATGCCGCAGATCTTCTTCTACGGCCTGTACGCCCTGTGGGGGCAGGTGCTCAACGCCCGGTCGAGCTTCGGGCCCTACATGTGGTCCCCGGTCCTGAACAACGTCATCTCGATCGCCTCGATCATGGCCTACCTGCACATCTACGGCAGGTACACCACCGGCCAGGAGCCCGAGATCTGGAACGCGGGCCGCATCGCCCTGATCGGGGCCACGACGACGGCGGGTATCGCCATCCAGGCCCTGATCCTCTACATCCCCCTGGTGCGCTCGGGCTTCCATCCGCGCCTCGTGTGGGGGATCCGCGGCATGGGCCTGGGAACGATGTCGAAGGTGGCGCTGTGGGCGCTGCTGGGCACGGCGGTGGTCTCGGTGGGGGACATCGCGACGGCGAACCTGGGCTCCCAGGCCGTCACCGCGGCCTACTCCCCGCAGTACGCCGACGTCGTCGTACCCTCCAAGACGCTGTACGACAACACCCAGCTGGTCTACATGCTGCCGCAGTCGCTGGTGACGACCTCCATTATCACCGCCCTGTTCACGCGCATGAGCGAGAAGGCCGCCGCGGGGGACCGCCGGGGCGTGCGCGACGACCTGTCGCTGGGCCTGCGCAGCGTCGCGGTGTTCACCATCCTGTTCGCCGCGGGCATCGGGACCCTGGCCACGCCCTCGCTCCAGCTCTTCGTGCCCTCGCTGTCCCTGGCCGAGGCCACGGCCGCGGGCCCGATCCTCACGGTCCTGGCCGTCGGCATCATCTTCCAGGGCATCTGGTTCACGACCCAGCGCGTCATGCTGGCCTACGCGGACACGAAGCGGCTGCTCCTGGCCGACTCCGTCGTGGGCATCGTCCCGCTCATCGTCTGCCTGGCCGCCTACGTGCTGGCGCCGGCCAACCACTGGATGACCTGGGCCGCGGTGGGCTCCATGCTCAGCCAGGTCGGCGGATCGGCAATGGTGATCCCGCTCATCAGGCGGCACCTGCCCGACCTCGACGGCCCCCGCGTCATCGCGACCTACGCCCGCCTGCTGGTGGCGGCGGTGCCGACCGTGCTCGTCGGAGCGGGCATCCGGGCGCTCCTGGGACCGGCCGACGGGTCCCTGACCGGGTCGAGGCCGACGGACGCCATGCTCACCGTCCTGGTGGCCGCGCTGCTCATGACGGTCACCTACCTCGTGGCGGCGCGCCTGCTGCGTGTCGAGGAGCTCGGTGTGCTCTTCGTCCCACTATCGCGCATTATCGCCAAGATCGGGCGGCTCCTGCCGGGGCGCCTGGGAGAGGCGGTCCTGCACCTGGCCCACGTCCTGGCGCCGACCTCCGCCGACCGCGCGGGTACCGAGCTTCCGCCGTCGTACCCGCCGGCCTACCGTCCCATGCTGCGGGCCGTGGACGCGCCACGCCCGGCGCCAGCCCCGCCACCCGCAGTTCCGGCCCCGCCGCCCACAGTGGCGGACTTGGCCGCCCAAGCGGCCTCTGTCCGGGCACTGACGCCCGGTACACTCGCCCCACACGCACTCATGCTCTTCGGTACGGGAGGAGGGGGCAACCTCATGACGGACGCGACCCCGATCGGCACCGGGCGCTACGCACTGGCCGCCACCCTGCCCGCGACGCTCCCGCGCGTGGTCCGCCACGTCGGGCGGGACACCATCCTAGACCGCACGGTGACGGTCCTCATGCTCACCGACGCGACTCCCCACCGTGCCGAGGTCCTGGAGGCGGCCAGCCGCGCCGTCCTGGTGGAGGACCAGCGCATTCAGCGGGTCTTCGACGTCGAGAAGGACCACCCCGCCTTCATCGTCACCGAGCCCGCCGACGGGCGCCCCCTGTCCTCCCTGGTCAGTCAGGGCCTGGACGCGGCGCAGGTGCGCGCCCTCGTCGGCGAGGTCGCCCAGGCGCTGGACGCGTGCTCCCGGCGCGGCCTGCACCACCTGAACCTGTCTCCGGAGGCCGTCCGGCTGCGCTCCGACGGCACCATCCAGGTCACCGGCGTGGGCATCGAGGCGGCCATCCTCGGCCTGGACCCCCACGGAGGCAACCACGACGATGACGACAACGACCCGCTGGAGGCGGACCGCACCGACGCCCACGCCCTGGTCGAGCTGCTCTACTACGGCCTGACGAAGCGCTGGCCGGGCAAGCGCGCAGGACTTCCCTCGGCCCCGACGACGTCGGACGGGGTGCCGGTGCCGCCCTCCATGCTGTCCATGACCATGAGCCCGGACGACGCCGACCTCGACGAGCTGGTGGCCCGCGCCTGGTCAGCCGCCGGGCCGACGTCCGCGGCCGAGGTCGCCAACGCGCTCGGGACCTGGGACGCCTCGCTCCTGCCGCACGGGGACGCGGACGCCGCCTCGCCGTCGTCACCGGATGCGCCCGATGCTCCGCGCGGGGTGCTCTCGCGCCTGCGCCGGGCGGCCACCGGCCCGAGCTCCGAGCTCCAGACGGGCGCCGAGACCCAGGCCGCCGCGGCCCAGGGCCCCCAGAGTTTCGCGCCGGCCGCCACCCAGGCTACCGCGCCGCCACCGGCCTCCATCTCGCCGTCGAGCACCGTGCCGCCAGCCGCGGGGCAGGGCGGCGCCCGGAACAGGGCGCCCGACGCACCGCCCGCCGCCCCCGCCGCGCAGCCGGCGCGTCGTCCGGCGGTCAACACGACGGGAGAGGCCCTCCGCAACGAGGAGGACGAGGTCGCCCGCTCGGTATCGCGCACCACCATGGCGATTATCAGCGGCATGGTCGTGGTCATGCTGGTGTGCGTCAGCTACGCGGTGCACAGCATTCTCGGCCTGGCCAACCTGCCCTTCTTCGACCCCGCCCTCCCCGCGGCCAGCACGCTGCCCACGCCGATCGCGCAGCAGCAGGACGACCAGACGAGCGAGCCCACCAAGGTGCCCATCACGATCACCGGCGCGCGAGCGGTGAACGAGAGCGGGGGCGAGGGGGACCACCCCGAGAACGCGGACAAGACCGTTGACGGCGACCCGGCCACGACGTGGGAGTCGCAGCACTACAACTCCTCCAAGTTCGGCAACCTGAAGAGCGGCACGGGCATCGCCGTGACCCTGGAGCAGGCCGCCGAGGTCTCGGGCATCGACATCCAGGGCACGGGCAGCGGCGGCAACGTCCAGATCCGGTCCACGAGCCCGGAGGACCCCACCGGCGGCACGGTGCTGGCAGAGGGCGCCTTCACCTCGGGGACGACGAGCTTCACCTTCACGCCGACGTCGACCCAGTCGATCGTCCTGTGGGTGAACGACCTTCCGACCGCCTCGGACGGACAGCCCAAGGTGAGCGTGTCGGAGATCACTCTTAAATAAGCACGCCTTAGGGAACATCTGTTTTTCATGGCCTGTTCTATGACTCGCAAGGCATCCGCGTCTCGCGAGCCCCATACGCCAGTGTCAGGAGAGTCATGATCCACGACGTCGTCATCGTCGGTTCCGGCCCGGCCGGGTACACCGCCGCGATCTACGCGGCACGGGCCCGGCTGAGCCCCGTGGTGCTCGCGGGCTCCGTCACCGCCGGGGGCGCGCTGATGAACACCACCGAGGTCGAGAACTACCCGGGCTTCATCGAGGGCGTCATGGGGCCCGAGCTCATGACCCGGATGCAGGAGCAGGCCGAGCGCTTCGGGGCCGACGTCCGCTACGAAGACGTCACGGCTCTCGAGCTCACCGGCGACATCAAGCGCATCACCACCGACGACGCCGTCTACGAGGCGCGCGCCGTCATCATCTCGACCGGGTCGGAGTACCGCAAGCTGGGCCTGGAGGACGAGGACCGGCTGTCGGGGCACGGCGTGTCCTACTGCGCCACCTGCGACGGCTTCTTCTTCAAGGACCGGCCGATCGTCGTGGTCGGCGGCGGGGACTCCGCCATGGAGGAGGCCCTGTTCCTGTCCCGCTTCGGCTCCTCGGTGACGGTCGTCCACCGCCGCGACGAGCTCCGCGCCAGCGCCGTCATGGCCAGGCGCGCCCAGGACGACCCGAAGATCGACTTCGCCTGGAGCTCCAGGGTCGTCGCCCTCAACGGCCGCGACGCCCTGGAGTCGGTGACCCTGGAGCACGTGGCCACCGGGGAGCGGCGCGACATCCCGGCGGCGGGCCTGTTCGTGGCCATCGGGCAGATCCCGCGGTCCGAGCTGGTCTCCGGCGTCCTCGAGCTCGACGACGCCGGTTACATCGCCGTGCAGGCGCCGTCCCAGCGCACCGCAATCCCCGGCGTCTTCGCCTGCGGCGACGTCGCCGACCCGCACTACCAGCAGGCGATCACCGCCGCCGGCTCCGGCTGCCGCGCGGCGCTCGACGCCGAGCACTACCTCGCGACCCTCACCGCCTGACCATCCACCCGACTTCTCTGGAGGAGACCATGTCCAACGCTCTTGCCGTCACCGACGCCACCTTCGAGTCCGAGGTGCTGGCCTCGGAGGTGCCCGTCGTCATCGACTTCTGGGCCGAGTGGTGCGGCCCGTGCCGCCAGATGGCGCCGGTTGTCGACGAGGTGGCCGCCGAGCTGGGCCCGCGGGCCAAGTTCGTCAAGGTCGATGTCGATGCCAACCCGGCCACCGCCGCGTCCTTCGGCATCAGCTCCATCCCGACCTTCGCCGTCGTGCGCGGTGGGAAGGTCGTCCACCGGTTCTCCGGCTCGCGCCCCAAGGGCTCCTTCACCAAGGAGGTTCGCAAGGCGCTCGGCTGATCCGCCGGTTTCGCCGTTCGCCGTCCGCCGGGCCCGTTCGCCCGGCCCGGGGCGGGGAGCGGGGACGCGCATGGCACCGCCGTCGGGAACGGCGGTGCCATGCGCATTCCTGTCGGCGGTCCGCTATAGACTCGGTGCGCTCGTACACCGACGACGCGAAGGCACGCCCATGCGCTTCATCTCCACCCGTAGCGGGATGGCCCCCGCCGGTTTCACCGACGTGCTCCTGTCCGGTCTCGCGCCCGACGGCGGGCTGGTCGTGCCGGAGAGCACTCCCGCCATCGGCCGGGAACGGCTCGAGGGGTGGCGGCCGCTGAGCTATCCCGAGCTCGCCGCCGAGGTCATCGGCCTGTACGCCACGGACATCCCGGCCCGGGACCTCGCGGCCCTGAGCGCTGCGGCCTACGGACCCGGGCGCTTCGCGGCGCCCGTCGTGCCCGTGAGACGGTTCGACGACGTCGCCGGGGGACTCGGGCTCGTCGGGCTGTCGGAGGGCCCGACCATGGCCTTCAAGGACCTGGCCATGCAGTTCCTGGGGCAGGCGATTCCACATGTGCTCAGCCGCAGGGGACAGGTGCTCAATATTCTCGGCGCCACGAGCGGCGACACCGGTTCCGCTGCCGAGCACGCATTCAGGGGGCAGAGGGGCGTCGCCGTCTTCATGCTTTCCCCGCAGGGCCGCATGAGCGATGTGCAGCGCGCCCAGATGTACTCGCTCGACGACGCCAATATTCACAACATTGCGGTCGACGGCGTCTTCGACGACTGCCAGAGCCTCGTCAAGGCGCTCAATAATGACGCCGCCTTCAAGGCGGCACACTCTATTGGTGCGGTCAACTCCATTAATATCGGCCGCATTGCCGCTCAGATCGTCTACTACGTGTGGGCCTGGCTGCGGGCGACCGATGCGGAGAAGGGGGCGCGCACCGGGCGCGAGGTGGATATCGCCGTCCCCAGCGGCAACTTCGGCAATATCTATTCCGGCCACCTGGCCCGCTCCATGGGGGTGCCGATCCGGCGCCTGATCCTGGCCACCAATGAGAACAATGTCCTCGACGAGTTCTTCTCCACGGGGATTTATCGTCCGCGAGGACGGGCGGAGACGCTGGCGACGTCGAGCCCCTCCATGGACATCTCCAAGGCCTCGAACCTGGAGCGCTTCATCTGGCAGCTGCTCGGCCCGGAGGAGTTCAGCCGCCGCTGGCCCGCGCTGGAGGCCGACGGCGTCCTCGACCTGTCCGACCACCTGGCGCGGCTGAGCACCGAGCTCGGCTTCGTCTCGGGCTCGTCCACCCACGCCGACCGGCTCGCCGCCATCCGCCGGGTGCACTCGGCCACCGGCGAGCTCATCGACCCGCACACGGCCGACGGCGTCACGGTGGCGCTCAGGCTCATGGAGCCGGGTTTCCCGACCCTCGTGCTCGAGACGGCCAAGGCCGCGAAGTTCGGTGAGACCGTGGCCGAGGCGCTGGGGCGGCCCCAGCCCGTCCCGCCGGAGATCGCCGAGCTGCTCGCACGGCCGCAGCACGTGGAGACCATTGCCGACGACGAGGCGCCGCTGCGCGCGCTCATCGAGGCCGGCGCCCTGCGCGCCTGACCGGCCGGACCCCGCCGCCCCCTTCGTCGAGATCGGTTCAGTTCCGTACCGAGATCGGTTCAGTTCCGCGTCGAGATCGGTTCAGTTCCGCGTCGAGATCGGTT
>ERZ772964.785-NODE-785-length-12618-cov-137.994_pt1 | contig 12618 bp, 8 predicted proteins | sample MGYA00580675_ERZ772964 | MGnify/ENA primary metagenome ERZ772964 (study PRJEB29015, sample SAMEA2737941) | human oral metagenome | biome: human oral; feature: human-associated habitat; material: dental | place: China | collected 2139 ...
CTCGCAGGCTGCCGGGCCGCCGCCGTTCCCACTCCGCCGTCGCCGTCGCCGCCGTCGCCGTCGCTCCGGCTGCGCGGCGGCCATGATGCGGCGCGGGCCCGCAGCCGGGACCGAGGGCGGCGGGCTCAGCGGAGCAGCGCGTGCCGGGTGATGGTGGCCTCCCGGCCCGGCCCGACGCCGATGGCGCTAATGCGGCAGCGGGCCAGTTCCTCGATGCGTTCCACGTAGTCCTGCGCCGCCCGGGGCAGGTCGGCAAAGCGGCGCGCGCCGGTGATGTCCTCGCTCCAGCCGGGCAGCTCCTCGTAGACGGGCCGGGCGTGATGGAAGTCCGTCTGAGTCAGCGGCATCTCCGCGCTCACCGCGCCGTCGACGTCGTAGGCCACGCACACGGGGATGGTCTCGTGCCCGGTCAGGACGTCGAGCTTGGTCATGACCAGGTCGGTGAGCCCGTTGACGCGGGCGGCGTAGCGGGTGACGACGGCGTCGTGCCAGCCGCAGCGGCGCGGCCGCCCGGTGGTCACCCCGTACTCCCCGCCCTCGGCGCGCAGACGCTCCCCCGCCGCGCCGGGCAGCTCGGTGGGGAAGGGCCCCTCCCCCACGCGGGTGGTGTAGGCCTTGACGACGCCGACGACGGAGTCGATGCGGGTCGGTCCCACGCCGGTGCCGGTGCAGGCGCCGCCGGCGGTGGGGCTGGAGGAGGTGACGAAGGGGTAGGTGCCGTGGTCGATGTCGAGCATGGTGGCCTGACCGGCCTCGAACAGGACGGTCTTACCGGCGTCGAGGGCCTCGTTGAGGACCAGCGAGCAGTCGATGACCATGGGGCGCACGCGCTCGGCGTAGGACAGCAGATCGTCGGCGACGGCGTCGGGGTCGATGGCGGGGCGGTTGAAGATCTTGAGGAACAGACCGTTCTTCTGGTCCAGGGCGGAGTGGACCTTCTGGCGCAGGATCAACTCGTCGAAGAGGTCCTGGACCCGGATGCCCACGCGGTTCATCTTGTCCGCGTAGGTGGGGCCGATGCCCCGGCCGGTGGTGCCCAGCCGACGCTCGCCCAGGAAGCGCTCGGTGGTGCGGTCCAGCACCCGGTTGTAGGAGGGGATGAGGTGGGCGGAGGCGGAGATCCTCAGGGCGGAGGCGTCCCTGCCGCGGGAGGCGATCTCAGCGATCTCGGAGAAGAGGACCTCCAGGTCCACCACCACGCCGTTGCCGATGACGGGGGTGACGCCGGGGGTGAGCACCCCCGCCGGCAGGAGGTGGAGGGCGAAGGCCTCGCCGTCGATGACGACGGTGTGCCCGGCGTTGTTGCCGCCGTTGAACTTGACGACGTAGTCGACGTCCTGACCGAGCTGATCGGTCGCCTTTCCCTTGCCCTCGTCGCCCCACTGGGCTCCGACGACCACAACGGCTGGCATAGCTGCTCCCTGGCTGGCTGACGGCGTGACGGTGGACGCGCCGTCGGCCAGCCTACCGGAGGCGCGGGCGGCGGATCGCGGTTGCCCGAGGTCCGGCAATTGCGATCTTCCGGGGAGGGGCCGTCCGAAGCGGCCGGGCTCCGTCGACGGCGGAGGGCCGAGTGCGCCGACGACGCGACCGGGCCCCATTGACGGCGCCCGCCCGCTTTGATAACACTGTTATGAACAGTGCGGGCCGCGAGCGCCGGAAGACGCGGCGGCGAGGACCGGCTCGTCGGAGGCGCGGCGGTCGCGGCGTTGGAGGCGCAAGGCGCGCAGGACGGAGAACCATGAGTCACAGCCCCGCTCGGACCAGGGCGCGCATCCTGGAGGCGGCCCTCGCCGAGTTCCGCGACCGCGGATACGAGCGGACGGGTCTGCGCCGCATCGCCGCGGCCGCGCGGGTCACCACCGGCGCCGTCTACAACCACTTCGGCAGCAAGGAGGGCCTGTTCGACGCGCTCGTGGGCGAGAGCGCCGCCGAGCTCATGGCCGCGTGGACGGCCGGGCGGGACGGCGACGCCGGGACGCCCGCCAACATGCCGCCCGCCGACATGCCCGCCGACCGCACCGGCCGCTCCGCCGACCGAACGGCGGCCTTCTCCGCCGACCGCACCGGCCGCATTCTCGACCTCGTCTACTCGCGCGTCGAGATCTTCGAGCTCCTCCTGTGCCGGGCCCGGGGCACCGGCTATGAGCGCCTGCCCGAGCAACTGGCGCGGATCGAGGCGGAGGCCTACCGCCGGTTGCCAGGGATCACGGACTCGGCGGCCGACCGTCTCCTCGTGCGCACGCTGGCCGCCGGCGGCGTCGAGGCTCTGCGCGCGGCCCTGGAGCACCGCCTCACCCGCCCCGAGGCCCGGCGGTACATGGAGCGGATCGCCCGCTTCCGCCTGGCGGGCTGGGCCGGGCTCCTCGGCCCGACGCCGGCACCAGAACACGCCCCCGAGACAGGAGACCGCCCATGATCATTGACACCGAGCTGGGACGCCTCATCGCCCAGAGGGCCGGACGCGCGCCCGACGGCGGGGACGTCTTGCAGATCTTCGGCATCCCCTACGCCCGGGCGGAGCGCTTCCGTCCGCCCGTCCCCGTCGGGGCCCCCGGCGTCGAGGCGTCCGGAAAGACCGCCGGCTCCCCGGCGGCCCCGCCGACCGGCGAGCCGATCAACACCGGCTACGGCACTTGCTTCCCCCAGCGCCTCGTGCCCCGGGCGGTCAACCTCGCCCTGCGGCACTTCCAGCTGCGGCCGGAGTGGCAGCCGCGCGGCGACGTCGCCGGCGAGGACTCCCTGCGTGTCAACGTCTGGACTCCGCTGGACGGCGCCCCCAGGCCCGTCCTCGTCTTCATTCACGGCGGGGACTGCGGTTCGGGGACGCTGCCGGTCTACAACGGCGCGCACCTGGCCGGACGGGGCGTCGTCGTGGTCACCGTCACCTACCGCATCGGGGCGTTCGGGCACCTGCACGTCGTCGACGGCGGGACGGCGAGCTGCGATCGGGCCCTGCTCGACCAGCAGGCCGCCCTGCGGTGGGTGCACGAGCATATCGGGGCGCTCGGCGGCGACCCCGGGAATATCACCCTCATGGGTCACTGCGGCGGCGCCCAGTACGCCCTCTACCAGGCCCTCAATCCGGACAACGCCGGACTGTTCCACCGTCTCATCCTCGCCAGCGGGCAGCGGGCCGTCCCCGTGCCGCTGGACCTCGACGCCGAGCGCCGGGCCTTCGCCGCCTTCCTCGCCGACAATCGCCTGACCCGCGAGGAGCTCGGGGCGCTGCCCGCCGGGCGCCTGCCGCGGCTGCGCCTGCCGCGCGCGCGACTGGTCACCGTCATGGAGCGGCCCTTCTTCTGCGTCGACCCGCTCGCCGTGCTGCGCGAGGGCCGCTTCCCGCGCGTGCCCGTGCTCGTCGGGACGACGGCGGACGAGTTCTCCATGATCGAGATGCCCCTGTGGTACGGGCGCATGGGCCTGGCGACGCGGGGACGGGACCTGGGCCGCCGGGTCCGGGAGGTCTACGGCGGGCACGGCCGGCGCATCGCCGCCGCGCTGCGCCGCGAGGCCGACGGCCTGGTGGACCTGCAGATCCGCATGATGGAGCTCGTCGTCTTCCACGGCGCCGCGCTGGACCTCATGAAGAGCTTCTCGCGCTTCACAGCGGTCCACGGCTACCGCTTCGAGGGCGTGCCCAAGGTCTACGGCGGGCGGCCCGGCTCCTACCACGGGGCCGAGATCGCCTTCTTCTTCGGCAACCTCGACCGGATGCGCATCCCCATCACCGAGGAGGACGCGGCCGTGGCCGGGGCCGTCCAGCGCGACTGGCTCGCCTTCATCCGCGACGGGGCTATCCCCGGCCGCCCGGCCTTCGATCGGGGGGATCCGCGCCTGACCCGCTACCGGGCCGACGGCGCCGTGGAGACCGTCGCCTTCCCGCACGCCGATCTCCTCGGGGACCTGGAGGGGACGGACCTGGCCGCCTCCGTGGTGGACTCCTACATGCGACGGCGCTAAGGGGCGGGGCCTTCCGGCCCGCGCCTGCGCGGGTCCGGGGCCGTGCCTCAGCGCGGGTCCGGGGCCGTGCCGGCGCGCCGCTCATGGATCTCGCGCTCGCGCTGGCCGTCCTGCCACCGCAGGGGGACGTAGGCCCCGCCGTCGCGGGCGACGCCGTTGGCCACGCCCCAGAGCCAGATCTCCTCGCACTGCGCGGTGGCCCTCATCTCGCGGCGCACGAAGCCGCCCCACACGCCGCCGGTGCCCGGCAGCGGGATCGCGTACCCGTCGGGGTGGACCAGGACGACCCGGTCGCCGGCCACGTACAGGCCGGAGCGCGAGCCCGGCCAGGGGTGGGTCGTCCGGCCCACGTGGATCCCCTCGCGGTCCACGACCGTGCGGCGCAGGAACGGGAACAGCTTGACGGCGCAGTACCCCAGCGCCGCCAGGGCCACCGCCAGAACGAGCGCCGCGTAGAAGATGTTCTCGCCCTTGCCGTCCGAATCGAGCAGGAACCCCACCGCGATGGCCGTGAAGGACGTGCCGAGGCACAGGAGGAACAGTCCGGCGTCGCACAGGTACTCCCACATCCGGCGCCAGGCGGGGGCGCGGTAGACCAGCGGCCGGCCCGCAGTTCCCGCGCCGGACGGCCGGCTCGCGCCGATCGTCCCGCCCGGCCGGATCGTTCCGGCCGTCCCGACCGCACCGCCCGCTCCCCCAGCCCCGGCCGCGCGGGCCCGCGCCTCCACCAGCCGCGGGTCCTCGGAGTAGGCCGCCGGGTCGGAGACGATCCAGCCGCGCCGCGCCGCGAAGGCCCACACGCCCCTCAGGGCCGCGCGCGCCTTGTCCCTCGACTTCTCGCTGTGCCACAGGAAGGTCCCGTCGAAGACGCACCCGGGCAGCCTGATGAGGTCGCCGGGCATGCCGTCGACCAGGGCCAGGCGGTAGCGCTCAATCTCGTTGCCGTGCTGGCCGCTGATGACGCGCCCCGAGATGTCCAGGCCCGAGCGCGCGGCCGGCCACGGCCTCCTGGCGGTCCACACCAGGCGGCGCATCTCGATGCCGCGCTCGCTGAGCACCGTGCGGCGCCGGAACATATTGATCACCCACAGCGCAACGGGGACGCCCAGGACCACGGAGCACAGGACGAAGAAGAACCTGGCGTCGCGGTCGAAGGGGTCGGCGAGCGCCTCAAGGCCCGTGTAGCTCAGCAGGGCCGCGACGAGGGCGAGGGTCACCAGGGCCGTGACCCTGGAGACGACGGAGCGGTGCAGCACCAGGCGGGGCCCGCGGGGCCCGCCCTCCACCAGGGTCGTCCAGCCCCTCAGGACGACGCCCAGATCCTCGGCCGGGCCCGGGCCGGCGCCCAGCTCCGCGGCCGAGCCCGGGCCGACGTCGGCCCGGCGCCGCCCCGCGGGGCGATCGCCGTCGCCCGGCGGCCTGCGATCTTGCAGTCGATGTCGTCCCACGCCCCGCCTCCGTCCTGCGTTTTTCCTCCGTCGTCGTCGCGGAAGCCGCCCGAGGTCGTCTGAACGCACCGGGTCCGCAACCGCACTGGGTAGCATTCACCTTAAGCCCGTCGGGTCGGATCGCGGCCCGGCGCGGGGAGCACAACCCATCGAAAGCCGCACCGGGTGCGCCGCGTGGGGGGAGGATTGCGTCCATGGGCGTTGCACAGACCGAGGACCGGCGACTCAGGGTGCTCGAGCTCTGGCGCCTTTTGGAGCTCCTGAGCACGCAGCAGGTCCCCCGCAAGGGGCGCACGGAGACCAGCCAGGTGGTCGACTGGACATCGGACAAGCCCCTGCCCTGGGACACCGTGCGCGCCGTGTGGCGCGACGGCGCGCGGCTGACGTGGCGTCACATCGTCTACCTGGGCGTTTACGCCATTGACGACACCCACGAGATCCTGCGCCGCACCTTCGGCCAGGACGCCGAGTCCGCCGACGAGCGCCCGCTGGGGCGCGGCGCCTGCGCCGGCATCGTCGTCGGCCCCGACGGACGCCCGATCCCCGGATCCGCCACCCTGTCCTCGGCGCTGTGGACGGTGTGGCGGCTGCAGGAGCGCCGGGATGCCAACGAGCCCACCTTCGACGACTTCGAGGAGGCCAACGCCGCCTTCCAGGAGCAGGCCGAGGCCATTACCGGCATGGCCGCCGCGCCGGCGGACGAGGACGGCGCCGGCAGCGGCGCCCCGGACGGCGGGGCCGCCAGGCTCGACGGCGAGACCCTCCGCAGGCTCCTGACCGCGGCGCACAAGGCCGCGGGGGTCAGGGGGCGGCCCGCCCTGTGCACGCCCCAGGTGTGCATCCGCTCCGTGGCCGTCTCCGCCCGGCGGGCCGCCGGCCCCGTGGGCACGGAGTTCCTCAACAGCTTCTTCCTCGACGACCTGCACCGGATCCGCGGGCGGGCGCGCGCCGGGGACATGGGCGAGGCGCTCGGCCGCTACCTCATGCCCGACGACGAGCTGGACCCCGACATCCGCATTGACGTGGCGCGCAGGCGCGCGGCCGTCGAGGAGGGCGTGCGGGTCGAGCGCCTGCCGCTGGGGCGCTGGCCGGCCGAGGCGGATCGCCCCGCCACGCTCAGCCGGCAGTTCGCCATTAACCACGCGCTGACCGATCTGGCCCCCGAGGCCGGTCTCATGGGCGTCCTCCACCCCCCGGGCACCGGGAAGAAGGAGCTCCTGCGCGACGTGCTGGCGGGCAATGTCGTGGCCCGGGCGAGGCGGCTGGCCGAGCTGGAGCGGGCGCGGGACGCCTTCGTCGGCGAGCCCCTGCAGTGGCGGACGGACTCCTTCTCGCGCGAACTGCCCCGCCTGCGCCCCGAACTGACCGGCTTCGAGATGGTGGTGGCCTCGGCGCGCGACGGCGCGACGGCCGGGGGGGAGGGCATTGCCGCCGCACTGCCCGAGCGCACGGCGCTGGCCCCCAAGTGGCGGGAGCAGGCCGACTACTTCGCCCGCCTGGCCTCGACGGTCCTGACCGAGACGCAGCGGGCCGAATCCCCCGTGGACGCCTGGGGCCTGGTGTCGGCGCGCCTGGGGCGCCTGTCGCGCCGCTCGGCCTTCCGCGCCTCCCTGTGGTTCGGCGACGGGGACGACGACGCCGCCGACGACGACCCCTCGGTGCGGATGTTCGCCCAGCTCAAGGCGTGGCGCAGCGGAGCGTCCCCCTACCGCCCCTGGCACGAGGCGCGCGGCCGCTTCCTCGACGCCGTGCACCGCGTCGAGGCGCTCATTGACCAGCGCAGGGAGGCCCAGGCCCGCCTCATCCGCCTGGCGGCCCTCGAACGGGCCAAGCCGTCCTCCGAGCGCGCAGTCCCCGAGGCCCGCGAGAAGGTCGAGCGGGCGAGCCGGGCCGTGGACGAGCAGCTGGCCGCCCAGGCCGAGGCCGAGGTCCGGCGCAACCGGGCCGCCCTGGCCGAGGCCGAGCACATCGCCGCCAAGCCGGGCATCTTCGCGGTGATCCGCTCCCGGGGGCGCGCCTCGCGCAGGTGGCGCCTCGACCACCTCCCCCTGTCGCGCAGTCTGCGGACCGCCGAGGCCGAGTTCCGCCAGGCCTCGGTGACCACGGAGAGGCTGCGCACCACCCTGGCGCGCCGGAAGGCGGACCTGGTCGACGTCGAGCAGATGCTCACCCGCACCGAGGCCGAGATCGACAGGCTCACGGCCGCCCGCGACGCCGAGGCCGACCGGCTCGGCGAGGCCCACCCCGCGCGCCTGGCCCCCGAGCGGCGCGAGACGCGGGCGCCCTGGCTGGATCTGGAGCTGGAGGAGGCCCGCTCCGAGCTGTTCCTAGCCGCCATGGATCTGCACCACGACTTCATCGCCAACAACACCGGCATTATGCTCACGGCCCTCAACGCGGCCCTGGAGGTGGTCGGCGGCAACGCCCCGAAAGACCTGGATCCCGAGGCGGTCAGGGCGGCCTGGCAGCTGTTCTTCCTGCTCGTCCCACTCGTGTCCACCACCCTCGCCTCGGCTTCGCGCATGCTGCGCGGCGTCGGCCGGGAGGGCATCGGCTGGCTGGTCGTCGACGAGGCCGGGCAGGCCGCGCCCCAGTGCGCGGTGGGCGCCATGTGGCACGCCAAGCGGGTCATCGCCGTCGGCGACCCGCTCCAGCTCCAGCCGGCGGTGACGCTCCCGGAACGGGCGCGCCAGGCCCTCGCCGAGGCCTACGGGGTGGACCAGGAGTGGCTCGCGCCCGCGGCCTCGGTGCAGACACTGGTGGATCGGGCCTCCGACGTGGGCACGTCGCTGCCCCGCGACGGCGGCCGGATGTGGGTGGGCATCCCGCTGCGCGTGCACCGGCGCTGCGACGACCCCATGTTCTCCCTGTGCAATGACCTGGCCTACAACGGCCTCATGGTCTCGCAGGTCCGGCGCGAGGCGTCCGACGCCGAGGACCCGTTCGGCCTCGACGCCTCCGGTCGGCCGCGGATCCGGCCCAGCGCCTGGGCGGACGAGAAGGCCACCGAGGCGGGCACGCACCTCCAGAGCAACCAGATCGCCCGCCTGGACAAGGCGCTGGCGTACCTGACCAGGCGCGGCGTCGCGCCCGAGCAGATCATTGCCGTCTCCCCCTTCCGGCAGGTCGCCCAGCACCTGGAGCTCATGAGTCATCGTACGAGGTACCACGGCATGCGGGCGGGGGATATCCGTGCGGTGCAGGACGACCAGGCCGATGTGGTCCTGCTGGTGCTCGGCGGGGATCCGCGCCTGGAGGAGGCGACGGCGCGGGCGGCCTCCTCGCTCAACCTGGTCAATGTGGCGGCGAGCCGGGCCAGGCGGCGCCTGTACGTCATCGGGGACCGCGACGCCTGGGCCCGCTACCCGTACTTCCGCAAACTGGCGGAGGCGCTGGCGGTGATGTAACCCGCGGGGGCGGCGGGAACCGGGAGGGCGCCCCCGCCCCGCCGTCCTCCGCCTCGCCGCGCGTTCAGCGGGAGGTCTCCCGCAGCCGGTCAATGACGCCGCGCTGGATGAGCGCCATGAGGTAGCCCTGGAAGGCCACTCCCAGCAGCACCATGAACCACGCCGTCGCCATTCGGGCCCGCGGCGCCCACAGGATCAGGGCCGCGGGCGCCACCACCACCGCCAGGCACGCGACGGTGCGCCCCAGGTAGCCGACGGCCAGGCGGATCGCATTGGCCGCGTGCCCGGGGACCGTGTTCTCGAAGCGCGCCACCAGCGGGACGAGCCAGACGAGCGCGCCGAGGAGGACGGCCTCGCCCGCCAGGAGCAGGCCGGAGGCCGCGCCGAGCCCGGTGGCGCCCATGGCGCCGTCGTCTTGGGAGAGGCTGACGAATGCGCGGCTCTCCCAGGCGGCGAGTGCGAGCGCCCCGAGCACCGGCGGCCACCACGCGAACGACTGGCGCAGCTCGCCGCGGAAGACGCGCCACCAGGTGCGGACGATGTAGCAGTCCTCATTGCGCGCCATATCCATGGTCACGCGGGCGCAGGCGGTCAGGGCGGCGCCGGCCGTGAGCACCGGCAGGCAGCCCGCGAGGGTGAGGGCGTTGACGATGACGAGGTCGGCGGCGCTGGTCCAGGCCCGGTAGAGGGGCGAGTCCAGCCGGAGTAACCCGGGCACGTGCGGCTCCTTGTCGGCTGCTTGTGGGCATCGGCCATCGGCCGGCCGGCGGGGCTCGCCGGGCCGGCCGGGGGCCGGACGAGGAGCGGCCGTGGCCGCCCCGACGCCCCGCCCCCGGCGAAGAGGGCCCGGCGGGCGGGTGCGCTCAGCCCTTGACGGCGCCGGCGGCGACGCCCTCGATAATGTGCTTCTGCCCGAAGAGGTAGAAGACGACGATCGGGATAATGGCCAGCACGAGCATGGCCATCTGGGCGCCCATATCGCGGTTGCCGTTGGAACCGATGAGGGACTGGATGACGATCGGGATGGTCCTGTAGCGCTCGTCCTGGCCGATGACGAGGTTGGGCAGGAGGAAGTCGTTCCACACCCACATGGCGTTGAGGATCGCCACCGTCACCGCCGTCGGCCTGAGCAGCGGCATGACTACCCGGAAGTAGCTCTGCAGCGGCGAGCAGCCGTCCATGTAGGCGGCCTCCTCGATCTCCAGCGGAATGGAGCGGACGAAGCCCGCGAAGAGGAACACCGACAGGCCCCCGCCGAAGCCGAGGTAGAGCACGATCATGCCCCACGGCGTGGCCAGGCCCAGCAGGTCGGCGATCTTGACGGTGGGGAACATGACCAGCTGGAAGGGCGCGATCATGGAGAAGGCGAACAGGTAGTAGATCAGACTCGTCCACCACGTCTTGACACGGGTGATGAAGTAGGCCGTCATCGCCGTGAGCAGGACAATGAGAGCCACCGACCCCACGGTGACGAACAGCGACCAGCCGATGGCGCGGGCGAAGCCCGACAGCGCCAGACCGGTGGCGTAGTTGTCGAAGCCGACGAAGGTCTCCCGGGTCGGCAGGGAGAAGGGGGCGTCCGAGATGTAGAACCTGCCCTTGAACGAGTTGACGAGGATGAAGATCAGCGGAATGACCCAGATGAGGGACAGGACGGTGAGAACCGCCACCAGGAGGTTCCCGCCCAGACCCTGCCGCGGGCGCGGCGCCGTCGTCCCGCCCGACGACGCGGGCTTGATCTGCGATGCGGTCGTGGTGCTCACGCGTCGACCTCCTTGGAACGGGTCGCGCGCAGCTGCAGCACGGCGATGACGGACACGATGACGAAGAAGACGACGGCCTCGGCCTGGGCGATGCCCTGCTTGCCGGGCTGGTTGTACATGAGGTCCACAATATTCAGGGCCGCCATCTGCGTCTGCTTGAGCGGGTCGCCGTTGGTCAGCGCCAGGTTCTGGTCGTACATCTTGAAGGTATTGGCCAGGGTGAGGAACAGGCAGATCGTGATCGAGGGCATGACCATGGGGATCGTGACGCTGCGCAGCGTCTGCCACTTGCCCGCGCCGTCGATCTGCGCGGCCTCAATGAGTTCGGGCGGCACATTCTGCAGGCCCGCGATGTAGATGATCATCATGTAGCCCATGAGCTGCCAGTTGACGAGCATGACGAGGCCGGCCAGGCCCAGGTGCCAGTCATAGGTGATCGTCTTGTCCCAGCGCTGGAGGAACGCGTTGAGCATGACCTGCCAGGTGTAGCCCAGGACGATGCCGCCGATGAGGTTGGGCATGAAGAACACCGAGCGGAAGATGTTCGTGCCGCGCAGCTTGCGGGTCAGCAGGTAGGCGAGGCAGAAGGCCCCCAGGTTGACGGTGACGATCGAGATCGCCGAGACGAGGGTCGTGAAGCCGAGGGCGCGCACGAATCCGGAGGTGCCCGTGAAGGCCCTGACGTAGTTGTCGACGCCGACCCACTTGGCGTTGGTGAGCGTCGTGAATTTGGTGAGGGACAGGTAGAGGCCCACGAAGAACGGCACGATGAACGCGATGAGGAAGGCGATCAGCGTGGGGCCGGCGAAAATCGGGAAGTACTTCTTGAGAGACTTTTCCATTGGTTCCCCTGCTCGACTCCGGGCGATGCCGCCCGGACAGGGCGTCCGGCACGATCGGTGCCGGGCGCCCCGTCCGGGAGCAGGGCGGAGCCCCTGAACGGGATCAGGCCGACTTCTCGGACTTCCAGGCGCTGACGAAGTAGTCCTTGACCGCGCTCCAGTCCTCCTGGCCGGAGGCGTACTGGGCGAGGTGGGAGCCGAGCTGGTTCTTGAACTCCTGGCTCGGGAAGGTCTGGAAGACCCAGTTGATCGGGTAGAGCTCCTTGTTGGCGAGGAACTGCGCGGTCTCCTTGCCCAGCGGGTCGGCGGGCGTGAGCTCGGAGAAGGCCGGGTAGGGGCTCACGGAGACGACGGAGTTGTCGACGAGCATCTTGGCGCCCTCGCCGGTGAGCAGCCAGGTGAGGAAGTCGATCGACGCCTTCTGCGCCGTCTCGGACACCTGGGAGTTGACGGCCAGGTAGTTCTCGGTGCCCAGCGCGATGCCGGACTTCTCCTCGCCGCTGACGCCGATGTAGATCGGCATGAAGTGGATGTCGCCCTCGGCGACCGTGTTGCCCTCGACCTCGGAGATCTGGGACCAGGCCCAGTTGCCGTTCTGCACGAAGGCGCACTTGCCCAGGGCGAAGTCCGCCATGGAGTCGGTGACGGTCTTGGCGGCCGCCGCGGAGGGGGCGACCGTGGAGTTGTTGAGGTAGAGGTCGAAGATCTGCTTGTAGTTGTCCGAGTAGGTCAGGGCGATCTCCTTGGCGTCGGTCACGCCCTTGTCCCTGAACTCGTAGAAGACGGGGTAGTTGGCCAGGTGGGTCTGCCACCGCCAGTCCTCGCCGGAGGCCAGGGAGATGCAGGCGAAGGCCCCCTCGATGCCCAGGTCGGCCTTCCTGGCCTGCATGTCCTCGACGACCTCCTTGAGCTTGGCGAAGCCCTTGATCTCGTCGACGGACGTGGCCTTGGCGCCCTCCATGGCGAAGTACTTGTTGAGGATGGCGGCGTTGTAGATGAGGCCGTAGCCCTCGACCCCCAGCGGGGAGCCGTAGACGACGCCGTTCTCGTCGGTCAGCGCCATCGAGGAGTCGGTGAGGGCCTTGACGAACTCGGTGCCGGACAGGTCGAGCGCGTAGTCCTTCCAGGTGACCAGGCCGACCGGGCCGTTGATGTTGAAGATGGTCGGCGGGTTGGACTTGGCGACCTCGGTCTG